>ENA-UPSM01000137-UPSM01000137.1-activated-sludge-metagenome-genome-assembly--contig:-NODE-137-length-103611-cov-61.915003_pt1 | contig 103611 bp, 111 predicted proteins | sample MGYA00238181_ERZ773283 | MGnify/ENA primary metagenome ERZ773283 (study PRJEB29023, sample SAMN05720199) | activated sludge metagenome | isolation source: Anaerobic digester | place: Japan... | reverse complement strand
TGCGGCGCGGCAAAATGATTGAAGGAGGGGGATTGGTGTTGAATTTGATTGTAACGGCCTTGAAATGCGCGGGTTATGACGATGGAGGAGGTCGAGGGATGATTCAGGAATGAAAAGGGTCTGATTCTATCATTGAAAAGGGTCAGAAATGGGGCTATGGCATCTCCTCGTGATACCATGCCTCGGGTTCCTTGCCAGCCTGGCGTGGCCGTCCGTGGCATGGATGATCGGGATTCGCAGTCCCGATCGAGGGGGTAAGAGCCCCTGGGTTGGTTCTCCGGGCCTTTCCGCACCTGCGGAAGTCCGAAATCATGCAAGCGCATTGAGCGCATTCGCGATAAGGGTCTGTTCGATGGGATCGAACTGCCGGATGCGGCGCAGTACGGACTCGATTTCGGACAGAGCGCCGGCCGGAGTTGCGCTTTCGCGGATGATTCGCTGGATGTCGGCGTATCGCTCGCGGAAGTGTCGCGACACATCCGCCGATGCTGAATCCGCGATGGAGTCCGTGGCAGCGTCGTTGAGGGCGATCCGTTCATCCCTGGTAATACTCCCGTCGAAAAAAGGGACGGCCGCCGCCTCCCGGAGCGGCGGCGGAATGGGCGGTGATTTCGGCGTCAAGTGGAACGGGGCCGGCTTTGCGCTTAATAGGATAACCCACGCGCGCGCTGATCGCCTGAAGAGCGTCGTCGGTCGGCTCCATGCCGGCATCGGAAAGGGTCTTTAGACCATCGATGGTCCGCTTGATTTCCTCGGTCGTGTCGCCGGCGAACGAAACGTTCGGGGGGCGGCCAGAAAATCCGTTGAGCAGCAGCCACGGGGCAACGATCTGGGTGCGGATCGTTTCGCCGAGAATGCGGCCGTCGAATTTGCGGATGTCCTGGCGGACTTCGTCCTGGAGGTTGGCCGTTCCATCGCCCATGCCGGTGTTGGAAGAAATCGAAGACAGGGTCTGTCCGAGGATGATGCGCGAAATTTCGGCGCGGCAATGGGCCTTGAATTTTTCGAAGCCATCGCCAGCGTTTCCTGCCGACTCTTTCAGTTCGACGTTCGAAACGTTTGAGACGACCATTCCGCCGATCTGGTTGGAATAGGAAATGGCGGCTTCAAGGATTCGGCGGTCTCCGTCGTCCTCGCTGTCCACTCTGCCGACGATGAACGGAGATCCGTAGCGCTCTAGGTAGCGCGCCCACCAAGTGGTGGCCGCTCCGGAAAGAAGCCCGAGCCAGAAAACAGCCCGCATCGGGCCGCCGTAACGGTCTGGCGCGGTGAGCATGTGGCCGCGGTGGCACACATAGCGCGCCTGATCGAGCGGCGGAACATCGATGAAGCCGGAGACGTTTTCGCGGTCGGAAACGATCGGCTGGCCGTTGGCGTCCCAGGTGATCAGACGGCACGGAACGGGAACCAGCTCGACCAGCGCCGTGCGGCGTCCGAGTTCAGGACGCGCTGGATTCGCGGGGCCGAATACCTTTTCGACCATCGAAAGCGGATAGACGACGGAATCCATCAGGTGCATCATGGCCGGAAGCAGTGAAGGAAGATTTGCGAGCATGGCCTCTGCCGCCTGGGCGGCATCGACATCCGGCTTTTCATTGCTCCACGGGGTGAGGATCAGTTCGTCCCCGAGCACGGCGTTCTTGCGCTTGAACAGTTCCGACTGGATGTGGGCATCCTGTAGAATAAACGTCCGGCAGAGGCGCCAGAACGGGGCGGAATTTCCGTACTCGGACTGGCGCACGGCCGATGCAACGGAGTCGACCGTGAGGCCAGCGAAATTCACCGGCATTTCGTTGCGGTCGGAAATCGGTGTGACGCGAGCCTGTTTGGATTTCTTGCTGGAATCGATTCTATTGAACGGCCACATATTCATGCTCCAATCAGGGTTCTTCCGCCCATTCCGGCCGATCCGCCGATGGGAATGGCTTTTGCATACACCGGGCCGGATCCGCAACGAGACAGCGCTTCTCGGGCAAGTTTTCCGCCATCAAACGTGTCTCCGTGGTTCCCCGCCGAGTCGAGTTCGTTGTCGAATCCGCCTTTGACCTTCTTTGTCAGGCGACGGTCCTCTTTGATCCAGCGGTCTGGAGGAATGGCGATGGCGGAGTCTTCATAAAGTTCGACATAACGCTGTCCGAGGTAGGTCTTGACCTTCATCTTCTCGCCCTTGTAGTCGATCGATTCGGACGAATCGCACAATAGGACGCGGCAATACTTGGAAAAGTCCTTGCGGATCTGGACGGCGTAGTAGCGCTCGTTGCTGGCATCAACGGCGAGCCCCGAGCAGCGTTTTCCCGTGGTCTTCTGGCAGGCCTCGATGATTTCGCGCAGGATAGCCTTCGCTTCGTCCGGACTCGATTCCTTGAACCGGAAGACCAGGCGCTCGACGAACAGTCGAGGCTCGACCTCCTGCGTCACCACGATGCTGGATGGGTTGGACTTCTTGTTGGTCGTGGTGGCGACGTCGTAGCCGATACCGTAGCGGGAGGCGTTCATGGTGACGGCCCAGCCGACCGGTAGATCGCGCTCGGCCGCGATGCAGCCGAAACGGTGGCCCAGTTCCTGCGCCGCCGAAAGGGCGGAGAGCGGAATGGCGGCGGTTCCGCCGACGATGAAGCGCAGGCCGTAGGAGCGGTCCCAGGCGTCGCGGTCGAAGTACTGCTTGCGGTGGTCTTCCGGAGAAATTTGCGCTCCGCTGGCCATGTCGTAGAGGTGGACGCCGGCGGCTTCGGCGTCCCAGGCGTCCACGCGGTGGACCGGAACGTTGAGCTGCGACATGTAGGTGTGGCCGCACGGATCCGGATCGAACTCCATTCCGGGCTGAGGCGCCGCCAGATCGTAGGAGAAGTGTGCGTCGTCCATAGGCGGAGTCGTCGCCATGATGAGGTGGAAGGTCGGATCCCTGGAAATGATCGGCTCCATTTCTCCGAACAGAGCCCGAAAATCTTTGATGAATCCGATTTCGTCGATGAAGACCCAGCCGGAATAGCCGCGGGCGGTGGCGACGTTCGGGGCGATGACCTTCATGCGCGATACGACGTGTTCCGAATGGCGGAAGGTGACTTCGAGACGGCCTTGGTGGAACAGGTCAATGAGATCTCCGTCGGGGAGTCCTTCCCCGTTCGATTTGATCTCGACGCCTTGCCCGGCAGACACCTCGCGCAGCGTTTTCAGAAGTTCGCCGAATATCTGCGTCGCCTTGTAGGGCAATTCGGCGCCGACGGCCAGCGATGCGGACACGAACGTGCAGAGGATGCCGGGGTGTTCGAACATCACCTGAAGGATTTTGAAAGCGAACAGGGTCGATTTTCCGCCCTGGCGGCGCCACAGCAGCAAGCAGACTCGCAGGTTTTTCATCCAGCGCGAGGCGAACTTCTGGTAGCGCGTCAGCTTCATCAGGCTTCGTCCTTCTCCATTTCGGACATGAGGGAAATGAGTTGCTGGACCTTGATGGACTTCTCGGCGCCGGATAGCGCGATTTCGCGGGCCCGCTTGTCGTCGAACCAGGACAAGAACTGGTTGGCGACCTGGAAGCGGAACTTGTCCTGGTCCAGGGCGACGGAACGTTCGGCGAGGCGGAGCTTCTGCTTGTCCAGGTCAAGGCCCTGGGCGCGAACGACGGCCTGTTTGAGGGTGGCCAGAACGGATGCGGCCTTGAGCGGATCCAGATCCTGATCCGAGAGCTTGTCCACGAGGTCGAGCATGGTGCGGTCCACCATGTCGAAGCCTTCGGCAGCGATTTCGCGGCGGATGGTTTCGGCGCGGGATCTCCGCTCGTCCAGCTTGCGCTGCTGCTCGAGCCAGGCCGGATAATGGAGCTTCGACTTCTTGAAGGCCGAATAATTCTGCGGCTTGTAGGGTCCGAGGTTCCGGGTGTCGAGCCAGTCGTTGAGCTGCTTCCAGGAATGGCGGTCGCGGATCCGGGCGCACAACTCCTCGCGGATGTCGAACGGGAGTCGAGTCAGGGGAAATTTAGGGGTAGTTGCGCTCACGGAAGACGACTCCTTCGGCGGTTGCTTTGTAATCATCGAGCCCGGCGAGCATCCGGGGGACACGCTGGACCAGGCCAAAGCCGATCAGGACGGCCAGCGCATCTTGAATGTGCGACTCATCGAACTCGGCATCCACAGCATTGCGGACGGCGCGGGCGGCGAAGATTTCTGAAACGGAAAATGCGCGCTGGGGACGGTCGGCCAAGTACACGAGAATGGCCGCCCGGATTTGTTCGCGTTGTTCAGTTTTCATTGGCGATCCTTCAGCATTTCTTTGATGGCGGCCTTGATGCCTTCGATCATGCCCTCGATTCTGCCGAGGGCGCGGTCGGTTTCGCGGGCGGTGTGGCTGGTGGTTGTGATCAGGGAATCGAGCTTTTTTGCCTGTTCGGCATTTGACGCGAGAATCATGGTGATTTCTCGATCTATCCGGACATTCACATCTCGGATTTCATCATCAAGCTCAGTTCTTGTTGCGTAGTTTTTAGCGACATCTTCCGCCAGCGGAGGGATGCGGCGGTTGAGCTTGATAACGCCGATGATGACCGAGGCGATGACGGCGATCGAAGAGAGGAATGAGATGACCACAAAAACGATTTGGCCTTGGGCGGGATCATTCATTGTTCGGGGCTTTCCTGGCTTGAAAAGGTGCCGGCGTGCTCCGCGTTCGGGCATGGGACGCACGCGGCGCCGGCATGTGAATTGGTTGTGGCGAGGAAGGCGTTTTCATCAACGTATGGTTCGGTAAGGTGAACCTTATCGGTAAGCCTACCCGCCGCGCTCCAGAATCTTCCGTTTCCGGTTAGCTCGCCGTCCCTGCTCACGGCGCAGCCGCTCCCGCTGACGAGGGCCACAGCCAACGCCGCCGATAACACCATCGCCATCCAAATCTTTTTGTGCATCGAGTTCCTCCTTGGCGATCATGCGCCGTTTGGCATCCACGGCCTTGCCGAATGCTTTTGCGCCTTCCTTGGCCACTTTGACACCGATTTTAATTCCGGCGATTGTGCCGGTGACGCTCATGGGAAGACCACCTCAGAAAGGTTACTGCGCTCGGCAACATTTTTAGTGCCTGATCTGGCGAGGCCGCTGACCATCATGAAGACTCGTTCGCCTGATTTTGGCTCCCAAGAAGAAAGTGGCGCCCGTTTGATGTGGCCTCCCCATGACTTGCCGCCCATTTGTTTTGATTGTTGGCCAGGGCGGAGCCATTCCCAGGTTGCGCCGTACCATTGCCCATCGAGCTCAACGAAAATCCATGGATTGGCCACGGCTCCATCCACCTCGCCCCACGATCGAGACTTGTCGTAAGTGAGGGTGACTGTGCCGGCCGTCGAGACGGAAGCGGAAAGGGTTGCGGTGATGGGCCATGCGGATACATCCTTGTGGAGCCACACCACATTTGACAAATCGAGAGGCTCTGATAATTCCGGTTCGGGATCAGGCGCCGGTTCGATCACTTCCGGCCAGCGTTCTAGTGTTCCGCCGGCAGCTTTGTATTCTTCCACACGCTCCAGGACATACGGGAAGATCACATCGCTCCAGCGTTCAGCGGTGAAGCACGGCGCGGCGCGCTGAATGAGCCAGTCGGCCTTGGCATCTTCGGTTTCACCGGGGATGACAGGGTAGAGAGCGGCGATCACGGCCACATTTTCGCGGCGCGACCATCGCGCGCCTCGCTGGCGCGCGTCGAACAGGCGCAAGTATTCGGCGGCGCGTTCGTCGCCAAAAACCCGCACCATCGCGGCGGCAACATCCGCGCGTTTGATCTCGCCGGAGTCGAGCACCGCGTGGATGGTGGTAATCAAGTTGAGCGCCTCGGCATCGGAGAGCTTTACGGTTGGCAACCGGTTGGAGAATGTTGCGTAATCAGCTCCAGCCCGGCGCGACTCGCCGAATGGGAACTCCTGCGCATTGCCGGCGCAGATGAACGCCAGGTAGAGACAGAATGGAATCAGATGTTTGCGCATGGTCATTCCTTGGTTTTTGTCTTTGGTTCAGTTGGAATGGATTTGAGGGCATTGGCCAATTCCTCGCGCTGTTCGGCGGCGCCCGACGGCATTCGTGATTTTTCCCCGAGGAAGAGTGGAACAAAACCGCGCGGCAGAGATTCCCAGGAATAGGCCTGTTGGGTTGTTAAAACGGTTGGGGTGAGATCATCCTTGCGCAAAATTCGACCTTCTTTGGTCACAAAAACGGCTTCGAGGCCGACAGTGGCCAGAAGCTGATCCTGCAGCAGGAGCCCGTACACATTGTCGAAAGAGGCCTTGTATTCTGGCGCGATGATTCCGGCGGCCCCCTGCATGATGCGGCCCAGTGATGCACAACCGGCGCCGGTCAGGATTGCCACGACGCACAAAAAGCGAAGAATTATCTTCATTGTGTGCCACCGTTTGTGGTTTCGGCTGGTGTGGCCAGACCAATGATTGAGCGCATGGATTGCTCAAAGTTTTGAGCCTCGAACCAGCGGGAGTGGCCGCCGCTGCCGGTGATGATGCTGGTGTGGTGTTCATCGGCAAATTGGCTGCTGACGGCATCCGCCGACAGCCCGCCGATGAATGATTTGGCGAGCACGCGGTCGCGCGTGCTTATATATAAGGAAAGGAACCCGATTCGTCCGTCCGCCACGGCAGCCTTGAGCCGGTGCCGCCGCGGCTCGGAGGGGATGGCCGGGGCGAACAGGTGGACGAAGTTGGCCGGGCGCCTGGACTGCTGCAGGGCCAGGCGGATCAGCTCGCAGCCGTAGCTGTGGCCGGCCAGCACCAGGGAAAACTGTTCGATGGAGTAGTTGTCGATCAGGGCGGCTAGTTCCGCCGCGCGGCGGGCGGTCAGCAAGTTGCGGGTGGCCGGGAGCGCCAGGTATTCGAACTTCTCGGCCACTTCGCAGGTCGCGCGCTTGTGGATCCAGGTTACGGCCCGGTCGGTCCAGTTGCGCGCGGCGCCGGGGTAGGACAGCACGCCCGGCACGAAAATGTAGGCGTTGCGAATCATGGGAAAAAGCCGCCGGACGAGGCCAAGAAGGAAAGTCCGCGGCGGCTGGTGTGCGTGGGTATGGGGGAACGTAAGCGGCTAGTGCATCGCATGCCTCCTTGCTGGATCTCGCTGTGATTGCTCACCATCATCAGGCGCAGAACCTAGCACCTGATGCAAACGCCCCCCACGAACAGAGTGACGGATGAGAACTTGGAGATAGATCTAGATCAGGCCGCCTCTGTGCGGCTCCCTCCATGGACCGGAAATCGGATGGCCGGCTCGTAGAGCCAGCCCTACCCAAGCAGAGTTTTCCATACTATGGAAAAATGTTTCGCCGGTTTTCCACACAATGGAAAGATTGTTTCCACGGGGCGGAAACCGATCCGGACTATTCGGGGCGGAACTTGTCCAAAATGGCCTTGACCTTGTTCGGGTCCGGCATGCCACAGGCCTCGATTTCGATTCCGGACTGTCCGGAGCTTGAAATCCCGAGAGTTCCCGTGTCGAAAATGCGCTGCAGGAGCCCCTGGCTGACCTGCAGATTGCGGATGTCGCGGTGCCGAACCTCCGTGGTCCGCTTCGACAGCAGCCCCCGCCGATAGATGGACCGCTTGTTCGTGATCGTGAGCGTCGAGCACAGGGTCGAAAGTCTCCAGATAAGCAGGATCGGCCCGGAAAACAACAGGAACATGGTGATGAACCCGGAAAAGCCCATTGTGGGTCCGCTTCCGACAGCAATGAAAATGCCGACGATCAGCGGAAATGAGACCACCAGCGAGAAGAAAAACGGCTTGTTCCTGAACATGGCCGGATGGGATTCGTATTCCGTTACCTCCCGGCCGGGCGCAGGGGGATTCTCCTGGGGAGAGACCTGCGCGGCAGACATTGTCGGCGGAGGGGATTTGGGCGGAGGCCGCACCTCGATGGATGCCCCGCATGATGGGCAGTCGATCAACTGCCCAAGCATCTCTCCTGGAGCTTCGATCGATTGGGTGCAGTGGCGGCAATAGAATTTGATGTCGGGCATCGCGAGACTCCTATTTCTTCGGCTTCTTTTCCAGCGCGTCCAGGCGGCGGAGGATTTCCTTCAACATCTCAACGACTTCGCCGTCTCCTGGCGATGGGGCCGCAGGATCCTCGCGCATGGTTGGCGGCGCGCGCGCCGCAACCGGTGGCTCATCCGCAATGATTCCGGCCTCTCGTTCGGCCTGTTCGAGCTTATACCACGTTTTCCGCGTAATCGACGACTTCCCAGTGCGAATCAAATAAAGCATCCGCCGCGACAATCCAACGCGATCGGCGAGCCGTTCGTCACTCAATTCCTTCCTGAGTTTCAGAGCCTCTAAACGGGCTGTGAAATTCTGTGAAGTTTTTTCTTGCACACTGTGAAGTCCTGTGTAATCTTGTGAATCAACATAACAGGTAGATATGCGCAGTACCAGCAAAAATCCGAAGAAATTCCGCCACCATGGCATCACGGTTGCGGCGGAAGAGCTTGGAGTATCGGTGATGCATCTCTGGTACGTGCTGCGCGGGATCCGCCGCAGCCGACGCATCGAGCAGAGCGATTTCTACCGGCGGACGATGGCGGCCCGCCGGCAATTCGAAAAGCAGCATAAGAAAGGGCACGGGAAATGAGCAGGACCTACAAGATCACGGGATTCAACTGGCTGGATCGGACGCAGCTCAAACCGCATGCGGACGCGCAGCTCCCGATGGCGCCGGACGACCAGATGGCGCTGGAGCGCAGCATTGAAGAGGGCGGCCTGATCCAGCCGCTGCTGGTCCTGGACAAGCCGGACAAGCTGGACGGCCTGTTCGAAGTGGTGGACGGCTGCAACCGCCTGGACAAGTCCACGGACGGCAAGCTGCCGTGCGTCCTGATCCAGTGCGACAACGTGCGCGAGGTGGCCTTGACCTGCCTAGGGACAGGCCGCAAGCGCAGCACCGGACAGCGGATCATGGCCTACCTCGAAATGCACAAGCGCGAGGTCGTCAAGGCGGCCGAACTGGGGGCACAAAAAGCGGCCGGGAACCCGAGTGCGGTGTCACGTGACACCGCACAAATATCAGGGGTTTTTGCGAATTTCACCTCTGACGCCATCGCTGCGACCCTTTCCGTCAGCAAGGTTGATGTGCTCCTTGCGATCGACTTGTTGATGTGCCTGGAGAAGAAATGCACGGTGCCGCAGCGGGTGGGAAGCCTGGTGACGCCGACGCGGGAGTTGGACCTGAAGGACAAGGCGGACAAGGTCTATTTCGACTGCCTGAAATTGACCCACGCGAACGTCATGGCCGGCTCGACGCCGATCCGCCGCTGGAAGGCGGCGCAGGCCGGCAAGTCCACCCAGGCCGAAGGCCGGACGGAGATCGATTACGCGGACCTGTTCCGCGAGGGCCTGAACCACCTGCGCACGGCCTCGAAGCACTGGAAGGACATCACCTTCCAGGAGCGCGGCGCCCTGGTGGAGCTGGCTGCCAAGGTCGGCGAGATCCTGCCCGGCGACGTGAAGCGGGTGCTGTGATGAACCACAATCCCGGCACGACCATGATGAGCGAAGGCGACTGGATTCGCAAGACGATGAAGGTTCGCATCGACTATTCCAAGACAGCTTCGGAATGGCTGGCCGCATTCCGGCTAGCGCAGCGGAACAAAACCACCTGGACGATCGACGAGATCGAAAAGCTGCTGCCGGCGGGAACACACCTTGGGAATTTATCAGCCGTCTACTGGACTATGCATGCCCGCCAAGAATGTCCGTTCTCAAACAGTCTAGCGCGTTTCTCGCTGTTACTGCGTATGCATCGAGAAGGAGCCAGGATAGGGTTGAGCGAAGAGGCTGTTCGGGCGGAATTCGATCGCCAAATGGAACATGAAGCTGAGTTGCAAGACCTATTGCACAATAGAAGTGCAATTCGGCGATCCGGTTCGCGGCGGAAGACATCGGAGGGAAAACGCCAGTCTCAAGCCAATGCTTTATTCCCTCTATCGCTTCTCGGTCGAAATCGAAAATCGGCCTCAGCGTCTGGTCCAGGTGATCGCCTTCTTCCCAAGGGGCATCGGCAAAGCTGCCGTTGCGATTTTGCAACTCCCGCCAAGGCGGGAGCAGCATGCCGTACAACTCCTGCCAGGTCTTCGGTTCGTCGTGCATCGTCCACCTCCAGGAAGAAAGACTAACACGCCATGGCCCACGAATTCCAGACCCGCGTGGAAGCCTGCCGGCAGGCGACGGAACTGCTGGCAGCCGGCCTGCCGATGAAGAAGGCGGCGGCGCGGGTCTGCATTCCCCAGGGGACGCTGGAGCGGTGGCTGCGGGCGTGGAAGTCGGGCGGGGCGGAGGCGATGGAGTCGGATTATTCCGGCGTGGGCCGGCCGGCGGTCGCCGAATGCCTGGATTCGGAAAGCATCGATTTCATCCGGCGGAAGGCGGCGATGTGCGGCAGCATGGCGCTGACCTACCAGTTCTTCGTCGACGATCCAGCGTGCCCGCCGCCCCTGCGCGACTACCTGATTCCGAAGCTGACCAGCGGCAAGCCGCTGTCCCTGCCGCTCTCCCTGCGCCGCGCGGCGCAGGTGACGCCGGAGCTGGAGGCGATGCGCCTGGGACCGACGGCTTTCGGGCACGTTGGGTTCAAGAGCCGCCACAACGATCTGGTGATCGATCCGCTGACGGGCCAGGAACGGAAGCTGCTGGCCGGGGATCTGTACCTCAGCGACGACATGAGCACGAACCACCCGTTCTGGTTTAATTTGCCGGACGGCGAGCGCGAGACGCGCGCGCACCGCGGGGACCGGCTGGCGGAGAAGTTCGGCGTGGCGGTGGGGCGTCAGGGGCTATACACGAACGACGCGCGCGGGAAATGGCTTGGCGCCGAGTTGATCGGCCGTCCGACGGATGCCTATACCTCCGCGGATGTGCTGCGGCACTTCCGCCGGATCCTGACGGAGTGGGGCATGCCCCGCATCGGCTGGATCCTGGAGAAGGGCGTCTGGATGGCGCGGGCCGTCGATGGCGGCATGACGGTCGTGATCGACGACCAGGCCCGCCAAGAGACGGTGGCCGGGCTGTCGAGCCTCGGGTTCGACGTGAATCACGTCCACACGTCGGAAGGCAAGGCGCTGATCGAGGGCGCCTTCGCCCACCTGCAGGCCGTGCTGGACCTGCTGGAGATCCCGACGGTGGGCCGCCACCGCGGCGAGATGGAGCGCGTGGAGAAGGTCATGCGGCGCGTCCAGTCCGGCGTGATCCATCCGGCGGACGCGGGGATCCCCTACATCAGCGACCACGTCGAAAACATTTCGAAGGGCATGGTTTTCTGCAACGGGAAAAACAAGTTCGGCCGCATCCAGAACGGCGTGCCGGACGAGGTCTGGGCGCACGACGTCCTGGCGCATCCGCTGCGCGAACTGTCACCCGAACACATGGGAGTTTTCATGCCCGTAAAATTCCAGACGATGATCCGCCAGGGCTGCGTCGACAAGACCATTGACGGCGTGCTCTACCGGTTTTCCTCACCGGATTTCGCCCGCCTCGGCGCCGGCTACCGCCTGGCCGTGGCGTTCGATCCGGGAGAGCCGGCGGCCGGCGCGGAGATCTACAACCTGGAAACCGGCAGCCGGAACGTGGACGGGCACAAGCCGAACGCCTGGATCTGCCACGCCGCGCACGAGGCGGAGCTGCCGCTGTTCGGCTACAGCGCCGAGGTCAAGGCCAGCGGCGAGCGCCGCAAGGCGCATCGCCGGGCCTTCGAAGCGGCCTACGCGGGCACGGGCCTGTTCGGCAAGAAGGCCGGCCGCGCCATCGAGCGCCGCGAGGCCGACGGGCGCCTGGTGCGCGCCGAAGTGAATCTTGGGGATTCTCGCGAGACGGACGCTGGCGGTCGGAGTCGTGCCCTTCCTGCCGCGGACGAAACGAGAATCCCCACCTCTTTCCGCCGGAAGCAACTGACCGAATCGGACATCGATTCCGCCGCGGCTGAGGCCGCGGCCATGGAAGAGCGCCTCTGGGCGCGAGGAATGCTTTTGCCGCAATGACGCGGCAGGAAAACACGAAGGGCATGGACATGAAACAAGAGAACGAAACCGGCGGAGCTCCGGAAAAGGAACTGGTCGAGCTGGCCAGGGGCATCCGCCACTGGCAGGAAGCCAAGGGATTCACGACATCCAAGATGCTTCGGAGGTTCCCCACTCTGGGGAGCGATCGCACCTATGGCCGCTTGGTGGCCGGTGATGTCGATGAGATGGATGTCGAGAAGCAGCTTGTCAACTACCGCAGCGCGTGGGCGCTGATCGAGGCGGTTGGCGAGGACGCCAGCACGAGCGAGGATTTCTATGAAGACCTTTCGCCCGTGGTTCAGCTTCGTCGGGCAATGATGGAGACGTTCACGGAGACAGGCCTGTGCCGGTTCATTCTGGTGCAGGGAGACACGGGCAGCGGAAAGACATCCGCCGCGCGCTGCCTGATCCAACGCTATGGTTCTCGGCTGCTGTTCATGGAGCTGTCGAACTATGTGGCCGACAGCCCCTATAACTTCCTGGTGCTGGTGCTGTCGTCGCTGGGGATCAAGTCGCCTCCCACCGACGCCATGGGATGCTTCGCAAAGGCCGTTCACGAGCTGAACACGACGCGGAGATGCCTGATCATCGACGAGCTGCACCACGCCGGGCCGAAGATCCTCAACAGCATCAAGACGCTGATCAACCAGACGCCGGGCGAATTCGTTGGCCTCACGATGCCGACCCTGTGGAACCGGCTTGAGAAGGCAGCCTACGAGGAATGCCGGCAACTGACCGGCAACCGCCTGGCCGAGCGCATCCAGCTCGACCAGATCAACCGCGCCGACATGACCAAGTTCGTGACCCGCCGGCTTCCGGGCCTGAACGGCTGCACGGCCCAGGCCATCGCCCTGCTGGAGCAGAGCGCCCGCGGCCTGGGCAACCTGGCGTTCGTGCGCGACGTGTGCCGCCGGGCGCGCGAGCAGTACGACGGCGCCAAGATCACCATCGAAGATTTCGCCGGCGTGGTCGCCGCGGAGCAGAAGAGCCGATAAGGCGGAAAGACTCACATGGGCAAGAAAACAACGAAGACCTACAGAGACCCCGCCGGAACCGAAATCCCGGCCAAGTATGTTCCCGCCTACGACAAGACGCGGGACCGGATCGCCAACAAGATTTATGACCTGTGGACGGACGAGGAACAACGCCTCCACGCTTTGAAGGCCACGACGAACCGCCTGATTGACGAGCTGCGCCAGGCGGCGGCGGACGATGCGGCGGTGAAGCTGGGTGGAGAAAAGGGCTATCTGCAATTCCGATCCTTCGACGGCAAGATCACCATCCGCTTCGAGAATGCGAGGCGGACGGAGTTCGATGAGCGCCTCACGCTGGCCCAGCAGCTCATCAATGAGGTGCTGTGTGAGCTGGCGGAGGGGGCAAAGAGCGCGGATCTGGTCGAGATTGTGAGCCACGCCTTTGCTCCGCGCAAGGGCGGCAACCTGGATATGCAGCGCATCCGTGATCTGTGCCGGCTGAATGTCAGCCACCCGAAATGGAAAAAGGCGGTGGAGATCATCCGGGAGTGCGAGCGGACCATTGGACACAAGCAATATGTGCGCGTGTCCAAGCGGCTGGCGGCGGATGCCGAGCCGGTGAATGTGGTGCTCGATATTGCGGCGTTGTGAGGAAAGGGAAACTGGCATGGATACGACGATGACGATGGAAACGAAGCCGAACTGCGTCCGATACGATTGCGCGGCGTGCAACAACAACAAGTGCGATGAGGTGATGATGGATTATCCGTGCCAGATCGCCGGCCTGCTGCCGGCGAGAACGGCCAAGCGCATGCCGCGCACGCGGGAGGATTTTCGCCGTGCGGCGCTTTGGCTGGCGCGGCAGGCGGCCAAGGCCGGAAACGCGCTTTCGGCCGTCCTGGCCGGTCCGGCGCCGGACGACGCCGAGAACGGGATTTGCATCGGGTACCGGGACGGTCGGGATCGGTAGCCATGGACGCCCGCCAACAAGCGGCAATCAACGGGGCGGCCTCCGCCCCTCTCTCGAAGAAGCAGAAGCGCATCCTCTGCATGCTTGCGGAGCGGGCGTGGAACGCAAAGGGCTGTCCGCTTTGGGAGCCCCGCCAGGATTCGGCCATCCGCCTGTGCCGCACATCCGCCCTTGAGCTATGGCGGCACATGGAACAGGAGCATCTCCTGGGTCGAAAGCACCTGACCGCCTGCTGTCAGGCGGACTATGAGCTGCTCCGCGCCCACTTCGCCCGCCTGGCGGGAGACCACCGCGAGGCCGCTGCGGCCGAGGCGCGGATGTCGGGCGACGATGCCCGCCGCGCCAAGGCCTTTTTGCGCAACGAACTTGCTGCGGCTGTCCGCCAGATCGCCGACCCGAGGCGCTATGTCGAGACGATTGCCCGCTGCAAATACAAAACCAACATCGACTCTCTGTCCGCCAAGCAGGTCTGGACGATCATTTTCGACCTGCGCCGGGCGGTCTGGGCGCGCAAGAAAAAATCAACCCAAACCCGAACCCCTTTTTGAAAATGGACACATGCGCGACATTCGGCTCCAGAATCGATTTTAAGGCGGGCATCTTCCGGCCCGGCCACTTGTGCGGATTTTTTCCAGTCTCCATTTCGCGGGGCTTCGCGGACGGTTTCCGGGCCTGTTTTGGCCTAACGGCAAAAGCGAATGGAGGAGTTGCATGATCAGACCCAAGTACAAGGCCGTGATCTATGTGGAGAAAACCGATGAGCGCGGCAACATCCGGCTCGAACGGGTCACCACGTCGCAGTGGGTCACGGTTCCGCAGATCGCGGCGAGCGTGGGCGTGGCCCCGCAGACCATGTACAGGATGATCGTGGACGACAAGGTCATCGACCACTACCGCATCAACAGCCAGATCCGCGTGCGCGCGGAAGACTTCGCGGCATGGCTTGAAACGCGCCGCGGGGCGGAATACGAAAGGCCGGGTGCCAAGTGAGCGCAGCCCGCATCATGCCGATCCCGACCTCCGGCGAGGTGGAAGCCTATGCCACCAGCATCGGGTTCAAGGTCAACGGGGGCTACTTTGTGGACTATTGGGAACAGCGCGGATGGATGGTCAAGCCGGGCATCCCCATGCGGAGCTGGCAGGCCACTATACGGAATTGGCAGCGGATGGAACAGGCCAAGCAGGCTGGAACAATCGTCCAGCAGCCGGTAAACCCGGCAAACGAGCGCAAGCGGGAAGCCGACCGCCGCAGAGCCGGGGTGATTGCGGAGGCCGCCGGGCGCATCCGCGCCATGATGAGCTGGATTCGCGCAAAGAAGCCGTGCCCCTGGTCCCGCGATCCGCAAGGCGAAATTGATGCGGATGTGGCGAAGATCCGCGATCACTACGGCCCGGACGGTGTGGATGAACTTCGAAAAGTCGTGAAAGAGTTGGAGAACAAGAAACCATGACCTGCGAACAACTGGATCTGTTGGTTCGGAATGAAGAAAAAGAGCAGGCAGATGCCAAGGTGCTGACCCGCCACCTCTATTTGGCGTGTGACTGGCGAACCCGCAACCAGATTTCCGAGGCGCTGGATTGGAAATGCCACGCCCGCATTCGCCACGCCGCCGAGGCCGCCGAGGGCGACGTGATCTTTGGACAGCGCGGCATGCGGCACATTCGCCACTCCACGCCCGAAGAGGTGCTGGCCTGCATCAACACCCTCAAAAGCCAAGTGGAAGCCCTCAGCCGTCGCGTGTGCAACACGCAGAAGAAATACCACTCCTATGGAAAGGGACCGCTGTGAGCCGGCCATTTGTTCAGCGGCAGAAGATGCAGCGAACCGCCTGGGGCGCCTGCAAAGTTTTGGCGTGGGATTTTTTCACCGCATGGATGGCCTTCTTCGACATCCAGGTCGGGCCGATTCCGAAGAGCTGGAGCAAGGGAACATGACGAGCGGCCATGCCATGAGGAGCGAAATCCAGTTTGCACCTGTCCCGCACGAGGCGGCGGCAAAGATCATCAGCGACCGGCCGGTGGTCACACGCGAGGTTTTTAAGAAAATGCTGCCCGAGATGCGGGCTCGGGCGTTTTTGATTTCCGGCGTGGAGGACATGAACGTGGTGCAGCAGATCCGCGACCGTATCGCGGATCTTCCGCGGGGGGCAAGCTGGGAGGACATCCGGGAGGACATTGCGAAGGACCTGGGTCCTTGGATGGATGAGGAGTCGGCTGGAAAGCGGGCGACGCTGCTGATGCGCCACCACGGCTTTCAGGCCTATGCGGCGGCACACTACCGTGTCATGGACGAGCAGCGCGCGGCTTTCCCGTACTGGCAATATTTAACGATGGGCGACGAGAAGGTCCGGTCCAGTCATGCCAAGTTGCACGGGCTGATCCTTCCCGCGAACCACCCGTTCTGGAAAGACCACTATCCGCCCTGGGATTGGAATTGCCGCTGCCAGGTCGTGGCCGTCAGCGAGGACGAATACCGGGAAACGGTTGATGCCGGGCGCGTGCCGAGCAAAATGAATCTGACCGGAAAGGTCAAAGATGATTACGACAAGAAGACGCGGGGCTGGACGCTGGAGAAGGCGGGACTCAAGCAACTCGCGACCATGGGCCGGATCGACGAAGGTACCGGCGCAACGATAGATGTTTCCAGTCCGCTTCAGCGGGCACAGAAAGAAGGGCCATCCGCCGTGTTGTCCGCGTACCAATGGAATCCGGCGGAGCTAGGAATGTCCGTTTTGGACCTGCATGGAAAATACGGCAAGGACGAAGTTCAACGGGCGGCGTTCGACGCCTTCTACCGCAACATGCAGGGAGCGACATTCCTCGGGCCGGACGGATTGGAGCGCAACGTGTGGGATTGGTGCCTTTCGGCGGACATGGAGCGGGCGGCGCGCGATCTGCTTGCGAATCCATCCTCCGGAAGAATAGAACGCCTGGCCGTGCTCGACCACAAAACTGGCTTGACGATCGCCGGAGAATCCGGAGAGGCAGATCGCGTCCCGTTCGGCGACCATGCCATACGAGGGCTTTTGGAGGGGAGATCTCTGGCAATGGTTCACACCCATATCGAGGTCGGCGATCCTTCGCCGGCCGACATCGCGGCCCTTTTTCGGTTCAGCCCAACGTTGAAAAGCATTGCGGTTGCTGAACCAGGTGGTAGGCTTCACATGGTGAGCGCGAAGACGAGCCGTTCCATTCCAAGCAATCTGCGCATGGCGAAGTTCTTGGACCGCAAAATGGACCAGATGGATTCCGGATCCTTGTCGGAAAAAGCGTGGAAAGGCTACATGTCCAGGATGAATCGTTCCGGGAGGTTGCGTTATGAAGCCAGACAAAAAATCTGACGATGATCTGGATGAATTGGCGAAGACCGATCCGGAGGTCCGCGAGTTTTTGGATATACTCGCAGAAATGGATGCGGAGCCATCAGCCGATCCAAACCAGCCTCCGCTGACGGACGAGGAAAAGAAAAGGCTGATCGAAGAGTGGAAAAAACATCCTGGATACTTTCGCTGACCATGCAAATCTCGCTAAAATTGGACACGATTTCTCCGTCGCTTAAACGGGTACTGAAGCAGGTGGAAAACCCATCAGCCGTGCTGCGCGAGATCGGGACGACGGTTGTTGAAATGTCGAAAAAGGCGTTCACCAATCCATCCCTTCGTCCGTCAACGTGGAAAGCCAATGCGGCATCCACCATTGCACAGAAAGGCGCATCTTCTCCGCTGGTCGCCAGCGGGACGATGGCGAGATCGCCGCGCGTGACCGACGTCGGGCGTGATTATGTGCGGGTTGGAAGTGATCGTTCGGCTGGATCGCATTCGTTGGCGGCCATACACCAGCTCGGAACGGGTCCATTCGTTATTCGGCCAAAATCCGGAAAGTTCCTGTTTTGGAAAGGCGCCAAACATCCGGTCAAGCAGGTGAACCATCCCGGAATCCCCGCCCGCCCGTTCTTTCCGTTCCATGCTTCGGGGGAGGCGACGGAAACAGCCAAGAGGCGCGTCAAGGACGTGATTCTGGCGTGGCTGAAAAAGTAGACCATGCCCTATTCTGAATCCTGAATTCTGAATTCGGGATTCTCTCCTTCAAAAAGCAAAGTTCTCATCCGTCACTCTGTTCGTGGGGGGGCGCGCGCGATTCTGGTTTTCTCGCGCACATGGAAACCAACGAACAAATGACCCTGTCGACGCTGGCCGGACCGTCCGTCAGCTTGGATCGCGAGAATCTGCCTGCCCGCCTGAAGTTTTTCGATTGGGGCGAGAACCACACGCCAGACGGCGACATCGTGGTGAACGATGTTTCTGTTGCGGCGCTGAACAAGCAGATAGCTGCCGACACGTTCAAGAGGATCGTGATCGATTTTGAGCACCAGAGCGTCAAGGGTCATCCGAACTACGTCCAAGCCCCCCGCCACAACGCCGCCCACGGCGATCTCGAAGTGATCCCCGGAGATGGGGTCTATGTGACGGCCCTCTCCTGGACTCCCAAGGGCGTCGAGCATGGTCCTGACTTCTGCGACATCTCGCCCGTCGCCCTCCACACCAAGCGCAAGGCACCCGGCGAGCCCGTGGTCTTGCTTGGAATTCTTTCTGCGGCCCTCTGCGACAACGGCGCCGTGAAGGGAATCACCGCATTTTCCGCCACCTACCAGCCCCCGGAGAATTCAATGGACGAAGACACGTCGAAAGTCATTGCCGGCCTGCAAGCGGCGCTCGGAACCGTGACCCAGGAGAACAAGGCTCTCAAGGAATCCATCGAGGCACAGGGGCGGCAGATCGCCGCGCAGAACCTGCTGCTCGAAAGGCTGACGGCTCGCCTTGACCAGGCGCCAACCGTCACCGCTGCCTCTGTCGACCAGGTGCGTGCCATTGCCGAGTCCGCCCTGAAGCCCGATGCGCTCGTTGAAAGCAAGCAGCAGGTCTCGGCTCTCTCGGCCCGAATCGATGCACTGCAAAAGGATCACATGATTCAGATTGCCGTTCTCCAGGGGAAAGCCGTGACGCTCGACGAAACGGCGGTCAGCGCCATGAGCGCCGAATCCCTGGCGAAGCATATTTCGGGTCTTGGCGCGACCCTTCCAGTCGTGCGCCTCACCCCGTCCGGATCCGCTGAGGATCCTGCGGCAAGCGCGCTTTCCTCCGGAATTGATGCGCTCATCGCCCAGATTCGCCAGGAAACCGGAATCCAGGATTTCCAGGCGCTTTGGGAGCTCGCGCGCGGACGCCAGCCGGAACTTTTTAAGAAGTAGAAACCACCCACAAGGAAGGATCCCATGGAAACAAATGAAAAAGGAATCGTGCGGCTCGAAGAGGCCAGCGGTGTCGATTTGAGCGATGCGATCGGAAAGGCAGTCGGAGTCGATGCGTCTGGAAAAGCCGTCCTCGGCGGCGATTTCGGCGTCGTGACTCTGGCTTACAACGGCGGCGTGGATGTCGCGGTGTTCGGCAGCAATGTCGGCCCCGTCGAAGTCAAGCTGGCCGGAATGGTTGCCAAGGGCGATTACGTCGTCCGCAATCCCAGCACCGGCAAGTGGACCAAGGCCGCTGCGACGGACATTGCCGAAGCCCGCATGGTGCAGGCCGGCGTGTCCGACGAGCTGATTCCCGCCGTGCTGTTGGCTCCTGCCGCCCGCATCGGAGCGAATGTGTTTGCCGCCTCCGACCACAACCACGACGCGGCCTATGCCGCGATTGACCACGATCACGACGAGGCTTACGCCGCGATCAACCACACCCACACCTGAGCCGAGGAGAAGAACCATGAGTGAGAGAATTTACGGCCGGGTCGAAACCCTGGTCAGCTATGCGCGGGGCCTTTCGCAGGACATGTCGAAGAGCCTTGCCGAGTTCATCGCCCCCACGGTCGTGACGGGCATTGCATCCGGGAAGTACAAGGACTTCTCGGACAAGAACGCCTTCAAGGTTCCGGTGACCCGCCGCGCCGTTGGCGGCAAGGCCAGCCGGATCGGATTTGAGTCCGAAGACAAGGACTTCAACTGCGAGCCCAACGCGCTGGAGGCCACCATCGACGATTTCGAGCGGTTGCAGGCCGGCACCGACCAGGCCATGCTGGAAGAGGCCAAGACGCGTGACGCCGTCAGCACGGCCCGACTCTCGCACGAGAAGGAAACCTTCGACTTGGTGCGCGCCAGTGTCCCGGCGGTTGCCGAACGCGGCGTTTGGTCCAGCAACGACAACGATCCGATCGACGAGCTCGATGAGCAGATCGAGGCGATCGCCCTGGCGACCGGCCTGATGCCTAACCGCATGGTGATCGGCCTGTCGGCGTTCCGCAAGCTGCGCAAGAACACGAAGGTCATCGGCCGCATGCCGGGCGCCGCGAATGCGACGCTTTCGATCGAAGCGCTCGCGGCCATGCTGATCAATCCGGGGATCGACATCCGGGTCGGCTCGCTGGCCTACGACACCGCCGCGGCCGGCAAGACGAAGAGCAATGCCTTCGTGGTCGGCGCCGATGTCTTCCTCTTCTACGCGTCGCAAAATGCGACGCAGTACGATCCGAGCTTCGCCAAGACGTTCTCCGCGCGGGCGGGGAACATCTTCGACGTTCGGATGTACCGCGAAGAGCCGCGGGTCGACGTGATCGCCGTCGACTGGACGAAGCAGACCAAGGTCGTCTCGGCCCTGTGCGGCCGGCGTCTGTTGATCACCTAGACGTCGCGGGCGGGATGGCCTATATCACCGCCAGGGAATTGCGCGCGGTCGTTCCGGACCAGTACCGGGACGCCGCGCTCTCCGATCAGGGAGGCGAGCCGGATCCCGGCCTGCTTTCCGCGGTGATCGACCAAGCATGCGAAGAGGTGGACGCGCTCATCGAAGGGCGCGTCCGCCTGCCGCTTTCCACCCCGTTTCCACAGAAAATCCGCACGGCCGCCGTCTACTTTGCCTTGGAAATCCTGTTCACTCGACGCGCCCTCGAAATGCCGGATGCCACAGCCAAGAAGATCGCCGGTATCCGCTCGGATCTGGGCAAGGTTGGCGCAGGCGATCTTCGCTTGGAAGCGCCTGTCGAGCAGACGGCCGCCAGCCGCCAGGCCGGCGGATCCATCGTCGTGCGTCCAAGCATCACCGGTGCAGGAGGAATGATTGGCGCGATTGTGCTGCTGCTCGCCGGCCTTGCGCATCCGGCGAAGGCGATTGATCCTCGCACCTTCAGTTTTCTGGCGCCGACAAACCCCATGATCGAATCGCCCGATCATATGGAGTGGAGCCAAGCCGAAAGCGTCGAGCTGCGCTACACTCTTCCCGCGGCAGATAATAGCCGAGAGATTCGCTGGGAGATTTCTGATCGAACGAACCTTTGGCTCAACCTTTCCCCAGTGCGCTCCGGTGCCGTTTGGAGCTGGAGCCCTAGCCCCACGCAGACCTGCCTTCCTCCGGGCCGCTACGATGGACGAGTGGCCGCCTATGGCCGGTCCGGAACGAATCTCACCTTCCATCGCGTCATCGCCTGGCAAAGCATCCGCGTCCACTCCGCGCGGGATCCGCAGACGCTTGTGATGGCATCTCCACTTTTGCAAACGCCCGAACAAGATCCTGTGGCGATGGCAGCCATCGCTTCTGTTACGCAGCAACTTGCGGATGTGGTTGCGCCTCTCGCCACTACCGGCTACGTGGTGGCGGCGGTGGCTCCGCTGGCCACCACGCAGCAGCTTGCCGATGCCGTGGCCCCGCTGGCCACCACAGGCGATGTGGCGGCGGCCGTCGGCGCGATCACGGCGGAGGGGCTGGGCGCCCTCACCGCCGAGGCCGACCCCGAGTTTTCCTCTTGGCTCTCCTCCGATCCGCTGGCCCCGCTGGCCACCACAGGCGATGTGGCGGCGGCCGTCGGCGCGATCACGGCGGAGGGGCTGGGCGCCCTCACCGCCGAGACTGACCCAGAGTTTTCCGCCTGGCTCTCCACCGACCCGCTTGCCCCACCCATTATCTATGAGATGTTGAACTACGTGGGTTTAGAAACTTCCGAAGAAGACGGCTATTATTATGCCGATTCTTTAACCGATTTGCGGACGGGCGCATCCATTTCTTTTTCGTCCATGCACTTTTACGGGCAATATGAAAAACCATGGAACTTTGTGGGCGACACATCGCCCACGATCAACGGCGTTCCGATTGCCACCACGCAGCAGCTTGCCGAGGCCGTCGCGCCCTTGCTCACCAACGCCGCCACCTGGTGGACCTATCCGGCGGGCGGCGACGTGAACTTCGCTGGCTACGCGCTCACGAATTCTGGGCAGGTTGAGGTGAGAGCAGCAAGCCATTCATCCATTAGGATTGAGCCGGGCTGGATCGGCTACGGCTCGCCAGGATTCGGTGAACCGCAGACGGAAATTCGGTTTGATGACGGGTGGGGGATTCTCGGCAATTTTTCGGAGGTCTTTACGCGCGATGGCGAGGGCTTACGCATTGACGACGCTATCGCGATGACCGAATCCACAGTTTACTTCCAGTACAATTCGCTCCCCGGCCTGCCCGCCACCGTGAATGCCACGAACTCTTTTTTCGCGCCGGTTAATCTTCCCCAGAAGATGCTGACCGCGCTAAAAATCGCCACCACCAACAGCTATCAAAAATCCAACGCGCACCTGCGATTCAGCTTGGACGGAAACGAAATCGGCACCCTTGCGCCGCGTTGTGACGGCAGTACGCAGGAGATTTGGTTTGCCGCCGCCACTGGTGCGGTGATTGAGGTTGAGGCATTCGGCCTGCCTTCCCCCGCCGGGGATGATGGCGACCCGATCATCACCGGGTTGCGATTCGGCAACATGGGAAACCCGAATCTAGTGGTCCGCGAAATGGAAACCGCGAATCAAATTGTAATGGCCGACTATCCGCAACGCGCGCGGCAAGTCGCCACAAAAATCTACGCCGATGATGCGTCCGCCGCTGCGTTGGACTTGGCAATGGATGAGGTGTGGCGGCGGACGCAGGCGACCGACCTGCAGGGTAACGTTTTGCGCTTCGGGCCGCGCTATGACGTTTATGGAACGAACGACGCGATCAACTGGAAATACGGCGGCGAGACCATGCTGCAATTCGATGGCACCGGTTCCAAAGTCATCCCCGAAATCCGCTCTTTTTCGGTCGGCCCAGGAACGACCGCCGAAATGACCGTCTGGAGCTACGCCGGCGGCGAAACGAATCTTGTGCCGGAAGTTTCAACGAACCTCCAAGACTGGCTGCGCCTTGATGCAAGCGCGATTGTCTCGGCAGCAATGCTCGATCAATATACGGCAAAGATCGTTTTCACAAACTCCGCACCCAAGGCGCAATTTGTCCGCTTGGTCGATGTGTCGGGCGGAGAGGGAGACCCCGTTGTCCGAGTGCTTGCCGCGATGGAGTTGGGCGGTGTCAAACGCACGACGTGGCCGGGGCTGCCAGCCCTCGATGTTGTCGATGTGGGCGACATCCCCGGCGAAGGTAGTGTGGAGTGGACGTGGACGGTCAACGCGGCCGCCCCCGCCCGCACCATTGTTTTTTCCGACCCCTCCGCCACCGACAAGCATCCGATACTTATCTGGCCGCCGCCCTACACGCCGGCCGCCGTGCAGGAGGTCAAGGTCATCTCCCCGCCCAATGGGATGTCGCTCGCTTATGCGGAGGAGTTTGATAATGCCGTCACCGGCGAAACGGCTTATTACGCCTATACTTTTTACCCCGCGCATAATGCCTGGTACTTGTCTGGCTGGTCGTCCGAGATGTACAACCTCCAGCCCGTCATCACCGGTTGGGGCCCGCCATGAAAAAACTCCTCAAAAACCTCGCCCGCTTTTTGGTGCCTTTCCCTATTTTCGACGACACGCGCATCAAGCCTCCAACATCAACAAACGGCCTCACCAGCGGAGAACTATGGAACTCCAATGGCGTTGCCCATTTCATGCCGTGACACCCATTCCACCATCCGACTTCATCCGCATTCCCATGGAGGCACTGGCTCCGGTTTGCGCCACCATTGGCGCACGGATTTTCGTCTCCACCAACATGAGGGCCGCGCTGGAAGGATTGTTCGATTCTCCGGCCGGATTCCTCGTCATCCTTGTTCCCGGCGATGAGACTCCCCAGGGAGACCCCATCGACGACCTGCAAGTCGTTTCCGCCGGCCTCTCCATTCTTGTTTCGCACCGATTGCCGCCAACCGCGCAGCCTTCGCAGGGCCTCTATGAGTCCGTGGCTGGCCTTCCGCCGTTCATCGACCTCATCGCCCAGATCCGCGACACCGTGCGCGCCATGGCCATGCCGGAAGGCTCAACGGGTGTGCGCTGGCGATATATGGGCCGCCGCGCCGTCGACTTCGACGGGATCCTGTCGCCGGCCTTCCGCCTGGACTTCGAAATCGACGCCGCGTTGCCGCCGGCCTTGGCCGATGCCGACGCCGTCGAACTTGCCCCGCCACAACCCTTTGACGATCTGGAAGACGATCCGCCACCCGAAACCGAACCCTAGCCCACCAGAGGAGAACCATCATGGACGATACCACAATCAAAAAGGGCGCAGCCGCCAACTACGTCTGGGGAATTCCCTCCGGCGTTGTCACCATCTCCGGCCGCATCACCAACATCCGCGCCAGCCGATCCATCGATAAGGAAGAGCTGCAAAATGAAACCGGCGAGACGGACGGCGTGGTCTATCTGGACCCCAAGACATCCGCCACCGTCGATATCATCGTCCCTTCCTCGTTCACCGACATTGAGCTGGCCAGCTCGCTAACCATCGACGGCCATGTCTGCTTCGTCGAAGGCGCTGAAAAGCAGTGGGAACGCCGCGGCTGGGCCAAATACAGCGTCACCCTTCAAGGGTGGGACAACGTGCCGGCTGGATCCTAATCCCAGCAAGGAGCGCAGCGGGCATGGCCGAAAAACTTGGCATCCACGAGCCCACCCTCCGGGCCTTCACCGTCCAGCCCATCCGCGTCGGCGAACTGGACATCCACCCGGCTTGCATGGCCCACATCATGGCCATGCGCCTGGTGGCGGCTGGCTTCGAAGGCGGCGACCTCACCCCGGAGGAAATGCTGTCGGCCATCGTCGTGTTCTCCACGGCGCCGGCACAGGCATCCGGGCTTCTCAACCTTTCCTCGGAGGATTGGGACGCCCGGCGCGCCGAAATAGCCGGAAAGGTCATGCTGCACGATCTCGGCGCCTACGCCGTCGCCATCCAGCAGCAGATCACTTCCGGCCTTGCCCCGGCGATCCCCGCCAAGGACCGCAGCGATGCCAAGGCCGGAAACTACAAAAAAAAAGCCGCCTCGGCTGGTGGATCGAGGCCTTTGAGTGCGCCCTTTCCGAATACGGTAGCGAGGAGGAAGTGATGAAAATGCACCTCTCCCGCCTCATGGCCCTGTTTGCCGCCAGAACCCTACGGAACGGCGGAGAGTTCGACGGTCCGGATCTCGCAGAGGACGAAATCCTCGACGAACTGGCGGCCGAACTGCCAGGAGTCAAAGGATAACCAATGTCTGCCTCTGCCGGAAACCTGACCTATAACCTCGGACTCAACGCATCCGGATTCACCTCCGCGATGCGCAAGGCCATTGGCCTGGTCATTTCCTACAAGGCCGTCATGGCCACCCTGCGCCAGTTTGGCGCGGCCATTCGCCTGGGCGGGGAACTCTCCGACCTGGCCGATCAAACCGGTGAAACGGCCGGGAACGTGCTCGTCCTCAAGCAGGCCTTTCAGGATGCCGGGCTCGGCGTTGGCACCATGCAAACCGCCCTGTCCATGATGAGCATGTCCCTCTCGGGCATCAGCGAGACTGGCCAGCGCACCGAAGAAACGTTTGCCGCCCTTGGCCTCAACATGCAGGAGCTTCGCGGGCAATCCGCCATTGCCCAGCTCGACGCCATCGGCAAGGCCATTTCCAATCTGCACAGCCAAGAAGACAAGATCGCCGCCGCCCGCGCCATCTTTGGCCGTGGCGGAACGCCCATGCTGACGCTGTTTTCAGACCCAAACGCCATCCAGACGGCCCGAGACGCGCTGGGATCCATGCCGGACATGGTGGACAAGACGGCAGCCGGCCTGGATGCCATCGGCGATGCCTGGAATCGGATCAAAACATCGTTCACCGGCGCCTTTGTCGCCGCCATGGCCCCGGCCATACCTCTCATCGACTCCATTCTCAAAAAAATCCAGTCCATCGACTTCACCAAGATCGGCGCCGGCTTCGGCGCCGCCATGGTCGCCATCAAGAATGTATTTTCATCCATCTCTCCAATGGAGTTCGCCATCAATCTCGCCAAGGTTGTCCTGACGGCCCTCTCCGCTGCCGTCCGCGAGGCGTTTTCCTTGCTTTGGAATGGCGACTTCTGGATGGGGGTCGGCAAGCTGTTGATCGGCGCTCTCGTTGGCCTTGGTGCAGCACTCTTGGACGCATTGTCTCCCGTTGCGGCTTTTTTAGCTGCGATGGCATTGCAATTCAATGACTGGATTGTGGCTGGACTATCAAAGATTCCATGGTTGAAAGACCACTATGCCGGTCATCAAAATAAAACCTTTCACGAACACTATCAGTCCGAGCTCCAAGGGCAGAAAGATCGGTTTGTAAACCCGGCACTCGACACGTCCGCAGAAATGACGACCAACGGAATGGCCGACCTTGGGAAGGCCCTTTCCGCCGCCGGATCTGGCATTGCCGATTCCGTGGCCAACTCGGCTGGCGGGAAATACTTTTCCGGCCTGTTTTCGTCCGGAATGACCGAATGGGAAAAGGCCATGGCCGACATTATGGCTGCACCGGCGGCACAAGCCAAAAATCAGCAGGCAAGAGCTGACGCAGCGCCCGTGCTGGACGACAAGCAAGAGTCTGCAGCTGACGCAGCGCCCGTGCTGGACGACAAGCAAGAGTCTGCCAACAATGGAATTCAAGGCGCACTTGAGCCACCATCCGACCGCTGGTCCCGCGTTGGCGCCTTCGTCGGTGGTAATACCTCCGCCCAGCATCTCGACTATGCCCGCCAGACTGCCCGGAGCACCTCCCTCATCGATCGCACAGCCGGGCGTATGCTTTCCGCCCTTGAACGCCTGCAACCCGCCACCCTATGAGCGCAATCAGCAAAGGAAATATCGCCCCTCGCGACGTGGCAGGAACAGAAATCACGATTTCGGTTGAGGGCGATTCTGGCACCATCGTTCGCCGTGGAAGTTATGCACAACTTGAATCCTCAAAGCCGGCCATTGGCACCCTCATTTCATCCCAGGGAGCCCAGCTCAACGTTCTGGCGACCAATCTCCGCAAGGAACGGGGAGGATTGGGCACCCTCACCATCACGCTTGGCGACAAGGATCGGACTGGCGAGGGGATGGTTTCGCTTGCCGCCCGAGAAGAAACCGTAGAGCTTGATTACAGCCTCATGGAAAAGCCCATCGAGTCCCATCCGATGTTCAAGGACATATTCGCCCCAGAAGGTGGAGATTTCACCGCCTTAGCATCGATCCGGGCTTGGGAAGCTGAACAGGAGCCCACCGTAAAGGGCCAATTCATGTATCTTGAGCACGGAGGCGTGCCTGGGACTGGTCCATATCTCACCCTTTCGGAAGAAGCGCAGGTCTTCGCCGAGAAGAAGCTCGCCGGGATCGAGTCCTATTTCTTGCAAGTGCCCATCGTCCGGAAAACATCTGTCATCAAGCGCGCGGTCACAACGTCGAAGTGCGGAATGCGGGACACCCCTCCCGAGTTTGCCGCCGTTCAGGACGTGTGGCTCAAGACCGCCGACAAAATGACCCGCACCGGCTCAAAAGGATCATGGGAACGAATCGAAGAGTGGACAGGGTTCGACCAGTTGGACGAAGATCTTTATCCTATGCCGTGACATGCCAACGCTCCCGAACAAGCCACGTTCCGGAACAAGCCTGCAAGCCGCGAACCTCCCCGACGTTATCGGCAAGCTCATCGACTATTGCCGTTCGATCACGCCCCGCCCCTCCCCGACGGTTCGCGTCTCGACGACCGCGTCCGGCACAACGTTTTATGCCAAGCCGGGTGCTGGGCCGAGCTCTGCTGGTGGAGCCACGGGTGGCTCGGTAGGGATGTTTAGATGCAGCGCCGTGGCCGACCACGAAACGGAAAATGGATGGCTGATTTCGACCATGCCAGGCACCGCTCAACCGCTATACGGTCAAATTCAACATATTGCGCCACTTGTCGATCATCCCGTCGTAATCCCATTGGGAAGCCACGCCTATGTCTTCGCAACACTTTATATCTTCGATATGGAGGAAGAGGAATATGTTTGGGCGTGGGAAGAAACGCTCACAATCTCAACATCGATTCCTATTAATTTGTGGTACAGAAAGTACCAGTCGATCGCCATGATCAATTCGTCTGGCCACGTTGCGCAGGGCCACGAGGGCGCAATCGTCCTGCCAACGCCAAAGTCGATTGTCGATCTTGAGGCGGAGGAGTAGGCATGTTTTCCCCACTAAACCTCACTACAGTCTCAACCATTCCGCCTGATCCAATGTGGGTTTGTGCCCGAAAGCCACCGTGGCACAAGAGGTTTGCATCCGGCGGCATCACCCCAATGCCGGCATGGCGTAACGAGGCTGGCTTCTTGGCCGACGGCCCGCTTGAGCTGGTCTGGATGGGAAGGCGCTGGGACATTGTGGATGATGAATATGTCACCAGACCGCTTACCGATAAGGGCGGAACGCTTAACGGCTATGGAACCTGCAATCGAATCATCCTCGCCCAAAATGTTATTCATGACGGCGAGCAGCTTATTTTTGACATGGAATCCTACTACGAGATGGCGCCGAGGCCATTCATGTTCACTGATCCGGATGTCATGGCTATCCTCGTCGAAAAGGGCATGTCGCCCACCGACTTCTCCCCGCCGGTCTCCCATTCCGCATGCGCCGAAGCTATGGAACATGCAGACGAAATTGCCATGCGCACCGGCGGCTACATTTACAAACGGCCATTCCGCTGGCCAACTGGAGATATCGATCTGTGCAAAGACCACGCCGAGATTCTGTACGGGATGCCATCACCAGATGCTTATGGAAAAGGGATGATTCACACGCCAGGAGTTTGGCCGTCTCCGGTAGATACGCCAGGTTTCTTCGCCTGGAGGGTTTCTGCTGGCGTCAGTTCGCTATCTGCACTTGATCTAGTGATGATATTTCGGCGCGCTTGGAGCGGCTCGCCTGGCGCGAAATATGGCTTCAGATATAGCAGCACCAAGGCCGGTTTTCTCCGCGACCTCCCGCCTTATACAGCCTTTGATATCCGAATCTGGAAAACAGTATACCTGTCAAAATCAAAATACCGTGGGATCTCTAAAGAGTCTCAGGCATCCTATTTTGTGGCTGCATATCGCGCAAGTGGCGCACTGCCAAAGAGCAAAAAGAATAGAAGCTGATTTGTGATGCAAACGACGACGGAAAAAAACTGGGTTAATTCGGCGGAAGGCGGCATTCAAACACGCCCAACGCCGAGCCAAGCGCCGGACGGCTCCGGCGAAGGTGTAGAGACTAGGCGGGGGGTGGGCATCGCCACCCGTAATACGCCATCAACGCCCAGCGCTGCCCGCCGCAGCGAAGACATAGTCCGACGCACTAGTATTACGTTGGCGTTCAGCATGTGGGCGCCCCGTCGTCGCGGCGGCATCACAACCCTTTTTCAACCCATCGCGCGCCCCCCCGCGGTCTCCCCGCGAGCCCCCCGCAGACTCGCCGCCGATTTACTTTGAGACCCTTATCAAACATTCCTTTTGACCCTTATCAAACATTTCGCCCGGTTACCAGCGGGTTATTTCTCAAATACTGCCCGAGGCAACCCACTTTGTCGGATTATGGATTGCAAAGTGCCACGCTTGACTTCGCGGTGCAACGGGATTGGAACAGTACGCGTTTGGGCGCCGATGTGCTTTTGCATTACGGCGTGACTGCCGCGTTGCCGAACAAGAACGAATCCCTCCCGCTCCAACAACCGACACAGTGCTTCGCCAGAAAAAATCCTGAGGCTAGGCATAAGCAGCCTCGAAGCGAGTGACGAACACCTCCTCACGCAGGCGTTCTTTTATCTCGGCTTCGCTGGCACATTCCAGAAAAAGCTCCACGGCTTCGCGTAGATTGGCCAGTGCCTCTTCCACCGAATCTCCCTGACTGGCCACATCCAACTCAGGGCACAAGGCGGTATAGCCACTGGCTTCTTTTTCTAAAAGAGCTGTAAATGTCATGCGCTTCATGCCGGTAACCTACACCCGCTTCCCTTAATGGACAAGATGAAAACCGGCTGGACAGGATTGGCATACGCTGAAAGTGGCAAAACCATTCGCGACAAAAGCATCTGGTGCTACCCAAAAAAGTTCGGGTTTGGGTGCGCCGGGGTTGGACATTTCCGGGCAAATGTTGGATAGTTAAAAGAACGACCATGAGCATCGGATTCGCCCCCGCGGGCAGAAAGTGAGCACACCATGAAAGCCATCCTCATCATCCTGGATTCCGTCGGCATCGGCGCCGCGCCCGACGCGGCCGAATACGGCGATGCCGGCTCCGCCACCCTCCCCCACCTGGCCGCTGCCGTAGGCGGCGTCAACCTGCCCACCATGCAGAAAATGGGCTTGGGCAACATTCCTCCGTTGCTGCACCACCGTCCGCCATTGACGATTGCCGGTGTGCCGCCCGTCGAAAAACCCATTGCCTCCTATGGCGCCATGCGTGAAATGTCCGACGGCAAAGACACCATCACCGGCCACTGGGAAATTGCCGGCCTCGAAGTGGATCCCGGCTTCCACAACTTCCCGTTTGAAAATTCTTTCCCGCCCGATTTGATTGCCGCGTTTGAAAAGGAAACCGGCCGCAAACTGATCGGCAACAAGGCCGCCAGTGGCACCGAGATCATCAAGGAACTCGGCGAGGAGCACCTGCAAACCGGCGCGCTGATTTGCTACACCTCGGCCGACAGCGTCTTCCAGATTGCCGCGCACGAGGAAATCGTGCCGGTGCCCGAACTCTACCGCTATTGCGAAATTGCCCGCCGCCTGTGCGACCCGCTGCGCGTGGGCCGCGTCATCGCGCGCCCGTTCATTGGGCAGCCCGGCTCATTCAAGCGCACGGAAAACCGCAAGGATTTTGCCTATCTTCCCGACGAAAAGACCATTCTGGAACGCCTGACCGAAAAAGGCATTCCGGTCTATGCCGTCGGCAAAATCGAGGACATCTACGCCCATCGCGGCATCACCGAATCCGTCCACACTGGCAACAACGCCGACTCGCAGGCGTTGGTTGAAAAATGGACCAAGGAAAAAGATAACGGCCTGATCATCGCCAACTTCATTGACTACGACATGCTCTACGGCCACCGCCGCGACGCGAAGGGCTACGCCGACAGCCTCGAAAAAACCGACCAGTGGCTGGCGAATTATCTGCCCCTGCTTGGCGCTGACGACATGCTCATCGTCACTGCCGATCACGGCAACGACCCCACCTTTCAAGGCACGGACCACACCCGCGAGTATGTGCCGCTGCTGGTGTATCAGCCCGGCGAACCAGTCGAGAATCTGGGCGTGCGCAAGGGGTTTTACGACATTGCCCAATCCCTCGCGCGTTATTTCTCCATTCCGGCGCTGCCGCGGGGCGCTTCGTTCGTCTGAAGCAACTCCCGTCGAATGGCCGGTCGCGTTTCCCGCGGCCGGCTCTTTTTGTGACCGCGCGGCGGCGCTTATTCAGACGCTTCCGCCAGTTGGCGAATGCGGCTCATCACGAGCGCGCCAACGGCTTCGTAGGCGCCCTTGCCGGGCATGGCGGCAAGGATTTCATCCGGCTGGATGGCCGGGCCCAAGCGCGCGGTAATGCGGGCAGGCCGGAACTTGCTGGCACCTTTTGGGAAGGCTGCAAACGTGCCGGAGATATACAGCGGCACCACCGGCACCGCAGCCTTGGCAATCAAAAATCCAATGCCACCCTTGGCCTCGCGCATTTGGCCATCGGGCGAGCGGGTGCCCTCGGGAAAAAGGCCAATCACCCGGTTTTCCTTGAGCATGGCCAGCGCCTTTTTCAGCGCGCCCAGATCGCCGCGGGTGCGGTCCAACGGAATCACCCCCACGCGCGGAAAAAACCAGCGCGCCATGGCGTTGGAATACAGCGTATCGCGCGCCATGAAATGCACAATGCGCCGCGCGCTGCAGGCCGCCATCACCGGCGGGTCGAGATAGCTGCAATGGTTGGCGGCAATCACCGCCCCGCCTTTGGCCGGCACATACTGCCGCCCAGTCACCCGTAGCCGAAATTTGATGCGCAGCGCCAGGGCCACGAAATCCCGAGCAACCCAGAACAAGGGCTTTTGAAAGACCCCTTCGCGCATGGAATCAGGAGCCGACCACGCCGGCCTGCTTGAGGTCGGCCACAATCGTGTCCACCACCTGCTCGATGGTCATGCCGGTGCTATTGATGATTTTGGCGCCCAGCGCAATTTGCAGCGGCGCGGTGGCGCGGCTGGAATCCTTCTGGTCACGGCGCTTCAGCGAAGACAGCACGGCAGCCACGTCATCGGTGCCCTCCGCCTGCTTGATTTCCGCCGCGCGGCGACGGGCGCGCTCTTCGGGATCCGCATCGAGGTAATATTTGAAAGGCGTATCAGGAAACACCACGGTGCCGATGTCGCGCCCTTCCATCACGAGATTGCCAAACTTGGTCATCAGGCGCAGTTTGGCCACAATATACACCCGCACCACCTGCTGCGCGGCGATGTCCGCCACGCGCTCGCGGACGGGCTCCGCGCGGATTTCCTGGCCGGGGTCCTCGCCATCAATCAGGTAGCCTACGGCGTTGTCGCGCAGGACCAGTTCCATGTTCATCCGGATCAGCAGGTCGGTCACGGCCTGCGTGTCCTTGACATCAATGCCTTCCTTCACGCACTTCCACGTGATGCCACGGTACAGCGCGCCGGAATCCACATAAATGAACCCCACGGCCTGCGCCGTGCGCCGCGAGACGGTTGATTTCCCGGACGCCGAGGGGCCGTCCACTGCCACAATGATGCTTTGCTTATTCAACTTTCACTCCCAGTTTCGCGAGTTGCTCCCAAAATTCCGGATACGACGTATCCACACAAGCCACATTGGCAATCGTGACGGGCTGATCCGCAAAAATGGCCAGGATGGACATGCTCATGGCGATGCGGTGATCGCCATAGCTGCGGACGCTCTTGATGGGCGAGACCTTGGTGGGGCCTTCGATGATCATCCCATCTTCCTGCTCGGTGGCATGCGCGCCGAGGTTGGTCAGATTTTCGACCATCACCGCCACGCGGTCGGACTCCTTCACACGGAGTTCGCCGGCATCGCGAATGACGGTTCGGCCCTTCGCCAGAGCGCCCAATACGGCCACCAGCGGCAGTTCGTCAATTAGATTGGGGATTTCCGCGCCGCCGACCTCGGTGCCCTTGAGTTCCGCGCCATACACCGTGACATTGCCATACACTTCCGGATCGGTCGGCGCCGAGGTACGCTCGATTTCCACCCGCGCGCCCATGCGCCGCAGCACATCCAGCAGCGCGGTGCGCCGCAGGTTCAGGCCGATGCCCTCCGCGCGCACGGTAATCCCCGGAATGGCCGCCGCCGCCGCCAGCCAGTAGGCCGCCGACGAAAAATCACCCGGCACCACGTAGGGCCGTGCCAGAAACTTGGGCCCTTTCGGCCCGTAGCCATCCACGGAAATCCGCTGGCCTTCCACGCGAATCGGCGCGCCCACCGCGCGCAGCATCCGCTCCGTATGGTCGCGGGTGGGGATGGGTTCCACCACCGTGGTGCTGCCGTTGGCATACAGCCCCGCCAAAATGCAGCAACTCTTGACCTGCGCGGAAGCCGTCGGCAGGCAGTATTCAATACCGTGCAGGTTGCCGCCATGGATCGTCATCGGCGCGGTGCCTTGCGGCGTCAGCTCCACCGTGGCGCCCATGAGTTCCAGCGGCTCCTTGATCCGCCGCATGGGCCGCCCGCTCAGCGAGGCATCCCCCGTGAGCGTCACGGTAATCGGCGAGCCGGCGCACAGCCCGGCCAGCAACCGCATTCCGGTGCCCGAGTTGCCCACATCCAACGGCCCGACGGGCTCAATCATCTTGCCCCCGGTGCCCTGAATGACCAGCACACCCTCTTCATCCACCCACGAACGCGCCCCGAAGGATTCCATCGCCTTGAGGGTGTTCAGGCAATCCTCCGCCTGTAAAAATCCACGAATTTCCGATGTGCCCGACGAGATGCCCGCCAGCAGCGCCGTGCGGTGGGAAATGCTCTTGTCGCCCGGCACCCGCACCACCCCGCCGTCGAAGCCGCCGGGATAAACGATTTTGGTTTGTTTTGGAATGGCCATGTTTTGTTGTGTAGTTGTCTGGTTTTTATGCAGGCGCGGCTTACCGGCCACGCCCCTTTAATAGTTCGGCGCGGGCCACGCGCGCCCGCTCCAAAAAAGCCGCCACGTCGCCAAAGCGACCGGCTTGAAGATCATCATATACCTGCTCGACCTCGATTTTGAAAGCCCGCAATTCCTCGGCCACCGCCGCGGCGTTGGTCAACAAAATATCGTGCCACATATCAATGGAACCGGACGCCACGCGGGTGGAGTCATAGAAGCCGGTGCCACAGAAAGCGCCCACCTGCTCCGCGCAGTCGCGGCCGATGGCCTTGGCCAGCGCGGCGGCGGCCACGTGCGGCAGGTGGCTGGTCCGCGCCAGCAACCGGTCGTGCTCATCGGGCTCCATCCGGCACGTACGCGCGCCCGCGGCCTGCCACAGCGCCGCCACGCGCGCCACCGCCGGCTCCGGCGCATCCAAATGGCTGCACAGCACCGTCAGCGCGTTGGCATACAAATCCGCCGATGCCGCCTGCAAACCCTGCTTCTCCGACCCCGCGATGGGGTGGCTCCCCACAAACGTCCCCGGCGGAAGCAGCCCGGCCATCTGACGGCAAATCCAGCTTTTGGTGCTACCCACATCCGTCACGAGCATCCCCGGCTGCAGCAGCGGTGCCAGTTCGCCGGCAAACTCCACGCAGGAGCGAATCGGCACGCACAGCACGATCAGCGTCGTGCCCTCGATGGCCGCATCGGGATCGGCGTACGCCGCATCCACAATGCCGCGCGCCACGGCCTCCTGCCGGGTTTCCTCGCGCCGCGCGTACGCCACCAGCCGCCCCGCATAGCCCCGCTTGCGCAGCGCCATCGCCAGCGATGCCCCCATCAGCCCCAGCCCCACAATCGAAATGCCCGCTTCCTGCGTCATGCGCCCCTTAATGCAAATTACGCCCCACGGCCCGCGCCACCAACTCCAACGCCCCCAGCAGTTCCTTGAACCGTTTGGGGGTCAACGATTGCGCCCCATCCGACACCGCCTGCGCCGGATCCGGATGCACCTCAATAATCAGCCCATCCGCGCCTGCCGCCACCGCCGCCTTGGCCATGGGCGCCACCAAATCCCACTGCCCCACGCCGTGGCTGGGGTCCACCACCACCGGCAGGTGGCTCTCGCGCTTCAGCACCGGTACCGCGCTCAAATCCAGCGTATTGCGCGTAAACTTCTCGAACGTACGGATACCCCGCTCGCACAGGATTACCTCCGGATTGCCGGCGCTCACCACATACTCCGCGCTCATCAGCAGCTCTTCCAGCGTATTCGCCAGCCCGCGCTTGAGCATCACCGGCTTGCCGCAGCGCCCCACCGCCTTCAGCAAATTGAAGTTCTGCATGTTGCGCGCCCCCACCTGGATAATATCCGCAAACTCGCCCACCATTTCCACATCGCGCGGGTCCATGACCTCGGTAATCACCGGCAGCCCCACCACCGCCCGTTCCTCGGCCAGATAGCGCAACCCCTCCACCCCCAGCCCTTGGAACGCATAGGGCGACGTCCGCGGCTTGAACGCCCCCCCCCGCATCATGTGCGCCCCCGCCCCCTTCAGGAACGCCCCCAGCGATAAAATCATCTCGCGGCTCTCCACCGCACACGGCCCCGCCATCACCACCACCCCCGTCCCGCCGATGCTCAACCCCCGGTCCCCGTGCCGCGCCGGCGGGATTTTGATGACGGTTTTCTCCGGATGGAACTCCGTGCTGACCCGCTTGTATGGCTTCAGCACCGGCAGCACCTTGTCCACGCCCGGCATCAGCGCCAGCGTCGCCTCGTGATCGCGCGCCGCGTCGCCGATCAAGCCAATCACGGTCACTTCCGTGCCGGGGCTAACATGCGCCTTCAGCCCCCACTCGGCCACGGCCGCCGTCAGCGCTTCAACCTCGGCCTCCGTGGCCCCTTTTTTCATTACGACAATCATACACCACTCAATAAAATCCTCTTGGGCGCCGCCTGCCGGCCGCCCAGTATTTGGAAGCCCAACACTACTCCCCAAACCGCCCCTTGACCAACCCAAAAAACACCCCCCCCCGCCAACACTTTTCCACACCGTGGAAAAATCAGCCCAACTTTTTCCACAGTGTGGAAAAATCGCCTCAAAGTTGTTCCATTGTGTGGAAAAGTGGGGTCAAAGTTGTTCCATTGCGTGGAAAAAACAGGGCGTCAACACGTGAATTTTTCCACAGTGTGGAAATTTTTTTTCCACAGCGTGGAAAACCTACCGCCGCAAGGCGGCGGAGAGATCAAAAAACAGCCACCGAACCAAGCAAGAAAACAGGAAATAACAGGAAAACAGGAAAGGGGCATGGAAAGAAAATAGGACGAACGGGACGGCTGGGACTAATTTTTTGCCGCCCCTGAACCCTGAACTCTGAACCCTGAACTCTTCAAAAGTGTCCGCGAGGGGTCGGTCGCGGCGCGCCAGCGCGGAAAAGATGCCGGTTGGTTTTGGCGCCGCCAAAATCCGCAAGAAATCCTCCACCCCAAGCTTCAGCCGCGCCAGTATCCGAAAAGGATAGTTTTTGCAGCCATCGCCCCCTGCCCTCCGACCTCTGCGCCGCGTTGCGGCGCAGCGGGGCGGCGGGGCTAGGCCAGCACGGCGAGGGCTTCAGCCAGTGCCGCAAGAAACTGCGCGTTTTCCTCCGCTTTGCCCACGCTGACGCGCACATAGTCCGGTAGGCCGAAGCCGGCCATCGGACGCACAATCACTTTGCGCTTGGTGAGTTCCGCCGTCAGCTCGCCAGCCTTGGCAAAGGGGAACAAAATAAAGTTGGTGACGGATTCCACCGGGTCCAACCCCAACCGGCGCATGCCGGCCATCAGTTGGGCGCGGCCTTCTTTCAACATTCGGCGCGAAGCCACGAGATACTCGTCATCGTCCAGCGCCGCCAGCGCGGCGGCGAGGGCCATGGCGGTGACGTTGAAAGGCTGGCGCACCTTGTTGAGCAGGTCAATGCCGTCGGGCTGCGCGATGCCGTAGCCCACGCGTAGCCCGGCAAGACCGTACGCCTTGGAAAACGTGCGCAGGGTGACCACCGGTTTTTTGCCGGCTTTGACGTGCTTGACGGTGTCCACATACATTTCCGGCTCGACCAGCTCCATGTAGGCTTCGTCGAAGACCGTGACGACATGGTCTGGCACCTGCTCAATAAACCGATCCACGGCCGCCTGATCCACCAGCGTGCCGGTGGGGTTGTTGGGATTGGCCACAATGACGAGCTTGGTCCGCGGGGTGATGGCGCGGAGCATGGCGTCGAGGTCGTGCGTCATGCCCTGCATGGGCGCTTCGATGCACTGGCAGCGGTAGAGCGCGGCCACGAGCTTATAGACCACGAACGAGCGGGCAGAACACACAAGGTTGTCACCTTCCTGCATGAAGGCGTGGGCCAGCAGAACAATGTGCTCGTTGGAGCCACAGCCCATCATGACCATGTTGTCGGCCACGCCGAACTTTTTGGCGATGGCCTGCCGCAAATAAAACGCGCCGCCGTCGGGATACAGATGCATGTGCGGGATGGCTTCACGCATGGCAGCCATGGCCCGCGGCGAGGGGCCCAGATTATTTTCGTTGGAGGCCAGCTTGACGATGCCCTCGATGCTGGGCAACCCCAGCTCGCGTGCCACTTCTTCCAGTGGACGGCCCGGCTGGTACGGGCGTTGGTTGGCGATCCAGGAATTGGCAATGGGGGTGAACAGGCTCATGCTTCGGTCTCCTCGTCTTCGCCGCCAATGATTTCATCGGCGGACATATCGTCGCGCGCGAAGGTGTCTTCTTCCTCGTCGGAGACCGTGCCTATGGCTTCATCGGCGCTGGGGGTCTCCGGCGCTTCGGCTTCGATGGCCGGCAACTTCAACTGGTTGGGGTCTTCCGGCGGCGGCTCCGCGGCGGCCTGCGGCGCACGGGCGCGCGCCTGGGCGGCTTCCATCCGGCGCAGCTCATCGGTGCCGGGCAGATCCGCGAGGCTTTTCAGGCCGAAGTGCTCCATGAACTTCTGGGTGGTGCCGAACATCCACGGGCGGCCGGGCAATTCGCTGCGGCCCACCACGCGCACCAATTGCATTTCCAGCAGGTTGCGCAAAATGGCATCCACCGCCACGCCGCGCACGGCTTCGATTTCCGAGCGCACGCAGGGCTGGCGGTAGGCAATGATGGCCAGCGTTTCCAGCGCCGGCAGCGAGAGCCGCGCGCCGCGCCCTTTTTGCAGCATCACGCGCAACCATGGGCCGCAGTTGGCATCATTTTCCAGCTTCCAGCCGCCGGCCACTTCCGTCACGTGGAAACCCACCTTGCGGTCGCGCAGGTCGCGGGAGAGCTCGTCCACAGCCTCGCGGATGAGGGCCTCGCCGGCCTTGGCGAAGTCGCTGGTGATCCCGCCGCGCCGTTCCGCGGTGGCTTGCAGCACGCGGCGGATTTCCGCCACGGTCAGCGGCTCCTTGCGCACAAAAAGCATGGCGCCGATGATTTGTTTCAGTTCGGGCAACACAAAATCGTTCATCCGTTCATTCCTTCCCACGCGGCTCCGGCGCGGCCTGGTCCACCACCGGCGGTACCAACTCCACCACGCCTTCGGCTCGCTCGATGAAAATCTCACCGTAGGTCTCGCGCTGCACGGCGCGCGCCTGGCTCAGGCGGATCAGCTCCAGCAGCGCCAAAAAGGTGCAGGCAATCTCCTGCCGCGAGCGCATGGCGGCAAACATGTCCGAGAGCGAAAAGCTCCGTTCTCGCGCCAGCCGGTCGCTCAACTGCTCGATCTTCTCGGCCACGGTGAAGTGCTCGGCAAAAATCTCGCGCAGCTCCTCGTTCTGGATTTTCTTGAGCGCGTCATTGAAGGCGCTGATCAAATCAAAGAGGCCCACATCGCGCAGGGCGAGGTCGGCCTCCTTGGTGAGCACGGCTTCGGCGCCGTCGCGCCAGAAAATATCCTCGCGCCGCGCCTCCAGCGATTCCAGATGCAGCGCTGCGTCCTTGAACTTTTTATATTCCACCAACTGGCGCACGAGGTCCCAGCGCGGGTCTTCCTCTTCCTCTTCCAGTTCGGGGCGCTCCTCCACTGGCAGCAGCATGCGGCTCTTGATCATCATCAGCGTGGCAGCCATCACCAGAAACTCTCCGGCGATGTTCAAATCCAGCATCTTCATCAGGTCCAGATACTGGACATATTGCGTGGTGATGCGCTCGATGGGGATGTTGTAGATGTCCAGCTCGTCCTTTTTGATCAGGTAGAGCAGCAGGTCCAGCGGCCCTTCAAACACGTCGAGGCGGACTTTGTATTCTTCCTGCGTCATGCGAATCCGCCTGCCTGCTCCGCGTTCCCAATCATTCCATCCGGCGGCTGCCGGGCTTACTCCAGCCCCACCGCGCGGCGCGCCCGCTGCAAGGTATCGCGCGCCACCGCGCGCGCCTTGGCCGCCCCCGCTTGCAGCACATCCTCGACATAGCGCGGGTTGGCCGCCAGCTCCGCGCGCTTGGCGCGCATGGGGGCGAAAAAGGTCTCCAGCAAATCGGCCAGCTCTTTCTTGGCGGTGCCGTAGCCCATGCCGCCGGCGCGATAGCGCGCGGCCAGGTCGGCCTGCTGCGCTTCCGTGGCAAACAGCTTGTAGAGCCGGAAGACGTTGCAGGTGTCCGGATCCTTGGGCTCCTCCAGCGTTTTGCTGTCGGTGACGATGCTCATGATCCGCTTGCGCGTGGCTTTTGGGTCGCCAAAAATCTCGATGGTGTTGCCGTAGCTCTTGGACATTTTCTGGCCGTCGAGGCCCGGCACCACGGCCACGGCATCGGCAATCTGCGGTTCGGGGATGGTGAAGGTGTCGCCAAAGGCGAGATTGAACTTGATGGCGAGATCGCGCGTGACTTCCACGTGCTGTTTTTGGTCGCGCCCCACCGGCACCACGTTGGCCTGCACAATCAGGATGTCCGCCGCCATCAGCACCGGGTAGGCCAGCAGGCCGTGGTTGGGCGCGATGCCCTTGGCCAGTTTGTCCTTATACGAATGGCACCGCTCCAGCAGCGCCAGCGGGGTCACGTTCGAGAGCAGCCAGGCCAGCTCGTGCACCTCGGGCAAATCGCTTTGGCGGTAAAATGCGGTGCGCTCGGGATCGAGGCCACACGCCAGAAAATCCAGCGCCACATCGCGTACGCCCTCGCGCATGGCCGCGGCATCGGCCACGGTGGTCAGCGCGTGGTAGTCGGCAATGAACAAAAACGCCTCGCCGCGCTGCTGCAATTCGATGGCCGGCCGCATCATGCCGAAATAGTTGCCGATGTGCAGTTTACCCGACGGTTGAATGCCCGATAGAATTCTCATCACGCCACTCTGGTTCGTACCTCAAAAAATCCCGCGCATCCTACCCCCCGCCCCGCCCCGCGCAAAGCCAAAAGAACACCCCGCGCAGCATCGCGCGGGGGCTGTCTGGCCCCGTCTGCGGCAGCTATTCGGTGGTGGCGGAATGCTCGCCCGCGAGCGCGCCGCGCAGGGCGTGCCAGCAGAGAATCGCACATTTGACCCGCGCTGGATATTTCCAGATGCCTGCGAACGCCGCCAGTTTGCCCAACCGCGCAATGGCCGCGGGTGACTGTTCGTCGCCACGCACCACGGCATGGAAATCTTGGAACAGCCGCTCAAACTCGTCGCGCGAGTGGCCGATCACGGCATCCAGCAGCAGCGAGCCGGAAGCCTTGGAAATGGCGCAGCCCACGCCCTCGAACGCGCCGTCGCGGATGATGCCGTTTTCATCCACCTGCACGCGGATTTGGTAGCGGTCGCCGCAGAGGGGGTTATCGCCCGCGGCGGTGTGCGTGGCCTGCGGCAACGGCCCGAAATGCCGGGGCGTACGGCTGTGCTGCAAGATCAGCTCCTGATACAGATCGGCGGCGTCGCTCATCCGAGAATCTCCTGAGTGCGCCGGATGCCGGCCAGCAGCGCGGTGATGTCATCCGGCGTATTATAGACCGAGAACGACGCACGTATAGTGGCGGGCAGCCCGAGGTGATCCATCAGCGGCTGCGCGCAGTGGTGCCCCGCGCGCACAGCGATGCCGTTGGTGCCGAGGATGGTGCCGGCATCGTGGGGGTGAATGCCCGTCAACTGGAAGGACACAATGCTGCGGCGACGGCGTGGCCGCCCCACCAGCTCCACGCCCGGGAGCGCGGCAAGCTGCTCAACGGCGGCGGCCACCAGCGCCGCTTCGTGGGTGGCAATGCGTGGCAGTCCCAGCTCCTCCACCCACTGGATGGCCGCGCCCAGCCCCACCGCGGCGGCAATGGGCGGCGTGCCGGCCTCGAACTTGTAGGGCAAATCATTGTAGGTGGTGCGCTCATACGTCACCGCGCGGATCATGTCGCCGCCGCCCTTGAAAGGGTTCATGGCTTCCAGCCGCTCGCGACGACCATACAGCACCCCCACCCCGTTTGGCCCAAACAACTTGTGCCCCGAAAACGCCAGAAAATCGCAGCCCCACGCCTGCACATCCACCGGGCAGCACGCCATGGCCTGCGCGGCATCCACCAGCGTGGCGGCGCCCGCGGCGCGGGCCAAGGCCACCAATTCCGCCACCGGCGTTTCCGTGCCCAGCGCATTCGATACCGCCGTGAATGCGGCCAGCCGCGTGCGCGGGCCCAACGCTGCGCGGAAGTCCGTGGGGTCCACCTCGCCCGCCGGCGTGATGGGCACCACCTTCAGCACGATGCCGCGCCGCTCGCGCAGCAATTGCCACGGCACAATGTTGGCGTGATGCTCCAAGCCGGTGATCAAGATTTCGTCGCCCGCTTGCAGCGCGTTGCCGAACCCGTGCGCCACCAGATTGATGGCATCCGTGGTGCCGCTGGTGAAAATGACTTCCTCGCGCGCCGCCGCATTGATGAAACGCCGCACCTGCTCGCGCGCGTTTTCATAGGCGGCGGTGGCGGCTTCGCTCATGGGGTACAGCCCGCGGTGAATGTTGGCGGGTGTCTGGCGGTAATGGTTGGCTACGGCGTCAATCACGCAGTCGGGTTTCAGCGAGGACGACGCGCTGTCCAGATAGACCAGCGGCGCGCCGGCCTGCCGGTAGCAGGCAAACTCGCGGCGGATGGCCACCGGGTCCAGCGGTTGTGGAGCGGGCTTATTCATGGGCGGCAAAATACCGGTCGAGGGCTCCATCCAAATCGGCGCGCAGGCGGTCGTCGCCCTGCTGGAACATAATGTCCTCCACAAAGCCGCGCGCGAGCATGTGGCGCGCCTGCGCCTCGGGTATGCCGCGGCTTTGCAGATAAAACAGCTCCTGCGGGTTGATCTGGCCGATGGTTGCGCCGTGCGAACATTTGACATCGTCGTTGTCTATCAGCAGCTCCGGCTTGCTGAACATTTGCGCCTCGCGGCTCATCAGCAGCGCCTTGTTGAGCTGGTAGCCATCGGTGCCGGACGCGCCGGGAAACACCCGCACCGCGCCGTTGAACACACCGGCTGCTTTCCCCGCCAGAATACCCTTGTACACCTGCCGGCTACTGCAGTTGGGCTGGCGGTGCTCGATCAGCGTATGGAAATCCGCGTGCCGCTTGCCATCCAATGCGTAAAGCCCGTTCAGCTCGACCCGCGCGCCGGATTCCAGCAGCACGGCGGTCAGGTCGTGGCGTGCCAACGCCGCGCCCAGCCCGGCCTCCAGATGGGCCACGTGGGCATCGCGCTGCAGTTCCACGCGGCTGGTGGCCAACTGCCACGACTGTGTGTTCAGCAGTTGCGCCTGGCTAATGGCGAGATTCGATTCGGAATCAGCGCTGACCATCACCCGCGGCAAGTGCAGGCAGGCGGCATCGCTCAACGAGTAGGCCGTGATGACCACCCGCGCCTGCGAGTTGGCGCCCGCAAAAATGGCCACCCACGGCGCCAGCAGCGCGTGCGGGGTCAGGCTGGCATGGAGCAGCAGGATGTGCACCCGTCGCGCCAGTTGCGCATTGGCGGGGATCCGCACCAACACGCCGTCGTGTACAAACGCCGCGTGCAACAGCGCCGCCGGATGCGCCGCAACCGGCGTGGTTTCGGGGTTCTTGCCCAAATCGCCCAAGCGCGCCCACTCGAGCAAGCCGGACTCCAACGCCGGCGAAAGCTCTTGCTGCAATCGGCCATCCACCAGCACAATGTTCAGATCGTCCTCGTGCCACATTGGCAGGCGCGCAGGGTCCACGGCCACAGCGTCGCCCACCGGCGCAGCCGGTGTCTGGCCGGCCAGGAAGGAAATATCCGTGTATTTCCACTCCTCGACATGGCGCGTGGGCAAGCCACTTTGCTGCAGCCGGGCAAAGGCATCGTCACGGCGGCCCGCCAGCCAGGGCGGGTCCAGCACGCCGCCGCGCTGCGCATTGAACAGCGCCGCGTAGCCTTCGCCCAGCCCGACGAAACGGGTCTTCATGCGGTCTCCTTCAGCCAGTCATAGCCGCGGTTTTCCACCTCGTGCGCCAACTGGGCATCGCCGGAGCGCACGAGGCGTCCATCCATCATAATGTGCACAAACTGCGGCGTGATGTAGTTCAGCATGCGCTGGTAGTGCGTGATCATCAGCACCGCGCGGTGCGCCGCGTGGAGCCGGTTGACGCCCTCCGCCACGATGCGCAGCGAATCCACATCCAGCCCGGAGTCCGTTTCGTCCAGCACCGCCAGCGTGGGCTCCAGCACCGCCATTTGCAGGATTTCGTTGCGCTTCTTTTCGCCGCCGGAGAAATCGAGATTCACCGCGCGGTCGAGATAGGACGGGTCCAAATCAATCAGCGCCGCTTTTTCCACCAGCAATTCGCGGAACTCGAACGCATCGGCCTCCGGCTCCTTGCGGGCGCGGCGGATGGCGTTATAGGCCGCCAGCAGGAAGGTGACGTTGCTGACGCCCGCCACATCCACCGGGTACTGAAACGCGAGGAACACGCCCGCCTTGGCGCGCTCGTGCGGCTCCATCCCGAGCAAATCCTGCCATTCGCCGTTCACCTGGAAATGCACATCGCCACCGGTGACTTCGTAGTCCGGGTGACCCGCCAGAATCCGCGCCAGCGTACTTTTGCCGGAGCCGTTCGGCCCCATGATGGCGTGGATTTCGCCGGCGTTCACCGTCAGCGTGATGCCGTGCAAGATTTCCGGGCCGTCCTTGACGCGGGCCTTCAACTTTTTGATGCGCAACATGTCCTGCTCCTTATCCGATGCTGTGTTCCAGTTTCAGCTCCAGCATATTCACGGCCTCCACCATGTATTCCAGCGGCAGCGTCTTGAACACGTCCTTGCAAAAGCCATTGACCAGCAGCGACACCGCGGCCTCCGTGTCCAGCCCGCGCGACTGCAAATAAAAAAGCTGCTCCGCGCTGATCCGGGAGGTGGTCGCCTCGTGCTCCACGATGGCGCTCGGGTTGCTCACCTCCAAATACGGGAAGGTGTTGGCCGCCGCCTTGTCGCCCACCAGCATGGAGTCGCACTGCGAATAGTTGCGCGCGTTCTCCGCGCCCGGCGCAATCCGCACCAACCCGCGGTAGCTGTTCTTCGACTGGTCGCAGGAAATCCCCTTGGCCACGATGGTGCTGCGCGTGTTTTTGCCGATGTGAATCATCTTCGTGCCGGTGTCCGCCTGCATCTGGTTGTTTGTCAGTGCCACCGAATAAAACTCGCCCACGGAATCGTCGCCCAGCAACACCACGCTGGGGTATTTCCAGGTGATGGCAGCGCCCGCCTCCACCTGCGTCCAGGAAATCTTGGAGCGTTTGCCGGCGCACCGCCCGCGCTTGACCACAAAGTTGTAGATGCCGCCGCGTCCCGCCGCATCGCCCCCATACCAGTTTTGCACCGTGGAATATTTGATGGTGGCGTCGTCCAGCGCAATCAGCTCGACAATCGCGGCGTGGAGCTGGTTTTCGGGCCGCGCCGGCGCTGTGCAGCCTTCCACGTAGGACACCTCCGCGCCGACATCGGCAATGATTAGCGTGCGCTCGAACTGCCCCGTTTCGCGCGCGTTGATGCGGAAATAGGTCGAGAGGTCAATCGGGCATTTGACGCCCTTGGGGATGTACACAAACGAGCCGTCGGAAAACACCGCCGAGTTGAGCGCGGCGTAAAAGTTGTCGGTCGGCGGCACAACGCTGCCCAGATATTTCTGCACCAGTTCCGGATGGTTGCGCGCCGCCTCGGAGAACGAGCAGAAAATGATGCCGTGCTCCGCCAGCATTTTCTGGTGGGTGGTGCCGACGGATACGCTGTCAAACACCGCATCCACCGCCACGCCCGTCAGCCGCTCTTGTTCGCGCAGCGGAATGCCCAGCCGCTGGAATGTACGCACCAGAATCGGGTCCACCTCGCCGGCCTCATTGACCGGCCGCGCCATGGATTTGGGCGCGGAAAAGTAGCGGATGTCCTGAAAATCAATTGGCGGGAACTCCACCGCCGCCCATGTGGGCGCGGGCTGTTGCGCCCACCAACGGTAGGCCTTGAGGCGGAACTCGAGCAGATAATCCGGCTCGCCCTTGCGCTGGGAAATCGCCCGGACAATGTCCTCGTTCAGGCCCTTGGGGAAGGTGTCCTGCTCAATGACCGTCTCGAAGCCGTATTTATACTCGCGGCCGCGCTGCTGGAGCTGCTCGGTTTGTATCTTGTTCGCCATGGTTTTAGTTCCGGTGGTTCACGCCAATGTAGGCCCGCGGAGGCCGCCCCGCAAATCACGGGCCGCATTTTTCTGGCGATGACCCGGCAAAAACAGGGGCGCGGAAGGGGGGCGGGCGGCGGTTATTCCGCCGGCGTGGCCTCGGCAAGCTGGTGGATGGTCTGGAACGGGAAGAAGCCGGTGGCATGTCCATCCGACCACGCAATCCCCAGCGCGTAGTTGCCGATGGTCCACACTTCCTCGGCGTGGATATCCTCCGGCACGGTGTCCGGGTCCAGCAACGGCACGCGGCTCATTTCGTCCACGCACAACGCGCAGCCGCAGGCCAAGCGCAGCTCGCGGTTGGCCACGCGCTCCACGCGGCCATCGCTCCAGTGCAGCTCAATATGGGTCGGCGTGGCAACTGGCTTCGGCCGTTCGGGGCGGGCCATCATTTGCCGGCCGAGGGCGCGCATTACGGCATCCGTGGCGGCGGCGGCCTCGGGCGCAGCGGCCAAATCTTCCAGCCGCCCGCTCAACGCAGTGCGCACTGGCAGCACCGCCAAGTTGTCCAGGCCGAAGCGCTCGCGCAGCAGGTCCGTGCCCGACTTGCCAAAAATCTCGTGCCGCTCGCCGCAGCCCGGACACTGGAAATAGGCCATGTTCTCAATGACGCCCAGCACCGGCACGTTCACCTTGGCGAACATCTGGATGCCCTTGCGCACGTCCGCCAGCGAAAGCTCATGCGGTGTGGTCACAATCACCGCCGCATCCAACTGGACCGACTGCGAAATAGTCAACTGCACATCCCCCGTGCCCGGCGGGAAATCAATGATCAGGTAATCCAACTCGCCCCAGGCCACCTGATGCAAAAATTGCTGCACGAGGCCGGAGACCATCGGCCCGCGCATCACCGCCGGCTCATCGCCTAGCGCAAAGCCGAACGACATCACCTTCAGGTTTTCCCATTCGCGCGGCACAATGTAGTCCTCGTCCGTGGTTTCCACGCCTTTCTCATGCAAGTTGAACAACGTGGGCGCCGAAGGCCCGAAAATATCCACATCCAGCAGACCCGTGCGGAAGCCGCGCCGCGCCAGATTCACCGCCAGCATGGCCGCCACCGTGGACTTGCCCACCCCCCCCTTGCAGGAGGTCACTGCCAAAATACACGTGGTTTTGGCCAGGCCACTGCCCTGCGCCAGCTTGCGCATCGGGCGCTCCTGCGCCGTCATGGTCACGTGTACGCTCGTCACGCCCGGCACAGCTTTGACCACGCGCTCCGCTTCTTCCTTGAATTGATCGCGGATGGGGCACGCCGGCGTGGTCAGTTCAATCTTGAACGACACCACCCCATCGCGAATGGCTAAATCCTTCACAAAGCCCAGCGTCACGATGTCCTTTTCAAAATCGGGATCAATCACCGCGCGCAGCGCGTTCAAAATGGCTTCATTGGTTGGTGTCATGGTGGTCCTTACTGCTTGGCCGCGCCTCCGCGGGCGCGTTCGTCACAACCTAGCCGGATGAACATGATTTGTCAAAAACCACACTCAAATGTAGAGTGGGCGGGATAGGTGGAAAAAGGCCATGAAAACTAATCCCATTTCGCAAAGCACGGATGTCCGCGCCATCGAGGCGTGGATGATGCAGCACTTGCGCCACCTCGTCCCCGAAATTGAAATCCGGGCCAAGGCGGAACTGGCCGCTCAAATCAACCGGCTAAAAACTGAACGCGATGCTGTGATTTTGGGCCACAACTACATGGAACCCGCGCTTTATCACGCCGTTGCCGACATCCGTGGCGACTCGCTTGAACTTTGTCGCGAGGCCCAAAAGGCCGATCGCAGCGTCATCGTGTTTTGCGGGGTGGAATTCATGGCGGAAACCGCCAAGATTCTCAACCCCACGCGCAAAGTCCTCATCCCCTCCACCAAGGCGGGCTGCTCCCTTGCTGAAAGCATCACTGCCGATGACGTCCGCCGCCTCAAAGCCCAATTTCCCGGCGTCCCGGTCGTCGCCTACATCAACACTTACGCTGCCGTTAAGGCCGAGACCGATATCTGCTGTACGTCCAGTAGCGCCGCCAAAATCGTTGCCAGCCTCGACACGGACACGGTGATTTTTATTCCGGATGAATACCTCGCTCGCAACGTCGCGCGCGAAACCGGCAAAACCGTGATCTTCCCCGAACAGGCCGCCGCCGCCTGCCCCAGCGCCAACACCTTCATCGGCTGGCATGGCAAATGCGAGGTCCACGACCTGTTCACCGTGCAGGATGTTGAAAATGTCCGCCGGCAATTCCCGCAAGCCGTCATTCTCGCCCACCCTGAATGCCCCCCCGCCGTGGCGGCAGCCGCCGACTTTTCCGGCAGCACCTCCGCCATGGTGCGTTTTGTGCAAGAGCACCCTGCGCCGCAATACTTCCTGATGACCGAATGCTCGATGGCCGACAACATCGCCGCCGAAAATCCCAACAAGGAGATGATCCGGCTATGCAGCCACCGCTGCCCCTACATGGCCACCATCACCCTCGAGGACACCCTCGCCGCCCTCGAACACCTGCGCTACGAGGTCACCGTCCCCGAGGACATCCGCCTGCGCGCCAAGAAATCCATTGACCGCATGCTCGCCCTCACCACCTAGCGCCACTGCGCGCCATTTGCGAGTTCATCGTTGTTTTCAGTGGTCGGATAGTGCCGCCTAGGGTGAGGAAATAACCGTCGTCAAACCAACCTCTTGGTTTTGTCATTTGAATCATGCCATCCAGAGTTTATAAACTCTGGGCATATGTTGTAATATCCCCATCCCATTTATACACAATTTATTACATCTATTTTTTAGGCAATTTTAAATTGGACATTTTGAGGGTACTGTCCACAGTTTATAAAGTCTGGACATATTTTTGGTGAGTGATTTTTGCGTTTTTATCCGAGTGGTTCCGCATGGGAGGCGCCAAACCCAAGACCCCTACTAAAAATCAGCGAAGGTTCCATTTGCGGCGTTGGCGGCGCTTGCGTTTACTGGTCTTCGGCTGCTGCTATCTTTTTGTCGCGGGATAGTGGGGCAGCCATTTTTTCAAGGCGGCATCCATGGCAGCGGTGCTGTTGCGCAGCACGTTTCGGGTGTGTTGCACGTGCCGGCGGTGCGGGACGCCATGGCTGTAGTTCCATCGCTCGTAATCCCAGCGCACATACGCTGCGATTGGATCGCGCAACGCTTGGATGCGACGCTCAAGCGCATGGTCGGACAACACCGTTTGTCGCAGCGCAAACCATCGTGCGGCCAAGGTGGGCATGTAGTCAGGATTCTCTTGCTCCATGCGACGCATCATGTTGTTGGCCAGCCACTCCCAAGGCCGGGTGTTGGGATGGTCAAAATCCCATGGCACATGGAATAATTGCCCGCGGGTGGCGTCGTACACCAACGCATCGTGCATGGCGAATGGGAATGGATAGCCGTTTCGGTTTTGCATGAGGTTGATGAGAATCTGCAAGTCAATGAGGCTGCTAATGTCGTGCCGCGCCGAAATACGCGGCAACCATTCCGCTTTCGTGAAGTCATTCAGCAGTTGATCAATCGGCTCATGCCAGGAATGCTCGGCGCCTCTGGGCCGGGACACTCGGAAAGGGTGCGCGCGCGGCGGCGCGCTTTCGTGGCGGTACACGAAGATATCGGGAGTCCCCTCCCCATCCCACGGTGTTTCGTCCACGAGGCGCTCGTCAATCCGGGTACACAATTCGTAGAGGCCGTAATAGTGGCCGTTCACAAACACCTCGCTAGGTCGGACGAGCGGCGCGTAGCGCGGCGCGCCAGGCGCAGAAAATTCGCGGAACAGGCCATAGGCCAACCCATTGTTCAAAAACGAAGGATCCTGCCGCGCGTTGATGGTTTTTAGAACCCGGTCCTGCGGGTCACCAAAAACGCCATGGGCGGAATCGGTTTTGATGGAAAGTAATTTCTTTTTGCCCCAATAACTGGTGTTGCCGCGGTGATTGACCCCGGCACGGTGGGCCTGGCTGGCGATCAGGCGGCGGATACCGGATGTGGGATCGGCGAACTCCACCACGGCATCCACCCGGCGATCCTTCGCCAGGATATCCGTGACGGTCAGGAAAACCGCCGGCAAAGTGGTTTCGCGGGGCATCACCCGGAAACGCAGGTCCTTCCGGATGGTTTGTTGGGGATCCTGAATGACGGCGGTCAGAACCACTTCTTTGGGCGCGCCGGATGTGGGCTGATGAACCTTGCCCGTCGTGGAGATCCATTGCGGAGCGGAACTTTCCCACGCCAGTGATGTATCCGCAACTTGATGGACCGACAAATCCAAGTCGCCTTCCAGATAGAACGGCGAGCGGTTGGAGCCGAGTACTAGATACTCATCCAGAAAATCCGCCATATGCTGCGCCGGGGGGCCTGCGGCCCAAGCGGGGTGCATTTGTTCCTGCAAGTCGTAGTAATTCTGCCGGATCTGCTGACCGATCTCGCGGGTGTTCAAAGGACTTTGAAAATCGCGTAACAACAGCGGCCGGCACTCTTTTTTGACCTCTTCAAAAAGCGCGTCCAACAACGCCTGATTGCCGGGCCAAGGGCGCGACTTGATGCGTAGCACGGGCTCGAATGGTTGCGTGTTGAACATCACATTCCACGTGGTTGGAGTTCGGATGAATGGTTCGGCAGCCCGACGGTAGTCGCCGGGCATAATGCCGTTTTGCCGATAATCCGAGTAACGGTAAATTCCGGCCAACGTGTTGTTGATGTAAAGCCGGCAGAGGCCGTCCCTAACCTGTGGCACGCCGAAGTGGCGTTCCAATCGGGAAATAACAAAAGGCGCGAGAAAACCACTTGCCTCGGGCGGTTGCAGCAGGATTTTGGAGCAGCCGTCGAAGGTACAGCCGTCCTCATATTCCAGCACAAACCCAGGGCGGATGAAGTCCGCGTAGGCGGTGTCGCTGCCGTGCAACCAAAGCTGGGCGGAAAGCATGGCACCCTCCGCCAGCGCGTGAACACGGCGCGGCCGGGCAGCTTGCAGCACGCGTCTGCCGGAACGACGGCTTTGCTCGTGGGCGTTGAGGAAATGTTTACGATCCTTGTCGCTCAACACCAGCCGGATGGCCGGCACCCCGGCTATGCTTTTTTCGGTGGCACGCCACAGGCGCGAATCAAAAACATTCTGAACCGTGCAGAATGTCTGCGTTACTGCCAGCCACCGTTTGGTCAGCCAATGGTGCCAACGGATGGTGCGGGGAACGTGGGTCGCAACTATGCTCCCCTCCCCGCTGCTCAGTTTTTGAATTTCCGCCGCGGATAGCGGGCGGTTCCAGAGCGCGGTTTCCGCAATCATGCCGCTAAACGGCGACCGCACCACGTACCAAGAGGTTTTGCCCACGCACAAGTTGAGGGGCGGCCAGAGAATCTCTTTGACGGGCCCTTCCGCTTTCAATTCGCCATTTTCATACAACCTCATACGGCCGGACGCCATGTCCACAGTGGCCGCAACATGCACAAATTCGCCCGTTCGGGTGAACGGGTAGCTGACGCACTGGCGCTCTTTGGCCGGCACATCGAAAAACATCTGCCCGTTTTCATAACGCAGCCCCGTTTGCAACGTGGCGTATGCGCCGCCGAAAATGTCCTGATCCCGCTCCGGCTCTTCCAGACGAATCCAAGTGGAAAGAGTGAAATTGGACCCCAGCATATCCCATGGCAGTGGCCAGGCCAGCCAAGTCTGTTCACGGCCATCGAACTGACGTGCAGGCCGGCCTGCTTGGACAACAGCCACGGTCCCCGGACACAGGGCGGCGCTGCCCGAAATGATGTCCCGGGCTTGGGGATCCTCAAACGTAAACAGCGCGGCGATGCCGAGTTCTTCGACAAGATATTGCCTGATCTCCGTTTCGCACTCTGCCACGGCCTCGTTGGCGCATTCGTTGTGCCATCGCGCAGTGGCAACCAACCCGATCATTGCCGCGGCAAGCAGAACACAACCGATGAATGTCACCCAGGTTTTCACCCACGCCGCCGGGTTGATCAACCTGCTACGAGTAGTGAGGGCTTTCGCGCGCCGGGCAAAGGGATCAAAAAAGCTTGGGGGCCGGCTGGAACGAGCGTATTCATGCGTGGCATGGTAGGCGGCACGGAATACGACCGTCAATGCAGAACGTCTCACAGACCTTCCAGCCTTTCCCGGCGGGAAGGTTTTGTTCCTCAACCATTCCCGCCCGACAAAAGTGTCCCAATGCGGAGATCAGGAAGGCTGGGCCATCTTTTCAAGGTCATGGATTGTGACCTTGATCAGAAGGATGGGCTAATAATTGGTTCTTGAGTAAACCTCAATCGAATTGCCGTGGTGCGATTGGGAGGCTGAGGTTTTACTCGGCGGGTTTGGGCGGGGGTGTGGTGGCGGTCAGGCGCTGGAAGTGGGCGAGGAATGCTTGGGCGATGTCGCGGTGGCGTAGGATCAGGACGTTTTCATCGTTGCCGTCGGGCGCGACGAGGCCGGAGATGGTCCAGTTGGCGGCGCCATGCACCACGAACGGGCGGCGTCCGTTGGGGTCAATGATGGCGTATTTGGTGTGGACCAGATCGGGTTCGCCGGAATCCCAGGCATCGCCGATGGCGCTGGCGCGGGCGGGCAGCAGCACGACGCGGTTGGTGCCGGTGTAGTTAGCGGGGTCGGCAAAGTAGCGGGCGGTGGCCTTGGAGGTGGCAAACAGGTTGGTACCGCGGTCGCTTTCGGGGATGACGCCGACAACCTTAATGCCCCGGTTGGCGGCAGCGACCAGATCGCGGCGCAGGGGCACGCGGTTGAAGCGGTGCATGGAAAAATAGATTTCTTCTTCGGCGTCGTGGATCAGGCGGCGGATGTCGGTTTCGGCGTTGACGGCGCCGTTGGTGCCTTTGGGATAGGGACCGAAACGCACCCAGCAGGTGCCCCAACTGTCTTGCAGCCGGAAGTTGGTGCGGTCGTGCTGCCGCTGTTTTTGGGCGCCAAAGCGGCGGGCCTTGAATTCGGCCATTTCAGCGGCGAAGGCGCCGTAGAGTTCCTCGTTGCGGGCCAGCAGGGCGATGTTCCATTGGTTCATGTTGGCTGCGCCGGTAAAATTGCCGGAAGCCACCAGCACCCAGCGGTTGCTTGGGCCGTAGTCGAAGATGGCCACTTTGTGGTGCATGAGCGAGTTACGGGGCGAGACGGACAACACGAGCGGGTTGCGGCGGCGTTTGGAGAGGCGTGTGAGGGAGAGCCCCGGCGTGTATTCTTTGAACCGCTTGACGGCGCTATCCACCACAAAATGGACTTTTGCGCCGCGGTCCAAGGCGTGGTCCAACGCTTGCAGGATAGGCCCGGCGGCGCCGGTTTCGGTGGAGTCGCCGGAAAACGTGAAGGTGGCAATGGCCGCGCTGTTGCCATTGGAGAGGCGGTTGATGCCGGCGAGGAGCATATCGCGGATGACGTATTCGCCTTTGAGGAAAACTTCAGCCGATTGGGTGGGCAGGCTATAGCCGACGGCCCAATCGTTACTGGTGATCAACTGGGCCCGGACCGGGGCGGCCAGAAGCGCCCCCAGCAGGAGCAGACGCCAGACGTGCCGCCGGGCCGTTTGGAGGCCGGCGCCACGGGATTGTGCAAGCATCATCCGCATGTGATTCCACCCTTTGCTTGTTTTCATCAGCGCACCGGTGATTCTCCATGGAACCGCGCGGGATGGAAAGGATGAAAATGGCGCGGCGGTGGTCTCGGCGTAAAAACGTTCCACCCGCCGGATGTTTTTGTTTTTTGCGGTTTGCCGCTGAACAGGCTAGGTTGACAGATGCCGTTTTTTTGGTTCCCCTTGCGGCAGGGGTTTGGAGGTAATGGATTATGTCGAACGACAAACAGGCGCTCCCCGGCCACGAAACCCAATCCCACGAAATGAATTGTATCAACTGCGGCCGCTTTGTCGGCGCGGTGAGCAAGTGCCCGTATTGCGGCGCCAAGGTCGAAAAGCGCATGAGCCTGGTGGCCGTGCGCTGGGCGGCGGTGCTGCTGGCCACCATCGGCCTTTTCCTGCTTTATCTAATGGCCAAGTACCGCGAGATTCCGGTGGTCAAGCTGGGCGATGTGACGCCGACCATGAACTTTGCGCAAATCCGCATTGAGGGGCAGGCGCAAAGCGATGCCCGCACCTTCCGCAACGGCGGCATGGGCTTTACGGTGTCCGACGGCACCGGCGTGATCATGGTGTTCATGAGCCCCAAGCAGGCCAAGGATTTAGCGGCCAGCGACCGCGTGCCCAAGGCGGGCGACAAGGTCAACTTCGCCGGCGGGTTGAGCGTGGCGGAGGATGAAGCCTCCGTGCGGCTGATCAGCACCAAGGATTTCCAAATTACGCGAGCGCCGGCTGCGGCGGTGCGCTTGGCCAATATCACCGATGCCATGGTGGGCAAATCCATTGTGATTGCGGGCAAGGTGGTGGATGTGTTCCCGCCGCCGGCCAACACCAAACGCCCCTACGCGCTCAAGATTCAGGATGACAGCGGCGAGCAAACCGTGAATTTCTGGCAGAGCGAATATGACCAGATTCAAGGCAAGGACGTGCTCAACGGCGCGTATGTGCGGCTGCGCGTTTCGGTGGACACCTACCAGGACAAGATTCAGCTCAAACTAGCCGCGGGGGGGGATCTGGAAATCCTCGATGGCCCGCCGACCGAGGCCTATAGCTCGCCGGGCAAAAAGGCGGCAGCCACCTACGCCAAGAAAAAGGCCACCGCGGCCACTCCGGCGCGCGATTTCTCCCGCGGACGCTCGGTGCAGTCGAACAGTTTGTCGGTCAGCGAAGTGACCACCGCGCTTGATGGCAAGACCGTCCGCGTGCGCGGGCGGGTGGACTCCGTGAAGCCGCCGCAGGAGGGCACCAAGCAACCGTTCGCGGTAATGCTGAAGGACAAGGATGCCGCGCTGCGTGTGACGTACTGGCCCGCCGTGGACGAAGTCATTCCCGTCAAACCCACGCCGGGCACGCTGTTTGAAATGGAAGGCGTGGTGGAAGTCTATCAGGACACGCCGCAGCTCAAGGTGAAGAGCGGCTACAAGGTCAAACTGGTGGACGATGCCCCCGCCTCCGCCCCCGCGGTGGATGTCTCCCGCGCGGTGCCGGTGAGTTCCATCACCGCCGCCAACAAGGGTGAAACCCGCGTGGTGCAGGGCACGCTGGGCGTGCCGCGCGCGTTGCGCGGCGGCGTGGCCTACACCCTCACCGACGACTCCGGCAGCATTGATCTGGTGCTCTGGGAATCGCTGGTGCCCACCGATGTCCTCGGCGCGCTGGCCGAGGGCGTCAAGGTGGCCGTCAGCGGCGAAGTCGGGGAATATGAAGGCCAGCTGCAACTCAAGGCGGACCGCGGCTATTCCGCCATGGTGATCCCCTAACCGGAGGCCCGATCATGTCCGTTTTTTGGATTGCGCTTTTTGCCACGCTCGCCGGCACGGTGATTGCCAGTTTACTGGCCTGCCTGCCGGGCCTGCACATTTACAACGTGATGGGCGCGCTGGTGCTGGCCATCATTGCCTTGGTTGATACCCAGTGGGCCATCGCCCCGGAAATCTATTTGCCCATGATGGCCGCAATGATCGTGGGCTGGTCCATGGTCAACACCATCCCGGCGGTGTTGCTGGGCACGCCGGACGAATCGGCCATGTTCACCGTGCTGCCGGGCCAGAAATACTTGATGGACGGCCGCGGCTTTGAAGGCACCATGATCACCGCCGTCGGCGGCTTGGCCGGCGCGTTCTTCCTGATCCTGGTGGTGGCGCCGTTTGCGCCGCGCTATCTGCCCGTTTCGCAAGAGGTGCTCAAGGGGCATATGCACTGGGTGCTGTGGATCATCATCACCTTCATGCTGATGAGCGAATGGCCCAAGGGCGGCAACCGCGGGCCCGCGGGTTGGGCCAAGTTCTACGATGCGTGGAAAACCCTGCTGGCCGGGCTGGCCACATTCTTTCTGGCGGGGCTGCTGGGCTTCATCATTCTGACCCGCTCGCCGGTCAGCCACGAAGTGGCCTTCCAGAACATCATGCCTGCGTTCGTGGGCCTGTTTGCGATTCCGTGGTGCCTGCTCAATATCATTTCCGCAGCCGACATGCCGAAGCAAACCGTCACCAAGAGCCTCGCCGTCAATGGCGACATCATTTTGCGTTCGGTTTGGTCGGGCAGCCTGGGCGGCGGGCTGGCGGCCTACTTCCCGATCGTCACCGGCGGCGTGGGCGGGATGCTGGCGGGCCACGCCACGGCGCAGCGCGATGAGCGCATCTTCATCATGGGCCAGGGCGTCTCCAAGTTCATTTACTTCGTGGGCTCCTTCATCCTGATGTTCGTGCCGGGCCTGCACCTGACGCGCGGCGGCGGCGCCTGGATGGCCAAGACCCTCTACACCCCCAGCGGCATCAGCGACTACTACCTCATTCTGGGCAGCATTGCCGTGGCCTCCGCCGTGGCCTATCTGCTGATGGAGCCGCTGACCAAGCTCACGCTAAAGTTCATCAGCCGCTACAACTACCGCCACGTATCCAGCGTGGCCCTCGCCATCATCATTCTGATGGTGTGGGGCATTACCGGCTGGATCGGCGTATTCATCATGGCCGTCGGCACGGGCATTGGCCTGTTGCCGGTGCTGTTCGGCTCGCGGCGGCTCAACTGCCTCGGCATTTTGCTGTTCCCCATTGCTTGCAACATGTCCGGTTTTGGCGAGACCATCACCGGTTGGCTCGGGCTCACCTAACCCCAGGAGAACGCGATGAAAGGATTCTCACACTTCATGTCTGGCGTGGCGGTCGCCTCCTTCGGCCCGTGGGCCATTGAGGCCGCGCAGCAAGGCAACCCGATCTTCTTCATCCTGGGCGGCGCGTGCGGTATTTTGCCCGACACCATTGACTTCAAGTTCTACCGCTTCTTCTACGAACATGACGTTTACATCACCCCCGACCCACTCAACCCTGACCCGCAATACGTGGCCAACGAGTTCGCCCGCGCGGTGGCGCTGGCCGTGGACGAAAAGCGCTACGTCCGCGTCAAGCTGGTGTCCGTGCGCCTCGGCGCCGACTTCTGGCAGCAGTATTCGGTCAAAATTGACAACGAAAAACTGGAAGTGCAAGTCAAGTTCGGCCCGGTGGTCAACACCGGCCAGGTACCCGTGAAGGGCACGGAAAACCGCTATCCCACGGTGGCCACCGCCAAGCTCAAGGCCAAAGTCATCCAGACCTATGATGCCGCGCTGAAGGTGGACATCTTCGACGGCCCGACCATCGGCTTCAAGCCCATGGACAACGGCGACCTGGATTTGGAATTCCTGCCATGGCACCGCGAGTGGTCGCACTCGCTGACGGTTGGCGCGATCCTTGGCGTGCTGCTGGGGGCCGTGGCGTGGTGGGCCTCCGGCTGGACCATGGCTTGGCAGGTATTCGTCACCATAGCCGCTTGCTACGGCGTGCACGTGGTGGAAGACCAGCTCGGCCACATGGGCTCCAACATCTTTTATCCCCTCACGAAGAACCGCACCCCCGGCCTGCACTGGATGCACTCAGGCGATGGCCTGCCCAACTTCCTCGCCGTGTGGATCAGTTGCCTGTTCATCTTCTGGAACCTGTACCGCGGAGTTCCCAAGCCCACCTATCACTTCAGCTTTATCCATCTGATGATGGTGGGCCTGGTTATTCCCGGGCTGATCTTCTGGGGCCTGCGCAAGCTGCTCACCCTCGGCCAGAACGTCCAGATGAAAAAAGGCGACGACGCCGACGACGAGTGGAACGAGTCCAAGGCCGCCGGCTAGAGCATTCCCCCCCCCCCCGTTTAGCCGAGCGATTTTGGTTGGAGTGTTGGGCGGGAATGGTCGCCGACCTTCCCGCCTCTTCCGGCGGGGAGGTTACGGGGGTTTGACTTTGGGGAGCGTGGCGGTATGGTTTCTGATGGTATTCACCATGCGTTTTCGACGCGCCATTTTTTGCCGCTTGTGCCTGATGGCCGGCCTGTGGGCGGGCGGGGCTACGCTGACCGTTCACGCCGGCGGCGGGGCCTTCAACACGCTGGTGGTGGTGAACACCAATTCCGCGGAGTCGGTGGAACTGGGCGAATATTACGCCAGCCAGCACGGCATCCCCTCCCACCAGATTTGTTCGGTGGGCATCGCCACAAACACCGCGACGTTGACCCCCACCAATTTTTTCACGTTGCTGCGCGATCCAATCCTGGCGCACATCGCCGCGGAAAACCTGACGGGCCAAATTGATTATGTGGTGCTGTGCGGCGACCTGCCCACACGGGTGCGCGACGTGGAAGGTGTCACCGCTTCCCTGTTTTATGGCTTCCAAAACGCGCCAAGCGTCTGGGAAGTTGGTGCCTGTAACCTGCCGCTCTACACCACCAACAATTACTACCGTGCCGAACGCGCATTCCGTTCCGTCGCCGGCTGGAACAACACCAACGGCTTTGTGGCGTTCCACCTGCTGGGCACCAACCTCGCCAATGCCAAGCTGGTGGCGGATCGCGGCGTCGCCGCACAGTCCACCTTCCCCGCCGGCACCATCTATCTCTACAATCTCGGCGACGGCCCGCGAGGTTGGCGGGAACAACTGTTTGGCGATGCGCAGTTTTCCTTTACTGCGCTGCCGGGTTTGCCGGCGGAATGTTTCATCGCCGCGCCTTGGGCCACGCTGAACAACAAAACCAACGTGATGGGCTATCATGACGGCTGCGCTTATCTGACCGCCGGCGCCAAATCCACCAACAACACTTGGCTGGCTGGCGCTTACGCCGACCACATGACCTCCTATGGCGGGCGGTTGCTGGATACCAATCACAATCAAAACACCGTGTTGGACTGGTTCGGCATTGGCGCCACGGCTTCCTACGGCACCGTGGCCGAACCGTGTTCCTACATCGAAAAATATCCCGACCCCTTCCTGGGCTTCCTGTATGCCCGCGGGTTCACCATTGGCGAAGCCTACGCCATGGCGGTCTTCGCGCCCTACCAAGGGCTGTTCGCGGGCGATCCGCTGGCTGCGCCGTATGCCGCGCCGCCAGTCATCACCGTCAGCCAGCCCACGAACAACCAAATCGTGACCGGCACCGTGACGGTGGCGATTTCGGCCACCGCGCACGCGCGGGGCGTGCCGGCGGCCGGCTTTGATCTGTTTGTGGACAACCGGCTGCGCACCAACTTGGTCACGCTGGCCCCCACCCCCGGCAACCAACTGGCGGTGGCGGTTGCCGGGCGCACCAACAGCGTCACGGTGGCCGCCAGCAACACATTATTTGATGTCGTCAGCGCGCTCGCCGATGCCGTCAACAACGACGCCACCCAAACGGTCTATGCCACCGCTTTTGGCGACCGGCTGGAATTGATTCACCGCCAATTTGATCACGCCGGCGACAACGCCGCGGTGAGCGCCACCGTGGCGCAAGGCACGGCCGACTCGCTCACGCTTGGCGTGGGTCTTGCGGCCACCAACCTCGCCCCCTCCCCTTATCACGCCCGCAAAATGGTCTGGCTGGCTGCGCGCACCGGCAGCGGCGCCAACGCCAACGACCAGCTCACCTGCATCATCACCCTGACCAACGGCGTGGCGATCACCAACACGCTGGTGGCCACGCAAGGCGAGGCGGTCACCAACATTCTGGAGCGTCTGCGGCAGGCCATCAACACCAACTCCACACTGCAAGCCACCAATGGCGTGTCCTACGCCCACAACTCACAATACCCCGTCAACTACGGCTACCTCACCTCCCGCACGCCGGGGCCGGACGGCTACGGGATCGTGGTGGATTACCGCGTCACTGCCGTCAGTAACACCACCGGCCTCGCCACCAACTCCGACATGACCACGTTCCTCGACGACAACGCGCGGGACACGCGGGCGCGGGCGTCCATTTTGTTCCACGTGCGGCCGACCAACGGCACACTGGCCACGGAATACGCACTGGACACCACCGCGCTGGCCGACGGCCACCACACGCTGGACATCATCGCGCGCGACGGCTCCGCCGTGGCCGCGCAGTCGCGCCAAACGTTGACCATTTTTGTGGCCAACGGCTCCACGCCGCAGGGCACGCCCCACTGGTGGCTGGCGCAGCACGGCTGGACCAACGATTTCGAGAATGCCGCACTGGCCGATACCGACAACGACGGCGTGCCCGCGTGGCAGGAATATCTGGCGGATACCGACCCCACCGATGCCGATTCTTTCCCGTGGCTGGAGTTCCTCGACGTGCTACAGGACCCGCCGGTGCTGACATGGCCCGCCTCCCCCGCGCGCGCCTACCAAATCCATTATGCCGATGATCTCTTCAACGGCCCGTGGGTCACGCAGCAACTGCTGCAAGGCGCCGGCGAATGGGCGGACACCAATCCGCCCCCCGCCACCAATCGCTTTTACCGCCTGTTCCCGCACCTGCCCTGAACGGGCGGGCGCCGCGCGCGGCTCAATCGTCTTCGCCCGGCCGTGGCCCGCCGAACACGTAGCGCACGTAGGCCGGGTCCATGGGCTTGGTCACCAGCGCCACCACCACCGCGGTCAGCACGGATAGCGGCAACGCCACCACCAGCGGGTCCACCACGGTCCACGTGAGGCTCCACTGCGCCGGCACGAGGTGATCCTTGCCGAACCACGCCTTGCACAGCCCCAGCCCCGCCGCGGTTTTGCCGTTGACGAACAGCAGCCAGAAGCCGCTGGTCAGAAAGCCCACCAGCAGCGAGGCCACCGCTGCCGGCTTGGTCATGCGCCGCCAGAACAGCCCGAACACCAGCATCGGCAGGAACGATGACGCACACAGGCCGAAGAAAATCGAAGTGGCCAGCGCAATGATGTTGCCGCGCACATATTTGCCCATCACCAGCGCCACCACAATGCCGGCCACCACGCCCAGTTGCGTGACCCAAATGGACTGGCTGCCGCGCTTCTGCGAATACTTGGCGAAAACATCGCGCCCCAGCGCGGTGCCCATGGTGTGGAACTGGCTGGACATGGTGCTCATGGCCGCTGAGAGCAGCGTCAGCAAAAACAGAATGCCAAACCAGCGCGGCATGGCGTGGCGCACGTACGCCGGGATGATGGCATCAGCATTCCCTTGCAGCGTGGTGCCGGGCCCCGCCGAGCGCAGCGCCGCCACCAAGTGCGGGCGCACCACATCCAGCGCGCCCTCCGCGCCGCGCTCGATTTCCATCTGGGGCGTCCACAGCACGTAGTTGAGCGGCGCTTCGTCGCTTTCATCCGGCAGGCGGAAGCTGACGAACCGCTTGGCCCGCGCGAGGGTTTCCTTATCGGCGGTGGCCGGCAGGACAACCAGCTTGCCCTTGCCATCCGCGCCGGGGTCCAGCCATGCCGCCTCCTCCACGATCCGGCAGCGGATGGTTTCCTGCTGCGCGAAATAGACGTTGGAGAGCGCGCCCACGGTGAATGCCACGCCGGTCATGAACAAAATAAACACGCCTCCGGCTACCACCGCGCGGTTCAGCGCCTGCTTGGATTTGACCGTCATGAACCGCACGATCAGTTGCGGCTGGGCCAGCACCCCGATGCCCACGCCCATCACGATGGTGCTCACCAGAATCCACCACAGGTGATATTCCACCGCGCCGGGCATGGGAGTTTGCGGCGCAGCGAAGCCGAACTTGGGCATGGCCGTCCAGCCCTGGTGGCCGATCGCCTTCAGGAATGGCGGCACCTGGTCGTGCATGGCGCCCAGCGCCTGGTGCGCCGGGGTCACGCCGCCCAGCCGGCCATAGGTGGCCACCAGCAGGATGATCATCCCCACCAGCATGATGCCGCCTTGGAGGGCATCGGTCATCATGACGCCCTTGAGGCCGCCGGCAATCACATAGGCCGCCACAATCAGCGCAAAAATATAGAGCGCGCTATCGTAGCTAATGTGGAAGATGGGGCCGATGAATTCTGCGCCGCCCACCATCACGGCCATGGCGTAGAGCGGCATGAAGCAGAAGATAATCAGCGCGCACGCCACCTGCAAAAAGCGGCTGTCGTAGCGCTTGGCAATCAGCTCGGGGAACGTGTGCGCATCCACGTGGTGGCCCATGCGGCGCGTTGGGTTGCCCAGGAACACAAACGCCACGAAAATGCCCACGCCGATATTCAGCACCGTCAGCCACAGCAGCCCCATGCCGAAGTTGGCCGCCACGCCGCCGAACCCCACAATGGCCGACGTGCTGATAAACGTGGCCCCGTACGACAGCGCCATCACCGCCGGGTGCGCGCTACGCCCCGCCACCAAATAATCCGTGGCATTCTTGGTCTGGATATAGCCCAGATAGCCCAGATAGCCCGTCAGCATCAGATACAAAATCACCAGGACAACGGTCAGCAAATCCATGGCCGCGCTCCTCCCTTACAAATCCACGCCGGTGGGCTCGTCGTCGTCGTCATCCGGCTTGGCCGGCTGCTCGAGGCCCTTGTTCCAATGGATGATGCCATAGCCCACGCACAACGCGGCGCAGGCCAAACTCAGCACATACGCCAGCCAAACTCCGGGATCCTCAATGCCCAAGACCATGTGAACCTCCTTGGCCAAACCGGGGCTTGGCGCCAACCCGGCGCACACCCCGCTCAACCGGACGCCATCTTGCTAACTCCTTCCCGCGCAACGCAACCCTTTTTCCCAACTATTTTCACTTTTTGGACAGGCGGGTGGCGCGCGCGGCCTGCCCCACCACGCGTGGCCGAAATTGGGGCTTCCCTTTTTTCCACAGTGTGGAAAAATCGGCCCCACTTTTTCCACGGTGTGGAAAAATAACGCCAAAGTTTTTCCATGGCGTGGAAAAATCGCGCAAAGTTTTTCCATGGCGTGGAAAAATCCGCGTGGATTTTCCATGGTGTGGAAAACTTTTTTCCACAGTGTGGAAAAAAAGAGCGTAATTTTTCCACGGCGTGGAAAATCCCGCCCGCGCGGGTTGAACTTTTTTCCACAGTGTGGAAAACGGAGATGAGCCAGGAGCCTTTGCCATGATGACAGCCGCCCAGATTCGCCAATCGTTCCTCGACTTTTTTGCGTCGAAGGACCACGAGATTGTGCCGTCGTCGCCCGTGGTGCTGCCGACGGACCCCACGCTGCTGTTTGCCAACGCGGGCATGAACCAGTTCAAGGAGATTTTCCTCGGCGCGCGCAAGTCGTCGTGGAAGCGGGTGGCCAACACGCAAAAGTGCATCCGCGTGTCCGGCAAGCACAACGACTTGGAGGAAGTGGGCCGCGACACCTATCACCACACCTTTTTTGAGATGCTCGGCAACTGGTCGTTTGGCGACTACTACAAGCGCGAGGCCATCACGTGGGCGTGGGAACTGCTGACTGTCGTCTGGAAGCTGCCCAAAAACCGGCTCTGGGCCACGGTGTTCACCACCGATGACGAAGCCGCCGACATCTGGCGCACCTGCACCGATATTGATCCCAGCCACATCCTGCGCTTCGGCGAAAAGGACAACTTCTGGGAAATGGGCGAGACCGGCCCCTGCGGCCCCTGCTCGGAAATCCATTTTGACCTGACCCCCGACGGCTGCACGCCGGACATGATCAACGCCGGCTCGCCGCTGGTGATCGAAATCTGGAACAACGTTTTCATGCAGTACAACCGCAAGTCCGACGGCTCGCTCGACGAGCTGCCGGCCAAGTGCGTGGATACCGGCATGGGTTTCGAGCGCGTGGTGGCGGTCATCCAGGGCAAGACCTCCAACTACGACACGGATGTGTTCATGCCGCTGATCGAGGCCGTGGCCGCGCTTTCCGGCAAGGCCTACACCGAAGGCGAAAACGCCGTGGCCATGCGCGTGATTGCCGACCACCTGCGCGCGCTGTCCTTTGCCATCGCCGATGGCGTCATGCCCGGCAACGAGGGCCGCGGCTACGTGCTGCGCCGGCTGCTGCGCCGCGCCGCGCGCTACGGCCGCAACCTCGGCCTCACCAAGCCGTTCCTGTGCGAGCTGTTCCCCGTGCTGGAAAAACAAATGGGCGGCTTCTTCCCCGAGCTGACCGCGCGCCGCAACGAGATCGTCCGCGCGCTGCGCGCCGAGGAGGAATCCTTTGCCGCCACGCTGGACCGCGGCATTGCGCACTTCAACGAGGTAATCGAAAAACTCGGCTCCGCTGGCAACAAGCTGTTCCCCGGCTCCGAGGCGTTCAAGCTCTACGACACCTACGGCTTCCCGCTCGACCTCACCGTGTTGATGGCGCAGGAAAAGGGCTTCCAAATTGATGCGCCCGCCTTCGAACGCTTCATGGCCGAGCAGCGCGCCCGCGCCCGCGCTGCGCGCAAGGACAACGCCGCCGCCGACAACGACCTGATTGCCCACTTCGTGGAGCAAGGGCTGCAAACCACCTTTACCGGTTATACTTCGCTGACCACCGGCACCTCGCTGGTGGCGCTGCTGGCCGACGGGCAGATTGTGGATACGCTGGCCACCGGCCAAACCGCCGACCTGCTGCTGGCGCAAACCCCGTTCTATGCCGAGGCCGGCGGCCAAGTCGGCGACACGGGCGTGATCACCACCTGCCAGGGCGCGCGGTTTGAAGTCACCGACACCCAAAAGCCCGCGCAGGGCATCATCCTGCACCGCGGCAAGCTGGTGGCCGGCACCCTCGCCAAGGGCGCAGCCGTGGTGGCCACGGTGGATGAGGAACGTCGCGCGGCCATCCGCCGCAACCACACCGCCACCCACCTGCTCAACGCCGCGCTGCGCAAGGTGCTCGCCAACGATTCGCTCAAGCAGGCCGGCTCCTATGTGGATGCCGAGCGGCTGCGCTTCGACTTCACCTCTTTCGAGGCGCTGACCCCGGCGCAGTTGGCAGCCATCGAGCGGCAGGTCACGGAGTTCGTCATCGCCAACCGCGCAGTCAAAACCTACGAAATCCCGCTGAAGGATGTGCCCGGCTCCGGAATCATTGCCGTGTTCGATGAAAAATATGGCGACATCGTGCGCGTGGTGGAAACCGAAGGCATCTCGCGCGAGCTGTGCGGCGGCACCCACGTCGAACGCAGCGGCGACATTGGCCCCTTCCGTATTCTGGCGGAGACCTCCATTGCCGCCGGCATCCGGCGCATCGAGGCGCAGGCCGGCCTGCCCGCCTGCGACCATACCGCGCACGAGCACGGCATCCTGTCCGATTTGGCACACCGCCTCTCCGTGGCCCCCGCCGATCTGCCGCCGCGTCTCGAAGCCCTGCAGCAGCACGCCCACCAGTTGGAAAAAGAATTGAAGGCCCTCGCGCAGAAAAACGCGCTGGAAAAAGGCGCGGCGCTGGCCGCCAAGTTTGCGCCCATCGGCGGCATTCCGGTGCTGATTGAAAGTGTCGGCGAACTGGAAGCTGAGCCGCTGCGCGCGCTGGTGGAAAGCCTGCGCAAGCAAACGCCGGAGAGCGTGATCCTGCTGGCAGCCACCGCCGAGGACAAGGTGACGTTCATCCTCAACGCGGGCCCCGCGGCGCAGGCCAAGGGTGTCCACGCGGGCAAGCTGGTGGGCGCCATCGCCAAGCTGACCGGCGGCGGCGGCGGCGGCAAGCCGGACAAGGCGCAGGCCGGCGGCAAGGACGCGGCGAAGCTGCCCGCGGCCCTCGCCCACGCCCGCGAATTGATCGCCCAAGCGCTGGGCTGAACGCCCGCCCCCGCCGTACCCCCGCCCCCGGCGCGAAAAGTGTTTGCGCGACGGCGCAGGTGGCTATAATGAGCCCGATCATTTTCAAGGAAGGACCGCGCACATGCCCACACCCATTATTGCCGTTGCCAACCAAAAAGGCGGCGTAGGCAAGACCACGACGGCCGTCAATCTGGCCGCCTGCCTCGCGGAACGGCGCAAGAAAATCCTGCTGGTGGATTTGGACCCGCAAGCCAACGCCACCAGCGGCCTCGGCCTGGCCAAAACCGAGGGCGCGAGCATCTACGACAGCCTGCTGGGCGACCGCCCGCTGCAGGAGATCATTCAGCCGTCCGCCGATTCCCGGCTGGATGTGGTGGCGTCCGAGGTGGATTTGGCCGGCGCGGAAATCGAAGTGGCCCGCGCGGAGCACCACCTGCTGCGGCTGGCCATGGCGCTGGCCCCCCTGGCCGCGCAGAATCACTACGACTTTATTTTTGTGGATTGCCCGCCCTCACTGGGCATCCTGACGATGAACGCGCTGCACGCGGCGGATGGACTGCTCATCCCCATGCAGTGCGAATATTACGCGCTGGAAGGCATCAGCGTGATTTTGAACTTGGTCCACAAGCTGCACGATAGCGGCGCGGCGCCACGGCTGGCCGTCGAGGGCATCGTGATGACGATGTATGACATGCGCACCAACCTCTCGCAGCAGGTGGTTGGCGAAATCCGCACCCACTTCCCGGACAAAATTTACGACTCGCTCATCCCGCGCTCGGTGCGGCTGGCGGAAGCGCCGTCGCACGGGCTGCCCATCATTGCCTATGACCCCAACTGCACGGGCGCGGCGGCCTATCGGCAACTGGCCCGCGAATTCCTGAAGCGCCGCAAAACTGCCGTGGAACCCGCCGGCGCGGACGCCCCCCCCGCCCCCGCCCCGGACGCCCCGCCGGCGTAATGGAGGCCGCCCCCACCATCATGGCGGCCACGGGTCATCTGCGGGTGTGCGTGCTGGCGTCGGGCAGCAGCGGCAACTGCATCTATGTGGAAAGCCCCACCACCGCGGTGCTGATTGATGCCGGCCTCTCCGCACGCGAAACCCTGCGCCGCCTCACCGCCATCGGGCGCGAGCCGGCGCGGATTCAAGCCATTTGCATCACGCACGATCACAGCGACCACGTGGCCGGCGTGCCCCGCCTGCACAAGCTGCACGGCTGGGAACTCTACGCCAACGGGGACACCGCCCGCGCCGTGGATCCCAAACAGCAATTGCCGTGGCGGCTGTTCACCGCCGGCTCGCGCTTCCAAATCGGCGATATTGAGCTGCTGCCGTTCTCACTGCCGCACGATGCCTACGACCCCGTGGGCTTTGTGCTGACCCACGGCCGCAGCCGGCTGGGCATCGCCACCGATCTCGGCATGGCCACGCAGCTCGCCCGCCACCATCTGCGCGGCTGCCACCTGCTGGTGCTGGAGGCCAACCACGATGAAGTGATGGTGAAAAACTCGTTCCGCCCGTGGGAGCTCAAGCGGCGCATTTTGAGCCGGCAGGGGCATCTCTCCAACGAAACCGCCGCCGAGCTGCTGGTGGACGTGGCCGGTGACACCTTGCAGCAGGTGTTCCTGGCGCACCTGAGCAGCGAGTGCAACAACGTTGACCTGGCCCTGCATACCGTGCGCACACGACTGACCGCTGCCGGCTTCGGCCACGTGCACGTGCGCCCCACCCACCCCGACCGGCCCAGTGAATTTGGCGAACTCTTTTTTGACAACCCCGCAGGCTGATATGCAAACCATCCAAGACCTCCTTTCCGAACAAGTCCGCGCGGCGTTTGCCGCGGCATTCCCCGGCGCGGACCTCGCCGGTTTGCCGCTGGCCGCCACCCCCGCCGGCGATGAAGCTTTTGGCGATTACCAATCCAACGGCGCGATGGCCGCCGCCAAGGTGCTGCGCCAACCGCCGCGCCAAGTAGCCGAACAGGTGGTCCGCCACCTACCGACCGGCGACCTGCTGGCCAAGGTGGAGATCGCCGGCCCCGGCTTCATCAACATGACGCTGGCGGATGACGCACTGGCGCGGCACGTGGCCGCCATACAGGATGATCCGCACGTGGGCCTGCCGCAATCCGGCGCCGGCCGGCGGCTCATTCTGGACTATTCCGCCCCCAACGTCGCCAAGCCGATGCACATTGCGCACATCCGCTCCACGGTCATTGGCGATGCACTCAAACGCATCTACCGCGCGCTTGGCTACGAGGTGCTCGGCGACAACCATTTGGGCGACTGGGGTACGCAGTTCGGCATTCTGATCATGGGCTACCGCCATTTTTTGGACAAAGCAGCACTGGCGGCCTCGCCGGTGGATGAGCTGCAACGGGTGTACGTGCTCTCGCACCAGCGTTGCGAGGAAGACCCCGCGTGGCAAGACCAGGCGCGTGCGGAGCTGGTCAAGCTGCAAGCGGGCGACCCGGAAAATCGCGCGCTGTGGCAAACCTTCATTGATTTGTCGCTGGAGGAATTCAACCGGATTTACGCGCGGCTGGGCGTGTCGTTTGAGTTGATCCGCGGCGAATCCTATTACAACGATGCCCTCCCCGGTGTGGTGCAAAAGCTGCAAGACCTTGGTCTCGTGCGCGAGAGCGAGGGCGCGCTGGTGGCATTTCTGGACGACGAAAAATTGCCGCCGTGCATCGTGCGCAAATCCGACGGCGGCTACAACTACGCCACGACGGACCTCGCCACCGTGTTCTCCCGCGAGCAGGAATTCCAGCCCGCCGCCATTTTGTATGTGACGGATGAACGCCAGCAGTTGCACTTCCGACAGTTTTTTGCCATCGCCCGCAAGGCGGGCGTGACCACGCCGCTGCGGCATATCTGGTTTGGGCTGATGCGATTGCCGGAGGGTTTGCTCTCCACGCGCAAAGGCACCGCCATCAAGCTGGACCTGCTGCTGGACGAAGCCGAAAAGCGTGCGCTGGAACTGGTGCGACAGGCCTCGCCCGACATGCCCGAAGCCCAACAGCAGGCCGTGGCGCGCGCGGTGGGCATCGGCGCGGTGAAATATGCGGACCTCTCGCAAAACCCGCAGTCCGCCGTCAGCTTCACGTGGGAAAAAGCACTGGCCATGGACGGCAACTCCGCGCCCTATCTGCAATATGCCTACGCGCGCATCGCCTCGGTGCTGGACAAGCACGCGGAGCGCTTTCCGGGCCACGACTGGCGTGCCGCACCGCTGGTGTTGGACTCGCCCCACGCCCGTCGGCTGGCGCTGCGGCTGGCGCGATATTCCGGTGCGGTGTGCGCCGCTGCCGCGCAGGAAAAACCGTCGCTGCTGGCGGATGCACTCTACGATTTGTCGCAGGCGTATTCCTCGTTCTACCAGAACGTGCCGTTCCTCAAAGCGGAGGCTGGCCTGCGCGAAAGCCGCGTGCGGCTCTGCGCACTGACCGCCAAGGTGCTGCGTCACGGCTTGGGCTTGCTGGGCATCGAGACGCCCGACCGGATTTGAATCGCGGTAGGGCGGGAACGGTTGAGGAACGAAACTTTCCCGCCGAGAAAGCGGCTGGAAGATCTGCAACCGTTCTAGCCCTACAAACCAAACCCGAACACAAACCAAACCCGGCTGCTTTTGTAGGGCGGGAATGGTTGAGGAACGAAACCTTCCCGCCGAGAAAGCGGCTGGAAGATCTGCGACCGTTCCAGCTCTACAAATCAAACCCGGACACAAACCAAACCCGGCTGCTTTTGTAGGGCGGGAATGGTTGAGGAACGAAACCTTCCCGCCGGAAAAGGCTGGAAGGTCTGCGACCATTCCAGCCCTACAAACCAAACGGCATCCGTTGCCGGATGCCGTCAGGGGAAAACCGCTGGTTGGGCGGCTTACTTTTTGTCGTCCTTCTTGGACGTTTTCTTGGAATCCTTTTTGGCTTCCTTCTTGTCGTCCTTCTTGGGCTCCTTGGCATCCTTTTTGCCCTTGGCCTTGGCTTCCGGCGGCACAAAGTCCACCCACTCCAGCAGGCACATTTCGCTGCTGTCGCTCATGCGCTTGCCGAGCTTGATGACGCGGGTATAGCCGCCCTTGCGCTCAGCCATGGCCGGCGCAACGGCGCTGAACAGTTCCTGGACGGCTTTTTCGAGGCGCAGGGTGGCGATCGCCTGCCGGCGAGCCGCCAGCGTGCCCTTCTTGCCCAGCGTGACCATCTTGTCGGCCAGACGCTTGGCAGCGCGGGCCTTGGGCAGGGTGGTCTTGATGCGCTTGGCGAGGATCAGATTGCAGACCAGGCTGGCCATCAGCGCCGAGCGCTGCGCCGTGGTCCGGCCAAGTTTTACGGTGTTCTTGCGATGACGCATGGCGAGTCTCCTGTCTCTCTTATTCCTCGGCGGGCTGGGTCATGTTCAGCAGCTCGGCATCGAAGGTCATGCCCAAGGACAGACCCAGTTCGGCCAGCTTCTGTTTGATTTCGTTCAGCGACTTCTTGCCGAAGTTGCGGTACTTGAGCATTTCGTTCTCGGTCTTCTGCGCCAGCTCGCCGACGGTGGTGATGTTGGCGTTGTTGAGGCAGTTGGCCGCGCGGACGCTCAGTTCGATTTCGTTAACGCTGATGGCCAGCTTGCGGGCCAGCTCTTCGCGGGCGGGGTCCACCGCCTTTTCGCTTTCCTGGAACTCGGCGATATCCTTGTCGAAGTTCACGAACACGTCGAGGTGGTGGCGCAAGATCGCGGCGGAAAGGGTCAGCGCCTCATCGGGGCTGATGCGGCCGTCGGTCCAGATTTCCAGGGTGAGCTTGTCGTAATCGGTGCGGCGACCCACGCGGGTGTCATCCACGGTGTACTTGACGCGGCGCACGGGGGAGAACAGCGAGTCAATCGGAATCAGGCCGATTTCCTGATCGGGCTGTTTGTTCCAGTCGGCGGGGCAATAGCCGCGGCCGATTTTGACTTCGACTTCGGCGTCAAACACGCCGTCACCATCGAGGGTGCAGATGTGCTGGTCGGGATTGAGCACCTCGGCGGTGTTGTCGCACTGGATGTCGCGCGCGGTGACATCGCCCGCGCCTTTGACCTTGATGCGGAACGTGCGCGGCTGGCGGGTGTAGAGCTTGAAGAGCACCTTCTTGAGGTTGAGGATGATGTCGGTGACATCTTCCACGCAGCCCTTCAGGTGGCAGAATTCGTGCTCGGCACCCTGGATGCGCACGGAGGTGATCGCGGCGCCTTCGAGCGACGACAACAGCACGCGACGCAGGGAGTTGCCGAGCGTGCGGCCATAGCCGGCCTCAAACGGCTCGGCGATGAATTGGGCATAGGTCGAGGTGGCCGTGGCTTCGTCCTTGACGACGAACTTGGGCATCTCGAAACGGTTGAGACGCGTAGTCATGTAGTTCTCCTTCCAGTCCCGGGCATTAACCGGAACATATGGCGGTTTGGGTTGTTACTGTTTACTTGGAATACAATTCGACGATCAACTGCTCGTTGACGATCGGCGCGATTTCCTCGCGGCTCGGCACGTGCAGGATTTCGGCCTTGTGTTCGGCCTTATCCACGTTGAGCCAGACCGGCCAGCCGCGGCTTTCTGCTGCGTCGAGGTGGGCCTTGGCGTAGTCGCGGCTGCGCTTGGCCTCGCGGGCCTGGATGACGTCGCCGGGCTTGCACTTGTAGGACGGGATGTTGACCTTCTGGCCGTTGACGCGGATGTGGCCATGGCGCACGAATTGGCGCGCAGAACGGCGCGAGGGCGCGAAACCAATGCGGTAGACGAGGTTGTCCAGACGCATTTCGAGCGCCTGCAGGAGGACTTCGCCGGTGACGCCGCGGGAGCGCAGCGCGCGCTGGAAGAACAACCGGAACTGCCCTTCCTGCATGCCGTACATGTTGCGCAGCCGCTGCTTTTCCTGCAACTGCAAGCCGTAATCCTTCAGGCGCGGGCGGCGGCCGCCGTGCATCCCGGGGATGGAGTGCCCCTGCTCAATCGGGCACTTGGCCATGTAGCAACGGTCGCCCTTCAAAAATAGTTTTACGCCCAGCCGGCGGCAACGCTTGCAGGCGGGTCCAATATATCTGCCCATGAACTCTGTCCTTCCTCTTACTCTTGTTTAGACGCGGCGGCGCTTGCGGGCGCGGCAGCCGTTGTGCGGCACCGGCGTGATATCCTTGATGCCTGTGATCGTCAGGCCGGCGGCCTGCACGGCGCGGATGGCGGATTCGCGGCCGGAGCCGGGCCCCTGCACGCGCACTTCCACTTCGTGCATGCCGAAGCCAACGGCCACCTTGCAGGCTTCCTGGGCGACCACGGTGCCGGCGTAGGCCGTGCTCTTGCGCGAGCCCTTGAAGCCGCAACGTCCGCCGCTGCTCCACGAAATGACGTTGCCGCGCGGATCGGTGATGCTGACGGTGGTGTTGTTGAACGAAGCGAGGATATGCACCACGCCCACGGGAACGTTCTTGGCGCCCTTGACGCGGCGGCGCTTGACTTCGCCTTCGGCGGCGGGGGTTTCGGCGGCTGGCGCAGCTTCGGCGGCGGCAGGAGCCGGGGCGGACTTCACTTCATCTTTGATTTCTTCAGCCATGGTTCAATCCTTATTTGGCGGCGGGGGCAGACTTGGCTGCCGAGCGGGCTTCCTTGCCGCGGACGGCGCCGACGGTCTTGCGTGGCCCCTTGCGGGTGCGGGCATTGGTGCTGGTGCGCTGGCCGCGCACGGGCAGGCCCTTGCGGTGGCGGATGCCCCGGTAGCAGTTGACAGCAATCAACCGGCGGATGTTGCCGGCCACGCCGCGGCGCAGATCGCCTTCCACCACATATTCTTCCTGCAGCATCTTGGAGAGCGTGGCGATTTCTTCGCCCGTCAAGTCGTCAGCCTTCTTGGCCGGATCAATCTTGAGGCGCGCCACCAGTTCCTTGGCGCGGGTGGGACCGACGCCATAAATGTATTGCAGCGCGTACTCCACGCGCTTTTTCCCGGGAATATCTACACCAATCACTCTGGGCATGTTCGTATTTCTCCTGACCTTATCCTTGGCGCTGCTTATGGCGCAAATCGGTGCAAATGACCCGCACCACGCCCTTGCGACGCACAATCTTGCAGCGCTCGCAAATCCGCTTTACCGATGTTCTGACTTTCATCTTCCAACCTCAGCTTTCCACAATCTCCACAATTTCGCCGCGCGACATGTCGAACGGCGACATCCGTACACGCAGCCGCGCGCCGACCGCCGGGCATAGCCCACCGGTCGCGGGCGCATGCTCCCGCGGAACGAACGCCATACATTCATGTCCGTTCCCTAATCTGGCACGGAAAACGCGATGGTTTACCACAGCCACGATCTCCGCGTCCAGCTCAATTATTTCGCGGCCACGCATGTGAGGATTTCCGCGGGCCCCTGCTCCACCACCAGCACGGTGTGCTCATAGTGGGCCGAGCGGCGGCGGTCCCGGGTGCGCACCGTCCAGCGGTTGGGCAGCACCTCGACCTGCCACGTGCCCGAGTTGATCATCGGCTCGATGGCCAGCGTCATGCCCGGCTGCAGGCGGGGGCCACGCCCCGGTTCACCGTAGTTGGGAATCTGCGGATCCTCGTGCAGTTTGCGGCCAACGCCGTGCCCGCAAAAATCGCGCACCACGCTGAAGCCGGCGGCTTCGGTCACCGCCTGCACGGCGTGGCCGATATCGCCCACGCGGTTGCCCGCCTGCGCGGCGGCAATGCCCGCAGCCAAGGCGGCCTCGCCCACGCGGCAGAGCCGGTCGGATTCTTCATCCACCGCGCCAACGCGCACTGTGATGGCGTTGTCGCCGATGAAACCTTCGGCCACAATGCCGAGGTCCACGCTGACCAAATCGCCGGCGTTGATCACCCGCCGGCCCGGGATCCCGTGCACCACCTCGTCATTGAGCGAGATGCACGTGTGCCCCGGAAATCCTCCATATCCAAAGAACGCACTTTTGACGCCCAGCTCCCGCATCCGCCGCGCGGCGAACTCATCGAGCTCGCCCGTGGTGATGCCGGGAACGACTTGGGCCGCCATCTCCGCCAAGACTTGCGCGGAGAGTCGGCACGCCACGCGCATGCTCGCCAGTTCCGCTCGCGTCTTGATGGGAATCATGCTGCCGGCGTCAAGCCAGTTTGGCCAATAATTCCGCGGTCGCCGCCTGCGGATTGGTCCCGGCGTTGATGCGGATCAAGATGCCCTTCTGGTCGTAAAAATCAATCAAGCTGGCGGTTTGGCGCTGGTACACATCCAAGCGGTTCAGCACGGTGGCCTCTTCGTCATCGGGCCGTTGATACAGGGGGCCGCCGCACTGGTCACAGATGCCCTCTTTTTTCGGGGGGATATTGGTGACGTGATAGACCGCGCCGCAGGTCTTGCAAATCCGTCGGCCGCTCAAGCGGCTGACGATGACCGGCGTGGGCACTTCCAACAGAAACACCTGATTCACGGCGGAGCCCAACTTGGCCAGCACCTCGTCCAGTTGGCGGGCCTGCTCCAGCGTACGCGGGAAGCCGTCGAACATGTATTTATCCGTCGGCTGCCCCTGGGCCAGCCGCTCGCTGACAATGCGCATGATGACGCTATCGGGCACCAGTTCGCCCTTGTCCATGAACGCCTTGGCTTCCAGCCCGGTCTGGCTGCCGGCCTTGATGGCCGCGCGCAGCATGTCGCCGGTGGAGACGTGGATGTAATCCGTGGCGTTGCGCACGCCTTCCGCCAAGGTTCCTTTGCCCGCGCCGGGCGCCCCAAGAAGAATAATGGCTTGCATGCGGTGTCTCCTATCGTTGCCGGTTAGCGGCGGCCGCGCAACTGTCCCTTGCGCAAGAAGCCGTCATAGTGGCGGGTCACCAGGTGCGATTCCACCTGGCGCATGGTGTCGAGCATCACGCCCACGATGATCAGCAGGCTGGTGCCGCCGAAGAATTGGGCCACCATCCACGGAATGTGGAACGAGTTGCCCAGAATCATGGGCAGCACAGCGATGATCGTCAGGAACACTGCGCCGGCCAGCGTGATGCGGGTCATGACCCGGTCCAGAAATTCCGCAGTGGGCTTGCCGGGGCGAATGCCGGGCACATAGCCGCCGTACTTCTTGAGATCATCCGCGATTTGCACCGGGTGGAACTGCGTGGCCACCCAGAAGTAGGAGAAGAACAGGATCATCAGCCCGTAGAGGGTGATGTAGGTCGGCCCGGCATAGCGCAGGTGGACGGCGGCGAAGTTTTTCACCGCGTCAATCGGGATCATCATCAGCAACCGCTGCGGGAACATCAGGATGGCCTGCGCAAAGATGATGGGCATGACGCCCGAATAGTTCACGCGCAGGGGCATGTAGGTGCTTTGGCCGCCATAGGTCTTGCGGCCAACCACGCGCTTGGCATATTGCACCGGAATCTTGCGCTGGGCTTGCGTCACCGCGATCACGCCGGCAATCACCAGGAACGCCAGCGCCAGCATGGCCACCAGCATGAAGATGTTGGCCGAACCGGTGCGGAACATGGCCACAGCCTGGCTGATCGCGCCCGGCAGGCGGCTGACGATGCTGATCGTGATGATCAGCGAAATGCCGTTGCCGATGCCGCGGGCGGTGATTTGCTCGCCCAGCCACATCAGCGTCATCGTGCCGGTGGTCATGGTCAAAATGGCCAGCAGCAGGAAGGGCACGCGCGACATGGTCACGATGGTTTCACCAGGCATGATTTGCAGGCCGAGCGCCTCGGGGCGCAGCAGCACCGCGGCCATGGCGTAGCCCTGCACCAGACAGAGCGCCACGGTCAGGTAGCGGCCGTATTGGATGATCTGCTGCCGGCCAGCATCGCCCTCGCGCGCCAATTTTTCCAGCGCGGGGACCACCGCCGTCAACAGTTGCAGGATGATCGAAGCGCTGATGCTGGGCATGATGCCCAGCGCGCCAATCGCCGCTTGCGTCAGCGCGCCGCCGCTGAACAGGTCCAGCAGCCCCATGAAGCCCATGTTGCCGCTTTGCGAGGCCATCCGGTCCATGATGCCGCGGAGCATCTCCGTATCCACGCCGGGCACCGGAATCACCGACAACAGGCGGCACACAAAGATGAGCGCGAGGGTGAAGAAGATGCGCTGGCGCAGCTCGGGGATCTTCAGGCTGTTGGAAAAAGCGGAAAGCATCGGGGAGCCTCGTGGGGTTCAGGGCGCTAGACAATCACTTCACAGGTGCCGCCGGCTTGCTCAATCTTGGCCTTGGCCGTGGCGCTAAACGCATGGGCCTTGACCTGGCGGGCCGCGGTGATTTCGCCACCGCCCAGCACCTTGATCCGGCTCTTGGGGCTGACGCGCCCGGCGGCCACGAGCGCTTCCGGCGTGATTTCGCCGGGGAGCAACTTGGCCAGCTCGCCGATGTTGAGCGCGGCATATTCCACGCGGTTGGGGCTGGTGAAGCCGCGCTTGGGCACGCGCCGGATCAGCGGCATCTGGCCGCCTTCAAACAGCGGCTTGTGCTTGTGCCCGGTGCGGCTCATCTGGCCCTTGTTGCCCTTGCCGGCCGTCCGGCCTTTGCCGGAGGACTCGCCCCGGCCCACGCGCATCCGGCGCTTTTTCGCGCCGGGGGTGTTCTTCAACGAATGCAAATTCATGGTGCTCTACCCTTTCCTGTGCCTACTGGCGCAGCGCCGCGGTTTCCTCGCGGGAACGCAGTTGCTGCAGGCCGTTCATTGTGGCCTTGACGACGTTGAGCGCGGAACCCGAACCCAGCGACTTGGCCAGCACATCGCGAATGCCGGCCAAATCCAGCACCGCGCGCGCGCCACCGCCGGCGATCACGCCCGTTCCCTTGGTGGCGGGCCGCAGCATCACGCGCGACGCGCCATAGCGCCCGATCACTTCATGCGGGATGGTCCGGTCCAGCATGGTCACCTTGACCATGTTGCGCCGGGCGGCTTCCGTGGCTTTGCGGATGGCATCGGCATTTTCGCGGGCCTTGCCCAGCGCGTAGCCAACCTGGCCATTGCGGTCGCCCACCACCACCAACGCGGAAAAGCTGAAGCGCCGCCCGCCCTTGACCACCTTGGCGCAGCGATTGACCTCCACCACGCGCTCCAGCGCTTCGGCGGGGCTCTTCTGCTGAAATTCCTCGTTCTTCTTCGCTTCTCGTTTCATCATAACCGATTTTCCTTACATTACCGGCTCTAGAACTTCAGGCCGCCTTCGCGGGCGGCATCGGCCAGCGCCTGCAGGCGCCCGCGGTAGGCAAAGCCACCGCGGTCGAACACGACTTCGGCGATTCCCTTTTCCTTGGCGACCTGCGCAGCCAGCGCGCCAAGCTGCTTGGCGGTGGCCACATTGAGTTTCTGGCCCTTGACCGGTCCGGCCAGGGTCGAAACCGCCGCCAGCGTCTTGCCGGCGAGGTCGTCGATGAACTGCACATACATATGCACATTGGAGACAAACACGCTCATGCGCGGCCGCTCCGCGGTGCCCTGCACTTTTTGCCGCAGGCGCCGGTGCCGGCGCACGCGATAATCTTTCAACGTCTTCATTCTCATGGTTACGCCACCGTCTTGCCCGCTTTCCGGCGCACGCGTTCGTCCTTGTAGCGCACACCCTTGCCCTTGTAGGGCTCGGGGGGCCGGAAGGAGCGGATGCGGGCGCTCACTTGTCCCACCAATTGCTTGTCAACGCCGCTGACCTTGAGCTGGGTGCCGTCGGTCACGGTCACGGTGATGCCTTCCGGCACCGTGTATTCCACCGGGTGGGAGTAGCCCACGTTCAGAGTCAACTGCTTGCCGGCAATGCTGGCCTTGAAGCCCACGCCCTGGATTTCCAGCTCGCGGCTATAGCCATCCTTGACGCCGACCGCCATGTTCGCCAACAGCGCGCGGATGGTGCCGTGTCCGGCCCGGCTTTGCTTGCTATCGTCCGTCCGGCTGACGAGGAGCTTGTCGCCTTCCTGGACCACGTTGATGTAGTCCGGGAATTTCTGGGTCAGCTCGCCTTTGGGCCCTTTGAGGGTCACGGCGTCGCCGGCCACTTGGGCGGTCACGCCCGCAGGCAGGACCACCGGTAGTTTTCCGATTCTCGACATAGTGTTTCTCCCTCCGCCCCTACCAGACCTGGCAGAGCACTTCGCCACCGACGCGGGCGGCCCGCGCCTCGCGGTCGGACATCACGCCGCGGCTGGTGCTCAGCACCGCCGTGCCCATGCCGCCGCGCACGCGCGGAATCTCCGCCGCGCCCACATAGCGCCGCAGCCCCGGACGGCTCACCCGCCGCAACTGCTGGATGATGGGCTTCTCGTTGTAATCATACTTCAGCGTCACGCGCAGCACCTTCTTGCCGTCGCGCTCGGCGGTGGCCACATCGGCGATATAGCCTTCCTTCTTCAGGATCCGGGCGACCTCCGCCTTCAGGCGGGAGTGGCCCATTTCCGTGGCCGGCAATCCGGCCCTGCTTGCGTTGCGGATGCACGTCAGCATGTCCGCAATGGGATCTGAACAGCTCATTCTACTCCTCCCGTCCTACCAGCTTGCTTTCACGACGCCGGGGATCTTGCCCTCGGACGCCAGTTCGCGGAAGCAAATGCGGCACAATTGAAACTTCCGAATATAGGCCCGCGCCCGGCCGCAACGCCGGCAGCGGCTATAGCCCCGCACCGCGAACTTGGGTTCGCGCGAAGCCTTTACCATCCATGATATCTTAGCCAAGGTATTCCTCCGTTTTCCAAATGCTTACGTTGCGAACGGCATGCCGAGGAGCTGCAGCAGCTCTTTGGCATCCGCATTGTTTTGCGCGGTGGTCACAATCGTGATGTCCATGCCCTGCACGCGCTTGACCTTGTCGGACTCGATTTCCGGGAACAGGGTCTGCTCCTTGAGGCCCAGCGTGTAGTTGCCACGGCCGTCAAAGGCCTTGGCCGGTACGCCGCGGAAGTCGCGGATACGCGGCAGCGTGGCGTGGATCAACCGCTCCAGGAATTCATACATCCGCCGGCCGCGCAGGGTGACCTTGGCGCCGATGGGCATGCCTTCGCGCAGCTTGAAGTTCGAAATGCTCTTCGTGGCCTTGCGCTGCGTGGGCCGCTGGCCGGTGATCTTGGCCAGGTCGTCCGAGACGGCCTTGAGCATGTCGCGATCCACCAACGCGTTCACCGACATGTTCACCACCACCTTGACCACGCGCGGCACATCCATCGTGGAGGGATACTTGCCGGTGGCCTTCAGCGCCTTGACGACATCTTTTTGATATTTTTCTTTCAGTTGGGACATGGTCTTATTCCTTTCCCGTCTTCTTGCCGCCGCGGGTGACCACCACCAGCTTCGAGGCCGCCATGGGCGCCTCGCGCGTGACGATCCCGCCGTTGGGGTTGTCCTGCGACTTGCGCAGGTGCTTCTTCACAAAATTGAAGCCTTCCACCAGCACCCGGCCGGTCTTGGGATACACCCGCAACACCTTGCCGGTCTTCTTGCCATCCGCGTCCTCGCCGGAAATCGCCCGGACGATATCGTCGCGGCGCACATGCATTTTGGGCTTTTTCATCACAGCACCTCGGGGGCCAAAGAGATGACCTTCATGAAGTTCAGCTCGCGCAGCTCGCGGGCCACGGGCCCGAAAATGCGGCTGCCGCGCGGGTTTTTCTGTTCATCAATCAGGATCACGGCGTTGTTGTCGAAGGACAGCGTGGAGCCGTCCGGGCGGTGGATCGGTGCGGCGGTGCGCACGATCAGCGCGAGGGCCTTGTCGCCCTTCTTGACCATGCCCGCCGGCTGCGCTTCGCGAATCGAAACGCGGATGATGTCGCCAATGCCGGCGACCGTCTTGCGCTGGCCGAGCACCTTGATGCACTTGGCCGTGCGCGCGCCGGTGTTATCCGCCACCGGCAACAGGGATTCCATCTGGATCATGATTACACCTCGCTCTTGGCGGCGCGGGTCACCACGCGCACCAGCCGCCACCGCTTCAACTTGCTCAACGGGCGGGTCTCGGCGATCAGCACCTGATCGCCGCGCCGGGCCTCGTTCTGCTCGTCATGCGCGTAATACTTTTTGCTGCGGCGCAGGATCTTGCCATACACCGGGTGCGCGATGCGCCGTTCGGCCTGCACCACCACCGTCTTGTTCATCGCGTCGCTCACCACGACGCCCATGCGCTCCTTGCGCAGATTGCGTGTTTCCGTCGCCATATTCGTTTACCTCGCGGCTTGCGCCTGGTTGATGACCGTTTTGATGCGCGCAATGTCCCGGCGCACCAGCCGGACGCGGTCGGGTTTCTCCAACTGGCCGGCCGTCTGCTGGATTCGCAGATTGAACAGTTCTTTTTCCATCTCCGCCAATTTCGCCAACCGTTCTTCGGGCGACAGGTCGCGGATATCTCTTGCCTTCATCGCGTACGCTCCTTACGTGGTTACAGGACAACCCCGCGCCGCACGAACGTCGTGCGGATCGGCAACTTTGTCGCCGCCAGCCGCAGGCATTCCAACGCCATGGCCTCGGACACGCCGTCCATCTCGAACAGGATGCGGCCGGGGCGAATCACCGCCACCCAGCCCTCGATGGCGCCCTTGCCCTTGCCCATGCGGACTTCGAGCGGCTTCTTGGAATAGGACTTGTCGGGGAACACCCGGATCCAGAGCTTGCCTTTGCGCTTCATGGCGCGGTTCATCGCCACGCGCGCGGCTTCGATCTGGATGTTGGTCAGCCAGCAGCGCTCCATGGCGCGCAGGCCGTATTCGCCGAACGCCAGACTGTTGCCGGATTGCGCCATGCCCTTGCGCGAGCCGCGCTGGCTTTGGCGGTACTTCACACGTTTAGGCATAAGGGGCATAGGACTTCTCCTTATTCGTCACACTCTTTGCCGCGGCGTCTTCCGGTTTCACGCAGATCCAGCACTTCACGCCGATCTTGCCGGCCATGGTGTTGGCTTCCGCAAAGCCGTACTGCACGTCCGCGCGCAGCGTCTGCAGCGGCACCTTGCCCACCATGTAATGCTCCGTGCGGGCCAATTCCGCGCCGCCCAAACGACCGCAGGCCTGCACGCGGATGCCCAGCGCGCCCATGTCCATGGTCAGTTGCAGCGCGCGCTTCATCGCCCGGCGGAACGCCACGCGGCGCTCCAACTGCAGCGCGATGCTCTCGGCCACCAACTGCGCGTTGGTGTCGGGATTGCGCACTTCCTTGATCTCGACATAGATTTCCTTGCCGGTCTTGGCGCTCAATTCCTCGCGCAGCTTGTCAATGCCCTCGCCCTTGCGCCCGATCACCACGCCCGGCCGCGCCGTGAACACCGTCACCCGCGCGCGCTGCGCATAGCGTTCGATCACAATGTCGGCCACGGCGGCATCCTTCAGGCGGGTGCGCACCAGGTCGCGGATCTCCAGATCCTCGTTCAACAGATTGCCGAATTCTTTTCTTTCCGCGAACCAGCGGCTCTTCCACTGCTTGTGGACCGCCGTACGGAACCCGATCGGATTGACTTTTTGGCCCAAAATGCGCCTCCTTCTTCTCGTCTACTTCTTCTTGCGCGGCTTCTTGTCCGTCAACGTGATTCGGACATGGGCCGTCTTTTTGCGAATCGGCGAGGCTGAACCGCGCGCCCGCGCCCAGTACCGCCGCAGCGTCGGGCCGTTCTCAATGACCGCCCGCGCCACATACAGCTTGTCCGCCGACAGCTCCGCGTTGTTTTCCGCGTTGGCAATCGCCGACTTCAGCGTCTTGCCGATGGCCACCGCCGCCTTGCGCTTGTTCAATTCGACCACCTGCAGCGCTTCGCCCACGCTCTTGCCGGTAATGGCCCGCGTCAGGTCCCGCGCCTTGGTCGGCGTCAACCGTACATACTTTGTTACTGCTATGATTTCCATGTCTCGTTCCTCAAGGACCTTCCGGCCGAATCAGCACCGCTCGGTCCCCTGTTTGGGGGTAATCGCCACGCGCGGTCTCCTCAACCGCCGCGCCGGCAATTCTCTCTCTCACATCCACCACCCGGATCCGCGCCACCCGCCGGCGGTCCCGCAGAACCGTCAAGGGCAACCCGTAACGGACGCCCTGCCGGGCGCCCTGATCCAGGATCACCAGACCCAGTTCCGCGTTCACGTCCACCAGCCGCACTTCGCGCGGCGCATCCAGCGGCTCTACCGCTGGGGCGCCCGCCGCCGCCGCCCGCCGTGCTTCCTGCACATCCAAGGCGGCCTGCGCTTCGGCCAGGGCCGTGCTCAACTGGCGAATCCGCCGGGTCAGTTCGGCCACGGCGCGCCGCATCTCGGCATTTTCCTGCGCCAGCCGGACGGTTACCAAGCGGGCTTCGCTCGTCACCAGGTCCAATACTTCATCATGATGGCCATCCGCCGCGCCGCCCACGGCCGCTGCTGCCGGCCCGTCCGTGCGGATGGGAATGTTCGCTTCATCCTGCGCGGACTGCACCGAAAGCTCGGCCGTCTCCGCCTCAACCGGAGCCTCCGGGACTGGCCCGGGCTCCATCTCAAGACGCGCCGGCGCGGACGCCGGCCCTGTCGTCAAAGAACCATTTTGCGCTTGCCGCGTGCCGAACCACCAGCCCGCCGCCAGCGCGGCTCCCACCACCGGCACGGCCCAGATCAGCCGCCAGCCTCGACGGAAGCCCATCATCCAAAAATCTCTTACTTCAGCGCGATCGTCTTATCCGTCGCCGCGCCGTGCTTGCGGAACGTCCGGGTGGGCGCAAACTCGCCCAGGCGGTGTCCCACCATGTTTTCCGTCACGAACACGCTCGTGAACACCTTGCCGTTGTGCACCGTGAACGTATGGCCCACGAATTCCGGCAGGATCATGCTGCGGCGCGACCAAGTCTTGATCGGACGCTTGGCGCCACTGGCGTTCAGCGCTTCCACCTTCTTCAGCAGGTGGTCTTCCACATACGGTCCCTTTTTGATTGAGCGCGTCATGTTACTTCTTTCTCCGTTCCACGATAAACTTGCTCGACGGCTTGCGGCCGCTGCGGGTCTTCTTGCCCTTGGTCAACTGGCCCCACGGGGTCACCGGGTGCCCGCCGCCGGAGGTCCGGCCTTCGCCACCGCCCATCGGGTGGTCCACCGGGTTCATCGCCACGCCGCGCACCGTCGGGCGGATGCCCTTCCAGCGCTTGCGCCCGGCCTTGCCGAGGGAAATGTTTTCGTGCTCGAGGTTGCCCACCTGGCCGATGGTGGCATAGCATTCGCCGCGCACCTTGCGCAGCTCGCCGGAGGGCAGCTTGACCTGCACATAACCCGCGTCGCGCGCCGTCACCCGGGCCACCATGCCCGCGCTACGCACCATCTTGGCGCCGGCGCCGGGGGTCAGCTCCAGGGCGTGGATCGGCATTCCGATCGGAATGCTCGCCAGCGGCAGCGCATTGCCGTCCATCGGTTCCGCTTCCGGCCCGGCCATGACGGTGGCGCCCACTTGCAGCCCGTTCGGCGCCAGAATGTAGCGCTTTTCGCCATCGGCATAGGCCAGCAACGCCAACCGCGCCGTGCGGTTCGGATCATATTCCAACGCCTGCACCTTCGCGGGAATGTCCCGCTTGTCGTGCCGCATGAAATCCACCTGCCGCAAAAACTTTTTATGCCCGCCGCCGCGGTGCCGCACCGTGATTCGGCCCGCCGCGTTGCGCCCGGCCTTGCTCTTCTTGATTTTGATCAGCCGGCGTTCGGGGCGCTTCTTGCTCAGGCCTTCGAAATCCGAAAGCGTGGTGAAGCGCAATGCCGCCGTGGCTGGCTTGTATTTTTTCAGACCCATGTTCGATCCTCGCTTATGCCATCTCGATGGTGTGTCCGGCCTGCAGCGTCACCACCGCGCGCTTCCAGTCCGGGGTCCGGCCATACGCCGCCGTCCGCAGCCGCTTGGCCTTGCCCGGGCGGACCATCGTGTTCACATCCTTGACCTTCACGTTGAACCGCTGTTCCACCTCGCGGCGGATTTCCAGCTTGTTCGCGGCGCGGGCCACCGCAAAAATGTATTGGTTGCCGGTTTCTTTCAGGCGCGTGCCCTTTTCCGTCACCAGCAGCTTTTTGACAATCAGGTTCTTCATGGTTTACTTCGCCCCTTCTGCCAGCCGCGCCTGCAGCGCCGTCAAGCCGGCCGCGTCCGTCACGATGACCGGATAACGCATGATCTGGTACGTGTTGGCCTGCGCCGCCGTGGTCACTTCCACCCGCGGCATGTTGCGTGCCGCGCGCACGAGATTCTGGTTCGGCGCACCGGTCACGAACAGCGTGGCTTGCTTCCCCGCCGCCTTCTGCAGCAGGCCCGCCAGCGCCTTGGTCTTGCCTTCCACGCTCTCCAGCCCGTTGGCCACCACCACGCCGCCGGCCTTGATCTTCTCGCTCAGGGCTCGCCGGAACGCCAGCGCCACAACCTTCTTGTTGACTTTCTTGTCGTAGCTGCGCGGATGCGGACCGAACACCACGCCGCCGCCTTTCAGCAGCGGGGAGCGGATGGACCCCTGCCGCGCGCGCCCGGATCCCTTTTGCTTGAAAGGCTTACGGCCGCCGCCGCTGACTTCGCCGCGCTTCTTGGTGGAAGCCGTGCCCTTGCGGAGGCCCGCCCGGTACGCCGTCACCACATCCAGCACCGCTTGGCCGCCGCGCTTGGTTTCCAGCAGGTCCGCCGCAAACTCCTGTTCGCCGGCGGCCTCGCCGTTCAAATTGTAGATGGCAATTTTGCTCATGACTCGTCCTACGCCTTCTTGATCGCCTTGCGCACCAGCACAATGCCGCCCACCGGGCCCGGCACCGCGCCTTCCAACAGCAGCGCGTGGTCGTCGGCCAACACCTTGACCACCCGCAGGTTCTGCGTGGTGACGTTCACCGAGCCCATGTGGCCCGGCAGCTTCTTGTTGCGGAAAATCCGGCCCGGCTCTTCACGCCCGCCGATGGACCCCGGCCGGCGCATCCAGCCGCCGCCGTGGCTCGCCCGGCCACCGCCGAGCTTGAAGCGCTTCACAACGCCCTGGAACCCGCGGCCTTTGGTGTGGCCCAGCACGTCCACAAACTTCACGCCTTCAAAAATCTTCGCGGTCAGCACATCACCGGCCTTGGCTTCCTCACCCGCCGCCAGGCGCACTTCGCGCAGCACTTTTGCCGGCTTGGCGCCCGCCTTCTTGAAATGCCCCTGTTGCGGCTTGGTCAGGCGCGATTCCTTTTGCTCTTCAAAGCCCAATTGCACCGCTTCGTAGCCGTCCGGCTGCGCGCTCTTGCGCTGCACCACCGTGCACGGACCCACCTGCACCACCGTCACCGGCACCTGCACGCCCGCGTCATCATACACGCGCGTCATGCCGATCTTTCTGCCAATCAATGCTTGCATGGCTGTCCTCCCCCTCAAATCTTGATCTGGATGTCCACGCCCGCCGGCAGGTTCAGCTTCTTCAGCTCATCCACCGTCTTCGCTGTGGGGTCAATAATGTCCAGCAACCGCTTGTGGGTGCGGATCTCAAATTGTTCCATGGACTTCTTGTCCGCGTGGACGCTGCGATTCACCGTATAGCGCTCGATGCGCGTGGGCATCGGGATCGGGCCCGCCACGCGGGCGCCCGTGCGCTTGGTCGTCTCGACAATTTCGCTGGCCGATTGGTCCAGCATCCGGTGGTCGAAAGCCCTCAGCCGTATTCTGATTCGTTGTCCGCTCATGTTCTCTATTCTTTCAACGGTTCATCAACTCTCGGCACAGGCTTTCCGGCACCACATCGAACCGGGTGGGTTCCATGGTGTACCCGGCGCGTCCACGTGTCAAAGAACGCAATGTCGTGGCGTATCCAAACAACTCCGCCAAGGGCACGGAGGCCTCGATTGCCCGCGTTCCATCCCGCTGCGCCACGTCTCTCACCTGGCCGCGGCGCATGTTCAGGTCGCCCAGCACGTCGCCGAGGTGTTCCTCGGGCAACTCAATCTCGAGCGCCATGATGGGCTCCAGAAGGACCGGGCGCGCTGCCAGCGCCGCCTCACGCAGCGACATTGAAGCCGCCGACCGAAAGGCGATTTCCGACGAGTCAACCGGATGCCATTGGCCACTAACCACTGACACCCGCACGTCAACCAGCGGGAAACTTCCTAGCACGCCTGTGCTCAACCCATCGCGGATTCCTTCCTCCACAACAGGTCGAAAATCGTGCGGGATTATGTCGGAAGAAATTTTGAAGTCAATACTATTTCCGCTTCCCCGCTCATTTTTTTCCAGCAGCAGTCCCACCATCGCAAAATGGTGCTTTCCAGCCAGTTCCCGGTCAAACGTGTATTCCGCTCGCGCCGACTCTGTAATCGTTTCGCGATACGCCACCATCGGCCGCCCCGCGTTGGCCTGCACCTTGAACTCTCGCAGCATCCGGTCGCGCAAAATTTCCAGGTGCAGTTCGCCCATGCCCTTGATGATCATCTGCCCCGTTTCGACATTCTGCCCCACTTGGAATGTCGGGTCCTCGTCTGACAGATCCGCCAGCACCTCTTGCAGTTTTTCCTTGTCCGCCTGCGTGCGCGGTTCAATCGCCATCGAAATCACCGGCTCCGGAAAATGAATGCGCTCCAGCACAATCGGTTTTTGCTCGGCGCACAGCGTGTCGCCCGTGCCCACACCCTTGATGCCCGCAATCGCGCCGATTTCGCCCGAATAGAGAACATCCACTTCTTCGCGCTGGTTCGCGTGCAGCCGGATCAGCCGCAGCACCCGCTCGCGCTTTTGCGTGCGCGGGTTGTACACGTTCGCGCCTTTTTTCAGCTCGCCCGAATACACACGCACAAACACCAGCCGCCCCACAAACGGGTCCGTCGCCACTTTGAACGCCAGCGAACACAACGGCTCGAAGTCGCTGGTCTCGCGCACCTGTTCCGCTTCGGTTTTCGGATGCCGTCCCTTCACCGCCGGCACATCCAATGGCGACGGCAAATAATCCACCACCGCGTCCAGCAGCGGCTGAATCCCCTTGTTGCGCAAACTGGTCCCGCATAGCACCGGCACCATCTTGCCGGCCACCGTCGCGCGGCGAATCCCCGCCCGCAGCATCGCTTCCGGCAGATCGCCTTCCTCTAGATAAGTCGTCAGCAGTTCTTCATCCGTCTCTGCCACCGCCTCCAGCAGATGCTCGCGCGCCTTTTGCGCCGCCATCGTCAACTCTGCGGGGATCGCCTGCGTTTGCACTTTGGCCCCCAGCTCTGCATCGGCAAACGTCAGCGCCTGCATTCGCACCAAATCCACCACCCCGCGGAATCCTTCTTCCTGGCCCCACGGAATCTGTACCGGCACCGCCGGCGAATTCAATTGCTCACGAATCTCCCCCACCACCCGGACAAAATTCGCCCCCGTGCGGTCCATTTTATTGATGAAAGCAATTCGCGGTACCGCATACTTGTTCGCCTGCCGCCACACTGTCTCCGACTGCGGCTGCACCCCGCCCACCGCGCACAGCACCCCCACCGCCCCGTCCAGCACCCGCAGCGACCGCTCCACTTCCGCCGTAAAATCCACGTGCCCCGGGGTGTCAATAATGTTGATTTGCTGGTCCCGCCAAAAACAAGTCGTCGCCGCGCTGGTGATGGTGATTCCCCGCTCTTGCTCCTGTACCATCCAGTCCATGACCGTATTGCCGTCGTGCACCTCGCCCATCTTGTGCACCCGCCCCGTGTAATACAGCATCCGTTCCGTCGTGGTCGTTTTCCCCGCGTCAATATGCGCCACGATCCCGATATTCCGGATCGTCGCCAGCGGATGCGCCCGGCCTGCCGCTTCCAATTTGACCTCTTTCGCCACGTTCCTGTGTTTCCTTATATATGAATAAAGGGCCGCAACCTACCATGCCCCCCCGCCCGCCGCAAGACCGAACCCCCTGCTCCAATTCGCGCCGCCGGCACGCCCACTGCGGGGCGTCGCCGCCCGGCCACAAGGTGTTTTGCCCGCGGTTTTGACTTTGCAACGCGGGGGCGCTCTTTCTATGATGGCGCGGAATACGAGCTTATGAAAGCGGTTATTTTACTGACCATTTCCAATATATTCATGACCGTGGCTTGGTATGGGCACTTGAAGTACCTGCCGGCCGCCAAGTGGCCCCTGCTGGGGGTCATTTTGATTAGCTGGGGCATCGCGTTTTTCGAATACTGCTTCCAAGTGCCGGCCAACCGCATCGGCTACGCCACCTTTTCCGCCATGCAGCTCAAAATCCTGCAAGAAGTCATTTCGATCAGCATCTTCGTGGTGTTTGCGATTGCCGTGCTCGGCGAAAAACTGCGCTGGAATCACGCCATCTCATTCCTGCTGGTGTTGGGCGCGGTGTATTTCGCTTTTCTAAAACCTGCCGCGGAGGGCTCCTGACATGTGCGGGCGAATGGCATTGTGGGGCTGGCTGCTGGTTTGCTTCTTGGCCTCCGCGCCGTTGGCGCGTGCGTACGAACCGCTGCTGCTGGGCGATGATGAGCGCTTGCTGGTGTTGGCTCCGCATCCGGACGATGAAGTCCTCGCCGCCGGTGGCGTCATCCAAGAAGCGCTCGATCTCGATGTGCCCGTGCAGATTTGTTTTTTCACGCTGGGCGAGAATAACGAGATCGCCGCGCTGTTTACCCGGCGACATCCCGCGTTCCGGCCGGGGCCGGAGCAGGCGTTCGGCGGCCAACGCCATCGCGAAGCCCTGGCCGCGGCCACCCAATTGGGCCTGCAGGAGGAAGACATTGTCTTCCTGGGCTACCCGGATCCCGGCACGCTCGACATCTGGAATCACCATTGGCGCACCGTGCCGCCATACCGCTCGCCGGTGACGCGCGAAAACACCGTGCCCTACGATTTCGCCCTGACGCCCGGCTCCGCTTTCGCCGGCGAAGATATTCTGGACGATTTGCAAGAGGTGATCCGCGAGTTTCAACCCACCCATGTCCTGTTGCCACACCCGGCCGACCAAAACACCGACCACCGCGCGCTCTACTTTTTCGCGCGGGTTGCATTGTGGGAATTGATGACGGAGGGCATCCGCCCGCAAGTCCTCACGTGCCCCGTGCATTTGGCGCGCTGGCCGGAAGCCAACGGTTTTCAACCGCAACAGCCGGCGGAGCCCCCCCCCTTCCTCGCCAAGGACGGGCAGTGGTGGGAGTATTCGCTCGCGCCGTTCCAGGTGTCCAACAAGTTGGCCGCGCTGCGGCGCTACCACAGCCAATTTCTGCCGGCGCAAGCCTATTTGGAATTGTTCGTGCGCAAGACGGAGCTCTTCCACGAGCTAGCGGATTGGTCCTTCCCGCGCGGCCAAGGCCGCCGCGAGGTGCCGGCGCTGGATACCGCACAGTATCGGCCCAATCTGGCGCTTTTCCAAACGCTCGCCCAAACCGCCGGCGCGTGGCGCGAAATCGCGCAGCAAACCGCCGCGGAACAAAATGCGCTGGCCAACGCGGAAAACATGTTGGGCGCTTGCGCGCTGGATGGCGATGGCGCCAATCTCACGCTGACGTTCCACACCCAGCGCCCAATCGAAAAGCCCGCCGAGCTGGTTGTGCGGCTTTATGGCTACCGCCCCGACACTCCGTTTGGCGACATGCCGAAGATCAAGCTCCGGGCCAGCGCGGATGGCTGGCTGGATGTTCAGGATTTGGACCGCAAAATCGCACACGAAGCCACCGTCACGGCCGGCCCGCAAAACGAGCTCATTTTGCACGTGCCGTACGCGCTGCTGGGCAATCCGGAAAAATTGTTCATCACCGCCAAGCTCATGAAGGGGAATCTGCCGATTGACGGTCTGCCTGCCATGACGCTGGATTTGGGCGATATGCCGGCCCTCGCGCTGATACCAGCCGCACCGGCAGAACCCGCTGCTCCGCCAGAACTTCCCCCCGCCAAACCAAGCAAGCCCACAAAACCCGCCAGACCTGCCAAACCAGCCAAGCCTGCTCCGTCTCCTTCTCCCCCGCCTGCCGTTGCGCCGCCGACTGCCCTTGCGCCACGCGTGAGCTTGCCGACCAAAGCCGTCCCGGCCCATACCGAGGCCAACGAGCCGGTGCAGTGGTGACCCCCACCGGCCACAACCGCCCCGCGGAATTGGCCCCGCGCGTGTTTCTACATGTGGACATGGATGCTTTTTATGCCGCGATCGAACAACGCGATCATCCAGAATATCGCGGCAAACCGCTGGTGGTCGGCTCGCCGCCGAACGAGCGCGGCGTGGTCTCCACCGCATCCTATGAGGCGCGTCAATTCGGCATTCATTCCGCCATGCCTTCGCGTGAGGCCGGCCGCCGCTGCCCGCACGCCATCTTCGTGCCGCCGGACATGCCGCGCTACAAAATGGTGTCCACCCAAGTCTTCGCCATCTTCGGGCGCTACACGCCCTATGTGGAAGGGCTTTCCATTGATGAGGCGTTTTTGGATGTCACCAGCTCGCAGCGCCTCTACGGTTCCGGCGAAACCATCGCTCGGCGAATCAAGGACGACATCCGCAACGAGCTCGCGCTGACCTGTTCCGTCGGCGTGGCGCCCAACAAGTTTCTGGCCAAGCTCGGCTCGGAGTTCAAGAAGCCCGATGGCCTCACCGTGCTGCCGTTCGACCGGCCCGGCATTCTGGCTTTTTTGCGGCCGCTGCCGGTCACGCGGCTCTGGGGCGTGGGCCGCGTGACGCAACAGGCGTTTGACCGCGCCGGGTTGTACACCATCGGCGATGTGCAGGATGCTTCGCCCGCATTACTCCAACGCGTGGTTGGCGCGCACGGCGCAAGCCACCTGCGCGCGCTGGCCTGCGGCGAAGACCCGCGCGAAATCGAGCTGGATATCCGCGAAAAAACCATTTCCCGCGAGCACACATTTTTGCGCGACGAAAAATCCCGCGCTACGCTCGAAAGTGTGCTGTTCGAGCTGGTGGAGGACGTGACCCGGCGACTGCGGGCCGATGGCCGGCTGGCCACCGGCGGGCGGCTCAAAGTGCGCTGGAAGGATTTCGACACCTTCACCCGCCAACGCCCATTCCCCCAGCCCACGCGCAGCGAACAGGATTTGCAGACGCTTGCGCGCGCGCTGTTTCAGGATATTGTTCTCCAACAGCCCGTGCGCCTGATCGGCTTCGGCGTGACCGGCTTGGTGACGACCACGGCCCCCCGCCAACTGGATTTATTTGATTTGCCCATTGAAACTCGCACCAAAAAGGAGAAACTGGACAACGCCGTAGATCAAATCCGCGCGCGTCACGGGCCGGCGGCCATCCGCCGGGCCCGCGCATTGCGCCAGCCTCCCGGCCCGGCCTCCGGCAAAAACCAGCGTAAGGAGAAACCAACATGACCGCCCCCGCCCCCCGCGCCCCCCTCCCCACGGATGTCTCCATCATCACCACTTACCGCTGCTGCATGAAGTGCAAGATGTGCAACATCTGGCGCTACCCGACCGAAATCGCCCAAGAAATCCGCGCGGAAGAATTGGAGATTCTGCCACAGTTGAAGTTCGTCAACATCACCGGCGGCGAGCCGTTCGTCCGGCGCGATCTGGACGAAATCGTGGAGGTCAGCTTCCGCAAAGCGCCACGCGTGGTGATTTCCACCTCGGGCTATCAGGTGGATGAAATCCTCGCCCTGGCGGAAAAGTTTCCGCGCATTGGCATCCGGGTCAGCATCGAGGGCCTCTCCACCATCAATGACTACCTGCGCGGGCGCGACAGCGGCTTTGACCGCGGGCTCAAAACGCTGTTGGGCTTGCGCCGGTTGGGCATCAAGGACATCGGTTTCGGCATCACGGTCTCCAACAACAACAGCGCCGATATGCTCGAGTTGTATGAGCTGTCCAAAAATCTCAAGATGGAGTTCGCCACCGCCGCCTACCATAACTCGTACTACTTCCACAAAGACGACAACGTCATCACCAACCAGGACGAAGTCTGCAACAATTTCTACGAGTTGATTGATCGGCTGCTGGAAGAACGGAATCCCAAGAGCTGGTTTCGGGCGTTTTTCAATCTGGGGTTGATCAACTACATCAAGGGCAACCGGCGGCTCCTGCCCTGCGAGGCAGGCACCGTCAATTTCTTCATCGAACCTTACGGCGATGTCTATCCGTGCAACGGGCTGGAAGAGCGCTACTGGAAGGAAAGTTTCGGCAACATCCGGCAAGTCAAATCGTTCGAAGACATTTGGTATGGCCCGCAGGCCGACAAAGTGCGGTCGTTGGTCCGCACCTGCCCCAAGAATTGCTGGATGGTCGGCACCGCCGCGCCCGTCATGAAAAAATATCTGCGCCATCCCGCCACGTGGGTGCTCAAAAACAAGCTGCGCAGTATGGCCGGCCGCAAGATCGAACGCGGCAAGTTGCCACTGCCCTTCGATGTCGGCCAAGACCCGCGGCAAGGCGATCTGCGCGAACCCGAGCACACCGGCGAAGTGGAAACTTTCGACAACTACAGCGAAAGCGCCGATACCGACCGCCGCCATACCGTCACCGTGGTGGCGGTGGAGCCGCTCGCCGGCGAGGCTTTCCTGCTGCGCACCACGCGCGGCGGCTACGACTTCATCCCCGGCCAAAATGTTAGCATCGCGCTGCATCTGGACTATGCGCGCAGCAAGGATTTTTCCATCTGCTCGGGGCAGGCGGATGATTTTTTGGAGTTCATGATCAAGGGCAACCGCGCGGGGACCATCACGCCGCTATTGCGGACTCTTGAACCCGGCGCCAAGCTCGACTTGACCGGCCCCTACGGCGAGTTTTTCTACCGCGCCGACGAAAAATGCCGGCACGTGTTTCTGGCCACCGGGATTGGCATCGGCCCCTTCCGCTCATTCCTGCGCAGCTTTACCATCCCAGACTATCTCGTGGTGCACGGGGTTCGCCGCAAGGCCGATTTGGCGCTGGCCGCCGGGATTGATCCCACGCGGCTGGTCACCTGCGTCTCGCGCGAGGATGGCGGCACCCTCCGCGGCCGCATTACCGATTATCTGCGCAACACCGAGCTTGGCGTGCGTGATTTCTACTACCTCAGCGGCAATCCGTTCGCCGTCAAGGATGTGTTCGACATCCTGAGTCAGCGCGGCGTGCCACGCGAGCGCATCGTGCGCGAGTTCTACTACACGTATTAGAGCATCAGAAGAACTAAGGCTGGCAGGTCTGCGACCGTTCCAGCCCCACAATCCAACCGGCTGCTTTTGTCGGGCGGGAATGGTTGAGGAACGCAACCTTCTCGCATTGCTGAAAATGCTCTAGCCAATGAAAAAGCCCCCGCGGCAAGCGCGGGGGCCGATCGCCGACCGGCGGTTAGCGATGGAGGAATTTCTCCAGCAGCGGCGTGGTCTTGACCAGCATCGGCGCAATCACCAACGCCACCACGCTCATCAGCTTCATCAGGATGTTCAGCGACGGCCCGGCGGTGTCCTTGAAGGGGTCACCCACGGTGTCGCCCACCACGGCCGCCTTGTGCGCCGGGCTGCCCTTGCCGCCATGTGAACCGCCTTCGATGTGCTTCTTGGCGTTATCCCACGAGCCACCCGCGTTGGCCATGAACAGGGCCATCATCACGCCCGACACCGTCACGCCCGCCAGCAACCCGCCGAGCATCTTGGTGCCGAACACAAAGCCGATGATTACCGGCGTCAACACGCCCAACAGCGCCGGCACCGTCATCTTCTTGATGGCGGCGGCGGTGGAAATATCCACGCAACGCGCGTAGTCGGCGCGCGCACCTTCCTTGCCTTCCAGCAGGCCGGGGATCTCCTTGAACTGGCGGCGGACTTCTTCCACCATGGCAAACGCGGCCTGACCCACCGCTTGCATGGCGAACGCGGAGAACAGGAACGGCATCATCGCGCCGATCAACAGGCCGGCGGTCACGTTCGGATCCATCACGTCAATCTTGTCGAGCTTGACGGTCTGGCCGAAAGCCGCAAACAACGCGAGGGCCGTCAGCGCAGCGGAACCGATGGCAAAACCCTTGCCGATGGCCGCGGTCGTGTTGCCGCAGGCATCCAGCTTGTCGGTACGCTGGCGCACTTCCTTTTCGAGGTGCGCCATTTCGGCGAGGCCGCCCGCGTTATCCGCGATGGGCCCATAAGCATCCACCGCCAGTTGAATCCCGGTGGTGGCCAGCATGCCGAGGCCGGCGATGGCGATGCCGTAGAGGCCCGCCGTCATGTAGGAAATCATGGTGGCCGCCGCCAGCACAATCACCGGCAGCGCGGTGGACATCATGCCGTTGCCGAGGCCGGCGATGATATTGGTCGCCGCGCCGGTGGAGGAAGCATCCGCAATGCGGTTCGAGGGGCCCTTGCCTTCCGCGGTGTAGTATTCCGACAGGAAGCCAATCGCCACGCCCGAAGCCAAACCGGCCAGCGTGGCCCAAAAAATGCCATTGGCGTTGTACACCTTGGCCGCCATGCCCGGTAGCGCGGCCACGCTAAAGGCCGACGGCGCAAACTTGGCAATCACCACATACGACGCTGCGGCCGTCAGCACCGCCGCGCTCAGCGAGCCCGCGTTCAGCGCGTTTTGCGGGTTGCCGCCTTCGCGGGTGCGCACCATGAATGTGCCTAGAATCGAAAACAGAATGCCCACGCCCGCCAACAGCAGCGGCAGCATCACCAGATTCATTTCCGAACCCTTGGCGCCCGCCGGAATGGAGGACACCGCCGCCAGCACCATGGCCGCCACGATGGCACCCACATAGGACTCGAACAAGTCGGCGCCCATGCCGGCCACATCGCCGACGTTGTCGCCCACGTTGTCGGCGATCACGGCCGGGTTGCGCGGATCGTCTTCAGGGATGCCCGCTTCGACTTTGCCTACCAAGTCCGCGCCGACATCCGCCGCCTTGGTATAGATGCCGCCGCCCACGCGCGCGAACAGCGCAATCGAGCTGGCGCCCATCGAGAAGCCGGTCAGAATCGGCAGCACCGTGCCATTGAGCATCTCATTTTCGGTGCCAAACATCTTGAAATACACCAGCGTCAGGCCGGTCAGGCCCAGCAGGCCCAGGCCCACCACGCACATTCCCATGACCGAGCCGCCGGCAAACGCCACGGCCAAGGCCTCGGGCAGACCCTTGCGGGCCGCGTTCGTGGTGCGCATATTGGCCGCCGTGGCCACGCGCATTCCGAAATAGCCGGACAGCACCGAACAAAGCGCGCCGACCACAAACGATAGCGCCACCAGCGACAGATTCTTCTGCCCCGTCACCTTGACGTTCAGGTAGGCCAGCAGGCCCGCCACCACAATGACGAAAATGGCCAGCACCTTGTATTCACGCCGCAGAAAAGCCATGGCGCCTTCGCGAACCGCCGCGCCGATTTCCTGCATCCGTGCCGTGCCTGGATCTTGTTTGTTGATCCATTGCGTACGCCACCAAGCGAACGCCAACGCCAATACCGCCGAACCCAAAGCCGCAAAAAGAAGTGTGCTTTCGTTCATAGTAAAACGTTTCTCCTTGTTTCTTTTCTAACTATCGAACGTCGGGAGCCTAGGGGATTCACCGCCCCCTGTCAAACATGAACCCGCCAAAATCGCATGATTTCCGCCCCCCCCCCGCGGGCCCAGACTCAATGGGACAACAGTTCGCCGATGCGCCCCCCGAACAGAATGTCCAGCCCGATCCGCAACGACGGTCGCGGCTCATACTGGTCTTCCTTCGGGAACTGAAGCTGCGGAATAATAGTGTAATAGATCCACTTGCGATACAGCGCATCGCGCCAAGCCACATTGATCAACGAGTCATCCCAATACCAGTCAGAGCTTTCCAGATGGGGGAACACGCTCGCCTGCGCCACCCACCCGCGCCCCCGCCCGCTCCTCAACCACGCAAAGCGCAGGCTTTGCTCGAACTCCACGCCGTCCATGTTCTCCGCCGACCGCTCACCCAGCCGCACCTGGAAAATCTTGCGCTCGCCGACCTGCCGCGTCCACGTCATGATCGCCTGCTGGGCAAACCCATCATCGGTGTAGTACACCACGCGGGGCGTAAAAGCGTACACCGCGTCGCCCACCGGCCGCGCGTAGCGCCAATCCACTCCCGCATAAGCCACCGGATGCGAGCGCCGCCAGCGCAAACCGCCATTGGCGGATAGCTCGCTGTTCTTCAGGGTCTTGAGCATCGCGCGAATCCCCAGCCGCGTATTGGAGTCTTGTTGCATGGGGTCTTTACCGGGCAGCGATTCGCGCCCCACGTTGTCCAGAAATACGTGCAGCCGGTGGGACAACGCCGGCAATGCGAAATCGCCGCGGAAGCGGACCTTGATGTCAAATTCCTTTTCGCTGCTGCGCCCGCCCACGCGCGTCATCGTGGAAAGCCGGAAGGTGGAAAGCTCCGGATCATAGGCCCGCTTTTCGCCCAGCCAAGCCATGTCCACCCAGCGCACGCGGTTGTCCAGCCAGCGGAATAGCCGGCCATGCTGCCGGTCCAGCCACGAGGTCACGTTGTTCTCGCGGGTGATTACGGCATGCTCGTGGCTGGATTGCTCCTCCAGTTCCAAGCCCTGCAAATAGTAAATTTCTTCGAGGTTCAACCGCAGGATGCGCGACCGTTCCGGCTTTGCTATTGCGGGGGGTGTGGTATCGGCGATTTCCTCCGCGCGCGCTGCAACAGCCAGCAGGCAAAGCAGACCCATCACCGCTCCCCGGCGGCGCCAACAACTGACCCGGTTCACGGCATCACCTGCCGCGCGCGGCAATCATAGACATCGGTGTGCACAATTTGGGCCGTCACAAAATCACCGGCCTGCAACCCGCGCCGGCTTCCAACCAACGTGGTGTGGCCATCCACCTCCGGCGCCTGCCATGGTGTACGCCCGCGCCAGCCGCGTTTGATTTTTTCCTCCAGTAGCAGGCGCGTTTCCCGTCCCAGCCGCGCCCGCAGGCGTCGGGCGGAAACCGCGGCCTGCGCGGTTAGCAAAGCTGCGCGGCGTTCTTCGGCTACCTCCGGCGGCACGCGCTCGCGCATGGCCGTGGAGGCGGTGCCCGGTTCCGGCGACCAGCAAAATACGCCCACATGATCAAAATGCCCCTGCTCCACAAACTCCAGCAGCTCGCAAAACTCGGCATCGCCTTCGCCCGGATGGCCGACAATGAACGTGGTCCGCAGCGCCGCGTTGGGCAGCGCGTGGCCGATCATCCGCAACACATCATCCACGCGCCGGCGGCCATAGCCGCGCGCCATCCGCCGCAACATCCGGTCATGGACGTGCTGCAACGGCAAATCCAAATAAGGGCACACCCGCGCGTCGCCGGCCATCACCGCGAGAATCTCCGCCGAGAGATGCTTGGGGTGCGCATACAGAATGCGGAACCACACATCGTCCGGCATGGCCAGCAGCTCACGCAACAGCCGCGCCAGTTGCGGCCGGCCCGCCCAATCCACGCCATAGGCCGTGGTGTCTTGCGCAATCAGGTTCAGTTCCTTCGCGCCGCTGGCCACCAGTTCTCGCGCCTCTTTCACCACCGCGGCCAATGGCCGGCTGGCCCGCCGGCCGCGGATCAGCGGAATCGAACAATACGCGCAGCAATTCGAGCACCCTTCGCCCACCTTCAAGTAGGCCGCAGCCACGGAACCGATGCGCAGGCGCGGACGATCCAGCCACGCCAGATACGTCTTGGGCAACGTCCGTCCGGCGTAACCGCGGGCGCGAGCCGCTGCGCTCTCCCCCGCCAGCAAGTCACGGCAAATCTCCGGCAGCTTCACATAATCGGCAAAACCCACCCGCGCGTCCGCCACCGCCAACCCGTCTGCCAGCGTCGGCGCCCCCCCCGCCCGCTCCACCATGCACCCCAGCGCCACCAACAGCGGACGCCGCCGGTGACCGCGCTGCGCTGCTAATTCCGCCAACACCCCCGCGGCCTCCTGCCGCGACGCCGCCAAAAATCCGCACGTGTTCACCAGACAGATGTCGGCCGTCGCCGGCTCATCCACCAACTGAAATCCCGCCAAAACCATGCTGCCGAGAATCCCCTCGGAATCCACTGTATTCTTTGGGCAACCAAGGTTCACCAAACTGAAACGAGGCGCGCGGCTAGCCATGTTCCGCCCCCGGCGCTTGCTCCCAAATGCCATCCCAGCAGGCCACTTCATGCCCCCCGCCTAACCCGCGCAGCGCCGGCGCATGCTGCCGGCACACCGCGCGCGCCAGCGGACAGCGCGGCGCAAACCGGCAGCTCGGCGGCGGATTCCGCAGCGACGGCAACTGGCCGGGAATATCCGGCAGCCGTTCCGCTCGGCCATGCAAGCGCGGCATGGCCGCCAACAGCCCCCGCGTGTACGGATGCGCCGGCGTCGAAAACAGTTGCTCACGCGTGCCCTTTTCCGCCAGCCGCGCGGCATACATCACGTGCACCCGGTCGCACACCTCCCACACCACGCCCATGTCGTGCGTAATCAGCAGCACCGCCGTCTCGCCACCGCGCAACTTTAGCAACAAATCAAAAATCTGGTCTTGGATCGTCACATCCAGCGCGGTGGTCGGCTCATCCGCAATGATCAACTCCGGCTCCGGCAACATCGTCATTGCCAACATCACCCGCTGGCGCATTCCGCCGGAAAGCTGGTGCGGATAATCCTTCATCCGCTGCTCGGCATCCGGCAGGCCCACGCGCTTGAGCCACTCCAGCCCCAGCGCCCATGCCTCCGCCGCGGATAGCGCGCGGTGCAGCCGCGCGGCCTCCGCCAACTGGTCGCCTATGCGGTGCAGTGGCGAGAGTGCTGTCATTGGCTCTTGGAAAATCATGCCGATTTTGCCGCCGCGAACCGTCCGCAATTCTTCGGTGGGCATCGTCAGCAAATCCCACCCGTGGAACAGCGCCTGCCCGCCTTCGATCACCGCCGGCGGGCGCGGCAACAACCGCAGCAATGTCAGCGCCGTCACAGTTTTGCCACAGCCCGATTCCCCCACCAACCCCAGCACTTCGCCGCGGCGAATCTCGAACGATACCCCATCCACGGCCCGCACAAAACCTTCCGGCGTCGCGAACCCCGCGCGCAAATCATTCACTTCTAGGAGGCGCTCCGCCATTTGTACCGCATCATCCTTGCCGCCCGCGCCCAACGCAAGCGTTTTGAATGCACGACAAAGGGATTGGCAAAGGGGACAGTCGGGCACAGCGATAAATCCCTACGCATTCACTCCGACCGCCTCCAGACTCCCCCTTGTGATAAAGATGTGTACGATCCAATCAAGCAGGATTAGTATCTCCAAGGACTGCGGTAAGTCTATTTCATCAACACGAGCACAAGGCCTGAACTAATGAAAAGATCTTTCTTACTCATCACCTTTTCGGCGCTGTACTGCATTGTCACTACGGGGCAGGAGATAAAGTCGGAAATCGGCATAAAAGACATCTCTAAGCCTCACTCTGAATTATCTGTGGCACACGGCAAACTGGTTTCTTTTAAAATCCAAGAAAACCCCAGACTCTTTTCATATGCGATCTACGATCTGTTGTCCATAAATCGGGGTCCGTTGAATGGCAATACCGTTATGGCACATTTTTATGCCTCCACCCTCCAAGAACCCTTGCCGGAAGATGCCATACTCATTCTACATACACTCCACTATAATGACATTCAGAACACACGCACCTATTGCGCCGTCGGATTGGAAGCATGGCGGGGCGTTCTGCCATTCTCAGAGGAAAAATGGAACGAAATATGTGAGACGCCATCCTCAGTTCTTGGTCAATCATCTCCCGAAGACCGCCTCCCACTGGACCGCGCAATCCAAATTGCGAGCCAAGCGGCGAGGCGTCATTATGAACAAGACGGCCTTTCTGTCCAGCAAACCCAATTGGATGACAAGGCATTGCGAAACAACTTTTCATGGGTGATTCCTATCGCGGTGACTGTCCATGATAGAAAGCGCGCGGGTATTTACTGGCGAATCATCGCCCTTGTTAAAATTTCCGACACAGGCGTCCTTCTCGATTATTACCCTGGGCGAGAAGCTGAAGAAGTGTACGAGGATGGAACATCCACAGATGAAAAACTCGCTTTGCTCAATAAATATACAATCGAACCGGCAGAGGCCAAAGGGCTCACCGCACATAGGGTGATCTGCAAAAATGCTTCTTTTTCCATTCCTGAAATCAATCTGGAAGACAACTATGACGCTGTGTCCGAATGGGGTGTCATGGAAGAGGAAGTGTCTCCCCTAGCCCAAAACTGCCCTTATATCCAATGGGTTCGTTCGTTGGATCCCGAAAAAGACTTTGTGCTTTTTATTGGAATTCTTGATGGGCCAGAGTCTCCTTGGCAGTATTTGGACGCCGCCACGGCAAGGAATGGTATTCGAATTGGCTATTCATTGCAGAAAAGCAGCGTGGCCCCAAAAGAATAAAAAGGGTACATCGCCGAATCCCTGCGCAACCACATCGACCGCCTCCCGGCCCCCCTTCTCACTTGCGGAATCGTTGGAACCATGCACACTCATGAGATAAACCATGACCTACGCCCTAACCGCTTGTTCTATTGGCTCCCGCTGCCGCTTTTCGCCGGGGCCGTTCCCGACCTCGCCGCCCAGACGTGGACCACCGTCTGAACACCCGACAGTGCCCCCGCCACAAAAGCGATCGTTAGGGCCGGCAACCACAAATCACCAACCAACTGCTATCCCTGCAAAGAGTGGGAAGACTAAGGCGACGGCATGGGGATATGGGTCCTTTATCTCGAAGTCACCGAGCCGATCTTTTTGCATTCAGGACACAAAGACATGAACAAGCGCCTCAGAATCGTCACGTTTGTTCTTCTGGCATTGGTTGGTCTCCCGACCGTCTATTTCATGGCAAAAAGCATCTCTCGCGCCCAAGGCACATCGCTTCGAATCGAGGCTCCGTTTTCCGATGTTGTCTTGTACTTGTCTGGTGCGTTCCAAACCGATTTAACCAAGCTTGGGTTCCATGGTTCCGTGCGCGGTGTCCCATTTCTTTCAATAGGAGAAATGTACTACGTCGAAGTCTACGACTGGGTTCCCGGGAAAGAATTATCTTTTCAAGCGCGGATGGGCCAGATTGGGAACGAATACAACACTTTTCTAATCCGGCGCATATCACCAGAAGAAACAGATATTTTCGTCAACAAGTTTGCAGAACTTCTTTTCCTGTTCACCTCCTGTCACGGCACCGAACATAAGATGCTGGATGCAATTAAAAAGGGAGTCGCGGAACAGAATGGCTCTCACGAAATGTGAGGCAAAGGGGTCGGTCCTATAAATTATAAAAGCGGGTCGGCAAGAGCGCCGCCCATGTTACTGAAGACTGCGACCTGTACGTAAAACCTCATATCCCCTGCTCCCTTTTGGGGCTGGACCCGGCATCTCCAAGAACACCTCGCATTCTGCATTTCCCCGGAATATCTTCTGCAAACGGTTCGGCGGTTCAGCACGTGGTAGACCCCGCTTGTTCCACTCTGGGTTTTCTAGCCATGCCTCGCCTCTTTGCACCTGCTCCACCCTCTCGTTGTCCGTCCATTTTATTAATTTATAGGACCGACCCCTTTGGGGATCCACCGCAAGCGTTTTGAATATGGTGGCGCAATTGGCTGGCGGGCGGTATGGTGAGGCGCATGAGTTTCCAGTACGAATCCTATCCGCCGCGCGCCACGGGCTTCTTCGACCGCCTGCCGCCGGTTTGCGCATGGCTGATCAAAGTCAACGTGGCCGTCGCGCTGGTATTCTTTTTGCTGCCGGGATTGCGCAATCTGGAAACGCTCTTGGCGCTCTCACGAGCCGGCCTGCACGCCGGGTATCTCTGGCAACCGGTCACCTACATGTTTTTGCATGGCGGCTTCACCCATCTGCTCTTCAACATGTTCACGCTGTATTTTCTGGGCCCGGAAACCGAGCGCGCCATGGGCTCCAAGCATTTTCTGGCCATGTATCTCATCAGCGGCGTGCTTGGCGGCCTTGGCTGGCTGTGGCTCATGCCCATCCCGTGGACGGAATGCGTCGGCGCATCTGGCGCCATATTCGGCGTGCTCGCCGCGTTCGCCACGCTCTATCCGCGTCGCCAACTCACCCTCCTGATCTTTTTTATTTTTCCGGTCACCATGATGGCCTGGCAACTGGTCGCGGGCTTGGCCTTGATTGAGTTTATTCTGGCCAATAACGACAACTCCGGCGTGGCCCACACCGCGCACCTGGCCGGCGCGTTTGCCGGGTTCCTCTATATTGACCAGCTTTTCGATAACGCCCACCTGCGCCGCCTGTGGGCTCGCCTGCGCGATTACGTCGCCCAGCGTCCCCACACTCCCCGCGCCGGCCCCCCGCCCCCTGACCAAGCCGAAGTGGACCGCATCCTCGATAAAATCTCCGTCCAAGGCATCCAATCGCTGACCAAGGCCGAGCGCCAAACCCTGCACCGCGCTTCCCGCACGTTTTAGGCGCCGTCACCGCGCGTCGACGACCTCTTTCTTGCACTTTGCCCCCTCGTGGAGCATATTCCCTCCACTTGAAAAACGGAGCCCCTCATGACCCTCAAACTTGAAAAACGCGCCAACTACACCCCGCCCAAAGGGCCGGTCGTCCTCATCATCATGGATGGCGTCGGCATCGGCAAATACACGGAAGGCGATTTTGTCCGCGCCGCCTGGAAGCCCAATCTCGACTGGCTGTTGGCCCACTGCCCCCACACCACGCTCAAGGCCCACGGCCGGGCCGTCGGCATGCCGAGCGACGAAGACATGGGCAACTCCGAAATTGGGCACAACGCCATTGGCTGCGGCCGTGTGTATGATCAGGGCGCCTCGCTCGTCGCCAAAGCCGTCACCTCCGGCGCGCTCTTCGCGGGCCAGACTTGGCGCAACATGATCGCCAACGTCAAAGAGCACAACTCCACGCTGCACTTCATTGGCCTGTTTTCGGATGGCAACGTCCACGCGCACATTGACCACCTCAAAGGGATGCTCGTGCAGGCCAAGCAGGAAGGCGTCAAACGCGCCCGCATCCATCCGCTGCTGGACGGCCGCGATGTCCCGCCCACCTCCGCGCTCGATTACATTATTCCCTTTGAAGAATTCCTCGCCGGCCTCAACGCCGACGGCGCCGTGGACTACGCCATTGCCTCCGGCGGCGGCCGCATGAAGGTCACCATGGACCGCTACGAAGCCGACTGGCGCATCGTGGAACGCGGCTGGAAAACCCACGTCCTCGGCCAAGGCACGCTCTACCCCTCCGCGCAGGCGGCCATCGAGGCCCTGCGCCGCGAAAACCCCGGCATCCTCGATCAGGACCTCCCGCCGTTCGTCATCGGCAAGGATGGCCAACCCATCGGCCCCATCCAAGACAACGACTCCGTCATCCTCTACAACTTCCGCGGCGACCGCGCCATCGAGCTGACCCGCGCATTTGAGGAAGACGACTTCACGCACTTCGACCGCCAGCGCCGCCCCAAGGTGCTCTTTGCCGGCATGATGCAGTACGACGGCGACGCCAACATCCCGAAATCGTTTCTCGTCGAGCCCCCGCGCATCACCCGCACCATGGGCGAATATCTCGCCGACACCGGCGTCCGCCAGCTCGCCATCAGCGAGACGCAAAAATTCGGCCACGTCACCTACTTCTTCAACGGCAACCGCGCCGAAAAATTCAGCGAAGAACTCGAGGACTACGTCGAAGTCCCCTCCGACCGCGTCCCCTTCGAGCAGCGCCCGTGGATGAAGGCCGCTGAAATCACCGACAACGTCATCGAGGCCATGAACTCCGGCAAGTACCGCTTCATCCGCGTCAACTTTGCCAACGGCGACATGGTCGGTCACACCGGCGTTTTCCCCGCCGTGCAAATCGCCGTGGAAACCGTGGACCTCTGCCTGGGTCGTCTGATCCCTGCTGCCCAAGCCGCTGGCGCCATCCTCGTCATCAGCGCCGACCACGGCAACTCCGACGACATGTACGAGCACGCCAAAGATGGTTCTGTCATCAAGGACAAAGCCACCGGCCGGCCCAAGGCCCGCACCGCGCACTCGTTGAACCCCGTACCCGCCATCATCTACGACCCCAGCAACGCCGCCGGCGTCAAACTGACGGACAAAAAAGGCTTGGGCATCTCGTCGCTCGCCGCCACCTGCCTCAACCTCATCGGTTACCAGACTCCGGAAGGCTACGACCCTTCGCTCCTCGAAATCGGCAGCTAGCCCCCCCCCATGCGGCAACGCACGGCCCATCCCTTTTCCATGGCGTGGAAAACTTTTTTCCACACTCTTATGAGAAGGCATGTCAAGAGGTCCGTTTTGACGGACACCGC
>ENA-UPSM01000136-UPSM01000136.1-activated-sludge-metagenome-genome-assembly--contig:-NODE-136-length-104053-cov-10.848449_pt1 | contig 104053 bp, 98 predicted proteins | sample MGYA00238181_ERZ773283 | MGnify/ENA primary metagenome ERZ773283 (study PRJEB29023, sample SAMN05720199) | activated sludge metagenome | isolation source: Anaerobic digester | place: Japan... | reverse complement strand
TTAGGATGCGATGTGAGCGTGTTTTTTCTGTTTATCTCTGTATTCAGAGACTATCTTTGACTTTGTTACCGTGGAGGCGATACAATTATTAAAAACCACGGAGGTATTGTATGAAAAAATCTTTCTTTTTAGTTGTAGTCCTTGGGTTGATGCTTATAACTTTCACAGGCACCGGCAATGCCCAAAAGAACTGCGAGGATTTACTCGGTGACACTGTGTATAGCTGTGAGGTAAAGAATGATACCGGTGAAACTTTTCCCGAGTGCTTACGGTTTAACTCAACAGCACCAACCACAGGTAATTTCGATCTGGTTGTTGATGGACTGAGTTCAAATGCCCTTGGGTGCTCATGCAAAGCCACGGGAAGTTTCAAGAAACCCAAATTCGATGCCTCAAAAGAGTGGGTCTGTGTCACTGCTGACCGGGTTGGCCCCAATGGTTACACATGGTGGGGCAAGGTAGCTTCGTCTGGCAAGATTATTAAGGTTAGTGCGGCCGGGTCAGATGGACAATCCTATGTCTTCAATTGCGTAATCGATCCCGCGTGCACAAGCACCCCTATGATCAAGGCTGAAACTTCAAGTGCCTATAAATAAGGACTAATTAGAAGACATGAAATATTTTCAGGGCCCTGAGTGAGAACAGCGCCTTTTATTTTGTCCCACAATCTTATTTGTTTAATGAGGCTAATGTTTTTAGAATCTTTATGAGGGAAACCCCGGGCACCGTTGGTGATGGGACAAAGCTGAACGAACATGACACCCGGGGTCTCTGAGACAAACATTATTGTTTTTGCACTATTCAGCTTGTTTATTAAGAGGTAGGATGTGGATTAGAACCTTGGGTATTCACGCAAGCATGCAGGATGCCCCGCCCTGTGGGCGTGGTCATTCACTACAGACGGTTTTCTGATCTTATGCAACTGTAACTTCTCAGAATTACACAAACCAAGAAAATGAAATCAGCAATTGGGGGGTCGAATCCGTGAAGTTGGGTTAGGTGCTGATTTTATATCTGGTTACATTCCCCACAGATGTGGGGGTTGAAAGGAAAACTATTTATTATTGATCGTTTCTGTGAAGCATTCAGAGTAGAAGATGTGAATCCGGAAGCAACTAAGGGCATTTCCTAACAATTAGACATAAGGAACATTCAGAGCCATATCAGCCGAGACACTACGAAGATCGAGGACAATCTTGTTGGCAGGCGTAAGATTCCTAACCCTGATATATCTTAGGCAATCAGGCTGAGCGGAGAACATATTTGATTTTAAAACGACCATACTTGCTTTCCCTCCTTACCCACTGTTCCACAACAAGAAAGGAAATATTCGATCAAGGCTGTCGTTTCACATACTATTGACAAAAGGGGTATTTATCAAAAAAACAGGAATCCTCACAAGGCAGTGCTTCGTTGATGATCCTACAGGACGAGATCAAGACAACGATGAAAATCACTCATGCAGAGGCGATCATCCTTGAGCAGATCCGCAAGCTGACAAAGAAGGACTCCGAGGCCGTTATGAGATATGCTGGTTATCAGAAGGATCATGCAGAGAAGGAAAAGAAAGGGCGTAAAAGAAGATTAAAACAGGTAACTTGACTGATATGAGCCCGAAGAAATTCGGGCTTTTTTTATTCCTTAATGCCGATGGACTATTGATGGATAAATAACCATAATGCTTGTTTTTATCATCATGTGTATATTGTAAAGTATTGAAATACATGCGCGCCTGGCAAGATTCGAACTTGCGGCCTACGGATTAGAAGTCCGTTGCTCTATCCAGCTGAGCTACAGGCGCGTGGTTCACATTATAACGGTTTTTTTGCATCCTTTTCAATACTATCCTTAGATTCAATTATCTCTGAATGATAATATTCCTACTGAAGATCAATGCGGTTTTTTTCATTATATTATTGCAAAAAAATGGAAAGAAGGTTATCTTTTAAGGCTTTACGAATTTATGACAATAATTGAACAACTTTATGATACAGCACGAGGTGATGAATGGGCAGTGTTTTAAAATGGAGAAAAAAGAAAATCAGGAAGCACAAATACAGGAAGCTAAGAAGAAGGACCAGGCATCAGAGGAGAAAGTAGAGATCTTATAACTTTCATATTCTCTTCGTCCATTTTATCGTTCATGGGGGTTTCCATAACCCCCTTTAAATTCTTAAAACGCATATCGTTAAGAATGATTTTGAATGCATCAGTACCTATTTTGCCTTTGCCTATATGCCAGTGCCGGTCTATTCTGCTTGCGAAGTCTGCTTTGGAATCATTTAAGTGAAAAAAGCCGATCTTATTTTCACCAAAGAGCTTGTAAATATGGGTGACAACTCTCTGCCATGATTCAGGGGTACGAATATCGTATCCTGAAGCAAACAGATGGGCTGTATCGATGCACAAAAAGACTTTTTTCTTCTCCTCTATCTTCTCATAGATTATGGATAGTTCTTCAAAAGTACTCCCCAGGCTATGGCCCTGACCTGCTGAATTTTCCATGTAAATATTGATCCCGTATTCTGATATTACGCGATTGATGGCATTTGCAACCATTTTCATTCCTTTTAGCTTCTCATGATGGGCTCCACAATGGACAATCATTGCATTGAGTCCAAGGTTGACGCAAAGCTCAACTTCATGCATAAGTCCTTTTATGTTTTCCTCATTTTCATCAATTTTTGCAAGATTTGGTAAATACGTTAAATGAGCAAAAACCGGAATTTCATAGATAAGCTTTTGAAAGGCTTCGAAGTCGTTGTCGGTCCATGTCTTTTTTTTCCATGAACGGGGATTCTTTAGAAAGATTTGGATTACTTCACAACCAAGTCTGTTTGCCTCCTTTAAGGTCCATTCGAAGCCCCGTGCTATTGAAATATGGAAGCCGATGCGCATCCTTGATTATACCTTCAGATGATAAAAGGATTAAAAAATATTTTATAAATTACTTGCAAAAAGAATAAGAAAGTTACACAATGAATAAGTTTATGGAAAAAGATCTCGTTGGAATAATCGTTGGAGGCGGACCGGCACCAGGAATTAATGGTGTTATAGGAGCTGCTACCATAGATGCCATTAACCATGGCAAAAAGGTTGTCGGCATTGTTGGTGGTTTTAAGAGCCTGTTCGAAGGAAACAAGGAAGCAATAATACCGCTGACCATAGAGCGCGTATCGAGAATCCATACAGCAGGTGGATCTATTTTACGTACGTCACGGGACAAGCCGGATAATGCACAGTCAAAATTCAAACATCTTTTAAACACCCTCAAACAAAGCGGAATAAAATATCTCATAACTATCGGTGGAGACGGGACACTCTACATGGCAAACTGGATAGAACGGGAAGCCCGCGGTCTCATAAGTATTGTTCATACCCCAAAAACAATTGACAACGATATCCCTATTCCAGGGGGATTTTCTACTTTCGGATACCAGACAGCACGACATGTAGGTGTTGAGCTTGTGAGCAATATAATGGAGGATGCCCGAACCATGGGCAGGTGGTACTTCATCTCAACTATGGGACGTCATACCGGACATTTGGCATTGGGCATAGGAAAAGCTGCTGGTACTACCATAAGCCTCATACCCGAAGAATTCCCTGAAGAAAAGGTATCCATAAGAAAAATTTCGGACATTCTCACGTGTTCAATCATAAAAAGGCTTTCTATGGGCAAAGACCATGGTGTGGCAATAATGGCAGAAGGTATTGCTGAAAAATTTGATCCGGAAGAACTGAGTAGGTGTGAAAATATTGAAAAAGATGAAACCACTGGGAAAACAAGGCTTTCTGACATCCAACTTGGTCGAATTCTCAGGATTTTGGTTAGAGACAATCTGAACTCACTTGGCATTAAGACTCCAATTGTTAGCATGAACATTGGGTATGAACTGAGAGCTGCTGATCCTATTCCTTTTGATATTGAATATACAAAAAATCTCGGCTACGGTGCTATTCGTTACCTGCTAAAAGGCGGTTCCGGTGCGATGATTGTTGTTTTCGAAGGACGCATCCTTTCTATACCTTTTGTTGAGATGCTTGATTCGAAAGGAATTGTTAAAATAAGGAAAGTTGACATTAAATCAGAGATCTATGAAGTGGCGCGAGAGTACATGATCCGCCTGGAAGAAGCTGATCTTGAAGGAGATCGTCTGAAGAAGCTCGCAAAAATCGCAAAACTGGAACCTGACGCCTTCAAAGAGCGTTTTGGTTATATAGTAAAATCCTCATTAGAGTGTTAGTGCGCGTCATGAAAAAGACTCATACTTTCATGAACCCCTTTTTATAGGAATAAAAAAGATCTTTACTTTCTCGTTGTCCAGCCCAAAAAGACCTGATAGAATTTCAAAACCAATTTTACCTTTATCTTTTTTCATTTCAAAAAGGAAGGCAAGACGCGTTTTCCAGTTCTCGCCAATCTCCTCCCTGGTGTAAAGACCATAGAGCAGGCTCACCATGTCCTTCCCTCCTTCTTTTCTTTTCTCGTAGAGAGTATATAATGGCTTGATGATCCTATTAAAATTGTCAATACGAAACGGGAGAAATGAGGGAAACAAAAAGCTGTAATCTTCTTTTTCAGACGTATATTCAAAGAAGGGCCAGACATTGAGGAAAGATTTATCCTTTTCTTCAAAATATCTGTTTACAACTGCAACGCGTCGGTGAAAAAATCTTTCATTACGAACATACCATTCTGATTCATGATAGAGAGGACCCAAAATATTAAACTGTGTATCTCGTTCCTTTCTTTCGTAGCTGTAGAATGGGAAAAAACTGTATCCTTCTTTTTGTTCTCCTTTTGTCACTGAAATAAGATTCGCGAAGAAACCCCATCCAGTTGTATCCCTGCCTTCCACATAACTAAAAAATGGCCACAAGATGTTATATGAGACTGCCGATTTTGATTTTGTCCGGAGATAGAACGGGAAAGCATAAAAGCTGTCTATTGGTTCATCGGTATCAAGATTCTTTCTTTCAGTGAAAAAAATAGGCCACAAATAGAAACGAGACTCCTTTATGCCTGTCAACTTTCTCTCACCATAAAGAGGGAATATCTTGAAACCGGATTCAGTACCACGGTATAGAGAAAAGATTGGCCACACAACATTGGTTTTTGTTGCACCCTCTGATTTTGCAAAACTGTACATCGGCCACAGGGCAAACCCCATTTCGTCCTTAGCAAATCTATCGTAAAGTCTGCCGTAAAAAGGAAAAATACCTCCATAATTCCCTTGCCTTTTTGATTTTCCCCAAAAAAGAAGCATCAGGGAGGTATCAGAGTCGTCACCCAATCGTTTCGACCGATACAAAGGAATGAAATACGAGTGCTCTTGTGCGGCATATCCTAAAGGGTAAAGATAATTATATACACCACCATCGTTTGAATCATATGTTGCTAAAAGCGGCCTGAACGTAAAATGATCTGTATTATTCTCGTTCTGATACGCTATTAGGGGCCCTAAAAATCGTTTTTCATTGTTAAATTCCCATGAGATGGGCCAAATGGCGCAAGATGTACAGGAAAAAAGGGTGACAAGTATAAAAAGGATTCTGCACATTAAAAAAAGAATCCAAATATTGTTCCAAGTATGGTTATTGGTGTCATCTCCTGGAGACTTTCCGCGCCCTTCTGAACCTTTTTCAGGGCTTTCTCAGTTTCGAAATACAGGGTATCGTCTTTTGCCAATTTCCCAAGGGTCCCCTCACCCTTTTTGATACCGTCAGTTAATTCCCTTACATTAGCGAAAGTCTCTTTTACTTCGGAATACAAAGCTTCATCTTTTGCAAGCTTGCCAAGGGATCCCTTCCCTTGCTCAATATCACTTGTAATGTTTTTCAGGGATTCAACAGTGTCCTTTGCATCATTGTACAACTTGTCATCTTTAACGAGGAGTCCCAGAGTACCTTTTCCCTGTTCCACATCTTTTACAATTGTTTCCATTTTATCAGTGATCACAGCGGTGCTGCTTACTATGCGATTGACATTATCTTTGTTTTTCCCAAGGATATCCCGGAAATCCTTACTGACTACCTGAATATTCTCAATGCTTTTTTTGATATTTGTTTTATCAGCGTCCCCGAGAATTCCCTTGAACTCACCCATGGTGTCGCCAATATTCTTTGCCGCTTCATCAAAACGGGCAAAAAGCTGATCAAAATCAGGTGAAGAGACAACATTCGTAATTTTATCGCCATTAGCAAAATATTTACCTTCCACACCTGGTATTATTTCAAGGTACTTGTCTCCGAGCAAACTCTGTGACTTTATGGCAATTGCGCTGTCAACGGGAATTTTTACACTTTTCTTTACGAGTATTCTAGCTCTTGCCTTGTATCCGGAAAGACTTATTTTGTTGATTTTTCCTACTTGCACACCGGCTATAAAAACTGGTGTTCTTGTATCGAGTCCGCCCGCGTTGTCAAGAATAATGCTGAGTCCATATCCCTCCTCTCTTAAAAAACCGAATTTTTCTACCTTAAAGGACATATAAAAAAGGATCAATACTCCAATAAGAACCAGAATTCCAACTTTTAACTCAGTAGTAATGAGGGGTTTTTTCATAGCTCACCTCCAGTAAAAAAAGGTAACTTTGTGGCGTTTAAAAATTCCATGGCAGCCTCGTTTTTACTTTTTCTTATTTCTCCGGGTGTTCCCTGTTCTATGATTTTTCCATCTGAAAGCAAAGCTACCTTATCAGCAATTCTGAACATGCCCAAGATATCATGGCTGATGACCACATATGTTTTGTGCAAGCGCGTCTGGGTCTCTTTGATGAGGTCTAAAATTGTTAAAGATATTATAGGATCAAGGGCGCTGGTCGGTTCATCAAAGAGAATTGTTTCTGGGTCAAGTGCAAGAGCCCGCGCAAGGCCAACCCTTTTTCTCATACCCCCTGACAGCTCAGCAGGCATCTTATCTTTAAAGCGAAGCAAGCCAACCTGCTTCAATTTATCTTCAACAATTATTTCTATTTCCTTTTCTGATTTTTTTGTATGCTCTCTCAATGGAAATGCAACGTTGTCAAATACATCCATTGAATCGAATAAGGCAGCTTCCTGAAAGAGCATACCGAAACTCATTCTGATTTCATTTAAATCCTTTTCCCTGAGCCGTGTAATGTCAACACCGTGTATCCAAATTTCTCCCTCATCAGGTTTTATTAACCCAATGAGGTGTTTCAGCAGGACACTTTTCCCTCCACCACTCTTGCCAATAATAACCGTTGTTTCGCCCTTCTCTATTTCAAGGTTTATCCCGTTGAGTACCTTTTGCGTACCAAAACTCTTATGAAGGTTAACAACCCGTATCGCTTTTTCTTCCATATCAGAACATGAACGATGTCAAAATGTAATCTGTCACAAGAATCGTCACACTTGATATCACAACAGCTGCTGTTGTCGACCTTCCAACGCCTTCTGCTCCCCCTTTAGTGTAAAAACCTTTGTAACACGATACAACGCTGAGTATAATTCCAAAAACCGCTGCCTTGACAAGCCCGTTGTAAATATCATTTAATTCAAGGAACGTTATGGTTTTGTCAATATAAGCCCCTTCATTTATACCCAAAAGCTTTACACCAACCAAGTAACCACCTATAATGCCGACAAAATCAGCGATGACTGTAAGAAGGGGAAGCATAAGGAAGGATGCAATTATTCTCGGTGTGACCAGATATTTGATTGGGTTGAGGGCCATTACCGTAAGGGCATCTATCTGTTCCGTAACTCTCATAGTTCCCAATTCAGCTGCCATTGCAGAACCAGCCCTTCCTGTTACCATAAGACTTGTAAGGACAGGCCCCAATTCACGCGTCATGCTTAAAGCGACGGTAGCACCGACAAGCCCCTCTGAGCCAAATTTTCTGAACCCGTAATATGATTGAAGAGCAAGCACCATACCTGTGAAAGCCCCGGTGAGCACTATTACAAAGACCGAGTTAACACCAATAAATTCCATTTGTTTAAATATATAGTTCATCTTGAAGGGTGGTCGGAAAGCAAAAAAAATGCTTTCTGCGAGCATAATGCTCATTCTTCCGCTTTCCCGAACAAACCTCTCCAGTGGTGCAAACAAAGCTTTTACCATTTATTCATATGTCCTGGTGACCCTTCTCGATATTTTGCACAGGATTTCATAGGGAATTGTTTCTGCGATTTCAGCAATTTCGTCAGCACTAATACAATCACCTGTGCTCTCTCCAAGAAGAATTGCCTCATCATTCACCTGCATATGGTCATTATCAGTGATGTCAACCAGAAACCAGTCCATACAAACCCTCCCGATAATGTCACAACGCTTACCGTGTATCAGGACAGACCCCTTGTTGGAAAGCGCCCTGGGGTATCCATCTGCATAACCAACGGGAATATATGCAGCTCTCGTTTTACGTTTAGTAATGTATGTTCTACCGTAACTCAACGCATACCCTGCCGGGAATTCACGAATGAGCGCAATCTTTGAAACAAATTTCATGACCTGTCTAGTAGGCAACTGATCCTTTAGCTCCTTCGAGGCATGTGATCCATAGAGGCAGATACCAGTGCGCACCATGTTGAAGTTAGCTTCAGGATAACTAATGATTGCACCGCTGTTTGCCATGTGGATAATCTTGGGTCGAATACCATTATTTGAAAAGTATTCAATAACTTTTTTAAAAGAATCAATCTGCCTAATGCCATCTTCATCTCTAAGCTCAGAACAGGCGAAGTGGCTCATCAACCCTTCGATCTGAATGTTGTCCACACCAGCTAAGAGATTTATTATTGTGGAGGCGTTATCAGGCATAAATCCAAGTCTACCCATGCCTGTATCAAATTTGAGATGAATCTTTAAAGGGGTTAAAAAAGCTGTTGCCATGGAACAAAGTTTCATTAATCCGGAAAGTTCATATACAACAGGAGTAACATTGTAACGAAGAAATACAGAAACATCATCCCATGGCATGATGCCACTCATGACAAGTATAGGAGCACTAATATCATGAATTCGCAATTCTACCGCTTCATCAATAGTGGCAACACCAAGATAGAATACACCAAGGGATTCAAGGCGTCGGCATACTTCAACTGCACCATGACCATATGCGTCTGCTTTTACAACGCACAGTACTTCAGTCCCAGGTGAGACTTTCGATTTTATTGTCTTATAATTCTCTTCAAGGATTGAAAGATCAATATAGGCAACGGCTCTGTTAGTGTTTGCCACTGTATGTACCTACCTCATAGTTGAGATGCCATTGCCCTAAAAACCTTTTCATAAGAATCAACTGTTTTAGAAATCTCCCTCTCCTTATGGCACAGCGTCACAATGGACGCTTCAAATTGACTTGGTGCAAAAAATATGCCTTCTGACAGCATTTGTTTGAAGAATCTCTCATAGGCTTTTCTGTTACATGCTGCTGCAGCTTCATAATCGTTGACACTGCCAGTAGAAAAAAAGCCTGTAAACATCCCTGTAGTAGCGTTAATATAGTACGGAATATCATATTTCTTCGCTATTTTGAGAATGTAATCTCTCATCAATTCGATTCTCTGTCCCATCAGATCATATAACTCCTTGTGATCACGGAGGTATCGAAGGGTGTAGACCCCTGCCCTTACTGCAACAGGGTTGCCTGAGAGCGTTCCGGCCTGATATGTATCGCCGAGCGGTGCGACAGACTCCATAATCCTTCTTTTGCCGCCAAAGGCCCCAATTGCAAAACCTCCGCCAATTATTTTTCCCAGACACGTTATATCAGGATCGATGTTGTAAATGTGCTGGGCACCACCGTAGGTTACCCGGAATCCGGTTATCACTTCATCACAGATTAAAAGGATGCCGGATTGTTGACACATTTCCTGAACATCTTTCAAAAAATCTCCTTCAGGGAGGATGACGCCCATATTGCCCATGATAGGTTCCATGATAAGACATGCAATGTCCTTATGCTCCCGAATAATTCTTTTTACAGTTTCAATATGGTTGAATTCTGCCACATAGGTATGTTTTGCCAGATCCTCCGGCACACCGCCACTATCAGGTGTTCCAAATGTGGCAAGCCCTGAACCTGCCTTTACGAGAAGGCTGTCCACGTGGCCGTGGTAGCACCCCCTGAATTTAATGACACCCTGCTTTTTTGTAAAACCTCGTGCAAGACGGATGGCACTCATTGTAGCCTCAGTACCTGAGCTTGTAAGCCTCAAGAGTTCCATGGAGGGAAAAGCTTCGATGATAAGTTCTGCTATATCAATCTCGCCAGGATGACACGCTCCATAGCTTGTACCATCTTCAACTGCTGTTTTTATAGCATTAACCAGGCCCTCATCTGCATGACCAAGAATTATTGCTCCCCAGGAAGACACATAGTCAAGGTATTCGTTTTCATCAACATCGTAAAGATATGCCCCTTTTGCTCTTTTCACATAAAAAGGGTTTTCATTAACTGATCTGAATGCTCTGACAGGACTATTGACTCCGGCAGGTATAAGATTGATTGCCTTTTTGAATAAGGCTTCAGATTTATCTCTATTCATTATTCACCATGAGTGAAGTCTTTTTAAATTCTCTTTTGCTGAGAAACATTTCATATCTTTTGATACCTGTTTTTTCTGCAATACGCCGGGCAATATCAGTGCAGCCTTCGAGGCTTTTTGCATGTATCATTGTGAAAAGATTATACCCCCAGTAGCCTCCTTTCTCCCGCTCATAACAGTGAGACACCTCTGGGAAACATGCCATGGTCTGACCGATCTTTTCTACATCATCCTGGGTAACCTCCCATACGACCATGGCATTATGGGTGTAAGCTGCCCTCCTGTGGTAGAGTATGGCAGCAATTCTTCTGATAACGCCCATTACTTTCAGATCTTTTAACACATTGATGAGCCCGTCCTCACTGATACCGGCCTCCTTTGCAATCTCTTCGTATGGTCTTTCACATATTGAAAAATCATAGGGGATGGCCTGTAATATGACATCCATGTCCTTTTTCATGGGTCTATTTTTACACATACACCGGGGGTTTGCAAATAAAAACCAGCTTTCTCATATGAGACGGGGACTTGAAAAAAGAAATGCAACCATGTCATTAATTATAGTATAAAATATGGTTCTGTTTTTTTTGACCGAAGTCAAACTGAAATCCCGGTAGATTTCATAATATTAAGGAGGGGCACGTAATGGTGAAACCAGCTTCAAGAATTGAGAATATACCACCTTATCTATTTGCTCGTATTGATAAAAAGAAGGCCGAAGCAAGAAAAAAAGGTCTTGATCTGATAGATTTTGGTGTTGGAGATCCTGACATCCCTACTCCTCAAAACATTATCACGAGGATGAAAGAGGCTGTTGACGACTCTGCCAATCATCGCTATCCGAGTTACGAAGGAATGTTTGAATTCAGAAAGGCTGTTGCTGACTGGTACAAAAAACGATTTTCTGTTGATTTAAATCCAGCCGATGAAGTTGTTGCCCTTATAGGATCAAAAGAAGGCATTGCTCATATGCCGTGGGCATATATCGACAATGACGATATTGCCCTTATTCCATCCCCAGGTTATCCGGTATACAAAATAATGACCCTTCTTACAGGCGGTAATCCATATATTATGCCGCTGAAAGAAGAGAACCATTTTTTGCCAAAGTACGACGATATACCAGCATCCATACTGGATAAGGCTAAGATTATGTTTTTGAACTATCCGAACAACCCTACAGGCGCTCACGCCGATGATGATTTTTATGAGCGATCCCTCTGGATTGCCAGGGAATACGATATCCTGATCTGTCATGATGCTGCATATAGTGAAATTGCGTACGATGGATATACTCCGAGGAGTATTCTCGAATTCGATAAAAACAAGAAATACTGCGTTGAATTTCATTCCCTTTCAAAAACGTATTGTATGACAGGCTGGAGAATCGGCTTTGTTGTCGGTAACAAAGAAGCTGTTTCCAATCTTGGTAAACTAAAAACCAATATAGATTCCGGTGTGTTTCAAGCCATACAATATGCAGGGATCGAGGCCCTGACCGGCGACCAAAGCTCTGTAGAGATTATGAAAAAAACTTTTCAGAAGCGCAGGGACATGGTGGTTAATGGGCTCAACTCCATAGGCATTCATGTTGAAAAACCAAAGGCAACTTTTTATATCTGGGCAAAGGTTCCAAAAGGTTACACAAGCGCTGATTTCTGTGAAAAAATTATTGAGGAGCAAGGAATTGTTGTGACGCCAGGAAGCGGTTTCGGCGAAGAGGGAGAAGGTTATTTCCGCATATCCATTACTATTAATGAAAAACGTATAGCTGAAGCGATAGAGCGCCTAAAGATGGTAAGGTTCTGAAACAAGCCGTGATCAGTAGTGCGTAACAGGTGATGAGTAGAAATCTTATGAAAAATAATGAAAATATAGCAACACAGGCAGCTAACTGCTTCAGGGAAACGTTCAGCTGAGCACAGGCTATACTGGCCACGTTTGGCCAGGAGCTGGGACTCGACCGGGAAATGGCCTTGAAAGTGGCCTGTGCCTTTGGCGGAGGTATGGCCCGTATGGGTGAGACATGTGGTGCTGTTACCGGCGCAATGATGGCCATAGGCTTGAAGCACGGCAAAGCCAGAGCTGACGATCATGAGGCAAGAGAAAAAACCTACCACCATGTCAAAGAGTTTATCAATAAGTTCATAGCAAAACATCAGTCAATTGTTTGCAGAGAATTGATCGACTGTGACATGAGCACCCATAAAGGGCTTCAGGATTTTAAGGACAGGAACCTTGCCGAAACCCATTGTATCAGATTTGTTAAAGATGCAGCAGGTATTCTTGAAGAGATTTTTTTATCTTCAAAGTAGTGAGACAGAACCCATCCAACCCTACCATGGCTTGTCATTGCAATATCCCTGAGAAACAAGTACCGAGAGAATTCACGTCTAAAGAAAAATCGGACATACGCACATTGATGAGGTTTGTAGAGGTCTACTGTAGAGAAAAACATGTCTTAGAGAAATCTCCATTCACATTTAATAAAGTTGATGTGAAATTAATTAGAAGAAAAGACCTTGTGCTGTGTAGGGAATGCACAAAACTCCTCAGATATGGCCTTACCATGCGTCTCAAGTGTCCCCACGATCCCAAACCCATGTGCAAGAAATGTGCAACCCAGTGTTATAAGGGCCAATATCGATCAAAGATCAGAGAAATAATGAAGTTTTCTGGGATTTATCTTGTGAAACGCGGAAGGCTTGACATGCTCTACCACTATCTAAAATAGCTTTGTGCTCTCTCCGTTTTCTGTAAAATCATATTTCAATGACTACTCTTTCTGCTCCTTTTCCAAAAAAGTGATACCCAGAACCCGCCTGGCTAATAACGTTCAACACCCTGTCTGCATCGTTAACCATAACGCCGCCTATCCTTCTCACGCCACGTCGAAAAAAAGCCTCAGGGAGCATGCTTGCAGTAGGGCCAACCACAATAACTTCGGCTCCCGGCTTCTTCTTCTCCAGAAGAGTTTCGAGGGTGTTGTTAATCAGCGTTGTTCCTGTGATGACAAGAATGTCGGCTTTAGGGACAACCTTATAGGCCTCTGCAAAGGGCACAAAATATTCCAGTTCGTCACCTTTGAGTGTTGAAGGGTCAAGCTCAAGTACTGCAAAGGGTTTGCCTCTCTGCTTCAGTTTTTTCAAAGCCGTAACAAGGGCGCCAACCACAACGACAAAGCCATCATCAGGAATGACCATTTCATCAATAGGATCCACACCAATCCTGATTCTGTATGTTTCCGGGTTTTGCCTTTTCCAGCATATCGAAGAAAGGGCATTCATAACGGCAATAGCAACAGCTTTTTTTAAAGGACCTCCTGAAAACATGTCATTTAAAAATCGTGTCGCTTTTCTGCCTTCAAGTTTTCCCGATGCAGGCATAAACTGTGCAGAACTTGGACAACACACGGCTTCAGGAATAGACTTAACTGGGGTAAAACACAGCCCTCCCTCACCTGTGTCCAGTTTGACTCCAGTGAAAAACAGACCAATGACTGTTTTCTCAACAGTAATTGTTTCCATTTCATTACCAAGGCTGGATTGGATAGCCTCCATGGTCTCCTTGAGGATGTCACCAGCCTCAGATGCAGGTTTCATCATGTACAACCTCCTATTTGCATCAGTCATAACCATAGGCATAAATGTTTCAGTGAACAGGGGTCCACCAGAGAAGTGCTGAACGCATGCCGTCAGGCCATATATATGCTCCATCAGAAAAATTCAGCCGGCGCTTTAATGTGGAATGAATCAGATCATCGTAGGTGGTATCAGACATTTGGATACGCAGGTGTCTCTTTGCACGGATAAAGGCATCTTCTATTGTTTGATTAAACCAGTTTACTATACTGGTTTCAACCAAAATATTTACATCAATTCCCATGGTGTAGAGGGCATTATAGGCAATCATAGCATCAGGGCTATCGTGCCGGCATCCATAAATCTGCAGGGAGAGTTCTGATAGGATGCCGTCTGCCGGTGGCAGCCTCATGGCCAGGTAACAACCCTTACGGGCAAGACGTTCCATCTTGCGCACAAATTCAGCCAAATCAGGACTACCATACATGCCATGGGCACAAACTGCTGTATCGTGGACTGGTAGAGCTGCGTCCTCCCATGTTTTTAAGAGAATCTTTACATTTTTTATGTTGGCATAATCAAGATTCTCTTTCAGCATTGCCACCATGCCGGAAACTGGTTCAATTGCAGTCACATTTCTGGTTTTTCTGGCCAGGGGGATTGTCCAACGCCCGGTACCAGCTCCGATATCAACCGCGGTGTCTTCAGGGTCAATCTTTTTCAGTACAAAATCGAGAAGGCTGTCTGGCCTTTCATTATGCTTTTGACCATGAGCCCTGTATTTTTGAACCAGGCTTTCCGTCTCTGGATGGAGTTTTCTGGATACCAGCTCACGCCATAATTCTAGCCAGTCAACCTCTTTTGTCATAAATCCGTTTTATCAGTTTCAATAAATATGAAGGCTGTTATGCTATCATATTGTCCAACTGTTCTTTATTGTCTACAGATGAAAGAGACTTTGCTGTCATATGAAAATTTCCTTGTTATGAACATACCGTCTAAGTAAGCACTCACCAATCCAGTTGCCTTTATCGTAGTCGTTTTGGGGATGTTCGTCTTTTTCGGTATACTTGGCTGGGATATGGTCAGTTTTGCTAGGCTGATATTGATATCGGAGATAGGGACTCCATATCCACTGGCCACCTCCGTCATCCAGTCTTCGAGAAGGCGAATCAACTCATCCCGCCCGCCCTGGTCAAAGCTGATGAGCATCTTCTTACCTTTCTTGATGAGTTGCCAATTCCCTGTATACGTATAGGTGTCCGGTGGATCGTTCTCCACCATGGTAAAGGTACCATCACCGTTCAGGGTTACTGTTGAATTGTTTTGACTGGTTGTCGTGCCAATACGGCTGACCTTCAGTTTGGCTGAATGGTACATGCTCCAAGTCCCGACAAGATCATCTTCAGTGGCTGAAAAGAGAGGTGTTGTTATAAACATAACAAAGAAAAGCATAGCAAAGTAAAATCCGATGGTCCTCTTCATATCTACCTCTTCTTTTGAGCAGTCATCTGACCCTGTTTCAGATGACCATTAACGGTGAATTAGTTATTAATGGTATCTATTTGTCTATATAACGTATATTATTTCACAAAGTCAATGACATTCGCAGTGTTTTATCTTTAAGAAATATGTGTTTTTCATTCGCAATATCCCTATCCTGCAGACTTACCACCAACCACAATCTCTGGTATCCTAAGTGTGGGCTGGGCATCAGAAACGGGAACACCCTGTCCATCTTTGCCACATGTTCCTATCCCGTAACCGAGATCATTGCCCACCATGTCGATCTCGTGAAGAACTTTGAGTCCGTTGCCCATTATGGTGGCATTCTTAATCATTTCTCCAACACGTCCTTTTTCAATTATGTAACCTTCAGAGATTTCGAAGACAAAATCACCACGGACAGTATCTACCTGTCCTCCCCCCATTTTCACGACGAGCACTCCGTCATCGACACTTGAGACAATCGCTGCCGGATCTTCACTGCCTGGCAATATCATGGTATTGCTCATTCTCGGAATAGGTTTATAACGATACGACTCCCTTCTTCCATTCCCTGTGGAATTCTTTCCATATTTCATTGCATAAAACTTGTCGAAGAGGAAGTTTTTCAGGACCCCATTCTCAACTAAAACTGTGCGCTGGGACTCGGTACCTTCATCATCGAAGGCGTATGTTCCCCTGAGATTAGGTACTGTTGCATCGTCAACAACATTTATTAAAGGCGAGGCTATTGAGTCCCCAAGCATGCCTTTGTAACACGAAAGTCCTTCCATTGCCAGGTCTGCCTCGAGGCCATGACCAATAGCCTCATGAATCATAGTACCTCCGGCCTCAGATGACAGCACAACTGTTTTTGTTCCCATAGGTGCTTCTTTCGCTGACAGCAAACCGGACAAGCGCTTTACTGTCTTTGGAACGAACTGCTCTACCACATCATCGGTGAAAAATTCGTAGCCGTAAAAACCACCTATAGCCTCATATGAAGTCTGTATTTCCTCTTTTTCCTCCCCAACGAGAAGAAGGCTCAGGACTACCTGGGTCCGGTTATCTTTGAAATCTTTTCCGTCACTCGTATATATATATGTTGTCTGGTGGGTATCCCTGTAAACGACCCTGACCTGCCGTATCCTTGGCTCCATTTTTTTTGCCATAGTCCCGATTTTTTTCACCATTGATAATTTCTCATCGATGTCTATTCCTTCAGGATCTTTAATGATTGTAAATGGATAGAAACCATTTTGTTTTTGTATTTTTTTTTGTTGACTTTTTGACTTTTCACGTGAAAACCTGGACAAAGTACCGGCCATGTCGAGCAAGTTCCCTTCATCCATATTATTTGTTGATGCAAAATACATTTTCCAGGGATTTATGAGACGTAGGCCTACCCCTTCATCAAGACCCCGCTCAAGCTTTTCGATCCTATCGGATTCCAGTTGAATATGTGTATAAGTTCTTTTCTCTGAGAATATGTCTCCATAGAGCCCATTCCCATCCAATAATTTTCTTAATATGTTTTCCTTATTCACCATCAGTGGCCTCCTTGATAGCAATGCCACAATGTATCATATCCTGAACAATCGCTGAAATCTCTTCTTCAAAACAGGTGGAATAGATCAACTCGATAAGCCCTGATTTTCCATCTAAAACAGTGAAGATTGCCACATCCTCGTACGATTCAAGAATCGCTTTAAAAAATCCAATTTTGTTTCTCTCAATTATGAGTTTTCGTGTTTTCTCTACCGGCTCTTGTGGCGTCTGGTGAACAAAGGATTTCATGCAGCATCACCAGCGTTGCTCAGGAGCTCTATAAACGCCTCTATCCTCAGCTTTGTCCTCGAATCCAGGGGTTTAGGCAGGTCGCCTTCTATGGTAATCATGGGTATGCCCAGTGTTTCACGGAGAATAACGTCTTCAACTGTCCGGTAGCAGAAAGCTTGGACATAGTGAATAATGCCCTGTATTTCTCTTCTGTCAATCTCTTTTTGAATGTCTTCCAGTCGGGAAAAAATGCCATAGGGGTATGTATATTTGAGATACCTGTCTGTAAGATTCATTACTTTAAATGGAAGGATAAATTGTCTTTGGGTCTCGTTGTAGACAACGTGGCCACCAACGCTTTCGATGAAATCATGGAGATCTGGGATGATGGGCGGCACCCCCATACACCCAATTCTCACACCTTCTTTGGGTTTATTCGATTTTACCTCTTCAATAAAATCACGGGCCATAGAATTGTACCGATTGTAATCTCCGAGCATATCGGACGCTCGTACAAGCCACAGGTGGTTGTCGTAGCCGGAAACAAGCCTCTTTTCCCATGTCATCCTATCAATAACTCCAAGGGCTGAACGAGCTTTACTCATCCCTTCTTCAACTGCTTTCAGCTGCTCATCTTTTACAGAGAGCGCTTTCTTTAGCTTTTCAATCTCTCTCTGCAACACCTGCCTGTCACGATCAAAGGGGAATGAAAACGGTATTGTTCGAATGCCTTTGTAACGCAGTATTTCAGTTAAAGCCTGGGTATTGCTGCAGTCTCCCTGCATCACGGTTATTACTGCATCAACGGGGTGCTTCATAACAACACCATAGATACCCTTTATCCAGTTGCACATGCTTTTGGGGAATCCATCTCTCTCAGCTTTTTCAATATATTGCATGGGATTACTATCAGTAACAAAGATGTTGTTAAGATCGCATGGCGTATACCCACCGGCAAAGATTACCTCCACCGGGATTGTTGTTGTAAATCCAATAACAGTGCCCTTTTGTCGTATACTCACCTCAACCATTACCTTTCACAAAATTATACATTTTTTCAAACTGATCAGGGCTAATTTCTTCAGCACGAGCAGTGTCTGAAAGCCCCATGAAACTGTAGATGCGCTCAATCATATCTTCCGTGTATGTCTTTGAAAGGGCATATTTTAAATACTTTCTTTTATTTTGGAAAGATGCCCTCACAAAGCCCAGCAGTTCCTGGTCAATGTTCTTTTTTTCCTCTTTTGGTACCATCCGTAAGAAGGCGCTATCGACCTTTGGAGGTGGCACAAAGACTGAGGCTTGCAGGTTAAAAAGAATCTTCACGTCACACAGTATCTGGCATACCACTGAAATTGCTCCATAGGTACGCTTGTGCGACCTGCTTACGATCCTTCCAGCCACCTCGGCTTGCATGGTGAGATAGGCGGCAGAGACTATTTTTCTATCTTCAAGAAGCTTGAAGATTATAGGGCCAGTAATTTTATAAGGTATGTTACCCATTATTATTATGTTCTTGTCTGCACTGAAGGGTAATAATGATGTTTTAAGAAAATCTTCCTGGATGACCGTTATGTTACCGTACTTCTTTGCAAGCGTTTTAAGACGGGCAATCATATCTTTATCGAATTCAACTGCATACACATGGCCGGCTTTTTCAGCGATGCTTTTGGTGAGATCTCCATGACCTGCCCCAATCTCAACAACAATGTCGTCTTCCTTTAATTGTGCGAGCCTTACCATTTTATCTGTTATGTTTCTATCTTTAATGAGATGTTGTGAAAGCCTTTTTTTCAGCATGGATCAATGGAACTTCATTCGCGAGTACCCCGCAATATCAATGGGAGATGTCTTATTTGTCACGTAGTAATGGTGGGCTACCTTGGCTACCATAGCCCCATTGTCCGTACAAAACTCAGGTGAGGAGAAGAACACATCAATTCTATCCTTTGAGCACCGTTCGTGAAAAATAGCTCTCAGCCTTCCGTTTGAAGCAACGCCGCCACCAACTACAATTCTTGGAATTCCGAGGTTCTTGGCCGCCCTCAATGTTTTGTTTGCAAGGACATCAAAGGCAGCTTCCTGGAAAGATGATAATATATTACTTATATTTTCATTATTTACATTATATTTTTTAATGTAATTTATCATGGATGTTTTTAAACCACTGAAACTAAAATCATAATTGTTATCATCAAGCATAGGTCTCGGAAAAAAAACATGATCAGGTTTCCCCTCCTTTGACATTTCCTCAATAATCCGACCACCTGGATAGCCTAATCCGAGAAACTTTGCAATCTTGTCGAATGCCTCTCCTGCTGCATCATCCCGGGTACTACCAAGAACCTTATATAATCCAAAATCGTCGATTCGGAGGATTATGGTATGGCCACCCGATACAACAAGGGCAATGAAGGGGAATTCCACATCGTACTCCAGGAGGATACTCATGGCATGGGCTTCAATATGATTAACTCCGATAATGGGTATACCGAGAGAAAGGGAAAGTCCCTTTGCAAAGCATAGCCCCATGAGGACTGAGCCAATAAGCCCCGGACCAGATGTTACACCAATTGCCTGAATCGACTTACCGGAAAGATTCGCATTCTGCAAGACCTCGTGGTATAACTGGTCAACAAGCTCAACATGTTTTCTGGACGCAATTTCAGGAACAACCCCGCCGAACACACTATGTAAGTCTATCTGGCTTGAAACGAGGTTAGCAAGAAGCTCTCTTCCATTCCTTAAAACAGCAAAGGACGTATCGTCGCACGACGTATCTATGCCAAGGATGATCATGCCTCAGCTTATCTCTTTCCACTCAATCTTCACCTTCTCTTTTTTGCGGAGTCCTTCCATAAAGGACTTAAGAAAATCACTCTGGCTCTTAGAGAGTGCATATCGCTTGTAACTTTCTTTGTCCTTTTCCCACTGGTCTTTGTCTGGAAGTTTCTCCTCTTTAAAGTGAAATACGTAAAAAATCCCATCGATCTCTACTGGTTTGTTGTAGATGGGGAATTCCTTTGAAAGGGATAAAATACCGAGGTCATCCTTCGGAATCTGTCCGATTTTCGGAATGGCCAAGGTGGTTCTCGGTACAAAACCGGTATCCTTTTTTGAATCGACGGTCTTCTTGTCTATTAATTCCTGGGCCACGTTCTTTGCAAAGTTTTTCGCCTTTTCATTGATAAGCCGGTCTTTTATCTCTTTCATTGCCAAAGTCCTATCAATAGGCTTTCCTTCTTCGATATCCACAACCTGAAAGATGTAAGATTTTGCATCAGCCCGTACAGGAAGTGAGATCTCACCTTTTTTCATCCCTTTTAGCCATTCATCAGCCTTAAGATTCTTCAGCCTTTTAAGAAGATCCCCTTCTTTCATCGAGCCAAGATCAGCTACTTGCAATCCTTTCTGTTTTCCATATGCCTCAAGATCCTTTGATTTTAATAGTTCCAAATAAGCCACATCATCTTTTACCGATGATTTTTCATCAAAAAGAATATACTTCAGTTTATAAATGTTGTCTCCACGTCTGATATTTTTTTCCTTCTCATAAGTATCTGCCACTTCCTGATCCCCAACTGTAACCTTTGTTCGATACGATGCCGGATCAACCTCTGTATATCCCAGGTTGATCCTTCCTTTTTCCTTCACATAAGAATTCCAAAGGTTTCCTTCACTCATCAGGGCGCCTGTGTCTCTTATGAGATTAATCATCTTGGTATTTAAGATTGCATTCTTTTCTGACTGTTCAAAGCGCTTGGGGTCCAAACCATTTCGTTTAAGGATTTCCTTATATGCCATTTCACTGAATTTTCCATCACGCTTGAACATTTCTATGCTTTCCAGGTGTTCCCTGAACTCACTGTTACTGACAGAAATACCAAGTTCGCCAGCTTTGATGAGGAGAATATATTTGTCAACTATATCATTCATTGCCTTTTCCTTCACCTTGAGCTCCCGAAGCATATTTTCATCCAGCCTATCCTTGTAGATCATACGGTACATATTCATGGTCCGGTTGTACTCTTCCTGATATTCCATGATAGATACCTTGTATGGCCCTACCTCCGCAACAATTCTGTCTCGTTCCCGGAAGGAACCGACACCCCAGAAAACAAACACGATGATGATCAGTCCGAACATGGCTTTGACCAGATATCCGGTTGCATACTTCCGCATAAATTTCAGCATTTGTGCTCCTATGATTGTTGATTTTGACTCCTTAAAATAGTATATTAAGGCGGTTTTTTCAATATCTTTAAATCAAGAATGAAGGGAAAAACAGAATGTTTGAGTCGTTGTTTGGCTTCATATCAAAAGACCTTGCTATAGATTTAGGTACGGCAAACACATTAGTTTATGTTAAAGGCAGAGGCATTGTGTCGAATGAGCCTTCGGTCGTGGCAATTCACAAAGACGCTAAGGGCGGCAAGAAAGTCATAGCCGTCGGTGAAGAAGCCAAGAAAATGCTTGGTAAAACACCCGGAAACATCGTCGCTATCCGACCTTTGAAGGATGGGGTCATCGCGGATTTTGAAATTACTGAGGCAATGCTTAAATACTTTATACAAAAAATCCACAATAAAAAGTCTTACGCACGACCACGGATAGTGATCTCGGTCCCTTCCGGAATTACCCCTGTAGAAAAACGGGCGGTTAAGGAGTCAGCAGAGTCAGCAGGTGCAAGGGAGGTCTTCCTTATAGAAGAGCCCATGGCTGCTGCAATAGGAGTTGGTCTCCCCATAACAGAGCCGAACGGAAACATGATTGTTGACATTGGTGGAGGTACAACCGAGGTGGCAGTCATTAGTCTTGCCGGTATTGTCTACTGTAATTCTGTGAGGGTAGCTGGAGACAAAATTGATGAGGCCATCATACAGTATGTAAAACGAAAATACAATCTCCTCATAGGCGAAAGAACCGCAGAAATGATCAAGATTAATATAGGGTCAGCTTATCCGAGCCAGGATGGTGAAGAACTCACCATGGAGGTTAAAGGCCGGGACCTTGTAGGTGGTATACCTAAGACACTGGAAATATCATCGAAAGAAATTAGGGAAGCAATCGCTGAGCCTGTCAACGCCATCGTTGAGGCTGTCAGGATTGCTCTCGAGAGGACTCCTCCTGAGCTTGCATCAGACATAGTAGATAAGGGTATCGTTATTAGCGGTGGCGGTGCTTTACTCAGAAACCTTGATCTTCTTATTAAAGAGGTTACAAGATTGCCTGTCATTATAGCTGAAAACCCTTTGAGTGCGGTTGTTGAAGGGACAGGTAAAGCCCTTGATGAAATAACACTATTGAAAGAAATAGCTACGTATTTTTAACCTGACGAGGAATTGAAAAATACAGTTGTCATAATAATTGCCATAGCAGTCCTCGTTGTGTCTTTTTTTATTTTTACAAACACACCGCTCTTTCTCAGGGGTTACTCGGTTGCAAAAACAGGTTTTGGTGAGGTTAGCGGTCCTCTCCTGAGAACCGTTGGGAAACCGGTCGAGCTTGTCAGCTACATTTTCAAGAATTATATAGGTCTTATCCGCACCAACAGAGAAAACACAGAACTACGTAACAAGGTCGCCAGCCTCCAGATGGAAAATCAGAAAATCTCTGAACTCGAGTATGAAAACAAGAGATTAAAGAGCATCCTCAACCTCATGGAGCAACGCCCGAAAACGATGATTGCTGCCCGTGTTATTGGCGAAGACATTAAAAACTGGTTTAAGTGCATTATCCTGGATAAAGGAAAAAGTAGCGGCATAACGATTAAAATGCCTGTCATCACACCGCGAGGCCTCGTTGGTCAGGTAGTTGAAACTGACCGGTGGGTTACAAAGGTTATGGTGATCAACGATACAAACTCTTCTGTTGATGTTTATGTCGAGGGGCGAAACACAAGGGGAATACTTGAAGGCACCGGTCAAACTCTCCTCAGGTTAAAATACATACGGAAGAACGATGAAATTGAAATTGGCGACAAGCTTATTACTTCAGGCAAAGATGGTATCTATCCGAAAGGATTGGCAACCGGGATTGTAACCACCATCAACAGGGGAAAACCCGGAATATTTTCCGAAATTGAAGTGATGCCTTTCAACAACTTCAACATACTGGAAGAGGTTCTGGTGGTGAAGAAATGACAAAGATTGCTGTATATCTCGTGATAGCACTGGTGCTAACCACCTTTGAGTCTGCCGTTGTAAACTTTCTTCCAATAGATTTTTTCAACCCTGATGTGGGTATTCCTTTTGTCATCTATACCACCTTTTTTTTAGGACCCCAGGCAGGTCTCATAACATCTGTGGTAATCGGGTTGATTCAGGAGATTGTATCGACCTCGCCAAGTGGATCGCTTTTGTTTACAAAAGCATCCATTTTCATCATTTCCGTTTTTATGAGAAACAAGATCTATATTGATTCTAAATACAGCTTCTCTTTTGTATGCAGCGGTGCAGTAATTGTTGAAGCCTCCCTGTTCCTTGCCCTTTCCTATCTTACGCGAGGAGAGAGCCGGGACATGTTTAATGTTGCTTTCTATTCGATACCCAATGCCATCTTTACAGGTCTTCTTTCTTTATTCTTGTTCTCTCTCATCGGTTTTCTTAACGTAAAATATTTCAATAAACCACAATGAAAAAGAAAAAAGATAATCATAGCACCAATGACATGTTTTATGCTGAGCCCCGTGGCACAGAGTACGAAAAGGTCATGAAAGAAAAGACCGTTCCGGATAAATACAAATGGTGTAAGTGGGTTCTCATTATGACCATGATTGTTCTGTCCATACGGCTGTGGCACCTACAGATCATGCAAGGCAATGAAATGAGGCAACAGTCGGAGATGAACCGAATAAGAATCAAAAAGGTACTGGCGCCGAGAGGTATCATGTTTGACAGGATGGGAAAGATACTGGCAGATACAAGACCTTCGTTTAACCTGTACATTACCCCTGAGGATATAAAGGATTTCAACCAAACGGTTGATGGTTTGTCAGGCCTAATGGGGATTGATCGTGAGGAAATTATTGAGAAATTAAAAGCTGCAAGTAATTTCCCTTCATCTTTTCCTGTCAAAATAAAGGACGACGTCACTATGGACGAACTGGCAAAGGTTGAAGCCAACAGGGTTTATCTCCCTGGCGTCAGCATTCAAATTGAACCAAAAAGAAATTATCCCTATGGCAAGGTGCTGGCTCACACTCTCGGTTATGTGTCTGAAATAAGCAGCGAGGAACTCAAGGAAGAGAAATACAGAACCTATTCACCCGGAGACTATATAGGAAAATACGGACTGGAGAGAATGTACGAAGATTATCTGAGAGGAATTGATGGTGAAAAGCGGGTAGAAGTGGATGCCATGGGCCGTGAGGTAAGAACCCTTGAAATGAAAGATCCTATTCCAGGTAGCAATATGTATCTGAACATCAATCTTGACGTTCAGATGGTTGTCGAAAAAGCCCTGGAAGGCAAACGAGGTGGATGCATAGCGCTTGAGCCAAAAACAGGGGCTGTGATTGCCCTGGCAAGCCGGCCGGCATTTGATCCAAATAAATTTGCATCTGGCATCACAAAAAAAGACTGGCAGGCCATTGCGCTGGATAGTGCCCATCCTCTCCAAAACAGAGTGATTCAGGGCAGATATCCTCCAGGCTCCACATTCAAAATTTTAACAGCACTCAAAGCTCTGGAAGATGGGTTAATTAACGCCAACACAAGCTATGGATGCAGAGGTGGGTTTCCGTTTGGGAACAGAATATTCAAATGCTGGAAAAAAGGTGGGCACGGCACAGTGAATGTACACCGGGGAATCGTGGAATCATGTGATGTCTTTTTTTACAATATTGGATTAAAGCTTGGGGTAGACAGAATCCATAGCTTTGGTACATCTGTCGGCCTTGGTAAACCATCCGGTATAGACCTTCCAAGTGAAGCCCGCGGCCTCCTTCCTTCAACGGAATGGAAAAGGAAAACCCAGGGTGTGCCCTGGTATGAAGGGGAAACCGTGTCTGTGGCCATCGGGCAGGGCGCTGTATGGCTCACCCCTGTCCAGCTTGTTCAATTATCATCCTTTGTGGCGAATGAAGGAATAACCTTCAAACCACAAATCGTCAGCAAGATCATTGGTCCTGATGGAAAAACCCAGAAAATATTTGAACCCGTGGTCACGGCAGACATAAAAATGAAGAAACAGGTATTTACAATTGTAAAGGAAGGTATGCAGGGCGTTGTAAATGAGAAAAGCGGCACTGCCTATGGTTCCCGCATCGAGAATGTTCATATGAGCGGCAAAACAGGAACGGCTCAGACAACGCCTGTTAAAGGAAGAGACCTCGGTGACCATGCATGGTTCATAGCTTATGCTCCATCAGAGGATCCCGCAGTTGCAATTTCGGTGCTGATCGAGTATGGTGGCCACGGTTCATCTGAAGCTGCTCCAGTGGCCAAGGCAATCAGCGAAAGCCTTTTGACTGTAAAACCTGAAATTAAGGAGGCAATGGTCCGTGGTCAAGGTCGATAAACGAAAACTTTACCATCTCGACTGGTATCTCATCATAAATGGATTAGCTCTGTTTGCCATTGGTATTATGAATCTTGTAAGTGCCACAAGCTCATTTTATAGCGGTTCATACAACTTCATCATCAAACAACTTATTGCTCTGGCAATTGGGATTGTCATCATCAGCATCATTATAAACTTTGACTATAGGGCGATAGCCGCCAATGCAAAGCTTTTCTATTTTATCAGCCTGGTATCAATCGTCCTTGTTCTCGTATGGGGCATGGCAGCAGGTGGGGCACGAAGATGGATCAGCATTTTTGGTATAAGCTTTCAGCCATCAGAGTTCATTAAGCCGGTCATGGTTTTTATGCTCGCCTATCTGCTTCACGAAAAAAAGCGGGATAAAATACTCCTTGGACTAAAAGACATTCTCATACCACTTGCATGGGTTGTTGTTCCTGTGGTCTTCATCGTGTTTCAGCCAGACCTCGGGACAGGTGTTATTATCTTCCTGGTTTTTCTTGCAATGATCTGGTTCGTAGGTCTGAAAAAATCGACATATGCAACTCTATTGAGCGCTGGAATTGTGCTACCACTCATTGCATGGCAATATGTCCTAAGGCCATATCAAAAACAAAGGATCTATACCTTCCTCAATATTGACTCAGACCCGTTAGGAGTTGGTTACCATACAAAACAAGCTATTATTGCTGTCGGTTCAGGTAAGTTCTTTGGAAAAGGTTATTTACAAGGAACTCAACATAAGCTTCAGTTTATACCTGAACATCACACTGATTTCATTTATACTGTTTTTGCAGAAGAATGGGGATTTTTCGGGTCGATTCTGTTTTTTTTATTGTTCATCACCTTCATTAATCGTTGCATGAAGATCTCACAACAAGCGTATGATGAACTGGGTTCAATTATCGCCTTTGGGCTTGGCTCAATCATTTTCTTTCAGTTTGCTATAAATGTTTTAATGAATATTCATCTTGCACCTGTTGTGGGAATTCCTCTGCCCTTTATCAGTTACGGTGGGTCATCACTTATTTCTGTACTTATCTCTGTTGGCCTGCTTTTAAACATCAACATGCGGAGGTATATGTTTTAGTTCGAAGGTGCCAAAAAGTAGCGAGGGGTCAGGTAAATCTGAATCGTCTTTTTGGCAATCGGTTCACAGCCCTGATAACATGATGATCAAGAAAAGCTTCGCAGAAACCTTTTGAATATGATATAATCCGGTTCGACATTCACCTGCGCCCATAGCTCAAATGGATAGAGCGTTGGACTACGAATCCAAAGGCTTGCAGGTTCGAATCCTGCTGGGCGCGAATAAATTCAATGAGTTACAAGCAATTTTAAAGAAATTATAAATCTTATCGTTAACCTATAGTCAATATCGACAAAATTTCCCTTTTTCTTCTATTCATGATTTCAAATATGTTAACCAAAAATCAATAGAATTAAATCTTTAACTTCTCAGAATAACGAACCTTTAACAGTTTTAAACACTTCTCTATTTCAGGCATATTGATAAGGTCCTTCCGGTTACATACCCAATAGCTCTTCTTTATCTCGAAAAGAGCATCACCTTTCAGCTTCCTTTTTCCTCTTTTTCGTGTTAACATTCTCCAAGTAACGGGTTATATTTTTACATGTTTTTTATAATTGCCAGCTTGTATAAGTATTTTTTGTTAATGCATGGTTTACATATTTTTTTAAATAATGATTATTCTGAGTGAAATCTAAAGATGGGTAATTTCATTTTTTATTTCAGCTCCACCCTTTTCCTCGCCTTTTTTTCTTTAAGCCCTTCCTTCGCTTTCAATGAAAAGGACCTCGCCCGACTGTTGCAGTCTAATGAGTGCAAGTTTTGCAACCTTCATAGTGCGAATCTATCAGGTGCAAACCTCTCTGGTTCTCAATTGTCCAACTCTGTCCTTTCCCATGCTAACCTTTCCGGGGCCAATCTATCACGTGCCAACCTATCAGGAGCATTTCTCACCAACGCCAACCTCTCAGGTGCCAATCTTGCTGATGCCTTTATGGTTGATGCAAACCTCTCTGATGCAAATCTGTCCGACACTAACCTGGCAGGTGCAAATCTGTCAGGTGCTACCTGGACTGATAGGCAGAAATGCGGCAAGGATTCCTATGGTGAGTGCAAAAGAACAACCCTTGAAGGCGCACCAAGCAGCCCTGAGGGTTCACGCAGTAGAACACCTGATACACCTGCCTGGCTCCCGGGAGGAAGATAACTCATAACTCCACTTCTTTAGCTCTCAAACTGAAGGGTTTCCCCTTTTCCAGGCTGATTATATTTTGTGCTATAGTGAATTTTGTTGTCAACTGTGATATATTATATCGTTAACACGATGTCCACTCCCCCCGGGGTTCACGGTGCGCTGATCCCCCCCGATTCATCCTTGCACTGTCCCGGGGGATCTCTTCTCTTATATTATTTCACCCAGCCACTCGCTGAAAGAATTTGGCCCTCCCCATTAATGACCAGTCCCTATGGGTACTTCCCTTCGCTGAAATAATCACCGAGAAGTCCCCTGGTATGCTCCTCATCATGACAATAAATACAAAGGTTCTCCCAATTTGATCCATCTGGTGGATTGTTCCTGTGGTTTCCATCCTTGTGATGAACCGTGAGAAGATGCCTGTCCTTATAATCAAACTCTCTCGCGCATTTTGCGCAAATGAGCCCGTGAATGTTCAAGGACCGTTCTCTGTAATCGTTTTTTGGTACTGCACTTTCTTTCAATTCTCGTACGATTTCATCAACGTCCTTACCACTATCTTTTTTTTCAGGCCATCTTCTTTTCTTTACTGAAAATGATTTCCGTCTCATGTATACTCCTCAATAAAATATTCGCCCTCTAAGTATAGCTCAGTTTAAAAAATTTTGCTTTCCCGTTGTTCATATATTAATCTTTAATGAACGTTGAGTGTTATGTACAGAGAATATTTTGGGTTAAAAGAAACACCTTTTTCTATTGCTCCTGATCCTCACTACTTTTACATCAGTGAAGGTCACCGCGAAGCCTTAGCCCATCTGATTTATGGAATCAACAGCGATGGTGGATTCATTTTACTTACAGGTGAGGTTGGCACAGGGAAGACAACTGTGTGCCGATGCTTACTGGAACAAATACCTGAAAACTGCGAGGTTGCTTTTATTTTGAATCCAACCTTGTCATCCGTGGAACTTCTTGCAGCGATATGCGATGAATTCAGGATTGCCCACGCAAGAGGTAACGAGACTACTAAAGATCTTGTGGCAGATATCTATGATTTTCTTCTTCATATCCACGAAACAGGCAGAAGGGCGATTCTTATCATAGAAGAGGCACAAAACCTGACCGTACAAGTTCTCGAACAGATACGCTTACTCACTAATCTCGAAACCAGCCAGCGTAAACTGCTTCAAATCATAATGTTAGGACAGCCTGAACTGAGAAAAACCCTTGCCAAGCCTCAGTTACGTCAACTTTCCCAGAGGGTCACAGCCCAGTACCATCTCGGTCCATTGGGAAAGCATGAAATAGATTCATATGTAAAGCACCGTCTGGCTGTGGCAGGGCTCATACACAGAGAAGTTTTTCCGCCTTCTGTTATCCGAATGCTTTACAACCTGACGAGAGGAATACCGAGGATCATTAATTTAATATGCGACAGAGCGCTTCTCGGAGCATATACAGAAGGGAAGGCAAAGGTTGACAAGAGTACCCTTGCTAAAGCAGCAAGAGAGGTCTCTGTAAGAGGTAAAAACAGGTGGCAAGTGAGAAAGATCTATATCTGGCTTACCATCGCCATTTTGATTGCACTGACGATAGCTGGCTTTCTACAGTTAGCGCTAACACTGAAAGGGAGTTAACTGAAAGTGTCATATATCCTTGAGGCACTTAAGAAACTTGAGAGGGATCGCCAACGAGAACGGATGCCGAATCTCTTAACCGTTCAGGAAGATCACAAACCTGCAACCAAGAAGAGAACTCTATGGCCTTACATCGTTATCGGTCTCATTCTTGTTAATGTAGTGTTTATTTTCTTGCTGTTCAGGGTTGATCCGTGGACAAATACCGTCGTCTCAACCAGATATAAAAACCTGTCAAAGGTTGAGACGGCAACTCCAGCGCCATCGACTGCAATTGATGAAAAAAGTGGGCAACTACCAATGGAACCCAGAAAAGACATAACAATCACGGAGAATAAGGACTTGGTACAGCCCTCACCGCTCAAGACCCGGTCAGATTTACCAAAAAAAACACCCCATGAGCCATCTCCGACAAAGACGGAGCCTCTACAACCATCGCCTCCGCGTGAAGCGAACGTAGAAAAGCCTTCAAAGGCTATCAAACCTGCTTTGGCAGGTGGAAAAATACTGAGTATCGGAGAGCTGCCTGCCGACACGAGAGCCGGTCTTCCCGAACTCAAAATGACAGTGCACTCATATAATGAACACATGCAGTCGAGATTTGTGGTCATCAATAATAGTATCTTAAGAGAAGGCCAGTCCATAAATGCTGACCTGAAGGTAGAACAGATTACCCAAAACGGTGTAGTCCTTAATTCCCGAGGCTATCGTTTCATCCTGAAAATTAATGAAAACCTTTGAGTAATTTACTTATAATCTGCGACCTGGTTTGCTGTTAAAACCCTTTCACACAGATTCAGTCAAATTCAATTTTGTAAAAAAGATCGACACTTGTTTCCATGCCAGCTTTGCTTTCCAATTCCAGCTTTTTTGACAGACTGTAACGTGCAGATACAAGATACTGGTCGCTAAACAGGGAACGCCCATATGAGATGTACAGGTCTGGTGAGAGATACTTTCCTACAGTCATAAGAGAATTATTAAGGGTAGATCCTGTGACAGTTGATGTTCTTGACGTGGTAAATGAACGGTTTGCACCTTCCTGCACCTCTAAGGTATCAACTCCAAGCAGATGCTGTATCTGGTCCTGGATTCCGCCGGATTTTGAAACGCCAAGAACCGCGCTTGCGCTTTTCAGGAGTAAGGCAGTTTGTTGCGTTTCAGCACCCGCCTTAGTTGGCCTGCCAAGGACCAGATAAGACAGGACATCCGTGTCTGTCATAGGAGGATCAGAATAAAGCTTAATCAGGGGGGATAAGGGTGTTCCTGTAACTGTGACCCCTGCTTTTATTTCGTCAAACTTTCCTGGATTGAACGTTCGGATAGCCATTATATCCAGTAAGGCAAGATCCACAGGTTTATTGTCAAACATGATATTCCCCCGTACCACATCTAACTTGATTCCATAGCTATTATATTTACCACCCGCAATTTTCAGCATTCCTTTTCCGAGCAATTTGTCTGGAAGTCGTCCTGTAAGGTTCACATTTCCCTGTATCTGACCATCGAGGCCTAAAACCTGCACATGGACTTTTTTGCCCATTACCACAGAAACCTGCACTTCGATGTCGCTTTTGAGTGGCTTTTTCTCTTTTCGTGGGGCATCAACAATGACGACATCATCGCTTGTACGGACAGATGTCTTATTGCCGACATCTCTCAAGAGGGCATCAGGTATAAGGATCTTACCTTTGATCATCATCTTGTCGCCCTCCCCCTCAATGATAAGGTCAGGGCTGATAGATACTTGGAGTTCAGGTAAATAGATTGTTTGAAAACCTTCTCCTGTGAGTAATGTTTTAAACCTGGCAATGCCAAAACCTTTAAACCAGAAGGTTCCTGAACCTTCTAACTTACCTGACCCGGATTTCCCTGTGAATGACCGTAGTTCGATTCGATCCTGGACAAATGTAGCATTCGCGGTAACCCCCTCAACCCTGATCCCTGTCCCTGGTAAGTAAGCAGTGGCGTCTCTGAGCTTTATTTGCCCTTCAACATCAGGCATATCCCATGTACCTTTACGGGTGACATCAAAAATTAGGTGGCCTTTGCTTTCTTCAACAAGCCCCGGAAAGATTGAACTGATAATACCTTTTTCACGAATCTCACCGCTTAACTGCATGTTGACTGCGCTCGTCCTTGCAATTTTCACCGGGAAATGCGCTGATACAGGAAGATTAAAATTACCATTTACTTTTCCATGGCTGGGAAATTTGACATCGACTCTTCCTTTGAGCACTTCATCTTTCCAATTGAAATGAACGCTTGCATATTCTGCTGTAGAAGTTATTGCTCCCCCCTCACCTTTCCACATGATGGAACTATCTGTCACATCTGTTTTGCCTGATATCTCAAAATGGGAGCCTGCACTGATCCTTCCCTGAACAGTACCAGATACCTTGCCGGTGATATCTATGTCGTGAGGTGACAATGGCTTAAGGATGGTAACATCAATGTCACGCCACATTGCTCTCATTTCCCCAGATTCAGGCATTCGTAAATAAGCAGGCCCATTTGAAACGAACTGACTCTCAAATTTTCCCCCATTGGCAAAACCCACATCAAATGAGGCTCTGATACCATTTTCACCGCAATCGATCTTTGATACTGTTGAACCACGGAGCGTTATAGGTCCTCTGGCTATACTGAAAGTGTTTGTCCCTGACCCAACCAATCTCATGCGTTCCTTATCAAAAATTTGACCTTGTAAAAACCCGGATCCAGTTCCGCCTATTTTGATGCCACCATAAATCTGATTTGCCCTCTCCAGTCTAAGTTTCTCCCATCGTATACTGAAGCTCCCCCTTATGGGATTAAATGTCAGGGCTCCTGAAATTTCGGCCAATTCGCCCGAGGCGCCTGAAAGAATCATTGGGGTCATAGCTGCTCGGTCTCGTGAAATATTTAGGGCAACGGGTCTTAAAACATTGAAGACTCCGGCAAGAGCGTCCCACCCTTCCATTTTAGAAAGGGTTCCACTCCATTCCCCTTCATGGTATCCCCCGCTTGCCGCAATTTCACCATTACTTTTTGGCCCTTTAAGTGAGATAAATACGTCATGATTTGAGAGTTTTCCACCTATCGTGACCAGCGCTGATCGAAGGTTGATGGGACCGTAATTGACATTGCCTGCCTGCAAATTCGCTTTTAGAACATCACCTTCTTTCTCATTCACTTTGATGCTTACTAACGCGGAATCGGCTTTCAACCCTCCGATGCCTATGGTGTAACCCTCGGCTGTTACGATTCCTCCCCATCGATCATTGGCCCATCGAAACCAGCCAGATGCTGTTAAACGTCCGGTTGCACTGGGAATCAGACCACCGAGATCAGTAATTTTTGCATTGTAATCCACTTTCCTTTGCAGTATTCCGTGTGCCTTAACATCAAATCCCTTTCCATGAAGTTCTGCCTGGTCTACAGAAAGCAGACCTTTGGCCCATTGTACTTCAACATTTCCGGTCAAAGGCCTGTTTCGTACTGTACTTCTGAGAAAATTTGCCTTCACTTTGCCTTCCGGATATGAGGACCGTGTAAAGGTGAGTTCAGAAGAAAAATCAGCGTTAACGATCCCGGGCCAATCAGACGTGATAAGGGCAGGATCAAGATTTCTTGCATTCAACATACCTGAGACTTTAAGTGCATGTGACCATGAGGCAGTGATTTTACCAGTGACGGAACCCTTTAATGCCCTACCCTTAATCTCGAAGATTTTTAGTTCTTGGTTATTACCTTTGAGTTGTCCTTCAAGGGTAAGGTTTTTCCAGGATTCAGCAATGTTTTTTATACTGAAAGAACCACTATAGCCGGATATATTACCCTTTGCTGTCAGAATTCCCGAAATACAAGCCATTGCCTCCTTGTTCTTTAATAGATCTATATCATTCAAGCTTAGATTCAGCTCGTATGGTCTTTCCGCAACAGATAGATCCAACGATACATTTCCACTGATCGATCCTGGCCGCCCCATTTCTTTGAAGTCGATTCTATCAAGACTTATTATTTTTTTTGAAATGGCCACTGTGCCCACCAACTTTACGTGTTCATTATTTTTTGACATGCCGATGATGGTCATTGGTCCACTCATTTGCAAGGGACGTGAAGCTGCCTTAAGGTTCAATATAAAGCGATACTCATCAAGACCAAGATATGGTCGGGTAGATTTCATAAAAAACTTTGCTGAAAAATTCGGACTTGTAAAGTTTGCCCGTGCTGAACCGTCCACAACCCCGCCTGCTATCTTCGAGTAAAACGATCGAATGTTTAATCTTCCAAGATACCATATGAGTTGGGCACTAAGGCCATCAATGCGCTGTATTTCACGTCCTGCTTCTTTGTAGCTAATACTTGTAATATACAACAGCTTGACCCTTGCCTTGGTCCATGACAATATCCCTTTTACCTTGGGCCACGTTAAATCATGAGGATTTCTTACTTCGGGGAATAAATCATTGAGAGAGAGCTCCTCGATCCCAATCACCTGAACTCCAATCCATCCTCCTAAAATGTGAAAGGGATTCCAACGGACATAGAAACGTTTGGCTGTGATTTCCCAGGACATCAGCCTCACGGTGGGATTTTTAACCTCTAGCCCCCGAACAATATTACCGTTGATACTGCTGATTTGGACATCAGCCGGAATGAATTGTATCACCTTGTTAATGACAAATTTGGCTCCCTGGTTGGTAACAAGAAGCCATGTAAAACATCCTGTCAACAGCAAAACAATGAAAGAAAAGATAAAACATATTTTATAGAGTTTTCTCATAGCCCGATCCCCACAACAAGGTGAATCCGATAATCTGGCTTTCTTACTCCAATCTGCCTTGCTATATCCAACCTTATGGGCCCGATAGATGTATAGTAACGACCACCTATCCCTGTGCCTTTAGCAAAATCGATTTTTCTCCATGAATTAAAAGCGTTCCCGATGTCGTAGAACACAGCTATACCCCAGTCTTTCCCTATGCCCTTCTCCAGTTCCACACTTCCAAAAAGCAAATGCTTGCCTCCAACAACATTTCCAAATGCATCTGTCGGTCCAAGCGATTGGTACCTGTATCCACGAACGCTGGTATCGCCCCCGGCGAAAAAACGAACAGATATGGGAAGGTCCTGAGCAGGCTCATTTTCTGTAGTTGCTCCAACCTGCATCCTCGTTAAAAGGGTGACTCTTTGGGGGAGAGATATGAGGTATTCTCCTCTTCCAAGGAACTGCAAAAAACCGGTTTCTGATCCCAGGAACTGATCTGTGCCTCTCAATTCAAGGTTATATCTGAATCCATTCGTAGGCCGTATAACATTATCATATTGGTGATGGGAAAACTGAACACCTGGCATGAAAAGAAATACATTTGTTTTTTCAATACCAGCCCTTGAGTCCTCCTGTTGCAATCTCAAATAGATTGAACCTAATCTTTCTTTGCCCGCAGTCTTTTCCCCCGTTCCAAAAGCCCTTGTCAGGGCGCCCTCAAGAGCAAGAAACTCAACCGTTTTATCAGAAGTCTTTTCGTGTTCATAACCAAGTTTTATAGACGTTAGACTTTTGATATCAAACCTGCTTGGAAAGATATAGCGGGCACCAATAGCCTGATAAATATCACTCAATTTCAATTCCATATCAAAGAATTGCCCTGTGCCTAGGATATTGAAATCCTGATAACGAATCTGCCCTCTGATCCTTGTGTCAGTTCCATAACCAATACCAAATTTTACTCGTTTTTGTTTTAACGGAATTAAAGCAATTTCTACAGGTACAAAATTATCTTTTGCTTCTTCTTGTTTTGCCATTATATTGACAAGTCTGAAGCGGTCCGAACTGACCAGATTTACCTGGGTCAATGCTATTTTTTCCTGTGAAAATGGTTCTCCCTTTTTGAATGCAAGGTGTCTCATAAGAAAAGATTCAGGGAAACCAGATTCGCCAGTAAAAGTAATATCACCAAAAAAATACTTAAACCCGGTTTCTAAAACCAGCTCAATCTCTGCTGATAACTTTCTTAAAGTTACTTGTACTGAATGTTTCACATACGTCGCATCCAGATAACCGATACTGATTGCTTTCTTTAGGAGAACCTCTTTACCTTCTTCATATACATCCTGTCGAAGCCTGTCCCCTTTGTGCAATGGAAATTCGGCAATAAGATCATTGATTACCTTTTCCTGCGCACCAGGACCCTGCACAACAATTCGAATAGCTCCTATTCGCACAGGGCTTCCACTTTTGACAGATATAAAAAACTGGAAGGAGCCTTCAGCTGATGACTCAAGCTTTACAGCCACATCCGGTGTATAATATCCAAAAGGTTGGAGGGCTTGCCGAACTTTTTGGGGCCCCTGCCGCTCAAGGCGCTTTAGCCAGCTATCATCCACAATACCATCTCGTATCAAGTCTTGTGGAATCTCCATCGCTTTCTCAACGGCTTCACGTTCCTTGCCTGTTACCCCTTCCACATTAACTGTCAGGTATTTAACTTGGTCAGCATGTAATAACCCTATCCAACCGGTTATGGTCACGCATAACACTATGAGTCGAATCACTGGCAATACTGTCTTTGTATGCGCTCTGTGCAGCATTCAGGTGTGTGATATAATACACAGCGTTTTCATGTGAAATCAATTCTTCAGATATTAACACAACCAGCTCTTTATGGGACGCTATCCCAGCCAAACACCTCTTGCGCAAAGCTAAGCGATGAATGCATTTAACTGCAAATGGATCAATAAAGGGACCTTTCCGTTGGAATCTCTTGAAATCGTAACCCAAAGAGTTTATTATCATCAGACATCGTGATTAGGCTTCACATCATCAACTCTTTTGAAGGAGTGCTTATGAAGTTATCAAGATATTGTTATACCCACGTATTGGTTTTCTTTCTGACCGGTTTTGCTTTTATGTTCTCTTCTTGCGCTACAACTAACCACCAACAGTCTACTCCCTATGCAAGCGCTATCCAGGAAATAATATATGGCAAAATCTCTGGTTTAAGAGAATCTTCATCGAGCAGGGATACTGGATCACTCGGAAACACCAGATGGCGCGTTGTGAACGTCAGTCCAAACATTCAGAATTTTTTAAAAGGCACGGAATTCTTTTTTGAAAGAAGTGGTGTTCTTGTTGAATCTGCGGAACTACCAAACGGTACCATCTATACAGATACCCATCGGTATCGCGTACTCGATTCCACCCTTGTTCTTACCAAGGATGGGCTTACTGCTGTTACACTCTGGAAAATAGAAGGTGAGACTTTGAACATTGATAGGGATGACTATAGATTGACACTGAAAAGGATAAATAATTAAAGCCTTTTTCTACAGGTGTTTACACTCATTCGACATCATAATATGATGCGAAGACCTCTTTTTTTGACTTTACTTCAGGCAGTACATAAACAACTCCCATCACCCCGGCAAAAGCTGGTTTCACGACTTTATCAAAAAATGTTGCTGGCACATTGATACATCCATAAGAGATACGGTTGTCGAGGGGTGTTGGAGTGGCCAGGCGTTCCAAGCGGCGTTCCTCCGGTTTATTTGTAACTACCCGATGAAGCGACATAGCACCCTCATAATCAACCCAGAGAATATCCTTTCTATAGAAATTGATGCCCATGTAAGAAACGAAACGACCCGCAGGTGTTGTACGTTCTTCTGGACGGATTGAAGACATCTTCCTGTTACCAATACCCGGTACTGCATCGTCTCCAACAGCCATACCTAACAGTGCGGGGGCTGCCCCGCGAAGCCGACCATCAGCATGGAATACAAAAACCTTAGCGCTTATCTTGTCAACGATTACAAAGGGCATTCCGCGATTGTTACCCGAGTCCACAATCCAGTCTGCCACGTGTCGCGCATCTTGAGATGCCTCTTCCTGTTCAAAGTTTGCTCTTTTTGGCAGGGGCTTGGCCAACACTGGTTGTGTTTCGACAGACAGACTTGCTACTTCAATGTTTTGCCCAGTCAATGTTCCGCTCTGATCTGACAATCGCGTATCGGCATCTACTGCCAAAACAGAAAAAGGGATTAAAAAAAAGACCAGCGCGTAAAAGCCCAAAAATTTGCTATTCTTTGCCACGCACAAATTCCTTTGAGAAATTATCAATATCGAAGCGATCACAAATCCTCAAGTTGGTTTTTCTTGTGGCTCCCATGTAGTTACCCGTTAAGTAACAGTATGCATTCTCATTTACCAACTGATAGAAGAGGCCCCGCCTCATGTTTTTTAACAATCAGCGGGGCAATTCACCTATGAAGCTTTAGTTGCGGTCTTTCTTAGGTGGTGGTGGAGGAGGAGGTGGTGGTGGAGGAGGAGGTGGTGGTGGAGGAGGAGGTGGTGGAGGAGGTTGGATTTTTTCAGCTGGTGGTGGAGGTGGCGGTGGAGGTGGACATTTTACAGGAAAGAAACATCCATCACGTTCTACGCATGGGCCAGGCTTGCAGTCATCTTTACTAAAGCAGCCTTCGTATGGAACACATGGGCCTGCCGGAGCTGGTTTTAAAGAGCCCATTATCTGGCAGCAACCTGAAAACAATAAACCAACAGCAACAAGAAACAGAAATGCAACTAAAGATTTTTTGTTCATACATCCTCCTTCTTTTAGTTTTTTCCCAGGCTTCATTACCTCTCCCTAGTGTGCCTGGGTGTATTTTATAAAAAAGACTTTACATTACATTATATCCTACTATTCGATAAAAGCAATATTTTCTTAAAACTTTTTAATGACCAAATTATTTTTAATAAATCTGAGGTTTTCAGCTATGGTTTTACTCAAATCCCCCAGGGCTTCGCTCATTAAAGCAACCAGGACATCGTATCCGCTCCCTTTTGCAGGTTTAGTAACAATTGCTTCCTGGAAAGACAAAAGACTTTTTCCATCCTTATCAAACACTGCCCATTGTGCTCTAAGGGTCAAACTGCCGTCTTGAACAGCATCGAATCGATATAAAATTACTGGAACCCTGTAAGATTCTGGCATGGTAGTTTTCCATGCAACTACAGCAAGGCCATCGCGGTCAAGCAAGGATCCGATATTTTCAATAAGCACTCTCGAGATCTCCGTTTTTATGGAACCACCCCACAGGTCGAATTCCGAAATCATGAGTTGATTCTCCTTGGCCCGTGTCACAATCTCTGCTCTGTCAAGATACTCTGGAATCTCAATGGGTCCTATGGCTATAATTTTGTTCTTGTCATGGAGTATTGTCTTGTCTTCTGATATTTGTGGAGGCATGGGTGTAAGCGCATAAAACCTTGCTGGTGGAGATGATCCACAAGCGGTTAAAAGAAGGGCCATAAGGATGTTCCCCAGTACAAGCGTTTTGAGAGCAGCCTTCTGTTTCATACTCATTCTCCTTTTAAGGTTCTTTTGCCTTTAATGAGGGACTCGGGATGCCTGTAGATGTAATCAGATAAAGATCGAACAGACCGAGAGGCTTTGGATACTTCGTTCAGAGCATTGTCTATCTGATACATAAGGGCTGAATTATCTGATGCAAGCTTTTGAACAGAACTAAAAGTTTTCTCTGCCTGTTCCAAAGAGGCACGTGCCGTGGAAAGCGTCTTCTCCACTGCACCAGGGACATTTTGAGACTTATCGGCAAAGGCCTTGATTGAATCGGAAGTTTCTTTCAGGTTAGTCATCATGGGGCCAATTTGCTGGTCTATTTTTCCGAGAATTTTGCGCGATTCCTTCAGACCTTCAGATAAAGATTCAAGGCTCGATCCGATTTGGGGTGAGTTAGCAACTTTTTCTATTCCCTCTATCGATTTCAATAACTTATCAAAGAGTTCCTTGAGTGGAAGTTCTTCCGCTGTTCTCAAAAGTTGATCGAGGGGGGATGAGACTGTAGGAATCTCAGGAAACCTTTTATCCATCCCCACATATCGTGCTGGTTTGCCTGGGAAAAAATCAACATTTATCATGAGTTGGCCTGTTACAAAACTCTGTAACTCAAGCTGTGCTCTCAGTCCTTTCTGAATAAGTTCTTCCCAGACTTCAGCACTCCCGATAGTTCCCTTAGAACCAGTTACTTTAGTAGGATCAATTTCAACATACACCGGGATTAAAAAAATCAGGTCTTTTGGATCAAATTTTAGCTCAATGTCCTTGACAGAACCTATTTTCACCCCTCGAAAGTTGACAGGTGAACCCTCATTCAGCCCTTTAACCGACCCCTCAAAAAACATTACATAAACAGACCTCTTGGTAAAAAATTTCTGAGAACCGAAGACTATCACTGCAATAACCCCCAATGCTATTGCTCCGAGCACAAAGGCTCCAATCAATGTTTTGCTTGCAGGTTTGCTCATACAATCTCCTTCACCACATCCATTAGGCTCGGCCAATGGCTTGAATACGAGGCTCTGAGGCACCCCGCGTGAGAAATCTTCTTACAGTATCATTATCACATTCTTCAAGAAGTTTCTTGGGATTACCTGATGCAATAATTGTCTTTGATTCCGTATCGAGAAAAACCGAATCATTCCCTATGCTAAAAATACTTGCAAGTTCATGGGTGATAACGACTACTGTTGTTCCCATACTACTTTTGAGTTGCAAAATGAGATCATCAAGCATCCGGGCACTGATAGGATCCAATCCTCCTGAGGGTTCATCAAGAAAAAGAATTTCCGGATCTAATGCCATTGCCCTGGCTATACTCGCCCTTTTCTTCATTCCACCACTTATTTCAGAAGGGTAGTAATCTTCGAAGCCTGCAAGTCCTACGAGAGCCAGTTTTAACGAAGCGAGTTCCAGAGCCTGATCATGATCAATTTTTTGATATTCCTGAATGATCAGCATTATGTTCTCTGCAAGAGTCATGGAACTCCAAAGAGCCCCTCCCTGATACATAACGCCTATGCGCCTTAAGATTCTTTCTCTTTCTGATTCTTCAATGTCCCAGAAACTTTCTTTGTCGTAAAATACCTTTCCTCTGGCAGGACGTTGGAGACCTATGAGGTTCCTCATTAAAGTGCTTTTGCCGCAACCACTCCCCCCCATTACAATAAAAATATCCCCTCTGTTTATGGTAAATGTAAGATCCCTCTGTATAACATTGTCACCAAATGCCATGGTAAGATCTTCAACCACGATAATTGGTTCAAAGACCGCCTTATCTTTGTTCTGTTTTTGAACTTCGCCAATCACTGATCACCGTTAACCATTAACTGTCTTTTATATACCCAAGATGTTGCATCCTATCGTGATAATTGCTGTAGCAATAATGATACTCACAATGCTCGTTACTACCGCTGAAGTAGTAGCCTCTCCAACTGCTGATGCGCTTCTACTGCACTGCATTCCTCTGAGGCATCCCGCTGTAGCCACAAGGATACCAAAAATAAAACTGCTGAACAACCCTATACCAACTGTAGTGAGCGTTAAAGAACCTTTTGTTGCATTGAGATACTCTCGGATTCCAATATCAAACCCTCCCACACCAACAATCATGCCCCCAAGAATGCCCATGAGGTTAGCATATAATGTAAGGAGGGGCATCATAACAGCGAGGGCGATAATTCTTGGCAGTACAAGAAACTCCATCGGTGGCAATCCGGCAGTTTTCAGGGCATCTATTTCTTCATTCACCTGCATGGACCCTATTCTGGCCGCAAAAGAAGCTCCTGTTCGACCAGCCATAATAATACCTGTCATAATGGCTCCCATGGCCCTCACCATAGCGATTGCAACCAAATTTGCTATGTAGATTTGAGCTCCAAACATCTTCAATTGAATGGAACCCACAAAAGCAAGTATTAACCCGACAAGAAGGCTGATAAGCGAAACAATGGGAAGGGCCTGAGCCCCTGATTCCTGTATTATAAGTAAAAGATCTGACCATCGAAATCGTGCTCTACCAGTAAGAAACCTGAAAAAAGCTATTGCTATCTCACCGACAAAAGTAATTGTTTCAGCTATTGATCCCCAGATTCTCGCAACATGAATTCCAACTCGTGTAGTCAGTGAAAGCTTAATTTGACTTGTTCTGATCGCTGTTCTCTCAGGAACAGATGATGCAAGCTTGCATAGATTAATCACACCTTCCGGCAAACCTTCTGTTGTCAACTCAATCTGTTTCTGTTCGCAATAGTTGGCTATTTTTAATAAAAATGTGATAAGGATGCTATCCCAGCGGCCAAGACCACTGGAATCAAACCTGATTTTCCTTATAAGTGAGTCTTTTTCCAATTCCTTGGTAAGCCTGTTAAAACCCGGAACCTGACTCCCTATCTTCCAGGTCCCGAATAACTTCACAATAAGGACATCATTGTCTGGTTTTACAAAGTCGAGCTCTGGGCCAAAATTTCTAATTTCTCTCGGCTCACCTGTCTCACTCATTTGTGTCTACCGATGATGAATGATAGGGTAAATCATATCACAAGTCAACATATTGCATCAGACAAAGAGTTATTGTAGGTGCTTTCGTTTCCTGTATTGACGAATCAGGCTATTTGTTGAACTATCATGGGCAAGTGCAGGCTCAATTATGCTTTCAAGTTCAGGAATGATTCGCTGTGCCAATTCTTTTCCAAGCTCTACCCCCCACTGATCAAATGCATTAATGTTCCACAAAGCAGCCTGGGTAAAAACATTGTGCTCATAAAGGGCAATAAGCTTTCCGAGTGTATCAGGTGTAAGCCTGTCAGCCAAAATAGTGTTCGAAGGCCTGTTCCCTTTAAAAACCTTGTGTGGTACAAGCCATTTCTGTGTTCCATCAGCTTTAACCTCTTCTGACGTTTTCCCAAAAGCCAGGGCCTCACTTTGTGCAAAAACGTTGGCAATGAGTATATCGTGATGACGACCAATAGGATTCAGAGTCTTGTTGAAAGCAATAAAGTCACAGGGGACAAGTTTAGTACCTTGGTGTATGAGCTGATAGAAAGAGTGCTGACTGTTCGTTCCTATTTCACCCCAATAGATTGGGCCGGTCTGATAAACAACCCTTGCCCCGTCAAGGGTTACTTGTTTGCCGTTACTTTCCATGGCCAACTGTTGAAGATAGGCTGGGAAACGTTTGAGATACTGTTCGTAAGGGAGAACTGCCATAGTCTCTGCTCTAAAAAAGTTGTTGTACCAGATAGCCAAGAGCCCCATAAGTACCGGCAGGTTTCGCTCAAACGGGGCAGTGCGAAAATGTCTGTCCATCTGGTAGAAACCATCAAGGAGTGAATGGAAGTTTTCAGGGCCAATTGCGATCATTGTTGAAAGACCGATAGCTGAATCCAAAGAGTAACGGCCACCAACCCAATCCCAGAAAACAAACATGTTCTCGGGATTGATGCCGAATTTTTCAACTGTCCCTTTATTTGTTGATACTGCAACAAAGTGTTTTGCCACTGATCTTTCTTCACCGCCAAGCCCTTTTAACAACCAGGCTCTCGCTGTATGCGCGTTTGTCATTGTTTCCAGGGTTGTGAAAGTCTTGGAAGAAACAATAAAAAGGGTTTCTGTTGGATTAAGACCGTTTACTGCCTCGGCAAAGTCTGTACCATCTATATTTGAAACGAACCTGAATTGCAGGTTTCTATCACTATAATATTTAAGTGCTTCATAAGCCATGGCAGGCCCCAGGTCTGAGCCACCGATACCAATATTGATAATATTGCGAATTCGCTTTCCGGTGTACCCCAGCCATGAGCCATTGCGTATTTTGATAGAAAAATCAGACATCTTGTCGAGGATTTCATGGACCTGCGGCACCACGTTTTTTCCGTCCATTATTATTGATGATCCTCTTGGTGCCCGCAGCGCAACATGAAGAACAGCACGATTTTCTGTAACATTGATCTTTTTACCGCTAAACATGGCTTCAATGCGGCTTTGCAGGCCGGATTCCTCGGCTAATTGAACAAGAAGCCTGATAGTTTCGCTGATTACACGATTTTTAGAGTAATCAAGAAAGATTCCTGCGCCTTCAGCACACATGTAATTACCCCGCTCAGGATCAATGGCAAAAAGCTCACGAAGATGTTGCCTTCGTATTTCTCTGTAATGAGTTTTAAGCGCTTTCCATGCCGGTCTTTTGTTCAAGGGTAGATTGCCCGTTTCCATGCTCATGCTCCTTTTGTTTTTCCGGTTAAAGCGTTTTTAACTATCTGCTGCGCTTCATTTACAATAGTCTGGAGATGGCTCTCACTCTTGAAGCTCTCCGCGTAAATCTTGTATATATTCTCTGTTCCTGATGGTCTGACCGCGAACCAGCCATTTGATGACAGGATTTTCAATCCACCTATTGATGCGCCATTGCCCGGGGCTTTCGTCAGCTTTTCAGTGATAGGTTCTCCTGCAATCTCTTTTGCAACAATCATTTCTGCAGTCAGGTTTGCCATGATGGCTTTCTCATCAGGTGATATCGGTGCATCAACCCTCGTATACCAGGAATATCCCAATTGCTCTATTAGTTCTTTATAGATTTCTCCCGGGTCTTTACCTGTGCGGGCTGTAATTTCTGCTGCAAGTAGATTCATGATAAGGCCGTCTTTGTCAGTTGTCCAGACAGTTCCGTCTTTTTTCAGAAAGCTTGCACCAGCACTTTCTTCACCGCCAAAACAGCATGAACCTTCGAACAAACCCTCGACAAACCATTTGAAGCCCACAGGAACCTCGGTCAATCTTCTACCCACGGTTGCAACAACACGGTCAATGATACTGCTACTGACCAGCGTTTTTCCAACAGCCGCCTCTTTTGGCCACTGAGGCCTATGTGTCAACAGGTAATAAATTGCTACCGCAAGATAGTGGTTGGGATTCATGAGGCCAATTGAGCGAGTAACAATCCCATGCCGGTCAGCATCAGTATCATTGGCAAAAGAAACCTGGTATCTGTCTTTAAGGCTGACCAGGCCTGCCATGGCAAAGGGGCTTGAACAATCCATCCTTATTTTTCCGTCATGATCAACGGGCACAAAGCTAAACCTTGGATCGACCATTGCGTTAACAACAGTAATATTCACTTTGTACAGGGATTTAATCGGCTCCCAATATTGGATAGAAGACCCTCCAAGGGGATCGACACCCATGGCAACACCTGAGGAGCTTATACAGTCCATGTCAACAACATTGATGAGGTCTTTTAAATAGAGAGTCACGAAATCGTGAGAGTGCGTTGTAGAGGCTTTAAGGGCTGACTCATAGGACATCCTCTTCACTTCTTTGTTGCCAGCCATCATAATAAGATTCGCCCGGTCCTGTATCCATCGGGTCACCTGGGTATCAGCTGGACCTCCGTTTGGTGGATTATATTTAAAACCTCCATCTTCCGGGGGGTTATGAGAAGGGGTTACGACAATACCATCTGCCAGGCCCTCACTCCGGTTCTTGTTATGGGAAAGAATGGCGTGGGAAATTACCGGGGTCGGGGTATATCCGTCATCACGCTGGATCATAGTTTCCACTCCATTGGCTGCTAGCACTTCAAGAGCCGTTCGTTGTCCAGGCCCTGATAATCCGTGAGTATCTTTGCCAATGTAGAGCGGGCCATCAACCCCTTTGCTTTTCCTGTAATCACAAATGGCCTGGGTTGTTGCCAGAATATGGGCCTCGTTGAATGTGCCGGAAAGCGATGATCCCCTGTGCCCACTTGTTCCAAAGCTTACAAGTTGAGTAGGATCTTTTAAATCCGGCTTACGTTCGTAGTACTCTCTTTCAAGCATTTTCAAATCTACAAGCATTTCTTCTGGCGGTAATTTACCTGCAAGGGGAGAGTTTTTCATGCCGGCAACTCCTTTCTTTTTATAATTAAGCTGATTGTGAGAAGTCTATCATACAATGTAGCAGGGATGCCATGTTCACGATTAAAATGAGCTTGAGAAATTCGTAATCATTGTCTTTAAAAACAGAAAGTGATAGAACTTTTAATTGCAGGGAGGTTGGATAAACATGGCGCTTCCGAAAAATAAGACAAAAATTGTCTGTACCATAGGGCCTGCCTCTAATTCTATAGAGGTTATGAAAAAAATGATAGAAGCTGGGATGAATATAGCAAGGCTGAATTTTTCCCACGGTGACCGCAAAGGACACAAACAAGCCATTGAAAACCTCAGATTGGCATCCAAAACAGTTGGTACACCCATCGCCATCATGGCTGACCTGCCGGGTCCTAAAATGCGCATTGGACAGATTTCTCCTGATCCGGTACATCTCACCTCAGGGGATTTGTTCACATTAACAACGCGTCAAATATTGGGCAGTGCAGGCATTGCATCAGTGACATTTGACCGGCTCCCGGACGTTGTTAGACCAGGTAATATTATTTTTTTAAATGATGGTCTTATTCAGCTCGAAGCCATAAAAGTATCTAACGCCGATATTGTGTGTAAGGTCATTGTTGGTGGAGAGCTCCGATCCCGTAAAGGTTTGAACATTCCTAATATCGATCTTGGCATAAGTGCTTTTACAGAGCATGACCATGAATGGCTCCAATTTGCAATCGAAAATGGAGTGGATGCCATCAGCCAGTCTTTTGTCGAAGCAAAATCTGATATCGTGTTGGTGCGGGAAGCTGCCAAAGCATGTGGACGCGTTCCTTTTATCATTGCAAAAATAGAACGTTCAGGTGCTTTGAACAATATTGATGAAATTCTGGAAGCTGCCGACGGTATAATGATTGCCCGAGGTGATTTGGGCGTTGAAATACCTATTGAAAGAATCGCTGTTGTTCAAAAGCAGCTCATGCGGAAAGCTAATATGTCAGGCAAACCGGTTATAACTGCAACTCAGATGCTTGAGTCTATGACAGATAATAGTCGCCCAACTCGCGCAGAAGCAACGGATGTTGCCAATGCCATTCTTGACGGCACAGATTGTGTCATGCTTTCTGGTGAATCTGCCATGGGAAAATTTCCTGTGGAATCTACGGCAATGCTGGTTAAAATAGCCGTTGCAATTGAGCCTTCTCGGCCTGGCCATCGTGTTAGAGAAGCTTTGAAAGTTATTGTCACCGGCAATGAAGTTACAGGAGGTGACCTTATTACTTTGTCTGTAGAGAGTGCGCTTCAACAAATGCCTGTTACCGCTGTATTAATACCGAGCCACAGCGGAGGTACTGCCCAAAGGCTTACCCGTCTCCGATTACCGATATGGATAGCTGCAGTAGCATCACAAGATGCCACGTGTCAGGCTCTTCAGTTTTCTTATGGAGTGCACCCCATTCTTGAAGCGGAGAACAAACATAATTGGACAGAATACGCCAGAGAATGGGTTAAATCTCAGAGCCTAAGCGGAGACTTTGTGATTCTTATTGAAGGACCATCTCCGCGAAATCCCAGAGCAAACCATAAGCTGGAAATTGTTGATGTGAAGTAAGGGATGGGACGTGAAGAACTGGAAAGGTAAGGGCGGGGGGAAACAATCAAAATAAACTTAAGGCCCCAAAGCTGCTTTCCGAGGGGTAAGCTACGGTAGGACAAGCAATGCCTTGAGGCCCGTGGAATGTTCTGTATTTTTATTGTCGCTTATGATTGATGAAACTTAAGAATAAATAAGTGGAACAGTATACATTTTTAATCGTACTATTTTGTAAAAATACTGCCATCTATTTAACATCCTATGACAATGGATCAATTATGAAGTAATAACAGTGGCTTAACCATACAGTCACACTCGGTAAAACTTCTCAAGCCTATCATAGTCTCTGATTTTCATATATTCCGTTATTATATGATCTGCGGGGGTAACCCGCCCGTACTTGTATTCACACAGCAGAGGGGCGGATTGCATGAGGTCTTGCGTTGAGCAATTTTCAAACGTTTAATCAGCCTTACTTATTGCTTCTACAGGGCACTCGTCAATGCATGTTCCGCAGTCGGTGCAAAGATCTGCATTAACCTTGGCAACATCATCAACGGTAATGGCTTCAACCGGACATGCATCAGCGCATGTCCCGCATCCTGTACAGGCATCTTCGTCAATCTTTGCGGCCATCCTCATCACCTCCTTTTAATGTGTTCAACATTCCTAAACGAATATAAAGAAAATGTCAATAAGGAAATACCAGACCTTTTCATGAATTTTTATTTTAACCTCCCCGGCCCAAAAAGGTGGAGCATGGCTTGGAATCAGGCTTCTTTGCCGGTAAAATATTCTGTTGTCTGCTTTTTGAACATACGGTCTTACCTCTGAGGTCACTGCTTTCTGAGCGTTTCCTTTGTGAGAAAAACTGCAATGAGATTCAAGATACTTATGAAAACGTACATTAGTATCACTGAATGGTAGGCAGAGGATGGATAATGGGTTCCAATCTTCCCCCCCTTGTCAAGGATAAACCCTATTAAGGGCTGGGCTACCACACCCCCGAGAAAAGGAAAGAGATTTACCGCACCAATTGAAATGCCTGCTACTTCTCCAGTAAAAAGTTCTTTTGTGGCTGCATATCCTATGGGCAGAACACCTGTGCCCATAGCACCCAGGAAGAAAAAAAACAAATAAAGCAAGCAAAGGGGGAGTGAATCGTGACAAAAAAGCATCATGAGCCAGCACGCAACGTACACTATTGAAGTGGCCACTATGACCTTTTTCCTGCTCACAAGGACTTTGTCGGAAACATAACCCAGAAAAGGTCCGGCAAAAACCATGGCGAGAGGAAACATGGAAAGGATATTTCCCACAGCAGGCTTTGAGAACCGGTAGACATCCATCAGATAAGGACCTGCCCACAGGCTTACGAAGCCAAAACTACCCGCGCCTACAAAAAACATCCAGGCAGCCAGAGGCCAAAAATACTTTTCTTTCATGACCATTTGCAGATCTCGGCCAATCTTCACCATACTGTTTCCCTGAACCTTGCCTGTGTCGACAACAGTCCCGGGATCGATTTCATCGGGTCTGTCTGAAACGGTGAACCTCATAAGAGAGGTAAGGAGCAGGGTAATTATTCCGAGCCCAATAAATGCCCACCGCCAATCGAAATACTGTGAAAAAATAGCCAGGGGAGTGGCAGCCGTCAACCACCCTACCCCTCCCGCTGCAATGTAAAGAGCGGAAACACGGGCAAACTCAGTAGGTTTAAACCAGTTGCCAAATATCTTGAGGGATGTAACAAACATGGCAGAAACACCGAGGCCTACAAGGATGCGAGAGAAAATGGCAAAACCGAGGGTGTGGGAAAGACCGAAAAGAACCGATCCTATGCCCGCAATAAGGGCGCACATTATTGCTGTTTTTTTAGCTCCCCAGGCATCTGAGAGAATGCCTGCCGGTATCTGCATTGCTGCATAGGGATAGAAATATGCAGAGGCAAGAACCCCCAGCGCCATGCCGCTTATATCAAATGACTTCATGAGTTCAGGCGCTACAACAGCAGGACAAACGCGGTGGAAATAGCCAAAAAGGTATTGGACTGCAAGCACAATGAAGATCACCCACTTGTATTGAAGCGAATTACGGCCTGTCACTTGTGTACCCTGCTGCTCATTCCATTCCATATTTGGAATGCGTTATCTTTACCACGGCGAGGTTCCTTTCTGTTGAGTTTAACCAATGGCCTTGTTTCCTGTTGCACAAGGTTAGCATAATCCATTTTCAATAGCACTACCAAAGCCATTTTTGAATAGCCCGTCCGTTTAAATTTCCCGGTCAATGAAGCAGGACAGATTATACTGGATTTACAAGGAAGACGAACAGGCATTGGCCTTCATGGACACGCCGGCGATAAGATCTCCCCAATCCCTTGGTGAAGGCTTCCTTCACCATATCCCTTGAAGATCACAATCGTTATGGAGAGAACCCGCTGACCCAATCACCTGACATAGCTCCAATTTTAACATGAAACCAGCTTTTTAAATTTATACAAATCACAGAACAAGAGGGAGAAAAACCATATGGACCCAATTTCCAAGCAAATTTTATATTGACCTGCTCTTGTGGAAACAGATCAATTCCTTGATAAACAGGGAGAGTGAACACCCTGGTTCTCTAAAGAAATTTGTACACTTTACAGGGGTAAGGTCGTTTCGGCTGAGACACACACAAGCTTGCTCCCTCATCGATATGTGTATTGACTCTCGGATACATATTCTGTTTAATAGTGCTGTGCCATATTGGAAGGTATGAGAAGCAAGGGTACATGAAAAGAGCTGTAAATCACTTACAGCAGACAAAAAATTATTTATGAGGAGGTTTCACATGAAAAAATCACTCTGCATCACAATTTTTTTAGCAATTCTTTTGATGATTGGCGCCTATACTGTTCAGGCTCAGGTAAACCTGACTTCGTTTGACGGCTTATGGTTGCAGGATTCCACAAAATTCCGTAACATGATAAATGCCGGTATTGACGGCTCAAACATTGTTCCTACAAAGGGTGGAAATGAGTCTTATAAGAGCTATGTATGCATGGAAGTTGAACCTGGCGCTCCAGACACTATAAAACTTAGATCATATGATAGACGCGGAAACTATACAGATATATACGGTAATCTTTATTGGCTATCCGGAACTAACTCAAACTTTTTTGGTTATGTAGAGTTTTTTTCTGAGGATGGTTATGAGTATGACTTTGCTTATGTAACTGTAATAAACAATAAGTTCACATCAGTACCCGGATATGGCACGTACTCGGACCCAACCGGATTTGATACATGGAATTTTCTCTGGAGTGCTAAGATTCCCAAAAAAGTGCCCTATGATATTTGGATTACGCCGTGTGGAGTCCTAGATTAATTATTCCATAAATTGCATTGACATTTCTGCGTCTGTTATTGTGTACTTGCCAGCACAATGGATGCGTGGCTATTGAAGCACGAAACGCTGATGGAACTGGAGGCAGGAACAGTGGTGAGGCTGCTAGGTGTAAAGAATCCCGAAGTGGTAGCCAGGGAATTTCACGTAAGTAGGCAGACCATCCATGACTGGCTTACCGGCTACAGGAATAGGGATGGGAGAACCTTGGGGGTCGGTAAGCACTCATTTAGCTATTCGTAAAGGCCTGCATGAAGATGATTTGTAACTTATTGATAGTAAAGTGCCCCCGGCATGACTCGAACATGCGGCACATGGATTAGGAATCCATTGCTCTATCCACCTGAGCTACGGGGGCACGGGGTTGATTATACCGATTTTCCCCGGGTCTTTCAACAGGAAATACTGTTCACCTTGCACCATTAACCTTGTATTGGCCTACCTCAGCCCGTCTTCCTTCTTTGCTTCATCTTTCTTGAGTCCGCCGACACGGGGATGGGGTCTGCCACCATCAGTAACTGCAACTGCAATAACGATTTCATCCGATTTTGGCGCATCGCTGATTGACACCGTCATGCCGTCAAAATGTGACCGGACAAAAGCAGCATCCTTGTAATGAAGGGGAATATCGAGGCTGTCTCCCATTCGACCTATCTTTTTGACAGAAGGAATGATTGCCTTCCCACCCCCTGTAGCTGCACGGAGAGGGGTTCCCAGCTTTGGGTGTAAAAGGGCCGCTGCAAGCTCAAGTTCTCCTTTCTCGCCCACTATTGCCGCCTTTCCATAACTGTGAACTTCCACACCTTTACCGAGTGCTTCAACTGCTTTATCAGAGATAATTTTTCCAAGCTCTTCGCTGTAATCGATAAGGGCGTTCAAATCTTCCTGGTACTTTCCTGCATAAGGGTTTTTAATCACTGCAAGTGTGGCAACCTTACGGATTGGCTTATCGAGCTTTTTCTCACCTTCCCCATAGACCTCTTCAACAACTGTGACAATCTTTCTAATTTCCATTTTGCACCTCCAAAATAATGGGGTAGCCACCACTGATCGTGGTGACGATATGATCCTTTAGTTTGATAATGGCATCATAAATATATTTTTTTATTTTTATCTTGAAAGCCAATTGCAACCCTTTTTCCAATGAACCGCTTATATCATCTTCAGATAACTGATTAATTTCAACTGTAACATACTCTTCTGGAATATCTGTCAGCGGATCAATCTCGGACGCCTTTATTCGACGAACCTGATTAGTAATTATGCTGGTATTATTGCAAATAAACGTGGCTGCTGCATCTGCCACTGCACCTGTTGCCGCAACTACTGTTACGCTATCTGCCAGCCCCAATGTGAGGCTTCTTCCGCCAAAGCCGCTCGTTGCCAGGCCGTAATCGGAAAATCCCTTAATGTCAAGGGTATAAGAAGTGGCCCTGCCTGTGTGAATGTCACCAATACCGACTTTCAACCCTTTTTCATAACGATCAAAAACTGAGATGTCCCCACCATTATTTACAGAAATAATATCAAGCCCTTCGCCTTTGATATGCTCTTTAAGAGCATCTGAGACAGAGCCAGCAACGGCTGCCATGGGTGTCAGGCTCATTTCATCTATTGTCTTAACAGCTTCGACCATCTTTCGAGCCACATCAGGCATATGTTTCGTGTTTTTGATCTTATATGCTTTTTGTTTCAGCACCGGCAGATACTCCCGAATATCTCTCAAAATATTTTGAATCTTTTCCTCAAGCCTGGATCTGTCAAATTCGTATGGCATACCCTCTTTTTCACCATATACTACAAGGCTTGCCGGACCGATTTCTATAAACATAATAAAGATCAGGAAGTTGCTTTATCTTTTACTTCTTTCAACACGTCTTCTATCGGCTTAACAGCATCGATGTGGCCGCCAATGCTCTTGAACGTGTCGAGTGACATTGTGTACTCCACAGGCAGAATAAATGATGGCGTTGGTGAAACATAGACGCTACCATATTTGATCTGTTCTACATCAACAAGGAAGTTTATACCCCCGCCAGGGAAGATAAAAGGCTTTGCACCACCGATCGTCACAGAGACCTTCCCTTCATGGACTGCTTTTGTCAATTTGATTGGATTTTTTGTTACCCCTGCCCTTGCAGAGCCACCTACACCGGCTGCAAAAATTGCGCTTACTCTTGACACTTCGCAGGAACTTCTTAAAACCTTTATGAATTCCATAGCTCCATCGTCAGGCTGCTCTTCCCTAAATTCACCCTTTATCATACGAAAATAAGCATATCGCCAACCAGTGGTTTCAGTAATAAGGAGGGTCATGCCTTCTTTGCATTTCTTCTGATCAATCTCTTTTATTACATCAAGAGGCTCCTGGATATCGGTACCGCCCCACCCTGTTCCTTTTCCCAGGAAATACCTTCCGTCAGTGCTTTTTTGGCCTTTTATGGATACAGGTGACCGCTTCTTCTTCAGATATCTGCCTGCCGGGTGTTCGCTGAAAAGTCCTGTAATGTGACCATCAAGAACAATAACTTCGTCTGCTGCCTTTTCCATATACGGTGCAAAAAGGCCGGACACCGCACTTCCGCACCCTACCCTCATTTTTTCCTCGGATTGACCGTTAACTTTTGGTGCTTTGCCAAGAGCAAGTTCCAGGGTAGGACCGTCTTCAACCTCAACCTTTATTATTTTTCCCTGAAGGAATTCAAACAAAGTCTTTGCTGCGAAAAGTCCGTCTTTGGATGTAAGAATGTTTACTCCCCCAAGAGAAAGTATCTTTGAACCGTATTCCTCTGTACAAAGATGACCCAGGTGCCTCTTGCCTTTTCTTCGGATATAGACCTTTTTTGACTCCTGGCCAAGGTACAGGTCTGTGTCTATCTTGAGCTTCATCCCGCTGTAACTTAAGGGCGCTTCGGTCACAACAGTAACTATATCGATCCCGTCTCTTACACCTTTCACAATAAATGGGGAAGGTCGGAAATCAGGATATGTTGTACCTGAGCCAATACCTGTGATCAGTGGTTTTTGTATCAATGAATCTTCATCTGCTCCAACAAGGTTGAGAACTTCATCGTAGGTGTGTACCCTGCCCTTTCTCAGAATCTCACCCTTTGCATTGTAATAGCGCAAGCACGCACCTGTAGCTCCTTCTGGTATCCTGCACATGATCGGACAGTTTGTGCACATTGGTTTGTCGTCATTATCTATAACACTGAAAACACCTTCCGGGCAGACCTTCTGACATGTTTTACATTCAACGCAGCCACCACCCACCAGAACCTTTTTATCTTTAATGGTAATAATATTAAGCGGACACACCTCTTCGCACAGTCCACAACCCTTACATCGTTCTATATCTATTTTCATAATAAACCTCTTTCGCTGAGATGTGAGAACCGAGAGATTAGAGCTGCAATTCTGCAGTTTCTGTTGCCGTACTTTCCCTATGCCCTCTGCTTACGCTCTATGCTATTACTTTCCTCACCGGCGGCGGTGTGTTTCTGCTAACCTGTGTTTTGACAATCCCATCGATGAGAACCATGCCTATACCCGGTATGTCACCTACTTCAATCGCTTCCCTTGCATCCTTTCCTGCTGAGCCCATAGGCGCATCAATTATCTGAAGGTCAGCATAGTCTCCAACCTTTACCATACCATGAGATAAACCATATACAGTCTTGGTGTTTCCTGTTGCACAGCAAATAGCGATCTCTGCTGGGATACCGCAAAGAGATGAAACAAAATTGACCATTCTCCAAATACCGAGAGGAATCACTCCTGTTCCTGACGGAGCGTCATTTCCAATGATGAGTCTATTCAGTATCCCTTTGTTCTTCATATAGCGGGCTATTTCGAAAGCGGTCAAAGGGTTTCCGCAGTGGACTACTTCTATTGCACATTCAGTCTTGTCGATCACCTGTCGTGCCTCATCAACAGACACGCTTGTAGGACCTCCGTTAAGATGGCATGCAACTGTTGGATTTGCTACAAGGCAGTCTTCGCACGTTACAGTTGAACTGCCGGGTACAGACGTTCCGCCAACGTGCATCATAACCTTCATTCCATATTTCTTTGCCCACTCTACCATTGTTTTTGCATCCTGTGCTGCCTTTACACTGCCAAGTCCAATCTCTCCTACAAGCCACACCCCATCTGCTGCAAGTTCTTTGAAGTCATCTTCTACGAGACCCTTTTCAAGAATGAGGGCGCCACCGTAAACTTTCACACCGGCAGGACGGGCTTTTGCGAATGATTTCTGTGCCAGAAGGGCAAGGGCCTTTGTTCCCTTCGGATCAGTGGGTCTGCCCGGCAGGTGGACTTCACCGGCAGAGATCATGCTTGTCACACCCCCATGGAGGCTGCTTTCGATAAAGTTAAGCTGGCTCTGCCGTGGTGTAAAATCACCAAAGACCGGATGAGAATGAGAATCAATGAGTCCCGGACAGACTGTCATTCCATTTGCATCAATGACTTTGTCTGCCAAAACAGGAGATTCCTTCTCAATCGCCTTGATCTTGCCGTCTTCTATGATAATCCCTACCGGACCCTCTATGGAGGGTGATTCAATATCTCCGGTAAAAATTGTACCAATATTCTTTATTACCAGCACACTCATGGCTCCTGCCTCCTTTCACTCTTCTTCTCTTCAATCAGTTTTTTCAATCTCTCTATATGACAGGGCAGTTGCGAGGGTTTAACGCCAACAGCATCCTGTATGCCGTTTATAATGCTCGCTGCCTGCGGTATGAGCGCAGGCTCACCCACCCCTTTGGCGCCGAATGGTCCTGTCGGTTCCTCATCCTCTACGATGAACACCTCAATCTCCGGCATATCCATAGAAGTAGGCATGTAGTAGTTATCGAGTGATTCTGACTTACCGGGAATGAATTCCTCCATAAGGGCAAGCCCGATTCCCATGGCCACCCCACCATAGACCTGTCCTTTTACCAGTCGCGGGTTGACTGCCTTGCCCACGTCGTGAGCAGCGTGTACCCTCTTTACCAGGCAGACCCCCGTTTTATCATCTACCTCTACTTCTGTCATGTGGGTTGCGAATGCATAGGTGGCATACGGGGCACCTTCAGATGTTTCCATATCGAGTTGTGTTGTCGGGGGATCAAAGTATCCATCGAAAATCACGTTGTTCTCTGTCCTCGCTTCTTCACAGATATCACCGAGGCTTCTGCCGCGATAATACCCCTTTTCATCGAGATAACGATTCAATTTTCTTGCTGCTTCATACACCGCTTTACCGGATATGTAGGTCTGGCGGCTTGCCGAAGTAGAACCAACGTCTGAAGATGTATCGGTATCGCCGCGCACAAGGACAACATTTTTTTCATCAATCTTTAGCGTTTCAAGGAGAATCTGCCATAGTATCGTGTCTGATCCCTGGCCAATCTCGCACACACCCGAGTGGAGGGCGATCTTTCCGTCGTCAGTGAGCCTGAGATGGCATTTAGCAGGATTTGAAATAGCTGTATTGCCGCATCCGTAAAACATACAGCCAATTCCGAATCCGCTTGTATGGCTCGATTTTTTTCTCTCTCTCCAGAAAGGCTCTATTTTTTTGAGTGTGTCGATGAAACCAACGCTGTCATGAAGAATCTGGGAGGTTGCCGTACTCGATCCCTTCCTAAGCCCATTCTTCAGCCGGATATCAAGGGGATCCATATTGAGGATACGAGCTACTGCATCCATTTGTGATTCATGGGCAAAGGCAAGCTGTGGCACTCCGAAGCCTCTCATGGCACCACATACAGGATTATTTGTGTAAAACATCCGGCTGTCAGCGTGAACATTTGGAACTTCATAGGGGCCTGTTGAATGCACTGCAACACGGAGACAGACTGTTTCGCCATAGGAGATATAGGGACCTGTATCACCGATGATGGTCACCTTGACAGCCTGGATCGATCCGTCCTTTTTAGCGCCAGTCTTGTACTCGATGTAGAGAGGATGCCTTTTTGTGTTCGAGACAAAACTCTCCTCCCGGGTAAAGCGCATCATAACCGGTCTTTTTGTGTAATACACTGCTAATGCAAGGAAAAGCTCGACAGTGACATCGAGCTTGCCACCAAAACCGCCTCCGGTGGTGGATTGGATGACTCTAACCATGTCTTCGGATATCCCCAGGACCCGTGAAATCTCTTTCATCTTGTAGTGGATATTCTGGGTTGAGGAAACGACAACAATCCGCCCGGCATCGTCGAGGTAGCCAACGCCTGCTTCGGTCTCCATAAAACCATGATCAAGCCATGTCGTACTGTAAGTATGCTCAACAATCACATCAGATTCTGCAAATCCCCTCTCTACATTGCCTTTGATAACTTTACGATGGCCGAGCAGGTTTCCGTCTTCATGGATAAGCGTACCTGACTTTTCTGCTGTAAAGGGATCACGGATCGCTTCAATGTCCTCGAAGTGAATCTTCACAGAACTCATGGCCTTTCGTGCTGCATTTTCAGTCTCACCAACAATCAGGAGAATTGGTTCCCCGACGTATCTGACCCTGCCCTCTGCCAGACAGGGTTGATCCTTCTTGATGACGCCGAATTGCTTTTTGCCGGGTATATCCTCACCTGTTATGACCTTTACAATACCTGGCTGGGCAAGCGCTTCGCTCACATCAATACTTTTTATCCAGGCATGGGGTCTTGGGCTCCTATACACAACAGCAAAGAGCAATCGGTCTGCCTTCATGTCTCCTGCAAAAACAGGCTTCCCCAAAACCTTGTCAATTACGTCAATGCGCTTCCTGTTAGAACCGACCATAATACCCTTTATCCTTTTAATATATCCTCTAAGAGAGCCTTCACAACCGGAATCTTGTAAACGAATGAAGGTCGCATACCAGAGACCTTTATTATTTCATCAATGATTTCACCTACTGCAACCTGTATGGTTTTTTCATCCTTTGCCCTGTCCTTTAGTGAATCCTCAACTTTTCTCGGCCTGAAGGGCATGGGAGTACACGAGCCGATGGCCAGCTTTACATCTTTATAAAATCCACCTTTTTCCTGGATGGCCCAGGCAATAGATAATCTGGAGATTGCCCACGCTGCCCGTTTGGTTACACGTTTGTAACCCTCCCTGTATCCTGGCAAGCCCTTTATCGTTATAAAGGTGAGGATTTCATGGGGTTGAATATCTGTTTTGTAGGGTGCAAGAATAAAATCTTCGAGCCTCATCCTTCTGGTTCCATCTTTTGATTCGAGGACAACATCAGCGTCATGAATCAAAAGAGGTGCAAGGGAATCTGCTGCAGGAGATGCATTTACAAGATTTCCGCCAATAGTGCCCATATTTCTGATAGCCGGAGATCCTACCCATCCGCATGCCTGAGCAAGGCTCAACGCCTTCTCACTGATGATTTGATTCACGCTGATCTCATAGTGTGTTGAAAGAGCACCAATATTGATCGTTTCACCATGATCAGAGATAACTTTTATATCGCGAATTCTGGTGATGTCGACAATATGACTGTACGACTCGCCCCTTCTCATCTTGACGAGAAGGTCAGTACCCCCTGCAAAAATTTTTGCACTTTTAAGAGACGACAAATAAGCTAAAGCATCTTCTTTTGACTCAGGAATTACACTTGCAAAGTCCGGCAGCATTTCGAATTGCCTCCACAATCTGGATATATCCGGTGCACCTACACAGGTTGCCGCTGATAGCTTCTTTAATATCGGTGTCAGTGGGGTGCTCGTTTTTCAAGAGGAGACTGTAAGCTGCAAGCAACATTCCAGGTGTGCAGTACCCGCACTGAACAGCCCCATATGTTATAAATGCCTCCTGGAGAGGATGAAGCAGGTTCTCATCTCCAAGAAACTCAACGGTTTTTACATCATGGCCTGAAACCTTAGAAGCCAGAGTAAGGCAAGAATAGTGGGGTTCGTTGTCAATAAGAACTGTGCATGCCCCGCACTCACCAATGGAGCAGCCCTCTTTGACACTTTTTATATCGAGCTTTTCTCTAAGAGCGTGAAGTAGAGTCTCGTTGTCTTCCACGTCAAGGATTGTTTGTTTACCATTTAATGTAAAGTCTATTTTCTTCATATTTTAAATTAATTGAATCGTTATTAACTCAACACTAAAAGTTATGATTTAAAAGCAGTCATTTCATTAGCCTCCCATAAAGTTGGGAAGGAACAGAGCAATCTGAGGAAATATAGTAAGGATAAACGCCACAACGATGATCGAAAGCAGAAACGGAGTCGCACCTTTAAATATCTCTGCCATGGGAACATCTTTTGCGATACCTGCAAGTGTATACACATTAAGACCTACCGGTGGGGTAATGAGGCCTGCTTCCATCATGAGAACAGCCACAACGCCGAACCAGATAGGATTGAAGTTCAAAGCCACGATAACAGGAAAGATGACCGGCAATGTCAGTACCATCATAGAGACAGAATCAAGAAAACAGCCTAGCACAAAATATATAGCAATAATAATTGTCAAGATTACGTATTTTGAGACGGCAAGACCCGCAATCCATGAAGAAACCACTGTCGGTATCGTAGAAAGGGCCAGAAAATAGCTGAAAACAGTGGCACCAGCCACGAGGAAGAGCACCATAACAGAAATCCTTGCCATTTCCAGGAGTGAGTTAAAAAGACCTGACCAACTAAGTTTCCGCTTAATCAATACAATCACCAGCAAAGCTGTAGCACCGATGGCTCCTGCTTCAGTAGGATTGATAAAACCAAGGTAAATCCCACCCATAACAATGAAAAACACAAGGAGTGTTTCCCAAATCCCTTTGAGCGCCCTTAGTTTATCCCCTAACGTCACTTCTCCGGGCGTCATGGGTGCAAGAGAAGGATTCATCTTTACCTGCCCTACGACAACTACTATATAGGCAAGGGAAAGCAGTATCCCTGGCATGATACCGGAAATCAGAAGCTTGCCAATTGACTGCTCAGTAAGCATTCCGTAAACAACAAAACCGAGGCTTGGCGGAATAAGGAAACTGAGAGTTCCGCCGGCAGCCACAACGCCAGTAGCCAGTTTGGGATGGTAGTTAAATCGTCTCATCTCTGGGAGCGCGACATTTCCCATCGCTGCTGCGGCGGCAACAGAGGAACCGCTAACTGCTGCAAAACCTGCACAAGCAGCTATGGTGGCAACACCCAGACCGCCAGGGAGACGCCTGAACCATTTGTCAAAGGTTTCATAGAGCTCTCTGGTGATTCCAGCGCTGCCAGCAAATCCTCCCATCAGTATAAATAGCGGAATAATTGTGTACGGGTAATTTGCAGCAGTTTCATAGACCGTTTTTGCCACCACCGGGAGGGCTGCCTCTAAAGAAGTCAGGGTCCATATACCAAAAAACCCAACAAACATCATGAGAAATGCAATGGGCATTCCCAGAAGAAGTAAAATAACAACCAGGGCACTCCCAAGGATACCTACAGTAATAGGATCAATCATTCAGTTATCTTCCTCCTCACTCTTGCTACTGCGCTGAAAAGATCAATAAAAAGCTCTAACAAGAGCATAAATCCACCCACTGCAACAAGAAGTCTGAAAGGCCACTGGGGTACTCTGAGCATATCCGACACGGTCTTTTCATGAATACCTTCAACGTACCCCTGCCAGATCATGATCGCTATAATCAACATGCTTGCAAGGGTAGTGAAGACCTCAAGGATACTCTGTGTCCTTTTGGAGAATCTCTTAGTCAGAAAATCGACACCAACGTGACCTTTAACCTGCTGGGTGTAGGCAGCACCCAGCAGGATTATAATTGACAACATATATTCCGAGAGTTCCAGGGTACCCGGTATCGGTTTGTTAAAGAAACCACGGCTTATAACATCAGACGTTGTTATAAGCATGAGCGGTATGGCCAGGAACATGCCAACTGCACACACTGAATAGGTGATGCGTCTTATTACCCTCTTAAAACCCTCTAACTGTTCCATGTCAAACCTTTACTGTCAGACTTTTTTAAATTCCGGCGGGCATGCAACGAGATGGACTTTTCTCTTCTCGCATTCTTCATTCATAATTGCCACAACCTTTTTCGCTGGAAGCCCCTTTGCTTCAAGATCTTTCACCCAGGCCCTTGTAACATCCTGGAACCTTGCGTACCACTGCTCTGCCTCGGCTTTCGGGAGGTCGATGAACTTAACGCCTTTATCACCCAATTCCTTCATGATGACTTTATAATCAGCCTGGTTGAGACCTCCAGTCACTCTGAATGGGTTTGTACATACCTCTTCTACAAGCTTCTTCTGGTCCGCTGGAAGTTTGTTCCATGAGTTCATGTTCATGACTGTGCCCTCAGATACGCAACCAAAGGTTAGAACCGTTGCATGTTTTGCAACTTCATAGAGTTTGTAGCCCTGGATCAAAGGAGGACATGTCACAATACCGTCCACCGTTCCCGTCTCCATTGCCATGTAAACGTCTCCTAATGGTATGAAGACCGGCTCTGCACCGAGAGATTTTATATAGTTTGTCTGATGTCCACCAGGTGATCTTAGTTTCAAACCTTTGAGATCTGCCATTTTAGAGATTGGTTTCTTGGACCAGATGAAGGATTGGATGCAGCCATTCAATTCCAGCATCTTGACATTTTTAAACTCATCCTTTAAGGCACGGTTATAGACTGCATTTCCGATGTCTGCAGCAATATCCTTACCATCAACCCATACGGCCAGAGAAAGCACGTCTGTAAGCGGAAAACGCCCTGGTGTCCATGTAGCCGTGAAATAACCCATATCTGACAGTCCCTTGGCAACAATGTCAAAGTGTTCCGGCCCTTTCCCCAGTGCAGCACCAGCATACATTGTATAACCAATCTTGCCGGCACTTCTCTTTTTCAATTCCTCAAGCATAGGGGTCCATACTGTCTTTACCTCTCTCCCCACAGGTGGATGCCATGTACTGAATTTTATATTGGTTGCCTGTGCATGGAGAAGTTTGCCATTGAACATACCCATTCCAAGGGCTGCACCACCGATGAGTGCTCCTTTTAAGAAATTCCTTCTTGAAAGCTCCTTGCATTCGTCACACATTTTTTCCTCCTTTTAAATTTTATTAAAACTAATCTTTAATAATACCTCTCTGTCTGCCTAAACTCAACCATCAATTCTACCCCTAGATATGGCATCCAAACTTAAAAAACGATGTCACCTATATAATTACCCCTAAACCCTACTCTTTTTTAAACCCATCTTAAAGTCACAGTCTTTTGATCCAGAAACATCCTTACAGAATCCATCCTTGACTTTGCTACACCAAAAAATGATTGTCGCTTAGACCCAAGAGGAAAGAATGCGTAAGGCTGTGGTATTCCGGCATTGATTCCCACATTTCCCACATTGCATTCACGTATAAACTTTCGGGCATTCTTCCCGCTCTCTGTGATGAGACATGCAGAGTGACCAAATTCCGTATTAGTATTGATCCATTCAATTACCTGCTCAAGAGAATCGGCCCGGATGAGATTGGAAACCGGTCCAAAGGATTCTTCTTTCGCTATTTCCATAGATGGGGATACACCTTCAAAAATAGAAGGGCCAAGGAAATATCCATTTTCATAACCCTTGACTTTGAGCTCACGACCGTCCAGAATCAATTTTGCGCCTTCATTGAGACCCTTCTCAATGAAATTCTCGACCTTTTTCTTATTGGAAAGCGTTGTGAGTGGTCCCATCTCGCTTGTTTCGTCCAATCCGAAACCTACCTTCATTGCTTTGGCAGCCTGTAAAAATTTATCTTTGAGATCGTCGTAGATGTTGCCTATAACAGCCACGTTATCCGAACCGAGGCACCGTTGCCCGGTCATGCCGAAGCAGCCTCTGAGGAGATAATTGGCTGCAGCATCAAGGTTACCATCAGGAGCAACTACAATATGATTCTTCCCGTTTCCGTTTATTGATGACCTCTTCCCAAGTCTACCGCAAAGCTCAAAGAGCTCTCTCCCAACAGCAGTGGAACCAATAAATCCAACACCGGCAACTCTTGAGTCAGATATTATCCTGGAATTAAGTTCAAAATTCGTTCCTACGTGAAGAAGGTTCAACACCCCTGGCGGAAAGCCCACTTCATCAGCTATCTTAAACATTGCCTCTGATGCCACAGGACATTGCCAGCTGGGGGCAACAATAACTGGACAACCACAAGCTAAAGCATACGGGACAAAAGAGGACCACGCATGCATTGGAATATTGCCCGGCGTCAGGATCAGAAAAACACCGACCGGTTCCCACATCAAATAACAGTCAATACCTGTAGCAAGTTGTTCCACATGTTCCCCTTTGTAAAGGCTGTACATCGCTCCTGATGCAGATTCAATATTTTCGATGCATCTGTCGATTGTTCCACGAGCATCATCTATACCTCTTCCATGATCCTGGGACAAGATACGGGACAATTCTTCATGGTGTTCATCAAATTTGGCTCTCAGTCTGTTTATATAATCTGCCCTGTCTCTGAAGGGAATGTTACTCCATTTTTTGAAGGCGTTCCATGCTGAATTTATGGCTGCCTCAACTTCTGCCTCTGTGGCTACAGGAACCTCTGCAATGACATCTCCAGTGGCCGGGTTGGTATTTTCGAAACAATTATTTGACTTGGACTCAATCCATTCACCATTTATAAAAAACTTTAACCGTCCGTAATGCTTTTTTACCTCAGGCAGAATAGCCATATCTTCCTCCATCCTTTTAATATTGTGTTACTCTGAGTTGAACCCACAACCCCGAATCTCAAACCATGCGACCTTATTCAGAAGGTCGGCGGTGTTATTACCCAGATTACGATTACATCTTCTTTGCCTTTATTTCCCCAATCATGGGGAATCTGCGATGAAAAATAAAAACTTTCATTTGTGTGGACCTTATAAATCTTGTCATCTAACATAAGCTCTAACTCACCTTTAACAACAAATCCGAACTCCTCACCATCATGAGAGTACATGCCATGTGAGCCACCACCCGGTTTGATAACAGTGTAGAAGGGTTGCATTTTCTTGTTAACCACGCTTTTCACGAGGGAATGAATTTTTGCATCCCAACGTTTTAGCTGCATCACAACACGGTCCTGTGACCTTGTTACAATGTCTCCGTGCGTAAAGTCTGTCATAAAAAAATCGACGATGTTGACATTCAATGCCCTGGCAATTTTTTTTAACATGGATATGGAGGGGTCGGCTTTACCCCTTTCAATCTGAGAAAGCAATGATGGAGTGCATTCAACAAGTTCAGCAAGCTGCTTGAGATTCAGCTTTCTTAGCTCTCTTAACTCCTTCATCTTTAATCCAATTTCCATAGGCATCCTTAACGTTAAATATTAATTAACAGATTAAATATGGTTTAATATGATGTCAAGAAAAAAATGTTGTGGAGCGATATTTTTTTGAGTTAATCGGCCTTGTGAACAATGTCGATTACAGTGACCTCCGGAGGTGCAAGAAATCGTATGGGAGGTCCCCACGTTCCTGTACCCCTATTCACATATAGAGAAGAACCATTGTCCAATCTATAGAATCCTGCATATTGCCTGAAGAACAACCGGGTGATGAGAAAAAAGGGGAATATCTGACCTTTATGGGTATGGCCTGATAGCTGAAGATCATAAATACACAACGATCCAGCGTACGGCACCGGCCTGTGCTTCAGGAGTATTGCGTATTGTGAGTTATTAATCTCTGCACATAATCTCTCTTCTGATACATTGCTACCTGCCTGCAAACCCCCAATGGCTTCGTCATCAACCCCGGCTATGGTGACAATACCGTGGATATCTACAGCCTCTTCCCTGAGAATTCTGAAACCTGCCTTTTCTGTAAATTCGAGTGCCCGGTCAATTCCAGTATAAAATTCATGGTTCCCTGTTACTGCAAATTTTCCATATGGTGTATGGATTTGTTGAAAAAAGGCTGCCAGACCAGCAATATTGTCAAGTTGTACATCCACAAGGTCTCCTGTTGAAACAAGGATATCAGGCTTTACCATTTGAACTGCTTTGACAATGCTTTTGATTCTTTCTTCACCAATTATGAGGCCAAGATGAACATCAGAGATCTGAACAATCCTTATTTTACCAACCTCATATGGTATTTTATCCGTGGATACGACAAGATGTTCAATTTTTAACTGTCGTGCTTCAAATATGCCATATATTACAACTAAGATTGTTGCGACCAGACATAAGAAAAAATAGAATCTATGTGAGGATACAATATGAGAAAAATCTCTTGACCACAATACCCCTGATGTATACCAAGCTAGCCGAAATAAATCGCATATGATTCCTGTCAAAAAAAATATAAATATGGCACCCATCCATGTGTAGCAAACGAACGCCAGTATCCTGGCAAGTTCCTCATGGCCTGCCTTTTCAGTCAACCGGACTATCACCGGGGCAAGAATCATGAAAAGCATAATCGCGCCTATTGTTATATTTATTGTTATCCCGGAGGCAAAGGCTGCCCTGGCTTTCATAAAAACATAGAAGTGAATCCCTCCATATATGAGAAAAAAAGTTATAAAAAATAGGCTCATAGGTTTTCCATCTGCCTCACCGAGTTATCGAAGCCTGCGCTTTTAAAGAAATCTCTGGTCGCTCCCTCGCCTGTATCGTTTTGCAATACACCAGGATTGCTCATGGCCTGGTCTCTCTCAAGCTTTTCTTTGTCATTCTTTTTTCCTTGTATTCTTCAAAGAGGTCGTATGCAACAGGGACAACAACCAGAGTCAGCAATAATGATGTTAACAGACCGCCAATTGTTGCCATGGCCATAGGCGCGCGGGTCTCCGCCCCCTCTCCTATCCCGATTGCTATGGGCATCATACCAAAAATCATCGCTAACGTTGTCATGAGGATCGGTCGAAGCCTAACAGGGCCCGCTTGAATTACTGCTTCTCGCAATGCCAAACCTCTCTCCCGCAGCACATTCGTATAGTCAACAAGCAGGATGGCATTCTTCTTGACAAGGCCCATAAGCAATATAAGGCCGATAAAGCTGAATATATTCAAGGTCTGATTAAACAGGAAAAGTGCCCCAAAGGCCCCTATAAAGGAAAAGGGCATTGAAAGTAATACGATGATTGGTTGCACAAAACTCTCGAATTGTGCAGCGAGGACCATATATGCCATTACAATTCCCAGAAGCATAGCAAACATGAGATAACCAAAAGATTCTGCCATGGTATCAGCCTGTCCCTTATACCGCCCGGAATAATCAGAGGTCAGAGTTTTTCCTGAAATGCTATCCAACTCGTCTTTTGCTTGCCCGAGTGGTTTACCCTCAAGATTAGCAAAAAGTGTTATAGCTCTCTGTCTATCAACTCTGTTGATAATGCTTGATCCGCCTGCCTCCTGGAAATAGGCTAGGTTTGAAACCTGAACAAGCCTCCCATCTTTTGCCCTGACATAGAGCCTACCAAGGTCATCAGGGTTCATCCGGTCCTTAGGGCTAAGCCTTACACGAACATCATAGCGGCGGCCTTTCGCCTCATCCTTAAACTTGGTAACGTCGACCTCACCACTTATAAGAAAGTTGACCGCTTCAGCAACGCTCGCAACATCAACACCCAGATCAGCAGCTTTGTCACGGTCTATAAAGACGCGTACTTCTGGTTTTCCTGTTTCAAGTGAAGTGTCAAGATCAACAATACCGGGGAGCTTTGAAAATTGACTCATAATTTCACGGGAATAATTCTCAAGGTTTTTGAGGTCCCTCCCACGGATACTATAGATAATATTGGTCTGCCTCTGGCCCCCTCCAATCATTGATACATTTTCAACTGACGCTCGTATACCGGGAATCGTCCTTATCGCCTTTCGCATTTCTGCCTTGATCTGTTCCTGGCTTTTTTTTCGCTGTGATTTAGGCTTGAGGTTGATCATGGCATTGGCCTTGTTGGGTTCCCTTGTCAACCCACCGCCCTGGGAGTATAAAAGAGAGGTAACCTCTGGAAATTTCCTTATTATTTCTTCCACTCGCCTTCCCATACGATCCACTTCGTCAACAGAATAATCTACAGGCATCTGTAATCGAATAACGAATCGGCTCTGATCCTCAGAGGGTACGAATTCTTTACCAATAAATTTGGTAAGACCCAGCCCACCTGCAAATGTGATCAACGCAATGAACAAGACTATTAATCTGTGATTAAGGGCAAGGGCCAGAAACTTTTTGTAATAGCCCTCCAGCCAAAGATATTGCACCTCAATTTTATCTGATAGCGCTGTAAGAAATCGCTGCAACCGGTCATTTTTCGGTAACAACTTCACCATGTTTGCCGAAGTTGTTACAGTCTGAGTCTGCATATGGGGCTTAAGAAATATGGATGACATCATAGGGGTAAGGGTGAAGGAGATGAACCAGGAAACCATCACCGCAAACACAACAGTGAGTCCGAACTGGAAAAAGAATCGTCCAATAATTCCTTTCATAAATGCAACAGGTATAAAGATAACAACAATTGCCAGGGTAGTTGCAGAAACCGCAAGGCCTATTTCTGAGGTTGCAAAAAAAGATGCCTCCCGCGGACTCATACCTTTTTCGATATGCCTCTGAATATTCTCAATAACAATTATGGCATCATCAATAAGAATACCTATGGAAAGAGAAAGAGCAAGCATAGACATATTGTTGAATGTAAAACCAAAGGCATTCATAATCGCAAAGGTTGAGATAACCGAGGCAGGAATGGCCAATGCGCTTATCAAGGTTGTTCTAATGTTACGCAGGAATATGAGGACAGCAAGTATGGCAAAGATCCCGCCGTATATAAGATGATGCTGAACCTCATTAATCGAATTTTTGATAAACCCTGACTGATCAAAAGCAATATAGAGATTCATACCAGACGGTAAAGTTTTTGTTATGTTTTTCAGTTCATTTTTTACTCTGTCAACAACTTCAATAGTATTGGTGCCGGACTGTTTTTGTATTCCTATACTTACCGAGTTAATGCCGTTAAATCGTGCAACAGAGCGCTTCTCCTCCATGCCATCTTCTGCGCGGCCAATATCCCTCACTCTGATCGGTGAGCCCTTATAGTAACCCACAATCATATCATTGAACTGCTGTACAGTTGGAAATTCTCCCTTGACTTTGATAGTGTACTCCTTGGTGTCGCTTTCTATGCGACCACCCGGTAATTCGATGTTCTCTCTCTGGAGGGCGTGCATGACATCCTGGGCTGTAACACCATATGCATGGAGCCTATCAGCATCAAGCCAGATCCTTGCCTGCCGTAATCGAAGACCGTACATACGTAATGCACCAACTCCGCTAATTCTTTGGAGTTGTTCTTTAAGTATCTCGTCAGCATAGGTTGAAAGTTCCCTGACAGATCGCATTCCTGAAAGGGCAAACCACATCACAGGTGTGGCATCTGGGTCCACTTTCTCCACTATGGGTTCATCGATATCCGTGGGGAGTTTCGCTCTGATAACCGAGATTTTCTCCCGAACATCCTGGATTGCAAGGTCAATGTCCCGTTCTAATACAAATTCGACAGTAACTACGGATGAACCTTCAGTGCTCGTTGAACTTATAGTTTTTACACCATTGATTGTATTTACAGACTCTTCAATCTTATCCGTAACGTCGATATCCATAATCTCAGAGCTGGCGCCCTTCAATCGCGTAGTGATATTTACAATTGGGAGGTCAACTTTTGGGAATAGATCAACCCCAATACTCGGATAGCTAACTATCCCGAGCACCACGAGCACAAGAACAAGCATCGTGGCAAAAACAGGTCTTTTTACAGAAGTATCTGCTAACCACATGAAAAACTCCCGGGGATAGCCAAGGGTTTAGGACTCTGGGTTCGGCGAACAACGCAAAGACAACGCCATCTTGAATCTTGTAAGTAATTATGGATAGAGTTCATTTATTATTTCTCATTCTTGGTTTCTTGAGATTTGTTTGTCCCTGAACCCTGTGGAGGCCTTTCTGCGGATGTCAGATGGCCTGCATTGTCAGATTCAGCCCTCTGAGGATTAATCTGCTGTATGCTTACCTTTGCCCCTTCAGAAAGGTTCTGCTGGCCCATGAAAACAACCTTCTCACCTGTTTTAACTCCTTCGATAATCTCCATGAACTCACCGTATTTGCTTCCCAATTTCACCACACGTTCTTTAGCGCGATCCCCTTCCGTTACAAACACCCTTACCTTTTCACCTTCGTAAAGCAAGGCTGTAACAGGAACAACAATTGTGTCGCGCTCACCGGAAGTATACAGAATGACTTTCGCAAAAAGGCCAGGCTTTAAAAGACCATTATTATTTGGAACAAGGGCTTCCACCTGAAGCGTTCTTGTCTTCTCTTCAACATTTGGAAAAACTATGTTCACTCTGCCCTTGAATTCAGCCTCTGCAAAACCATCTACTCTCAGCATAACTTCTTGATTTACCCTTAGTCTTCCAACATCCTTTTCTGGAACTGTGAATCGAAGCTTGAGAGGGTTCGGCTGTATAATTATAAACAAGGGGGTTCCATTTCTAACAAAATCACCTGCAGAAACCCGTTTTTCTTTGATTACACATGCAAGAGGGGAAGTTATTTTTGTTTTTGAGAGTTTAAGCCTTGCCAGAGATAGGGATGCTTTCGCCCTTTCAACTTCTGCCTCGGCAAGGGAGAGCCTTGTCGTAACATCATCGTACTGTTGTTTTGTTACTAGCTCTTCTTTGTAAAGCACATCTTTTCTCTTAAACTCCAGCCTTGTGTTTTCTAACGTAGCCTCAGCCTGTTTGAAAACTGCATCTGCCCTTTTTACTTCCAGGGAGTAATCAGAATCGTCAATTGCTGCTAAAAGCATTCCTTTTGAGACCTGTGATCCTTCCTCAACTTTCACGCTTCGTATAACTCCTTCGATTTCGGCGCTCACTGTTACTTCTTCAAAGGGGTTGAGCGTACCAATAGATTCAATGAATGGCTTAAGTGGTTTTTGTACCACATCCTGTGTCTGTACGTTGAAGACTTTTTCTTCAAGGGTCTTGGTATCTTTTTTCTGACATGCCACAGCCCCAACAAGACTGCTGATAATTACAGAACAGAGAAATATGTTAGCAGACCTTCCCATTTATGATTTCTCCTTTGAGTTATTGGATAGTATTCTCCTTTTTTCTGGCAATTCACTCGTTGGGTTCAAGATAGTACTCAGCAATATTCCTGTAGCTCGCTTCAATCTCAATGCAGAAAACTGATAAAGGTACATGACGTTTGCAAGCTGGCGCTCGGAATCCAGGAGGGCGGTATTGGCATCGAGAACATCGAGGCTGCTGGCAAGGCCATAATCGAACTGTTTTGATACTGAATTGTAATTTTCTTTTGCAAAGATATACTGATCTGTGAGAGATTTCAAAAGCCCTCGCTGCGTTATGTGATCGAGGTACGCTGTCTCTACCTCTACTTCAATGGTTTTCTTCAAATCTGCATATGCATAATCCGCCTGTCTTTTTTTAGCACTTGCCTCCTGGACTTCTGCAACCCTTAAACCACCTTCAAAAAAAGGGAAACTGAGCCTCAATCCTGCATATGCTGAATCCTTCACAAGCCCGCCTGTCTCGCGGGTTTCATCTCTTTTTGTGAAAACACCTTCAAATGCGAGGGTTGGCCAGTATGACCCCTTTGTAAAATCTACGTGATCCTCTGCTATCTTTCTCTGGATTTGAGCAGCCTGTAGATCGGTTCGTTCAGAAAGTGCCTTTTCCTTAAGACAGTCTAAGCTCATTGTATGACAACCCTCTATAGTAAATTCATTCAATTTATCACTGAGCACACCCAGTTCTTCTGTTCCTTCCTTTAACCGAAACTCTCCCTGGATACCTACCATTCTCGATAGAATTGCCCTGGCAAGCCTATAATTGTTGTCAGTCCGTATCTGTTCTGATTGAGCTCCTGAAAGCTCGGCCTCCGCTCTCAGTAAAACGGTTTTTGTAATCTCACCCACTTTTAAACGGGTTGCAGCAGCATCCCGATACTTTTTGACCCTTATCACATTCGCCTGTGCGATTTGGGAAAGTTTGTCTGTTCTGAGTGTATCATAGTATGCAGTAGTAACATGGAGCATATACTCTTCCTTTACAGATTGTAAATCCTTCTGACTTTTTTCGATGCCTTCTTTTGCTATTCTTAAACCTGTCAGTTCTTTTCCGCCCAGAGAGGCAGATTGATCAAGCCTTAATTCAAAACTTGCCCTGTCAAGGGGCTGCAAATAAGACCTGTTATCGGCTAGTTTGCTGTCACTAAATCGAACATAGCTACTTCCCGCTGTGAGTCTTGGCATCAACAAAGACATTGCTTTATCTTTCATATTCTCGGCTATAACAAGGTCCTCGGCAGAAATCTTAATTATCTCTGACCGCTCCAGGGCAATTTTATAAAGATCCTCAAGAGTATATTCCGTTGCGTAACTATGGGTTGAACAGATCAATAGTATAATAATGGTTAAAACATGCTTCATGATACCCTCTTGGCATGTATGGTTTTTTATTTAAAATTTGCTAATAATATAAGTTGATTAAATGTTCACAACAACAAAATTATTATGATCCTCTACGTCTGACTGAAGGATATCTTTATCAGGGACCCTGTTTGGATTACTGTATAAAATTAATATAAATGGTAGAAAAACAGGCGTGTTTATTTCAAACACCAACAAGAAGGGCTAACCTGTAGATCAACATGGCGATGATATAAGATAACATCACCATGAATACGAAGGAAGTAACAAACCAACGGAGATTATCCATTTCCTGTTTCATAACAGCAATTGTGGGCATGCATGGTATAAAAAGCATTAATACTGCCAGAAAAGAAAGGGCCGATGCATGATTGATTGCAGAGGGCAACACCCCCTGAAGTCCCTGTTCGCCAACATTATACAGGACACCGAGAGTGGCAACAGCATTTTCTTTTGCCACGATACTTGAAAGAAGGGCAACCATCAGTTTCCAATCAAGCCCTAATGGCCGACCAATTGGCTCAATAAAATGCCCTACCCAGCCCAGCAGGCTATGCTCTACCTTACCACCGGGAATGTTAGAAATAGCCCACAAAACAACTGAAAATATTAAAATTACTGTCCCTGCCTTCTTTACAAAGGCCATGGTCCTGTTCCATATCACGATTCCAATCGTTTTTAAGTCAGGTTTATGATACAAAGGCAACTCCATGATAAACGGAACAGGTTCTCCTTTCAAAAATAATTTACTGATCAACATTCCTGCAACACCCAGTGAAACAATGTTCAATGTTACTAAAAACCACGTAACCATTAAAGCCTTGTCATAGAATATTGCTCCAGAAATAAATGTGAGTACAGCCAATCGCCCTGTGCAAGGCACAAATGGTGTCAAAAAAATTGTTAAAAGTCTGGCCCTTTTTGACTCGACTATTCGTGCTCCTAAAACTGATGGCACATTGCATCCGAAGCCGAGACACATGGGAAGAAAGCTCTTCCCGTGAAGACCGATGAGGTGCATAAACCTATCCATCACAAATGCAGCTCGCGCCATATACCCTACACTTTCAAGAAAAGCCATTGTTGCAAAAAAAATGACAAGAAGAGGCACAAAGGTCAGAACTGAACCAACGCCGCCAAGGATACCATTCACAACGAGGCCTCTTACCCACCACGGGGCCTGTGTTAATGCTCCATCCAGCCATTGACCTGCTTTTCCAGCCAGTGTTCCAAGAAGTTCTTGTATGGGAAGACCCACTTTAAACGTAACCATAAATATAATGGCTAAAATACCCAGAAGAACAGGGATACCGATAATTGGCCGTGTCAAGATGTGATCGATACGATCTGTCATCAATATCTGTCCTCTTTTGAACCTTGAGACAGAGGAGCGGGCAATTTCTTCTATCCAGTCATACCTTCCCCCAACAACCGCTCTTAAAGCATCTTCGTGTTTGATCAGTAGTGATTGAATTTGGGTCCAAGTGCCAATCGGCACGATATCTTCTAATAATTTTGTGATTTCAGGGTCACCTTCCATAAGTTTTGTTACAAGCCATCTCTCCGTGTAAGGAACAGGTATATACCCCTTAAGAAGTTCTGTCAGCTTCAGATAGATTTCCATATGATCGGCTGAAACTGTGGGCAGCTTCACATCGTAATTTACTTTGTTGTCAGCAACCCGAACAATTTCAGAAACCAGTTCTTTAATGCCCTTGTTCTTCGCCGCAATCATTGGCACAACAGGCAGCTTTAGTGAATTGGTCAACGCCTCGATGTCGACTTTGGTGCCTTGATCTGCAGCAACGTCAATCATATTGACAGCAACAATCACCGGGGTATCGAGCAAAAGAACCTCTGAAAGAAGGTAAAGGCTTCTTTCCAGGGCTGAAGCATTGACAAGTATAACAATTATGTCTGGGTGTTCGTGAATTACAAAATCTCTTGCTACTCTTTCCTCTTCTGAAAAAGCACTAAGGCTATAAGTCCCTGGTAAATCGACGATTCGTATTTCAGTATCCCCTGATACATGAATCCCTTCTTTCTTTTCAACAGTTTTTCCAGGCCAATTTCCAACATGTTGAGACAGGCCTGTTAACACATTGAAAACAGTTGACTTACCCACATTCGGCTGACCAGCAAGAGCAACAAGTAGCTTTCTTCGTGTTGCCTTTTCCTGGAGATCATGGGTATCTTTCACCTTTACAACCAGGATCTTTTCTGCTTGACCACGTCCAAGGGCAATTCTCGTATCTGTAGCAAGAACAATAATAAGGCTGCCTGTATTGCGCAGTATCTTTATCCTTGTACCAGGCACTATCCCCATGCCTGCCAGCCTGCTGGTTAGTGATTCTCCTCCTGACACAAGGTTAACCACACCTTCTTCACCTTCGTTAAGCGAGATAACCGAAAAGAGTTCGCTATTCATATAGAGCCTTTCTAGATATACGGCAGAGATAAGACACGAATTTGTTTATACTATGGCAAACCGGGTAATGTCAATGACCCTGTCTTACTTTACAAGTCTGGCTCCGGCTTCGAAACCCTGCTGGAACGCAGTTGGATGATCAACAATCGAGCCTTTGGCATCAACATTCAGAAAACCAAGCGTTTCGTGTTCCGGTACACTTATGCTCCTGAAAAAAGCCCTGGCCGTTGCTTCGCCACACCTGATGCCTGTATCGCTCTTCATGCCTCCCACGAGCAACAAAAGTCCCTTTCTCCCATGCGGTTCTGATGTATATGTTTTTTTAAGAAGATATTTCTCACACCAAAAAGCCTGACAGCGGTCAATCATGATCTTTGTCTGTGCTGAAAGACCAAAGAAAAAAATCGGCGAGGCGAGGACAATTCTATCTGCCGAACGAATTGCCTCATAGATATCATCCATGGCATCTTTAATGACACAGATGCCAGTATCATCACACCCACCGCAATTCTGGCATGGCTTAATATCCACCTGATTAAGCCTGAAAAGCTGAATTCTGTGAAGGTCTGGATCAATTGCCTTTAAAGTCTCACCGAGAAGAAGTTCTGTGTTGCCTCCTGCACGTGGACTACCATTGAATGCGATAATATTCAACGAATGAACCTGCTTAGCCTTGATTCAATTTTCCGGGACCCAGTTTTGAGATTATCGCCTCGGAACCCGATGATTCATGCATATCTCTTAATCTACTTTGTAGAATGCCACCTTTTTTGCACCACAGACCGGGCAGATATCAGGGGCCTCGTCCTCTGCGGTGTACCCGCAAACCTTACAAATATAGTAGTCTGTTTCCTTGTTTTTACCTAACTCTTCCAGGGCTTTCTTGTATAGATTATGGTGTACCTTTTCTACTTCATTGGCAATGTGAAAACTGCGTTCTGCTGATTTGTTCCCTTCTGCCTGTGCATCCGCAATCATTGCAGGATACATGGTGAGAAATTCATAGGATTCACCGCTAATTGCAGATTCCAGATTTTCTTTTGTGCTTTTGATGCCTTTCAATTCTCTTAAGTGGTTGTGAGCGTGAACTGTTTCGGCTTCTGCTGCTGCTCTGAACAGTTTAGCAACCTGTTTATATCCTTCTTCTTCAGCTTTTTTTGCAAAGGCAAGATACTTCCTGTTCGCCTGTGATTCTCCAGCGAATGCTTCTTTCAAACCATCTTCTGTTTTCGACATGACAACACCTCCATATACAATATTAATTCTGCGATCAGCAAATTAGCGGTTAGCTTTAAAAAAACTGAATACTCTAATCTAATAGCCCGATTATTTTACTTTTTCAAACGCATCTTTTGGTGCATTGCAAATGGGGCAGTGCCAGTCATCATCAAGCTTTTCAAAGGGTGTACCTTCCACTGCCTCGTCATATTCATAACCACAAACCGTACATCTCCACATAGATTTTCCTCCCTATTTTTCAAATTTCTTATGGTACTCTTTTACTTTACGTGCGAAATCCTTTCCGAATTCGTAACATTTAGCTTTATCTTCATCTGTCGGTTTATACATGATTTGAAGGCCTGGTTCTACTATTTCAAGCCCTGTTTTTTTGATAGATTCAGTTGCTTCTTTCACGCCTCCACCTCCCCAACCAAAGCTACCGAAAGCACCCATCAATCTGTTTTTTGGCCTCAGACCCCCTAAATGGTAAAGAAATTCAGCAACAGAAGGAAACATGACATTGTTAATTGTAGGTGTTCCGATCAGGGTTGCCCTCGATTTCCAAAATTCTTTAACTGCAACACTGGTGGGAGTAGCACGCAACTTTATGACATTGCAAGGCACGCCTTCATCTTTAATGCCTTCCATAATGGGAAAGATCATTATCTCGGTGCTGTGCCACATTGTATCGTATATTATTGATACAGCCAGATCAGCCTTTCCATCAGCCATATCTGAGTACATTTGTAGAATCCTTCCTGGGTTCTCGCGCCAAATAATGCCGTGATCAGGGGCAATCATATCTATCTCGAGGCCCAATTTAACAATCTCTGCAAGCTTTGCTTTGATAAGTTGGCCAAACGGCATAAGGATGTTTGCATAATAATCTTTTACTGCATCCTCAAGTTCAAAAAGTGAGTGACAGCTAAGAAATTCATCGTCGAATCGCTGTGCAGTGGCAAGGTGCTGGCCAAATGCATCCTGGGAAATGAGAAGCTTCGCCTCTTTTATATACGTCACCATAGAGTCAGGCCAGTGAAGCATAGGTGTTTCGAGGAAACTAAGCGTATATTTACCGATATTTAAACTGTCCCCTGATTTGACTATCTTTATGGTCCAGCCTGTGGTATCAGCGTATCTTTCAAGCCCTTTCTTTCCCCTTTCGGAAATATAGATTACCGCTTGAGGCATAACAGACATTATTTCACTGATTCCACTCACATGGTCAGGCTCGATGTGGTTTATAATTAAGTTGACTATCTTTGTCGGATCAACAACAGCTTTGATGTTAGCCAATGACGTGGATACAAAATCATGTTTTACGCAATCTACGATTGTAACCTGTTCATCTTTGATCAGATAATTGTTATATGTTGTACCATGAGGAGTAATGTAACCGTGGAAATCACGCACGGCCCAGTCAATTGCTCCTACCCAGTAAATATCAGGTTTAATTTCAATCGGTTTCATTATGCCTCCCCATTTTTACATTCATTAATTTCAAGACACACATACTTGACAATTTTGTTCAAGAAAATGTGATTTAATATAAAACAAGGAAATGGGAATATCAAGGCGTTGATTGACCTTTCTTGTATATCATGATAATAAAGTGTTCATGTACACAACAAGAATATACTACCAGGATACTGACGCCGGAGGAGTGGTATATTTTGCTAATTACTTGAAATTTTTTGAAAAGTCCTGGTACGAATATTTAGTCTCTATAGGCATTTCACTTCCTGAATGGGAAAAGACCGGGACCTATGTCCTTATACGGAATGTCCATGTGGACCTCATCGAAAGATTGCACTACGGAGAGACTGTTCACGTTGAGACAGCCATAAAGGAAGTGAGAAACGCCCACTTCATCCTTACCCATAAAGTAGTTAAAAGTGGTAAAATCACAACCAGAGGCGAGACTAAAATGGTTTGTGTGGATGGAATGGGCAAACCAAAAAGAATTCCTCAAGATTTCAAAAACAGGTTGTTAGCCAATAGTAAAGAGAACAAGCTGGAAATTTAAGATTCTACTTTCCTCGCAGTGCCTCCCAGCCTTTGAGCATTTGAAGACCCATGTAAAGTTGAAAATCATCCGTGTCAGAAGGTTTTTCTTGATTCTTATCTGTTTTCGGCTCATCTTCTTTTTTCATATTCTTTTCTGGTTCAATATGTTTTGATAGATCCTTCTCCTTAATCGGAGTAAATTTGTCTTTTCCTCTAACTATGTTGTTGTCAACCATAATATCCGGGGTTATTCCCTCTGCCTGTATTGATCTGCCTTTCGGTGTGTAGTACTTGGCAGTTGTAAGCCTCACCGCAGATCCATCACCCAACGGGAATACAGTCTGAACAGACCCTTTCCCAAAGGTTTTTGTGCCGACAACTATAGCCCGCTTATAATCCTGCAAAGCGCCAGCAACAATCTCAGATGCACTTGCACTTCCCTCATTAACAAGAACAACAAGCGGCCCTAAATAATCATTGTTTTTTCGAGCATAAAATTTCATCGCTTTGTCATCCTTTTTACGCCCTTCAATGTAGACAATGAGACCTTCCTCAATAAACTTGTCTGAAACCTCAACTGCCTGCTCAAGCAGGCCACCAGGGTCATTTCGCAGGTCGAGGATAATACCTTTTACAGGCTTGTCCTTATTGCTTTTTACGAGTTCCTTGAAGGCGGTTTCAAGGTCTTTCGCAGTTCTTTCCTGAAATTGAACTATACGGATATAGCCATAATCATCTTCAAGCATCCTGTACTTCACGCTTTTGACAACAATTATATCCCTGACAACACGGAAGTCTTTTGGGGCTGTGAAGCCTTCCCTAACAACTGTTAATGTAACCGGCTTACCTTTTGCCCCGCGGATCATTTTGACAACATCTACAAGGCTCATGTTCTTTGTGGGCTTACCGTCAATTTTTATAATATGATCGCCTGCTTTCAAACCTTCTTTGTATGCCGGTGTATCTTCGATGGGTGTTATGACTGTTGGAAATCCGTCTTTTATGGTAATCTCAATCCCAATTCCCCCAAACTCTCCCTTTGTCTCACTCTGCATCTCTTTGTACATCTCAGGAGGAAGAAAGGATGAGTGTGCATCCAGGGATTCGAGAATGCCTTTTATGGCAGCATATACAACGTCTTTATCTTTGACTTCCTCAACATAATTCTTTTTTACTATATCTATAACGTCAGAGAAAGTCCTTAGATAATGATATATCTCGCGATCATCCCCGCTGGAAATTGTCCGTTTACCTTGAGCTCCTATAAGAAATCCAAGAATAAAAATTGAAACAAATAAAATGCTCAAGGCGACTTTTATTTTCTTGTTCATCAAAATTTCCTCCTAAAGTACAGAATACTATAATTCTCGCTAACTTTCAATTCGATTCATTTCTATGCTAATCTTATGCCATGAAAACAGTGTTTGTAGCTATGAGTGGCGGCATCGACAGTTCCTTCGCTGCTTACCTTTTAAAAAGGGAAGGTTTCAAAGTTATTGGTATAACATTTCAGCTTTTGCCAAACCATACAAGCACAATAAATAACTCAAAAACATGCTGCTCAAACGAAGCAGTCCTAAGGGCAAAAAAGGCAGCAGACACAATGAACATACCTCATTATGTTATTGACCTGCGAAAGGAGTTCGAAGAATTCGTTATTGAGAGATTTATAAAAGAATACGGGGCAGGAAGAACCCCGAACCCCTGTGTTCTCTGCAATCAGTTCATCAAGTTTTCTGCTTTTTTTTACAAGGCTTTGGCGCTTGGGGGAGACTACATAGCCACCGGTCATTATGCGAAAATTGAGAAAATGTCCGACAACTATTTTCTTAGCAAGGCAACTGATAAATCAAAGGATCAATCATACTTCCTTTACTCAATAAAGAAAGACCAGTTGAGCAGGATTCTTCTGCCTCTTGGTGTGTACACAAAATCAAAGATACTCCCGGCTATCAGGGAAATGGGCTGGAAGAATACAAGCATGTATAAGGAAAGTCAGGACTTATGTTTTATACCAAATGGGCAATACCGTTCCTTTCTTTCAAATTTTATGCGCTTAGAAAAGGGGCCCATTTTTTCGATTAAAGGAAAGCTCATGGGCCATCATGACGGAATCCACCTTTACACGATAGGGCAGAGAAGAGGATTAAATATACCATATAAAGAACCTCTTTATGTCATAGAAATACGGCCCCATGAAAATTGTCTGATCGTGGGCTCAAAAAATCATCTCATGAGAAAAAGCCTTACCGCCACACCTACAAACCTTCTTTCGGATATTTCTTCCGGTATAACTGCAAAAGTCAGATACAGACAAAAAGAACAGCCATGTTCTTATTCACTAAAAGACGATTTTATGAGGGTTGAGTTCTATGAATGCATTGATGCAATTACACCCGGACAATCTGTTGTATTGTATAATGAAGATGTAGTTGTCGGCGGTGGAATTATTAAAAGCACTGAGTAAAACAGTATTCGACTTTTAAAAGTCAGCTATATTAAAGTCCTCCTTTTTGTCACGCTAACCGCCTCACATCCGAGTTAAAAGCTTCCTATGGCATAAATTTACGGAAAATATCCCTGGCAATTACTATTCTCTGGACCTGATTTGTTCCTTCATATATTTGCGTTGCCTTTGCATCACGCATCATTCTTTCAACGGGGTAATCTTTCGTATATCCGCAACCTCCAAGGATCTGTACCGCATCAGTGGTTACCTTCATGGCCACATCAGCCGAATAAACCTTTGCCATAGCAGATAATTTGTCGACACCTATGGCACTCATCTTGTCTCTTTCATATACTTTCATATCGAGCAGGTGAGCGGCATCATATACGAGGGCCCGTGCAGCCTCTATTTGGGTTGCCATGTCTGCAACCATGAATTGGATTCCTTCAAAATCAGCAAGTTTTTGGCCAAATTGAACCCTTTTCCATGCATATTCTACGGAAAAATCGAGGGCACCCTGGGCTATACCAACAGCTTGAGCGCCAACTGCCGGTCGTGAAAGATTAAGTGTGGACATGGCAATGTCCCATCCCTGTCCTTCCTTGCCGAGAAGATTGTCTTTCGTTAAACGGACATTCTCAAACATTATCTCTGTTATATCTGAGCCTATCATGCCAAGTTTATCCTCACTCTTTCCTATAATTACCCCGGGATAATCTCGCTCGACATAAAACGCAGATATACCTTTGGTCCTTGCTTTTGGGTTTGTTGTAGCAAACACTGTATAGAGATCTGCGTTCGCACCATTCGTAATCATAGACTTCTTGCCATTCATATAATAGTAATTCCCATCCTTTACAACGCTCGTGGCCATATGAGATGCGTCTGATCCTGCCTGTGGCTCCGTGAGACAAAAGGCAACAATATACATCTTTTCAGGATCAATAATCTTATTATAAAGATATTCCTTTTGTTCATCATTTGCGGCTACCATGATCGGCATAACACCCACGTGATGAGCCAGAGGAATGAGCGATGATGCACCTGAAACCTTGGCAAGCTCTTCAGTAACCAGGCAGAGGGATGTAATATCCCCATCAAGGCCGCCAAAGCGTTCAGGAAGCATGAGATACAAAAACCCATGTTTCTTATAGACATCAATCAGATCCCACGGGAATGCACCAGTTGAATCAATCTCTTTTGCTCTTGGAGCGACTTTTTCTTTAGCTATTTTTTCAGCAATCTTCTGAATCATGCTGTGTTTTTCAGATAGATTTAACATACTAACCAACCTCCTTTATCTTGACAAAACCGCACTATTTTTAACATACTTTTCCAGTAAATTAAATAAAAAAGGAGCTGATATGCCGACGGTTTACTTTACAAATATGCGTACAACGCCCACCAGAAACCTTCTTGATAAACTATCAGATCTTCTCAACCGCACAAAAATCAATACAATCATTAAAAAGGATGACCTAGTTGCCATAAAGCTTCACTTTGGCGAACAGGGAAATACCGCTTATCTGAGACCGCTTTTTCTACGAACAATCGTTAGCAAAATTAAACAGCTCGGCTGCAAACCATTTCTTACTGACACGAACACCCTCTATTCTGGGGCTCGAAGTGATGCTGTCAGTCATTTCAACATAGCTATAGAACATGGTTTCGGTTATTCGAGTGTTGGATGCCCCTTGATTATTGCAGGTGGACTGAAAGGCCAGAGCGGCGTGAAGATTCCAATAGAGGGTGAGGTTCTCCGAGAAGCTATTATAGCCCGGGAAATAGTCGAGGCTGACTGCATTATTGCTGTTAGTCACTTTAAAGCCCATGAACTTACAGGATTTGGCGGTGCATTGAAAAATGTAGGCATGGGATGTGCAACACGTGAGGGTAAGCTCATTCAACACAGTTCGGTAGCACCACAAGTTGACAGCGGGAAATGCAAAGCCTGCAGGCTCTGTATTGGTTATTGTGCTGCAAATGCAATAACAATAAAAAAGAAAAAGGCTCTTATAAACAGTGATATCTGCACAGGTTGTGGAGAATGCATTCTCATTTGTCCACACAAAGCCATTGACATCCAATGGAATGAGCCGGATGATATCTTTCAAAAAAAAATGGTTGAGTATGCAGCTGCTGCATTGGCAGGAAAGAAAAAGAAATCGATTTTTATGAATTTTCTTATTCAGATCAGTCCGGCTTGCGACTGTTATTCCAACAGTGATGCCCCGATTGTGAAGGATATTGGTATACTCGCTTCTGTTGATCCCGTTGCAATTGATGCAGCCTCCTGTGACCTGGTAAACAACGAAACATCGATCCCGAATACCGCCCTAAAAAAGATCTTGAAGCCCGGGGAAGATAAATGGCGAGCACTTTTTCCCACAATCGATTGGCAGTATCAGCTTGATCATGCCGAAAATATGGGTTTAGGCTCGAGAAACTATACCCTCGTTAAAATTTAGGCTATTTTGAACACGGTTTTTTTGATTGACTGGCAGATAGGTCATCAAGGAACAAATTGGGCGTCTCCATCTGGCATACATTATGTTGCTGAGAGGAGATGCTGGGTTTTCACTTCCATTTTTGATGTATTTTTCCACCTGCTGAAACGACTAGAATTGCGACAAAGCGATTGGTAAAGATCGGGATAGCGAATTCAAGGCACACTATCATGTATTTACAGATTATTTCAGGGGAATTATCATGCTAAGGTGCTCTATATATCTAAGATAACCCTTGCAAACCCTTTCTGATGAACATGATGGCGATACTGGCAATAATGAGGCTGAATACCTTTGATAAGGCCTCGACAAACCTTTTACCCAGATACTTGATTATATATTGGGAAAACTTGAGTACAACTGCACAGATCACGAGGTTCAACGCCAGGGAAACGAAAAAATATGTGAAGCCATATTGGTTTCGAATAATAATTGAAGTTGCGAGTACTGCCGGGCCAGAAAGGAGGGGCACACCAAGAGGCACCACACCGTACATCTCGTCCTCTTCCAGATTTTCATCTTGGCCCACAATGATGTACTTGGCCGCAATAATAAAGAGCACGATTCCTCCGGCAATGAGAAAATCCTCTATTGAAATACCAAGATACTCCATGACCTTACTACCCATGATAACAAACAAAAGTGCGGTGAAAAATGCTGTAATTAGGGAATCACGGAGATTCCTCTTCCGCCTTGCGTCATCAAGTCTGTGGATAAACCTGATGTAGAGCGGCAGAACACCAAAGACGTCAAACGCTATGAAAAGTGGAATGAATGAAAGCCAGAAATCACTCAGCATAGAATATCTTCCGTTTTCTAACCTTGAACAGTGAATCTGGAGCCATGAAGGACCTGCCGTTCATCTGACGTTAATCCTCAATCCATCTGTCAACGCACCGCCTAAACCAATCTCATTGCCCATTTCATCATAGACCTTTTTCCCCTTATCAATCTCATTAATCAGACCAGCAGCAGTCAGGGCATGTCTCACAGTCATCCCTGGTGCTAAATCAACCTCTTGGTCATTCACATATACTTTCATCCCTTAATCTCCTTTATCCTTCCCTCTATTTCAGGAGAGATGACATTGTGTGTCTTAATGTAGTCGATGACCACATCGCGCAACCATCTGCCTGAGTCAATATAAACGAGCTTTTCACCTCTCATTGCGCCACCGATAACCGCATAATCCCTTGATGACTTCACTGAATCGCCGAATGCCTTATATCCATCACCGCCGGCTGCAAGAAAATCATTTGTAGCTACAGTATACTCTTTTTCGGCTGCCAGAGGAATTCCACCGATAAAGATATCTTTTACGCGTGAACCTTTTTTGCCCTTAATATCATAGGTGAATGTAAGACCGGAAACCTGGGGGAACCTCCCCTCTTCATCTTCAACCCCTGTCACGCCATGCTCAAGGGTATCACGAATCTGCTGTCCTGTTAGCTTTATAGCAACGATGTAATTGTCAAAAGGAACAACTGCATAGACATCGCTCACCTTAACAGGGCCCTTCTTAATACTGGTCCGAATAGTACCACCATTTATTATTGCCGCATCAGCACCGGTTGTTCTTCTCATTATATCTGTGATGAGATTACCCAGGTTTGTTTCCTGTAACCTCACATTAACCCCGTCGAGGTCGACAAGTGCTTCTCCCACTGTCTCATTCATTACGATATCGACCTTCTGCTGGTATTTTGTAACAATCGCTTCTACTGCTTTATTCTGTTTTCCAGTTGGTTTTATCGGTTCAAGGTAACCACTGACGTCAACAACTTTACCGTATTTGAGAGTAATATCCACAACACCGAGGGTCTTGCCATGCTCAAAGGCTTGCACCACGAATGACTTGTTGATGGGTACCGGTTTAGCGACTTTCGTATGTGAATGCCCGCCAACAATTATGTCTGCACCATCTACCTTCCTCGCCAGTTCCGTATCGGCACTGAACCCTGCATGGGATAAAATAACAATGATATCGCTTTTTTTCCTCAGCTCTTGTATATATTTCTTTATTGTTTCTTCGGTAGACAGAAATTTCAGTCCTTTTACATTTTTAGGATGGGTCGTCACAGGTGTATCATCTGTCACAACCCCTATAACTGCCACAGTAATACCGTCCATATTTTTCACTATATATGGCTTCAACTCATTTAACCCAACAACATTTGCACCCAGAATAGGAAAGTTTGCCTCTCCTATCCGCTCTCTGAGAACTGCCTGGCCAAAATCAAATTCATGGTTCCCCACAACCATGGCATCAAAGCCCATGACATTCATCGCCTCAATGGAGGATTTGCCCTGGAAGAGATTTGCCCAATTGTTTCCCTGGATCATATCTCCAGCAGCAAGGAATAGTGTAGGCTTTTCAGCTCGGAGATTCTCCGCCCGTGACGCAAGATATGCCAGTCCGCCCTGGGCTTCATCAGAACCATATGGCTTATAGGGCATTGCAAATCCATGGAAGTCATTCATGTGGAGAATCCTGATTTCATGTTCAGCAACGCAGGATAGAAAGGTACTGGCTGACAAAAGAAAAAAACAGGCTATTAGAAAATGCTGTAACTTTTTAGCCAGAAACATGTTTTTGCACCCCCATCATTTTTTTAACAACTTTTACGAAATAAGCGTTTAACCGGTGATTCTGGATTGGAAAAGGTATACAGATATTTCCATCTTCACCCACAAAGGTGTTCATGTGCACTTTGTTCCTTTCAAACCTTTTTTGCACATCACCAGGCCCCTTTAGATGCCTCACTACCAAAATATTCGATGGACTCACAGAACATTTCATGTCCTTAGTACCAGATAGCTTATCCTGGATATACGCTTTCTCACCTTCCAAAAAGAGCAAGGTTCTACGCTGATAACCTTTGTCTTTCATAGACGCAATTGCTGCCCATGGCGCTAATGTATTTATCCAAGAAGGGTCAAGTTTAGCTCGAATCTGATTTATGAAATCTGGCGGCCCGATAACGTATCCTAAACGCAAACCGCCGAGTGCGTGGAATGTTGAAAATGTTCTAAGTATCGCCGCTCCTTTTGAATTTGAAACGCGAACTGCCAGGGATGGCAGGGACGCATACCCGCTGTATGCTTCATCTATTAAAAGACTTATACCGAGCTCGTCCGCATTGTCGGCAATTTTTGTAATATCTCCATCTGAAATCACTGTTCCAGTAACATCGTGAGGATTTGGTAAAAGTGCTGCACCGCATCCATGCATGGCATCACAAAAATCTTTAATGGTGAGATCATAATTTTCTTCTGCTTTTAAAGGAACTGTCACACATTCGAGGCTATGTTTCAAAAAGACTGATCTGTGCCTTTTGGAAACAGGATAGGGAATAAGTATTCTCTTCGGAGTAATATGATCAAGGATTGTGTTCAATATGACTGTTGATCCGCATCCAAACAAGATGCAAGCATCATCGATCCCTTCTTTCTTTGCAATATAGTTTTTTAAACGGTCAAGGCCATCCGCGTTTATAGCTGATATCTGACGCAAACGGGTACGAATGATATTTCTCGCCTTATTTGAAGGCCCCAAAGGGTTTGACCCTGAAGTAAAATCGATTACCTTCACCGAGGATTCCCCGCAGTAGTTGTAGGCTGTAGACTGATGGCCAAAAAGAAAGGTTTTCTATAAATCCTTATGAGCTTTATCATTTACACTCCCAGGTATGCTTCAATGATGCCAGGACTGGATTTGACTTCTCTTGACAGCCCATTCATAGTTACCCTTCCGTTCTCAAGAACATAGGCTCTTTCTGAGTGTTCCAGGGCCATATGGGCGTTCTGTTCTACGAGAATCATAGATATTCCTCTGTCTCTGTTTATAAGTCGCATGAGCGAAAATATTTCTCTTGTTATAATGGGGGATAAACCCATAGAAGGCTCGTCAAGAAGCAAAAGTTTGGGATTTCCCATAAGCGCTCTTCCCATTGCAAGCATTTGCTGTTCGCCACCCGAAAGAGTCCCTGCATGCTGCTTCAACCTTTCCTTGATTCTCGGGAAGGTTGTCACAACGAGGTCGAAGAGTTCAGTTTTCAGGGCACGATCAGTAATAGGATAGCCTCCAAGTTCCAGGTTTTCTTTGACAGTAAGATCAGGAAAAATGCGTCTGCCTTCAGGAACTATAGTAATTCCGAGCTTTACGACCTTATCAGGTCGCGCTCCGTGTATGGCCATTCCATTAAACACGATTGTACCTGCAAAAGGTTTTGTAATACCTGTGATCGTTTTCAATAGGGTCGATTTCCCGGCACCATTTGCCCCTATCACCGAAAGGATTTCTCCCGGCATCACTTCAAGGACTACATCATCGAGCGCCCGAATAGTCCCATAAGCCACTGAAAGCCCTTCAATCTTCATCAACATGTCGAATTTACCCTCTGCCGTCTGCTCTTTTTCCCTCAAATAAACTCTTCCCCCAGGTACGCTTCAATCACTCGTTTATCTTTCTTCACCTCTCCCGGTGTGCCTTCCATAATCTTTTCTCCGAAATCCATAACCACAACCTTATCAGAGATATTCATAACAAGACCCATCTGGTGCTCTATAATAACAATAGAAAGTGAGAATCGCTCCTTCACTTCTCTCAGAGTTTGAAGCAAATCCTGCACCTCCCTGGGGTTCATACCCGCCCCTGGTTCGTCAACAAGAAGGATTTTTGGTTGTAATGCAAGGGCACGGGCAATCTCAAGTCTCCTTTGCTCACCATAGGGAAGGTTGTTTGCTGGATAGTTTTCTTTTCCGGATAGCTGGAAAAACTCGATAAGCTCTCTTGCTTTTTTCTCTGCCTTTCCTTCTTTCATGAAATAATCGGCGGTTCTGAAAACAGAAGATACAACATTATAACCATCCTTCTTAAGAATTGCCGATAGCACATTCTCAAATACCGAGAGGTTCGAAAAGAGTCTCAGGTTCTGGAATGTCCTGGCAATTCCCAAGTGCGGGAGCTTGTAAGGCTGAGTTCTTGTAATATTCTTTCCATAGAAAAGTATTCTCCCCCTATCAACGCGATAAAAACCGGTGATAAGGTTGAAGACCGTGGTCTTACCAGCGCCGTTGGGTCCAATGATGCCCACTGTTTTTCCTTCTTCAACGACAAAGGATATTCCATCAACAGCCTTTACCCCACCAAAGCTTTTCTCGAGCCCCTCAACTTCCAGTGCGTTCATTTTTCACTAATGCCTTTCTGTTCAACAACACAGCATCTCCGCTTCTCAATTTCTGCCTTTTGTCATCAATCCATATGGTTTCCACATCATAAGGGCAATGAGCAATAAGGGGATGAAAACCCACCTAAGATCTACTACCTCTGCTGGAAGCACTATACGTAAGCCTTCAATGAACCCTACCCAGATCAATCCGGCATAGATAGTCCCTGCAATACTGCCCATACCACCAACAATTACGATGATAAGAAAATCGATTGATTTCAAAATATCAAAATTTGACGGGTGGAGAAAGGTGTAAAGATTTGCGTACAGAGCCCCACCAATTCCAGCAAGAAAGCAACCGTATGTAAAAGCCATGAGTTTCATGGAAAAGGTGTTTATCCCTATGGAAGCAGATGCGAGCTCATCGTTTTTTATACATCTCCAAAAAAGACCATATCGGGAATAAATTAGATTATGCGTAATAAGAATGAGAAAAATCACAATAACAAAAGCAAGCTCAAAAGTAGTCAGTCGTGGGATACCGACGAAACCTCGTGAGCCGCCGAAAACCTCTGAGAACTTGTCCGAGTTATCCAGAAGAACCCTTACAAGGGTTCCAAAACCAAGGGTTGCAATGGCAAGAAAATCATCGCGGAGCCTCAGGATTGGTATGCCGATCAAATAGCCTATTAACCCTGCTGCTGCACCACTTATAAAAAGAATCGGGATATAGGCAAAAATGTTTTCTATGCTGAATATTTTGGTCAGGTACGCTGAGACATAAGCACCAATGCCGTAAAATGCAGCGTGGCCTAATGAAAACTGGCCTGTATAGCCATAGATAACATTCAAACCAAGGGACGCGAGGATAACGATTAAGGCATAGAGTGTGATCTGTTCGATGTACTGTGATACATAACCAAAGAAAAAAATAGCCTTCACAGAAAGATAAATAAGGACTGATAACAGGATAACCTTGCGGGCTTCCCAGAAAAAATTCATACCTTGTCTATCCTTTTTCCGAAAATGCCTGTAGGCTTTAATAGCAACACAAGGAAGAGGATAACAAAAATGACACCATCCCTGAACGTGGAAGATAAAAATGCAGAAACAAAAACCTCCGACAGGCCGATAATAAACCCTCCAAGCACAGCCCCGTGAATGATCCCTATTCCACCCAGCACTGCTGCAATAAAAGACTTGATGCCCGGCATGACTCCCATGAAAACGTTAATCTGTGGGTATGCGATCCCGTAAAGTATTCCACCCACTCCAGCCAACGAAGCTCCGACAATAAATGTAAGGGAAACAGTAGCATCAATGTTGATACCCATGAGAGAAGCAATCTCCTTATCATAGGAGACCGCTCTCATTGCAGTTCCCTGTTTTGTTTTATAAACGAGCAGATAAAGCAGCCCCAGAGAAACTCCCGTTATACTAAAAATGATCAATTGCACATTGGTAATTGTAAAGAGTGACAAATCAAAGGCCTCCACCTCAAAGGGCCTCGGGAATGCGATGTAATTTGGTGTAAAAACAGCTTTCAGGCTTAAAAAATATTCAAGAAAAAGTGATACGCCAACAGCAGTTATGAGAAGTGAGATTTTGGGTGCATTCCTTAAGGGCTTGTAAGCAACCTTTTCAATAATGTACCCAGCAAGGGCAGTACAAATCATTGTCAGGACAAATACAACATAAATTGGCAGAGTAAACCTGGAAAGCAGGTAATAGGCAATAAACGCACCTAGCATGAAAATATCACCATGAGCAAAGTTAATAAGCCTCAGTACTCCGTATACCATCGTATAGCCGAGTGCTATAAGTGCATAAACAGCCCCAAGCTGGAGGCCGTTTATGCATTGCTGGAATATGTACCCTAATAGTTCCACAACTGGGATATCTGTGGTCCGAGGATCAAGGTTAAAGGTTCAAGGTTTTAAACTTAGCTCCGTACCCTAACCTCTCGCCTCTATTTATGGATTTATGGTTGTCAAATACTTGAATCCATCCTTTTCAACTTTAAGGATAGCGGCAGATTTAATAGCATCTCCGTTCTTGTCAAAACTGATGGTGCCTGTAACGCCTTTATAGTTTTTCACAGAAGAAAGGGCTGTCATAATTTCTTCCTGTGTTATTTTTTTTACACTATCGAGTGCTTTCAGAAGTATTACTGTTGAATCATATCCAAGTGCTCCAAGGGCGTCGGGAACAATACCAAATTTCTCCTTATATTTTCGAATAAAGGTGTCTGCAACAGGATCCTTCCTGTCAGGAGAGTAATGATTGGTAAAAGAACCACCCACAATTGCATTGCCTGCAATCTTTATAAGTTCCGGAGAATCCCACCCATCCCCACCGACCAAAGCACTTTTTAAGCCCTTCTCCCTGATTTGTTTCGCAATAAGAGCCACTTTGTTATAATAATCAGGGATATATATAATCTCTGGTTTCTTTATTCCCACTTTCGTAATAAGGGCAGAGAAATCGACATCATCTTTCTGATAGGACTCATAGGCAATAATGTTTCCACCACCTTTTGTAAATGTCGTCTTGAAATACTCTGCAAGTCCCTTGGAATAGTCATTTCCAACGTCATACAAGACAGCAGCTGTTTTCGCCTTTAGTTGCTTTATAGCAAAGTTCGCTCCAACTGTGCCCTGGAACGGGTCTGTATAGCATGCTCTGAAAACATAGGGTTTTCTTTTTCCATCAGTGGAGGTAACTTTCGGATTCGTTGCAGTGCCCGAGATCATGGGGGTTTTGTTTGAGTTTGCAATCTCGCTGACTGGTATAGCTACCTTTGATGTGAGAGGACCAATGATGGCGGCAACTTTGTCCTGAGTAATGAGTTTCAGTGCTGCGTTTGCACCTTCAGTAGGATCATTCCTGTCGTCAGCTATGATCGGTTGAATCCTGTATTTTCCCGTTTTTGCATATTCCTCAAGAGCAATGTTAAAGGCATTCTTTGTTGATTCACCAAAAGTCTTAACATCTCCAGTCAATGGGGTAATAAGGCCGATTTTCACAACATCCTTCGCGAGAGAAAATCCGGTGTAGAACACAGAAAAGAGAAGTACAGCACAGATGAACAGCATCTTTTTCATGAAGCCAGTCCTCCTTGTGATTGCATTATATAATAAAAAACATACCCTACAACTGTAAAGCAACCTTTTTGTGGGTGCTGAAACCAATCTACTCGCTGGTAAGTGGATTAAAACTTAAATTAGAAGAAAACAGACGGTAGGCTAAAGCATTGGAGCATTATGGGATCAGATGATGAGGCAAATTAAATGAATGGCTTTCCTGTTACTCATTGCCCGTCACCAAGACCTCATATTTTATCACGCAATAGGATTTTACCCTTTGGTTCATCAATAAATTTACCGATTACCCAGAATTCGAGGTTGACTTCAGCAGCCTTCTTCTCAAATAACCGGATATCCTCAGGATCAATTGCCATAAGCAGGCCGCCGGAAGTCTGGGGATCAAAGATGATGTCGTAGAAAAACCCTTGTTCGTGGGTCACAACATTTCCCCTGTAAAAATCACGGTTTCTGTACAGGCCACCAGGAACAAAACCAGACCTTGCCATCTCAGTAGCTTCTTTAAAATATGGTAATTTATGGGGAAAAAGCTGTACACCTATATTTTCTCTAATCATTTCCTTCAAGTGACCGGCCAGACCAAACCCTGTGACATCGGTTGCCGCATGAGTTCTTACTGAAAGCATCACTTCTGAAGCTTTTTTGTTCAAGTAGGCCATCACGTAGATGAGCCTTTGTATGGTATCTTTTCCGATCATGTTTCCTTTTATACCGGTGTTAAGAATACCTGTCCCGAGGGGTTTTGTCAGGATAAGGACATCTTCCGGTCTGGCCCCCTCATTGAGGATGACCCTGTCAGGATGAACAATCCCGGTAATTGCAAGTCCATATTTAATCTCCTCATCTTCCACGCTATGACCACCAAGGAGGCTTACACCTGCTTCTTTTATCTTGTCAACGCCACCTCTGATGATATCTCTCAGCACTTCCAGACCAAACTTCTTCGGTGAAAAGCAAACCATATTGAGTGCTGTTTTCGGTGTAGCTCCCATGGCATAAATGTCGCTCAATGCGTTTGCTGCTGCAATCTGACCAAAGGAATAGGGATCGTTTACAATAGGGGTAAAGAAATCAATTGTCTGGACAATTGCCACCGTATCTGAAATTTTGTATACACCTGCATCCTCAAATCCTTCAATACCTACAAGGACATTTTCATCTTGTGGAATCTCAACCCCACATAAAATATTTGCCAGGTCACCCGGACCTATTTTGGAAGCTCATCCAGCCCCGCGCACATGTTGCGTTAATTCGACTTCCGCCATGTATTCTCCCTTTTAAATTCAATACTCAGTTCACTGTTTGTTCTATTACCCTTAACAGATCAGGGGTTACACGCTTTATGATTTTCTTATCACCTATTGCCCATTGCGAACTATTGGCTTCCACAGGCCCCATCCTCTCCTGGAGCCTTCAACATTTTACGTGTCTTGAGCAACATCTTGATGATTTTTTTTCGGAGGGCTTCTTGTTTCTTTCTTGACCTTCTCATTTCCTTTTCAGTATCTATCTTTTGGATACCAGCGTAATAGCAGCAGCCATTGCTTTTGAAGTTGTTATCGAAAACACGTATGTTCCCGTCCTGAAAATTGATACGAACATAGCAGAAACCACCGGGGAGTTGGGATCTTCTCTCTTCAACAACCACACCCATGCCCCATCGCAAAAATTTCTTGTGAAAAACACGATCTCCGACGGCCAAATAAAGAGAGTAATCTGTCGCTACCATGGCCTATTATATAGCATATATCCTGGTGTGTGACAACCGGGTAAGGGGTTAGAAGTTCTGTTTATATATTGGATGATTGGATTGATCGGTGAATTGTAATCAAATTGAAACAAAAAACGGGGGCAATTGCCCCCGTTTTACTTCAGTTGCCAGTATTTTACTGATGGTCAGCCCATTTTCCGTACTGCTCCCTCAACATTCTATGGAGGATTTTACCTGCACCACTTCTTGGCATCTGTTCATCCTTAATGAAAATAATGTTCTTTGGAACCTTGAAACCAGCGATCTTGCCTTTGCAGAATGCGGTGATTTCCTCTGGTGTTGCAGTTTGTCCCTCATGAAGAACAATAACTGCTGTCACCTGTTCGCCCCATTTCTCATGAGGTACGCCAATAACTGCTACATCCTTAACCTTTGGATTTCCGCCGACACAGTTCTCAACCTCTGATGGGAAGATATTTTCGCCACCGGAGATAATCATATTTGCCTTTCTGTCAACGAGGATAACATATCCGTCCTCATCCCTATATCCCATATCACCTGCGCTGAAGTATTCACCTTTCATTGTTTCAGCAGTCTTCTCCGGATCTTTCCAGTATTCCTCGAAAAGCATCGGGCTTCTTGAGTAAAGCTCGCCCACCTGGTTGGGCTCTGTAACAAGCTTTCCGTCTTCATCATAGAATCTGATCAGGTCCGAACCGATTACTTCGCGACCGCATGAACCAAGTTTCGTCATCTGCTCATTCGGTTTGAGCACTGTCACGATGCCGGCTTCGGTAGAGCCATAGGCTTCATACAGCTCTGAGTTGGGGAACATTTTCAAAACACCGAGCTTTGTATCTCTTCTTGCAGGTGCAGAAGAGATGAGGAGCTTCTTTACACAGCTAAGATCATATTTCTTCTTCACATCATCAGGCAGAGCAAGCATCATAATATAGTGAGTCGGCACAAGTGATGTAAAGGTGACTTTGTGCTCGGCAAATGTCTTGATAAGGTCTTCGGGATTGAAACTGACCATATTGTAAGTCATCACCGTTCCGCCCACCCAGGTAGCTACGAACGAATAGAAAAGAGAGTTGACATGACAGCATGGCATGACGAGCAGGTTTGTGTCGTCAAAATTAAACTGATGGTCGAAAATCATAATGAAATACTGGGCAAAAAGCGAAAGGTGTGTTTTTACAACGCCTTTCGGCTTCCCTGTTGTTCCGCCGGTATACATGATGACCCACGGGTCATCGGCTGTTACAACAGTTGCCGGCTCTTCCGGGCTTGCTTTAGCAAGCGCTTCTTCATAGGATACAAAACCGTCAACTTTGGGGTTGTCATGGCCAAAAACCATGTAACCGGTTACTGTGGGGATGTTCTTTTTCATCTCTGTGACTGTTTTGGGCCATGGGAACTCCTTACCGTCAGCCTTATCAACACCCCCCTGAACGATAAAGACCTTACATTCGCTGTGATTGATGTTGTATTCCATTTCAGCCGGTGCGAGTCTGAACATCAATGGTACACAGATAAACCCGCCCTTTGCTGCAGCAGCGTATATTTCCATCCATTCAACGCAATTGTATGCGAGTACTGCAAACCGATCACCTTTTTTCATTCCCATGTCTGCAAGGGCGTTTGCAAGCCTGCACGCTCTCTCATCCCACTCCTTAAAGGTATAGGATTTGTACAAGTCTTTAATACCAATCTTTTTGGGCCATTTGAAGGCATTTACCCTCAGCACGTCTTTTGCTGTCATCCAGCGTCCATACCTCATAGTTGCTCCTCCTCAATTATATTATCGTTCATGATGCAAAAACCAACCGATGCTACATTTACTCGACAAGCTCCAGGAGATGATACACTTTCTGCGGCATCTTGCTTCTGAGCGTGTTATCGATAAGGTTAATCATGCAACCAGGGCAAGCTGTAACAACAATATCTGCTCCGGTTGCCTTGATGCCATCCATCTTTTTATCAGCAATCTTCTTTGTAATATCGTAATGATATACGCTAAACGAACCACCCATGCCACAGCAAAGGTCAGCATTCGGCATCTCCACATACTTCAAGCCTTTAAGTGCTTTCAGAATTGCCCTTGGCTGATCCTTAATATTCTGATACCTGATGAGGTGGCAGGGATCATGCCATGTAGCAGTTTTACCCTCAAACTCTTTTTTCAGTTTGAATTCCTCGGGTGGAATCTTCAGAACATCAATAACAAATTCTGTCATGTCTTTGATTTTTTTCTCGAAGGCCTCGTATCTCTTCTTCTGGTCCTCATTGTCAGGCAGATATTTCTGGTAATCCTTAAGGGTGGAACTGCATGTCCCACACGCCGTAACAATGTAATCCACATCCTGGAATGCCTTGATATTCTGTTCGGCAAGCATTCTGCCTGTCTCAAAATCACCGCTAAAGTATATAGCAGCGCCACAGCAGCTTTGTTCTTCAGGAACAATTACTTCAATCCCTCTTTTCGTGAGAAAATCGATTACCTTTTCGCCTAATTCAGGATAGATAAAGTCAGTTGCGCATCCCATGAAGTAACCGACCCTCATTTTCGGTTCCTTGCCGTTTTGTGGTTTATTGACCCTTTTTACCTTATCACGCAGGAATACCTTTGCAATCTCCGGTATGTTTCTCCCCTGCCCTAATGCCTTGAGGAAATCAGGCAAATGCCGTACCTTGCCTTCTGTTTTCGGCATGAGCCACTGGAACTTTGACGCAAGTTTTACATAGCGACCGAAAGCTTTCCTATTCGCCATCACCTTCCTGAAGGCAAAGTTCTTGATAAATGGTAGCCCTTTATTTCTTACCATCTGGGCTCGTGCACCCACTACAACCCTGTCGATCTGTGTTTTTGCAGGACACATGGCTACACATCTCTTGCAGAGCAGGCATTTTCCTATAATTTCACCCATTTTAGGCGTGAATTCCTGCTCCCCCTTCAACACAAGCTTTGTGAGATAGTTCTTACCTCTTGCCACTGCTGTTTCTTCCTTTTCTTCCTGGTACACAGGACAGAAAAAACTGCAAAAACCACACTTCATACACTGGTCAGCATATTGTTCTATCTTTTTCAGCTCTTTTAGATCTTCCAAGCTCAACCCCCTTGTTGGCTATTCCCAGATTTTACCCGGGTTCATGATGTTGTTAGGATCAAATAGCGCTTTAATCTTTTTCATCATATCAATTACAGCAGGTTCAAGCTGCCTTTTAAGGAACCTCTGTTTTTCGAGACCTATCCCATGTTCTCCTGAAAGCACACCACCTAAATCCACCGCACCTTCTATAATCTCATCCATGGCCTTAACTGCCCTGTCATAATGTTCTTTATTATTAATATCCGTCAAGATTGCGGGATGTAAGTTTCCATCTCCCGCATGACCAAGAACTACAATTTCAACGTTATATTTCTTTGCCAGTTCCTTGCACTTGTTAATAAGCGCTGGTATTTGCCCCCTTGGTACTGTAACATCCTCTGCAAAAACTGTTTTTGCTTTCCCAAAAACAGCAGCAAATCCTGCTTTCCGTGCTGTCCAGTACTTATCGGCCTCAGCCTGATCCGGTGCAACGCGCACATCTGTTGCCCCATATTTCTTGGCAATCTCTACGATCTTTTGTGTTTCTTTTTCAACAGCTTCAGGGATACCATCCACCTCAAAAAGAAGAACTGCGTCAGCATCTTTCGGGAGTCCCATGGGCATCATTTCTTCAATTCTGTTGATAACCCAGTTATCGAGAAGCTCTATCTTGCCTGGTATTACACCATTCTCAAGAATCCTGAAGACGTTCTCACCTGCTTTGGCCACATCATCATACACGCCCATGATTGTCTTTCTTGCCTGAGGCAGGGGGTTAAGCTTCAGTTCAGCCTTTGTAATAACGCCCAGGGTACCTTCAGAGCTGATGAAAATATGCAACAGGTCGTAACCAACAACATTTTTAAGGGTTCTGCCTCCAAGGTTCACAATCTCGCCAGTAGGTAGTACAACTTCAACCCCAAGGATATACTGTTTTGTTACTCCGTATTTGACACATGCAGGGCCGCCTGCGTTTTCAGCTATGATTCCCCCCATGGTTGCGCCAAGAAAGCTCTGGGGATCAGGTGGAAAGAAGAGGCCTTCCTTCCCAAGCCGGATGGTCAGATCCTGAAGCACCACGCCAGGTTCCACAGTAGCAGTAAGGTTTTCTTTATCGATCTTTAAAATCTTGTTCATCTTTGTGGTACATAGAATGATGCCTCCCATAATGGGAATTGAGCCGCCACTTACGTTTGTACCGCCACCCCTCGGTGTAACAGGTATCTTCTCCTTGTTTGCGAGCTTCATGATTTCCGAAATCTCTTTAGTAGTGGTAGGAAAAACAACTACATCGGGCTCGTGTTCCCAGCTTGTTGTCCCGTCGTAAGAATAAGCCTTGAGCGTCTCCTTCTCTGTTTTGACGTTCTCTTTACCGACGATTTTTTGCAGTTCTGCAATGACTGATTCTTTAATCATTCATGCCCCCTTTGATTCTGAATATTTTGAACAATTTCTCTAATTTTTATATTGTTCCGCATAATTTGTCAAGAAAATACTTGTATACAAACCAACAGAATGTGCAAGTTTTCACAGCTTTGCTTTTTATAAGTAATTTCGATTAATCTGTATTATTATAACAGTGCATTACGCCAAACAAAAAATAGCAAAAGTAAATGAATTCAAGGCCCATAATGGTTATAACAGTTTTATAATGGCAATCATTGAAACAATTGTACCAATCTTCCTTATCATCATCTTTGGTTTTATACTCCAGCAGAGAGGGCTGTTAAAACGTGAATTTATCCAGGAGGCCAACAGATTTGTCTTTCATTTCAGCCTTCCTGTGCTCATTTTCATCGGAATCATCAAGTCAGATATTAGAGAGGTAAGTTTAACCAGTATTCTGTCCGTCATAGTCCCAACCCTTGTTATACTTTGTATTGCTTTTCTGCTTGCCCTGGCAATGGGTTTAAAAAAAGGGACTCTCGGGAGTTTTGTTCAAACGACTTTTCACGGGAATATCACGTATATTGGTCTGGCTGTCCTCTACTATATGATGGGTGAAGAAGGTATGAGGAGAGGAAGCATACTCATAGGATTCCTAATACTCATGAACAATACACTAGCTATTGCAATACTTTCCTGGGCTTCTCGCAGACACGAAAACATATGGAAATCGCTCGCATCTGTTGTTAAAAGCCCTTTGATTATCGGTACAGTCCTCGGCATGTTTCTTCTTTATTTGGATATCCCTGTTCCCATATTATTGATGAAAACCATGGGTATTCTTGCAAATATTGCACTCCCCATGGCCCTCATTATTATTGGTGCTTCCATGTCAATGAACACTATCAGGAACTCATTCAAGCTGTCAGGGATTGTTGTCTTCATGAAGCTCATGGTTCTTCCTTCCCTTTCTTTTGCCTTTTGCCATCTGTATGCAATTCCCTTCACTGACGCCCTTCCAGGGATTATTCTTCTCGCCACCCCCACAGCCACTACATCATTCATACTTGCCAACCAGCTTGGTGGTGATACTGATCTCGCATCGGGTGTCATTACCCTTTCCACGCTCTTATCACCCTTTGTGTTTATCTTCTGGGCTTATGCTGCACGGTGATTTGCCAATCTCAGGCAAACTCTTCTGCAGAACAAAAAAATCCATTCCTATTTATTCCTAATTTATTCAAACTCCCATCCAGCATAACCATCTTCGCCCTATGTCCGGATACTTCTGCTACAGCTTTAAACTTGAGGTCCCCCTAACCTTACATGGCCACCATTCGAGCAAGCCACCTTTACCGATCCATTTCGTAACTTCAAGCTCTGTAAGCATTCCTCAAGAGCCAATCAGATTGATTATGGCATCCTGTTCGTTGCTCATCTATTTTCTGTTAAATGTATGCCGGGACTTTGGCAGCTTAGGTTAGGTCCTTTAAAACTATATTCATTTTTTTAAGGTTGCTTTTATTATCAATAAGGTTCCTGCCTGCTATCTTGTCAAGCACGTAGATCAAATTACCACCATTAAGAGCATATTTCTGTCCATAGGAAATAGGGACTTCAGGGTTCACATCTCCAAGGAGTGACCGGGTAACAGACTCAACTTTTCTTTCGCCGTTTGCTAAGAGCACTACATTTCTTGCCTGATACACAAGCTCTGCACTCATTGATATGGCATAATTTGGGTAATCCTTTTTTGAGATGAAGTGTCCATCAGTTACGGAATCTTTAATAGTGTTATCATCAAGCTTGACAAGCATAACTGAACTTCCCTCAAAAGGCACACCTGATTCATGAAAAGCCACGTGCCCCCGCCCCCCGACGCCAATTATCTGAATATCTATGCCTCCGGCTTTTTTTATTTTCTGCATGTATCCGTTTAATATCTCCTTTCTTATCCATGAAAGGTATTCTGATCCCGTTTTTTGTTTGATAACGATCGATTTTCCTGCACCCGTGCCTTTACAAGCCCAATCATGGGGATATCTCTTCAGCTCTTTTATTAGTACTTTCTGGTCGATGAGCGAACCAAAAGGCACATTTGTTTCAATAAATTTCTTCTTAAGAAGCCCGAAAAACTCCTGGATCATGAAATAGCAGTAGCTTTCAGGATGCAGGGCCCGCTGCTGGGCATTTTCTCCGGGCAGTCCAATGTATTCATCAAGGTTAAAGCTTCGTATCCTGCTGCTGTCGAATTCCCCATTGTTTGCCGCTCTCGCCAGATGTTTGTACATCCCTGTCGGGGAGTTCCCTGTTGCAAGCCCCAAGACAACTTCTTTCTTCCTTTTCAACAATTCAACCAGTTTTTTCTTGACTATTTCCGCTGCGACCTTGCTGAGATGTTCAAAATCATTCGTTATGACTACCTCAATAGGCATACTACTCCTCCAGGCCTAGATTTATGAGCCAAACTGATGAGAATTTCTCAACCCAGCACATTCTTTACAACATCAGCAATTTCTTCACAGTATTTCTCAGTAACACTATCTGAAGGCCCCTCAACCATGACCCTACACATGTTCTGGGTACCTGAATACCTCACAAGAACACGTCCCTCGTCTTTCAATTCTCTCTCGACCTTGTCTATTATTTTCATGACTTTAGGCACCGTATTTATATCGGGCTTACTTTTCACGTCCACGTTGATCAGCTTCTGAGGATATATATCCATCATTTTGGCAAGTTCCGATAAAGGCTTGCCTGTCTTGACCATGGCCGCAAGTAGTTGCATTGCTGTAACAATTCCGTCTCCTGTTGTATGATGATCGAGAAATACCATATGTCCTGACTGCTCCCCACCGATTATGCTGCCCAGCCTGATCATATCCTCGAGTACGTATCTATCCCCAACTTTAGAGGCGTGATATTTAAAACCATATCTCTTGCAGGCAACCCTTAGCCCAAGGTTGCTCATTACTGTGGCAACAAGCAGGTTGTTTTTCAGTTTACCCTGATCTTTGAGCATCTTTGCACAGATCAGCAGGATTTGATCACCAGTTATCTCCTGGCCCTTTTCATCAACCGCTATGAGGCGATCACCGTCACCATCGAAGGCAAGCCCGATTGCAGCACCTTTTTCAACGACCCTTTTTCTCAGGTCTTCTGTGTGCTGCGACCCACACTTGTCGTTTATGTTGATGCCATTTGGGGAGTTGTGAATGACATCTATATTCGCACCAAGTTCCCAGAAGGTATCCGGAGCAACCTTATACGTAGCACCATTTGCAGTATCCAGGACAATCTTCATCCCTTCTATGGATAAATCTCGAGGAAAGGTGTTTTTTAAAAATACAATGTATCGACCATTCACATCCTCCATACGAAACGCCTGTCCCATATCCTTCACAGGCGGCACGAGTGTGTGAAGTGTATTGCTCAGCATCAGATCCTCAATCGTTTCTTCCTGTTCATCCGATAACTTGAAACCACTACCAGAAAATATTTTTATACCGTTGTCCTGGTAGGGATTATGGGAGGCTGAAATCACAATCCCTGCTGCAGCGCGCATACTCTGTGCTATAAAAGCAATACCTGGTGTTGGCAATACTGAAAGAAGATAGGGGTAGCCGCCCATTGAAGTTATTCCTGATTCAAGCGAGCTTTCGAGCATGTAGCCTGAGATACGGGTATCTTTCCCAATCATTATTCTTGGCCGCCCATGTTCCTTCTTCAAAATGTAGACAACAGCCTGCCCGAGCGCAAAGGCTATTTCAGCGTTCATGGGATAGCGGTTAGCTTCTCCTCTGACGCCGTCGGTACCAAAAAGTCTACCCATCTATAACTCCTCCTTACAATTTGAAGAATAATTAGCAACCTACCAGCTTAAAAGAAGGCACAATTGCCTTCACGCGTTCACAAAAAATATCGACAATCTTTTGAAGCCACAATACACCTTTTTTAGAGACATGAGCAGGCAATCCCTGTATAACAGCTATATATTTTGCCTCTTTTTTTCCTCTTAACCTTTCAAACTCGAAAAAAAAGTCATCATAATACCTTTCCACGGAATCATCACATATTCCCTCTGTAAACAGTCTCTCTATATCAGAAAATCTTTCGTGGAATTCATTCCTTCCTACTGTATCTGACCCTTCTTCGCTCTCGTTTTTAAGGGTTATTTTTGACTTTTCTGCTAACACCTGCAATCGCTTTATCCGCTCTTTTTTCGCAAGAGCAAGTTTTTCGAGCAACCCAGAAAAAATTTGCTGTCCGAACTCCTGTGATTCCAAAAATGAATGCCTGACATGAATATACCACTGTTCAAGAGCCATCAGGTTCGCAATGTATATAATATTGTTACCCACTATCCGAGAAAGACCTTGGTATGCTCTGGGCTTGAAATTCACTGTCTTTCCAGAATATGACTTTCCCACTATTAGTTTATTGTCTTCCGGAAAATCATTTCTCAGCACAGAATTGGCAGCCACCACATTACCATACCCCATCCGTAGTGGCCCTACAATACCACCCTGCCCTCCGAGAAAGATGGGAGGTTGATTTAGCATGACGCCTCTTGGAACATCACCAATCAGTGATGCTGTGCTTTTGTCTCCATCCGGCGTGAAATTAAAATGAATATAAGAACTTCCAACCTCACTGTGATTTTTACGGCTTTTTCCTCCGGCCATTAAACAGTCACAGAAATTGATCAGACTACCAAGCGTCACAAAAGGGAAGAGTATGGTCTGTTTTAAACCGACACAGTGAGCACCATTTGCCTCCTCTTCAAGTATGCAACCTTCACGCACCTGGGCTCCCAAACCCATGCTTGCCTTTTCGAGAAATACAGATTTATTAAAATATCCTCCTTTTAGCTCAACCATGGATCCAAGCTGACAATCGTCTATTGTGACAGGTCCTTCATAACCAATCTGGCAACCATTCGATATGACAGTCTTTTCACCATAAATCCTGCATCCGGGGTAAATTTTGACACCTTGGCCTGATATATGATTAACATCTACCTCATGGCCTACATCAATGGAGAAAGGATTTGGAATATCAACCCCTTTATCGATCATCTGGACGATTTTATGGTGACACCGCAATTTTATATCCATGGCATACTCCCCTTCCCGATCTGCTACATATCTAAATTTATCAATATATTATCGAACATTGTGACCACTAATTTAGTGGTTTCGAAACGTGCACTGTCATTTCCATTTAGCAATCAATTCAAACAAATCAAACCCATCGTGAGACCTTATGCTACCATTGTACCTTGTGTGACAGATAACCCGTATCTAAACTGTTTTTAACATCCATTGAGAAAACCATACTGAACCACTTAAAGACGGCGTACATTAACACTTTTTTGTTTTTATGTCAATAAAAACAAGGTCTTGCTATCAAACAATTTGACAAGCATGAACCAACCTTGCTATATGTTTAAGGGTGACGTAGATGAAAGAAGTCCTCCGAAAGCTGCTTCGGACACTAAGCCATAGCCTACCGGAGATCCCCTTTGAAATACGCTATTGGGATAATCAATCAGAACGGTTCGGAATAGGAGAACCATCCTTCACAATCATCTTCAAGCATCAGAAATCGATCAAAAAAATATTTTCAAAAGGTTCTATGGGCTTTGCTGAAGAATACGTAGAGGGGAACATCGATGTAGAGGGAGATTTTGTATACCTGGTCCGTCTCGGCATATGCCCTGAATTTCAGAATATAAAGCTGTCTTTTGGCACAAGGATGGCAGCCCTCATGAACCATCTTTTGTCCCTCAACACCCTCAGGGGCTCAGCCAGAAACATTGCCCACCATTATGATCTAGGTAATGAATTTTACAGGCTATATCTTGATGAGAGCATGACTTACTCTTGCGCATACTATAGAAACAAGAATGATTCTCTTGAAGATGCCCAACAACAAAAGTACGAACATATCTGCCGAAAACTAGCCCTTAAGGAAGGCGAGACTCTAGTGGACATAGGATGTGGTTGGGGCGGTATGCTCCTGTATGCAGTCCATCATTACGGGGTTAAAGGATTGGGTTGCACACTGTCTGTGCATCAAGCTGATTACGCGAAAAAACGTGTTGCCGAGGAAGGACTGGAAAAGAGCATAACCATCCTTTTGGAGGATTACCGTAATGTTAAGGGTCAATTCGACAAATATGTATCCATTGGCATGTTCGAGCATGTAGGCAAGGGCTTAATCCCTATGTTTATGGAGAAAACTAAGTCCATATTGAAACCTGGTGGAATCGGTCTACTCCATACCATAGGAAAAGAACGTGACACCCCTTTTGATCCCTGGACTATGAAATATATCTTTCCTGGCGGCCACCTACCAGCCCTGGATCACATAATTCGAACCATGGGCGATAAAAGCCTTATCCCGATCGATATCGAGAACCTGCGCCTCCACTATTCGGCAACACTTGATGAGTGGGCCAAACGTTTTGAAAAAAACTCGGACCAGATCAAAAAAATGTTTGATGAGAGACTTGTCAGAACCTGGCGCATGTACCTCCGTGGCAGTTCTGCTGCCTTTCGGTGGGGTGATATAAGGCTTTACCAGATTCTTTTTACCAATGGACTGAACAATTCTCTTCCCATGACGAGGGAACATCTTTATAAGTACTAGATCCAAAAATGTTGGTTTAAACGCATCTGCATGTCATTTAGGCTCTGAAACCAGTGCTGTATTTCCCATCACTGTCTATTGACAATCAGCCTTTTTTCTCAGATAATGAGTGCACATATTCTGTATCTGAATATCAGAACAGCAAGAGGATCATGTGCATAACATATTAAAATCAAACAAACTGGACCATGTATGTTACGAAATCCGTGGCCCCCTGCTCAGAGAGGCGAAGCGTCTCGAAGAAGAAGGATATACCATTATCAAACTGAACAGTGGTAATCCCCCTGCTTTCGGTATAAATGCGCCAGACGAGATAATTCGCGATGTGATTCTCAATATCAGGTCGGCCCAATCATACGGCGATGCAAAAGGGCTTTTCGCTGCACGAAAAGCCATCATGCAGCAATGCCAACTCACAGGCATTGAAGATGTGGAGATTGAAGATATTTACGTTGGCAATGGAGTAAGCGAGATGATCATGATGGCCATGCAGGGACTCCTCAACAATGGGGATGAGATGTTGGTCCCTTCTCCAGATTACCCGCTATGGACCGCAGCCATCAATCTCTCCGGAGGAAAGGCTGTCCATTACATCACTGACGAGTCTTCTGACTGGAATCCTGACATTAAGGATATGGAATCAAAAATTACTGCAAAAACAAAAGGGATAGTTGTGATTAATCCCAACAACCCCACTGGTGCTGTATATCACAGAGACATTTTAATCAAGATTATCAGGCTGGCAGAGAAGCATAATCTTATAATATATGCAGATGAGATTTATGATCAGATTCTCTATGATGGCGCCAAACACATCCCATTGGCGTCACTCTCGAAGGATGTCCTCTTTGTTACCTTCAATGGACTATCAAAGTCACATCGCATACCAGGCCTCAGAGCCGGATGGATGATAATCAGCGGTAAAAAACAGGTAGCATACGATTATACCACTGAAGGATTGGACACACTTTCCAACATGCGCATGTGTGGAAATATGGCTGCACAATTCGCCATACAAACGGCACTGGGTGGCCGTCAGAGTATTATTGACCTGATTTCCCCCGGCGGAAGATTGTATGAACAGCGAAAGGTGGCCTATGAATCTTTTAAAGCCATACCCGGCATCTCATGCGTCAAACCAATGGGAGCACTCTATCTTTTTCCAAAGATTGACGTTAAGAAATATAAAATCTATGATGACCAGAAGTTTCTTCTAGATTTTCTATTGGAAAAAAAGGTGCTCATGGTTCAGGGAACAGGATTCAATTGGAAAAAACCAGACCACTTCCGCGTTGTTTTTCTGCCTAATGTTGAAGAAATCAGAACTGTTGCCATGCACATGGCTGACTTCCTGAAAGAATACCGTCAGATATAAATCTACCTTCTCGATTCTTATTGATGGGCACTTTGATTCTTTATGGACCTGGTTTGCAATTCTTTTTTCATC
>ENA-UPSM01000120-UPSM01000120.1-activated-sludge-metagenome-genome-assembly--contig:-NODE-120-length-109631-cov-10.738428_pt1 | contig 109631 bp, 95 predicted proteins | sample MGYA00238181_ERZ773283 | MGnify/ENA primary metagenome ERZ773283 (study PRJEB29023, sample SAMN05720199) | activated sludge metagenome | isolation source: Anaerobic digester | place: Japan... | reverse complement strand
TAAAATTTAAAAACATCGCTCTTTCCCGTTATTGAATCAGATTGGAAAACCGGAGTGGAAATATAAGACTGCAAGATGATTGAATTGGGAGTGAGGACGGAATGCCTATGTTGGTGTTGCAATAGCAGCTTCCCGAAGCAGGAGAGACAGTAAATTGCAAACTTTGTCTAATTTGCATTATTTTGCTTCTTTTTGAGTTTTTATTCAGGAAAGTTGACTGGAAAAAAGAGGTTCGAATTTCACTGATGTCCAATTAAAATAATTCCCCCTGAACCCCTTCCGCTCTCGCGGTACCAATACACTTTTGCATTCCTGCAAGGATATCGGCAGAGTAACCCTCTTATGTAAATCGAAGTGGATGGTAAAAAAGGATGAACCTCCTATAAAATTAGGTGATGACGAAGCACAAAGCTGTTTCATGGAGGAGGAACATCCACGGAATAAAAGGTGAATATAACAGGAGCATTGGTGCTAATCAAGGAGGTTGAGGCATTGCTCACAAAAATATCAGTGCAAGCAGCAAGGGAGCGGTCGGCGCTTTTCTTACCAACCTCATGGACCAAGAACTAAGACATTTATCCAAGCAGAGATAAATATGAGCGTAAACATAGCCAGACCGATTATCAAAACGGCAGCTACATTCAGATCTTTTGAGTATGAAAGAGGTATGAGATGTTGTGATGAAGATATCTGAAGATTGCAATGGCAATGGAAGTGAGTACTGCAAATACCGAACTGAAACATGCTATCAAAGTCTGGCGTATCTGCAACATTTCCCCTGAGAATATCTAATATCTGATCATCAATGGCATCAATTTCTGCATGTACATTCGCAGCAACGTTGAAATCGCTTCCTAACCCATGGTTATCAGGAGAAGATAATACCCCGCCTTATTCTTCTCATTCAGAGCTGGGATAGGGAATCAGCACTGGCATGATGGAAAGCCATCGAGATATGTATCCAATTAGTTATTATGGATGGCACAGAGAAGATATTCCAAGAAGAGTTTCTCCGTAATAAGGTTCAATGCTGCCAGGTTCACGTTACCGGGAATGTCCTAACCTTGGCTGCTGATGATCTTCGCTCTATTATCTATGTGTCTATCTTGAAAAAAGGCGAATCCGTTTGTAATATTATTTGTCAAACGGTGGAGAAAAGACATATTGTCGAATTAGGAATAAGCTGTAGAACAATAAAATAAAAGGTGGGGTGCATCAGAATTTGTCCTTCTATAAAAAACCTGCACAATTAAGTAGGCAGGACTGCGCAGGTCAGTGACCTTTTATAAAATAAAGGCTCTACCCGTCTCGATGAACCATATGCATATTATAGATTTCGTCCAATCTATACTTCACGGTCAGGAAAGGAAACATCCGCCTGTGAGCATGAGGAAGATTATCGCTACCCAGGTTATTTCTGGTGGAGATTCATGATATCCAGGACATTGACATCAACCTTTTCAAGAATGCCCACATAACATGATGAAAATACATGATATAACGGGTAAACAAAAGTTAAATTCCACTTTGAACAGCGTACACCTTGTATTTGTTTATTTGGTTTACTGAAGTTATTATATGGATTAACATCCCAGATGGTTAGGTTTGAATTTGTTGCGACCGGTTTATGCACTAATCACGTGGATAGGAATACCTGTTTGACAGGGTGTTCCTGTTTCTGCTAAAAATAATCAAAACTGGATTTATATCGGAAAACCCATGAAAATAGTTATTATTGGTGCAGGGGATGTAGGATTTAATCTTGCAAAGCGTCTTACCCATGAAGGCCACGATCTTATTCTTATTGAAGAAAACCCTGAAAAATGCAACAGAGCCAGTGAAATCCTTGATGTTTCTGTTATCCAAGGTAGCGGAACAGACCAGGAGGTGCTGAGGGCAGCAAACCTCGGTTCCGCTGATATGCTGATTGCAGCGGCCGGCGTGGACGAAGTGAACATTCTGGCGTGTCTTTTTGCCTCTAAACTTGGAGTCAGGCGAAAGATTGCCAGAGTGAGGACATCAGCGTATTACAGGTCTGACTCCATACTTAAAGCCGATGATCTTGGGATTGACTTGTTCATTCACCCGGAAGAGGAGGTATCAGAAGAGATTGTAAGGCTTCTCATGAGATCCACTGCCTCAGAAATTATAGAATTCGAGGGTGGCAAGATTCTTATGCTGGGCATGAAGGTGGATCCTGGGTTTCCTTATCTTAACAAGCAATTAAAAGATATGGGTACCGCAGAACAACGAAGGCATTTTCGTATACTTGCAGTCCTCAAAGGAGACAAGACAATCATCCCAACCGGGGAGGATTACATCAATAAAAACGACCAGGTCTTTGTGGTGACTGGAAAGGACTATCTGCCAGAGCTTCTGAAGATAGCTGGGAAAGCCGATGAAAAACTGGAAAAAATTATGATTCTGGGTGGAGGAAAAATAGGCAGAAAGGTTGCCCAGTCCCTTGAAAAACGTGGAATAGATGTGATTATCGTTGAATCGGATAAAGCGAAATCTCTAAAGATTGCAGGACAACTTGAGAAAACGATGGTCATGCACGCTGATGGAGCCGAGATAGATAGTATTGTTCGTGAGGGTATTCTTGGCATGGATGCCCTTGTGGCAGTAACCTCTGATGATGAAAATAATATGATAGCCTGTTTGCTTGCCAAACACCTTGGGATACGTAAAACAATAGCCCTGGTCAATAAGGTAAATTATCTGCCACTGATGCCGGTCATCGGAATTGATTCGACGGTAAATACACAGATATCTACGGTAAACGCAATATTCAGGCTTATTCGCAGAGGGGGGATTGTCTCTGTTGCCACTTTTCATGGCATCGATGCAGAGGCCATTGAAGTGGAAGTCAAAGCAAACGATAGGCTCACAGGGAAACCGCTTAAAAAATTGAAATTGCCGGATGATGCCCTCGTCGCCGCAATTGTTCGGGGCACAGAGGTTTTTGTACCCTATGGTGATACCATCATTAATCCAGGCGATAAAATTGTGGTTTTTGCTTTGCCGCATGCAATAAAAGCTATCGAGAGTAGGCTTTCTTGACGAGGTAACCTCCTTTTGAAAAGAAAAAACATAGTTTACGTCCTCTCCAGACTCTGGATTATTGCAGGCATGTTTTTCATTCTCCCTCTCTGTTTTTCGGTCTACTATAAAGATGGAATCCATTATCATTTTATACTGATTGCAATCGGTATCCTGATCTTGAGCGGTTTAGTGTGGCCCTTTGGCTCCAAACCTAAAGAATTAACAACAAAAGAGGGTTTTCTTCTTGTTAACCTTTGCTGGATCAGCTTCACATTTTTCGGATGTCTTCCTTTCTTAACCACAGGATCTATTGAAAGCCTGACCGATGCTTTTTTTGAGTCTATGTCCGGATTTACCACAACGGGCGCGACAATTCTCCGCGACATCGAAATACTGCCAAAAAGCTTATTGCTATGGAGAAATATGACCCAATGGCTTGGTGGTATGGGTGTAATTGCCCTGGCAGTGGCAATCTTTCCATTCACTGGGATGGGTGGGTCTCATCTTTTTAAGGCAGAGGTCCCCGGTCCTTCAAAAGATAAGGTATCATCGCGCATCAGAGATACAGCAAAACTGCTCTGGGGTGTATACCTCATCTTTACAATAGCTCAAACAATTATGCTTATGCTGGCAGGCGCGAACTTTTTCGATTCCCTATGTATAACCTTCGGCACTATGGCAACTGGAGGTTTTGCACCACTTAACGCAAGCATCGGCCATTTTTCCTCACCGTACGTACATTACATTACGATTCTTTTTATGACATTAGCCGGTATAAATTTCAACCTTCATTACTGGGCATTAAGAGGAAAACCAGTTCACTATTTCAAAAACCCGGAATTACGGTTGTTTTTGTCCATCATAATGTGCTCAACAATTTTTATCGTATTGATTAGGTTTTTTGCTGGGACAGAGCTCTCAGAGGAAACAGTAAGAGATTCGCTTTTTCAGACAGTATCATTAATTACCACCACCGGATTTATAACAAAGGATTATGAATTATGGCCGGCAGCAACGCAAATTGTGCTTTTTCTTCTTATGTTTGCAGGCGGATGTGCCAGCTCCACAGGTGGTGCCATAAAGAGTGTTCGAATTCTTGTGTTGTTTAAATATATTGGGGGTGAGGTAAAAAAACTTTTTTATCCCCGTGGCGTTTTTCCAATAAAACTTGAAGGAAAGCTGGTTCCAGAAAATCTTGTATCTAACATTATGGCGTTCGTGATGCTTTACATACTTTTCTTCATTTTTGGTACAATTGTAGTGTCATCTTTGGGTATGGATATATTAAGTGCAGCAGGAGCTGTGGCAACAACCTTGGGTAATGTTGGGCCAGGACTCGGAACGGTAGGGCCGGTTGATAACTTCGCCGATGTTCCTGTGTTGGCTAAATGGATATTATCGTTTTTGATGCTCGCGGGCAGGCTAGAAATTTTTACGATTGTTGTACTGTTTACCGGAAGGTTCTGGAAATAAGGAGACCATGTGAGGCAAAAAGATTATTATAGGATACTCGGTATTGAAAAAGACGCTACACACCAACAGGTCAAAGAGACTTACCGCAGACTTGCCTTCGAATTTCACCCTGACAGAAATAAAGGAGATTTGAACGCTGTTGAGAAGATGAAAGAATTAAACGAAGCATATGCTGTTCTTTCTGATCCTGAAAAAAGAAACCGGTATGACAGCATGAACCAACAATACGGGTATGACGGGTATGATCATTTCAGGAAGGGGTATTCTGAGCAAGATATCTTCCGTGGTTCGGATATAAACCAGATATTCGAAGAGATGACACGACAGTTCGGATTCAGGAATTTCAACGATCTCTTCCGTGAATTTTATGGACCTGGATACAAGACATTCGAATTCAAACATTCAGGGATTTTCGGGAAAGGTTTTATCTTTACGGGGTTTCCTTTTGGGAGGCACGGGAATCAACAGAACACTTTTTCTTCTTCAAAAACGGCCTTTGTTTCTGGCTTGCTGGCTAAACTTGCTGGTTATATGGTGAGAAAGGCTTTTAAGGGACGGGATACGAGTCAGCAAACCGCGGATCGTTATGGTATAATCACAATCAGTCGGGAGCAGGCCAGCCGTGGTGGCAAGGTCTCTTATATTGACCCGACAACATCACGGCAGCTCGTTGTTACGGTTCCTGTTGGGGTGAGGGAAGGACAGACAATCCGTCTTAAAGGTGCTGCAGGTTTTTATGGAGACAGGTCACAGGCCGATCTTTACCTCCGGGTTCAGTTCCGGAAAAGCCTGTTGGAGTCAGTAAAAAAGCTTTACAACAAGTTTTTGTCAAAGTGAAACCTCTCTTTAACCCTGTAAGTATTTCCTTGATTTTGTGCCTTGCTCTCACGGGATGCTGGCTGATAACTGCCCCATACAAGGTTATCAAAGGGACCGTGAAAGGAACCTATTATGTTGTAAAAGGCACATACGAGATAACCGCTGGAACAACAAAAGTTGTTTATCATATTGGTAAATTCACATACAAAGCAGTTAAGGCACCTATGGAATGGGCTTTTGTCAATGAGGATATAGAAACTATAGACGGATTGCCGCCCAAAGAAGCGTTAAAACAGGGACGTGTAAGAAATTCACCATATGTGGTGAAAGGTAAGACCTATTACCCCATGAGCATTGAAAAAGCAAAAACCTATGAAGAGATTGGAGTTGCATCGTGGTATGGTTACGAGACACTCAGGACAAAAGGAGGGCGAATGACTGCAAACGGTGAAGTTTTTGATCCCAGACAGTTTACAGCCGCTCACAAGTACCTCCCCCTCCCGTCCCATGTTATGGTGACCAACCTGGAGAACGATCAGTGGGTCATTGTCAGAGTCAACGACAGAGGTCCTTTCCCCAGCGACTACAATCCTTCGTCTGGTGACAGGATTATCGATGTGAGTGAGGGTGCAGCCAAGAGACTTGGCTTCCATAAGAAAGGTCTGGCAAGGGTAAAGGTCGAAGCTATAGAATTGAAAGAAGAAAGATGAACTGCTGTCTACTTATACCCCTGCCGGAGATGCATCAAGAAGATTCTCATGTTTTATCCCGAAAGAAACAGTGGAAGCTCGGCCTATTGACATGCAGACTTGTCAGGTTTCTCATCAATGACCGTATACAAGGTTTAAATTAGGCCTTGTCTGCACAAGATTCTAAACTCACAGTGGCTCCAGAATGTGGTCGAGGACTGTCCGGGATGCTACCAATGGATCGATGAAGATGCTCTCCATGTCGTTTTCAAGGTCTCTTTTGTTGGAGAGGAAGGTAATCCTGTCCTGCATCCGGTCTCTTAGAAACCTGAGGTAGCCAGGGTGTCTCGTAGGCGGACTATATTTCTTCTCATAATCAGGGCCAAAGAGCTCATTACCGTTTTTGGGAATCTGCAGACCACTGAAGGCTCGCCAATCTTTCCACTCTATTTTTCCTCTCACAAGAGCTGTAACGATCGAAAGGGAGATTGTCTTCGGGATATCAGTCAGGTGGCCTGGCATTCCTACGGCATGGGTGTTCATTACATAGCATTCACAGCCAGATTTGAAAAGTTTGAGAAATTGGCGGCAGTCTTCCACAAGGGGGTGGACCCTGAAAGGATTGGCAAATGGTTCGATAACAAGTCTTTCAAAATCTCGTGGATCGGCATTCTCTACGCCTTTTGCACGCAGAGTGCTCAACGAGGCCCCCATTGCTACAGCCATTGCAGATCGGGTTACCTTGCAGATCGGAGGAAGGCTTGTGTCTTTCTGAAGCCATATTACTGTTGAAGGTTTCTCGCAAAAGTTAGCGTGATTGAACATATCTCTTGATTTCAGGCAGCGTCCGTTATCGTTTCTTATGTCCTTCCCCACGAGCCTCCGTGTGCCATCTGCCATCCCTGTAACTGCCATGTTTTGTGCCGAATAAAAATACTTTACAACGGGATCGTCAAATTCCATGGCGTCAGTTTTATCAAAGAGGGAGGGCTCCAGGACTATGCTGAGGTTATGGTCGAGGTCAATAAGGAAAGCATCATCATGAATGACAGTCACTTTCTCTTCTGGTGTGAGAGTACCTTCATGATCGCTACTGTTGGTAATAGAAGATTTTCCTGAACCTGAAAGACCGAAAACAGCTACAGGTGGTTTGTCGCCAATTTTCTTGATTCCGCCGTGACAGGCCACCATGTTATGTCTCACGCCGACAGTCCAGGCTATTGTCAACGTCCCTTTTTTCCTCTCTCCAAAGTACCTAAGGCCAAGGATGGCTATACAGTTCTGATCTTCGTCAATGATAACGAGGCCGTCTTTAAATTCAGGGTTGGACCATTCTGGGTATGCCAGTACAAGGATATCTGGCTCTCCCAGCTGCCTTGATTCCTTATAGAGGTCTGACCAGGGAGGCATAAAAGGAATGAAGTTAATACCCCAGTCAAGCATGTTCTTGGCATCTGTCTCAGGGCTTAGAAGGTGTGCTTTGATCATAAAATCAGGGTGCAGACCTATCATGCCTTCAAGCCACAATCCAGGTTGCCTGTTCAAATGATAGGTAGCTTCTGACAGCATGCTCTGGTATTTGTCTTTATCTGCTTTGGTGAAGGTTCTTACAAGTCTTCTTGCCCGGGCAGTACGGCCGAAAATTCCCCCATCATTAGAAACAAGGACCTTTGCATCGTGTGGAAGGTCGAATTGTTCAGGTCTATACATGGGTTCGGATGTTACCATCACCTCCGGTTGTTTTTTTGCGAGGGCATACAATTCTGCCATCGATGTCTTTCTGACAGAACTGGCAAAAAAAGCGCTCTCTATGATTGCCCTCCAGGGGGATTTCGGTATACCGTGGATTGATGCCATGACAACCTCCTGATTTATTATAATTGAACCTTTTTATAACCTTTTGTTTTTGAGAAAGAGCTAACGATACTTTGTTTGATCACGGCTGACAATGGATACCGCACCGTAGAATACAAAAAAGATCTCATATAAGTTATCGAAAAACCAAAGGTGTGTCAACTTGTTTTGTTCTTTCGTGCCAGGCCAAAATCGAAACATGGGGTATAGGTTGAGGGATCCTCATAATGATAGAAGCCGTTATTTAGATTATCATTGTTATGAATAATATTCAATACGAGAGCCCTTTGGGGTTGTATATGTTGCTTTGCAGATATATATTTAAATCATGACAAGGGAAGAAAAAAAATTGGTGACAGCCCATATGGATCAGGTTTTTCACGGTCAGACAGTACGCCAAGCTCTACCAGTGTGTGAATGCGGTAAATACTACGATGAGAAAAACATTACCGAAGCACCAGCGGTATATTTTAGGGAGATTGATGTCTTCGGTAAGACTTTCACCCTCATTGAACCTCTGTGTCCAGTGTGTAAACAGAGGATTCATGCGAGCTTCAGCATACTGAACTGACAGTTTTGCTATCATAGGGTTTACGCAAATAAGATATGAGAGCTGCTGTCAGTATTCCGAGGACAAACCGCTGTAAGGTAAAAAAGCTTGCTTGGTTTTTTGTATAGGCCAAAGCTCTACGCTTTAAGGCCGGCTGATGTAGCTAATCAGGGCTATCTATTGGAATCTGATATTTTTTTACAAGTGAGAAGTGTAGCAGATTTTTTTCCACGTTAGCCAGAGTGATCCTGATTTTTACCCTGTCTCCTAAACGATAGATATTCCGCATTCTGCGACCGATCAGGCGGAACCTTTCCTCTTCATAATGGTAATAATCGTCATAAAGAGTATTAACCAGGACAAGCCCTTCAACAAAAACATCTGTAAGTTCCACAAAAAAGCCGAAGGATACAATACGTGAGATTATACCATCATATTCCTGACCGATTTTGTCCTTCATAAAAAGGACTCGCATTCTGTCTCCAATTTCTCTTTCCGCCTCCATTGCTGTTCTTTCCCTGTTGGAAAGATAGTTGGCCATGGTCTCGAGCTCTGTCTCGCCATATCTTTTTCCGTTGCCGGACAGAATGTTTTTGAGGGCTCTGTGACAGACAATATCAGGGTATCGCCTGATAGGAGAGGTAAAGTGCAAATAACAGCGGGATGCCAGGCCAAAGTGGCCCTTATTCTGAGATGAATACCTTGCCTGCTTCATGGACCGCAAGAGTATCCTGCTCACAAGAAACTCGTAGTCTGTTCCCTCCAAACTCATCAGGGTCCTTTGAAGATCCCTAATGTTCTTGTTATCCCGCTTATATTTAATTGACAACGTCTGCAAGAGCCTCTCAAAATCCCTGAGCTTTTCAGCGTCTGGAGGCTCGTGTATCCTGTAGATGGTGTTAACCTTATTTTCTGTCAGGAATTTGGCAACTGCCTCGTTTGTCACAATCATGAATTCCTCGATGATACGATGGGAAAAAAGGCGTTCAATCTTCAGGATGTTGCGAAGCCCGCCTTTAATGTCAAGTATGATATTCAGCTCTGGTAGATCAAAATCGAGACTGCCTAACCTTTCCCTTTTTGTGTGCAGGAGCGCAGCAAGCTCACCCATATATTCCAAAGCAGGAAGGATTTTCTGAACCTCTTTTCTGACTGCCCGATCCTTTCTAACGAGGGCATCCTCCACTTCATTATAGGTCAGCCTCAGAAAGCTTCTGATAATGGATTTGTGAAATGAACTGCTGGTAATATCACCATTTCTATTGAAAATAAGTTTTGCCGTTATGGCAAACCTATCCATATTCGGGTTTAAGCTGCAAATGTCGTTTGAAAGAATTTTGGGCAGCATGGGGATTACCGAACCAGGAAAATAAACGCTCGTTCCCCGTTCATAAGCCTCCCGATCAAGATCAGTTCCCGGCAAAACATAGTGAGAAACATCGGCTATTGAGACATAAAGAGTGAAACCATGATCATTCTTTTCTACGCAGACTGCGTCGTCAAAATCTTTTGCAAGCTCACCATCAATTGTAACATGCATAGTTTCACGGAGATCAAGTCTGTCCTGTCTGTCAATTGATAGGTCAAGTGCTTGTGCTTCATTTTCTGTTCTTTTTTTAAAGCGGAAGGGCAGGGAGTTTTTGTACTGAATGAACTGGATTATCGAGTGGACATCGTTGAGGCCCGCAAAGGCTTTGAGAATCGTGCATGTAGGATCGATCCCTCCATCAGGGAATCTAGTTATCCGGGCAGCCACAAGATGATCATCCTTGAGGCCTGAATATTTTGTTGGCTTAGTAACAATAAAATGATGAGATATCCGTTCATCCTCTGGTATGATGTACATTAAGTCCCTGTGATGTCGAACGAATCCGACAATGTTCTTTATTTTTCTCCCTATGATCTTAATTATGGTTCCTTCTCTTCTGCCTCTGAGGTTACGTTCTACTCTGGTTATTACCTTGTCCCCGTGAAAGGCGTTCTTGATAAATCTGGCAGGAATGAATAAGTCTTTTTCATTCACGTTGTCAGGTACCACAAATCCGCTTCCACTTCGTGTACCCCACAGGGTACCTGCAATGAGGTTCATTTCCTGAGGCAGACCATATCTTTTATTTTTAAGCTGCAAAACAGATCCATCTCGAATGAGTTCTCTCAGGATATGTTTCAAGGCTTTGCCTTGTTTCTTGTTTAGAGACAGGATAGCAACCAGTTCGTTTTGTGCTATGGGTCTCTTCACCTGTTTAAAAACATGGAGAACAATGTCTCTCGTGAGGTCCTGATGATTTTTCTTTTTCCTCATAACTCTAATTATCTTATCACATTTTTCTCTTCCATCGTCTATTGCGCCCATATGCTTTACTCTTAGCCCCATGTTATTTTAAATTCTACTCTAATCTTTTCTTCCATTATTCTATTGACCGTGTGTTTTCTCAATGGTAACTTTTACTCATCAACTCACACACATCAGAGGATAAGCAATTGGCTAAGATGAGAAAGGATGGGGCACACATGTCATACCGTGATCGGATTCACTGTGGGCAGCTGAATATATCTGATGATGGAAGGGTTGTGACACTGGCAGGTTGGGTAGATGCACTTAGGGATCATGGAGAGGTGCTTTTCGTCCATCTACGGGACCGCTCTGGAATTGTTCAGGTTGTATTTGGACCTGAGTCTACGGATCAAACAGTCTGCGAAAAGGCAGGACTCTTAAGAAATGAATTTTGTGTTCTAATAAGCGGCCGAGTGGTTAAAAGGCAGGAGGGTACAGAGAACCCTAATATTGCAACCGGAAATGTTGAGGTAAAGGCTGATAGCTTGACTGTTTTGAGCAAATCCGGTGTGTTGCCATTTCCGATTTCAGAAAAGTCCATGGTTGCCGGAATGGCTTTGAAACGGGATGAACCTGTGGCAGAGGACCTGAGGCTTCAATTCCGGTATCTTGATCTCCGTCGCCCGACAATTCAGGACCATCTGATCAAAAGGCACCGCATTGTGAAAACTGTAAGAGATTATCTCGATGAACAGGGGTTTGTAGAGATAGAAACTCCTATACTGACTAAAAGCACCCCTGAAGGTGCACGAGACTACCTTGTCCCGAGCAGGCATCATCCGAAAAATTTCTATGCCCTTCCACAGTCGCCCCAACTTTTCAAACAACTCCTCATGGTTGGGGGAATGGAACGTTATTTTCAGATTGCAAGATGTTTCCGGGATGAAGATTTACGTCCAAACCGGCAACCGGAATTTACCCAGCTCGATCTGGAGGCATCTTTTATCGATGAAGAATTTATCTATGCCCTGTTCGAAGAATTGTCAGCACGTATGTTCGAAGTCGGCGGGATTAAACTCCCTCGCCCTTATCCCCGTATGACCTGGCTCGATGCAATGAATGCAACAGGCTCTGACCGGCCAGACTTGCGATTCGATATGACATTTCGTGATTGCACTGATATTTTTAGTGATACAAAATACGGTATTTTCAAACAGATCTTGGAACGCGGGGGATGTATTAAAGGGATTAATGTCAAAGGCCAATCGGAAAAGTTGAGTAAGAACGTGCTTCAGAATGAATATGCAAAAGAGATTGTACCTGGCTTTGGCGCAAAGGGTATGACATGGATGAGGGTCTTGGATGGTGGCCTGGAGTCAAACATAGTTCAGTTTTTTAGTGAAAGTGAGCAGAGTGAGATCCTCACACGCTTCACCGCGCAGAAAGGAGATGTGATCCTCATGATTGCTGATCCTTCCTGGCATCTTGTCTGTTCGGCTCTTGGCCAGCTCCGTTTGCACATTGCAGATCGATTGGGCCTAATTCCGAGTGGAATGTTTTGTCCCCTGTGGGTGACTGATTTTCCTCTTTTTGAGGCAACGGATGATGGTGTCACTTCGAGTCACCACCCCTTCACTATGCCTGACCGGACTGATTTTGATCCTAAAAACATAGAAGAACTTTTGAGCCTTCGCTCCCGTGCATACGACCTTGTTGTAAACGGAGAGGAACTCGGTGGAGGTAGTATCCGCATCAACGATAGAGACTTGCAAAACAAAATATTTTCAGCTCTTGGACTTTCCCATGTCGATGTGGAGGAGAAATTTGGTTTTTTTCTCCGCGCCCTCGAGTACGGTGCTCCTCCACACGGGGGAATTGCACTGGGCGTGGACCGAGTGGTTGCCATGATTCTGGGCACAACTTCAATCAGAGAGGTCATAGCTTTTCCAAAGAACCGAAGCGCCTATTGCCCTCTGACGCAAGCCCCTTCTCAGGTTTCGAGTGTCCAGCTCGCAGAACTCGGCCTTCTCGATCTAGGCAAGGACCAGTCATTGCCTGGTGCAGAGAAACAACAAGATTTGATTGATTCGCTCTCCTGGGTTTCTCGTATTAAAATCAATAATGATGAACGGGCAGTCATAATGGCTTCGGTGAAGGACGCCGAAAACCTTGCAGCTATTGTAAGTGAGCGGAAAGAGGATGGCGAGCCGTTATTTTCTGTTGTGGCTCCTATGAACCGAACCCGTAAAGGGAAGGAAGCCCGAATCAGCCTGTTGTCTGAACGAGGTGATCTCTTTAAAAATGCACCTGCTATGAAGGGCAGATATTTCAAGGTTGCAAGCATTTTAGAATAAGGAAAGTCTGATGACGTGTCATATCTATACACACAAAGAGACATCACATATTTCAAGCCCTCGGGAGGGGCCTTTGACAGGTTTGAAAATTGTAGTCCAGCCCAATATGTCTGTCACTGGATGGCCCACAAACGCGGGCAGCCGTGCCCTCAACGGTTACGTTGCCCTGGAAGACGCTACGGTGGTGAAACGGCTCAGGAGCGGGGGGGCAACCCTCGTGGGCAGTGCACGAATGAGTGAACTTGGGTTCGGCCTAGGCGGAGATACCTTGGCCGAGGCTTGTTCCGGTGATGAGGTGACAGTTGGCTTGATAACTGACACCATGGGTGAAGCGCGTATTGCATCCGCTGTATCAGGAATGTTTGGATATAAACCGAGCTTCGGTATTATATCCCGTCTTGGCATGATTGGACTCATACCATCCATGGAGAGCTGTGGTATCGTAGGAAAGCACCTGGAAAATGTTATTGCTGTTGCTGAGGTAATTGCAGGTTTTGATGAAAACGATTTCTCCATGGCTGATGAGCCGTTGCCTGATCTTGGTGAGTCAATGAAATCGTTGAGGATACCCAGCACAGTTGGTGTCATTGAGGAATGCCATAGAATGCTGAATGAAAGTGAAAAAAACGTATTCAAGGCAGGAATCACGAAACTTAAAGATAAAGGGTTTAAGATTAAAGAGTTGAGCTTTGAAAACTTTGAGCTCTTTCGTGCTGTTCACAATGTGATCGGTTCTGTAGAAGCTTCTTCGAGTTCTGGGAAATACGATGGAGTCCGTTATGGCCACCGAGCAGCCTCTGACAAGAACTGGAATGATATGTATCTTAAAACTCGTGGTGAATCATTCGGAACCCTAATCAAATCATATCTTTTTCAGGGGGCATATTTCCAGTTTGAGAACTATCCTTCTTTTGAAGATGCCTGCAGAATCAGGGGCGGGCTAGTCCGGAAAATGTCGAGGCTTCTGGAGACTGTAGATGTGATTGCTCTTCCAACGAGGAGGTTAATGTTTGATGCTACGAATGCGACTACCATAGCTGAAACTTATGAGGCATTTTCTTTTACCGTACCTGCAAATGTAACAGGACAGCCATCTCTAAGTATTCCTCGTTTCGCCAGCGATTCCACGGGTGATGTAGGACTCCAGATTCTTGGTGAGCACAAAAGCGATGTCCGTTTGCTGGCATTAGGCATGGAGTTATCATCAATAGTCAAAGGAGTGTAAGACTGATGAGGTACGAAGCTGTAATTGGTCTTGAGATACATGTTCAGCTGAATACTATAACGAAACTTTTCTGTGACTGCCCCAACAGTCCGGGTGATGAACCGAACAAGAACACGTGTCCCACCTGTCTCTGGTTGCCCGGAGCCTTACCCAGACTGAGTGCAGATGCATTAGAGAAGGCAACCCTCGCTTGTCTTGCTCTTAACTGTACAATTCAGCCAGAGAGTGCTTTTGATCAGAAGGTTTATTATTATCCCGATCTTCCGAAGGGATATCAGCTCTCCCAGCACCATAAGCCCCTGGCGAGAAACGGGTGGATTGACATTATTGGTGAGGATGGTGAATTGAAAAGACTGCGAATACATCATGTCCATATGGAGGAGGATGTTGCCAGACTCGTGCACGAAACAGAAGGGAAGACACCCATCAGCCTGGTTGACTTCAACCGTGCAGGTGCGCCACTTATTGAGATTGTAAGTGAACCAGATTTACGAAGTCCCCATGATGCTATTGAATATGTGAAGGCATTGAGGACCCAGTTGCGTTACACCGGTAGCGCTGAGTGCAGTATGGAACAGGGAACGCTCCGGGTGGATGCAAATATCTCTATGCGGCCAGTAGGAAGCGATGCCTTTAACACAAAAGTAGAAGTAAAAAACATGAACTCTATTCGCAATGTGGCCGAAGCTATAGCATATGAAATCAAGCGCCAAACAGAGAGTATTGAGAAAGGCGAACCCATTGTGCTCCATACGAGGCTCTGGGATCCGGATAAGAGGGTAACGTTACCAATGCGGGAAAAATTTTCGGGGCCCTGTGTTCCTGATCCGTCTGTGCCGAGAATTGTGGTTACCCCTGACTGGCTGGATAAGATTCAAATGAGACTGCCTGAGATGCCGATGCAGAAGGCGAACCGTTTTTTGAAGGACTACGGCCTCACCCCTGAAGAAGCTGCAGGTATGAGCCAGGAACGGGACATGTCAGAGTTTTTCGAGGAAGTGGTGAGAAAGGGATTACCAGTGCGAAGAGTGGCAAGCTGGATAGTAACCCACCTCATGCCAGCTCTCCGGGACAGGAACCAGACCATCAGGGAGACTACCATCACCACAAATAGATTCGCCGAGCTCCTGACTATGCTGGAGTCGGGCGTTATAAATGCCCACGCAGCCAAAGAGGTGCTGCTTCAACTACTGTCGGACGATCAATCACCTGAAGAGATTGTGGAGAAAGGAAGTTTACGACAGGTTTCAGATACTGCTGAACTTGAAGGGTTAATCGACAAAATCCTTGCAGATCATCCTTCGGATGTGGAGGAATATCGTCAGGGAAATGCCAAGATTATGGGTTTTTTTATGGGTCTGGCCATGAAGGCATCTCAAGGGAAGGCAAACCCCAAACTCCTTAAAGAAATTTTGACGAAACGATTGGGCTAGATACTGTTTTCGCTTCATCTTTTTTTAACATTTTTATATAACCTCTGATTCCTGCCATAAGGGGGGATGCATGGTATTTTCACCCCTTATGAGGCATTTAATGAGGATTAAATTTATTTCGTACAAGTTTTTTTGTCATAATATCATTTTTTGATATATTTTTACCTCCTTTTTCATCTTCTTGCTTCCTTGGGATATATATCCCCTATGTTCCCATCATCAATGCTGTCTTTTCAGGTTGAAGGGGATAGCTGTGAGCATGAACTCCATATTTTCTTTCTCGGATCCGGTGAAGTGCATCCAGGTGAAGCCGTGCCCTTGTTTCAGGGTATCAATACCCATTCAACCCGGTAGTATATGTTGATGACAAACCTGTTTATGTGATGCTGGATGTAGGGTAATGGGTTTGCTTTGTGCTGTTTTATGCAAGATCCCATCTATATAGTTTCATTCTCTAGAGGTTACACGGCTCCTCATGCCGCCTGTTGATTTTCAGCAAAGGAGCTCTCAAAGAGATTACGTTTGTGCTGGAGGAAGAAAACCTCTCTATCATACATATTCCATTCATTCTCGGCATCGATTCTGTGGAGAAACATAATTGGTATGAACCCTCTCTGTTCGATGAAGGAATCAACAACCCTCTTGGTGCTGAATATATCGGTCATAGGCACCCTTCTCGTTATGACAATGATAATATATCATACATATATAATATATGTTTTGCCATATAAAGGTCTTGATGTCGGTGTCGTAATAGCTATTTTTCAGAGTAGAAGAAATAGAAAAAACCTTCTGAGATTTGTATCAATTTGTCTCTTTTCGAATCTTTATGCAGGAAACGTTAACAACATAAAATATTTGGAGTTAATCTTTTATTGGCTTCGAGAAGACAGCCTTTATAATCCTTTTCCGATCCATTGCTATTGTGCATTTGCCAGTACCAGGGCATAATTTTTCTGGGCGCCAACCCACAAAAATAGAGCCCGGGGATGCATATGAAGTCAACGTTACATCTCTGTTGTAACGGTAGGTTCCATCACATTTACCATCGTTGCTAGATTTGCAATCGAGGGCCCATGGCGAGCTTGTAACTCTTCCAGCCCCTCCATTTTTGCTTACAGTAACCAACTTTAGTTCGTAGTCTCCCGCAAAAATGGCTTGTACTTTTTTTATTTTGTCCACTGAAATCATACATGGTCCAGTACCTTCACAACCAAGAGTGGCTGGTGCCCATCCAATAAATGTTGATCCTGAACCGGGGGTAGCATAAAGGGTAACAGTTGATTTTTGCTTATAATTCGAGAAACAAACATCACCACAGTCTATTTTTCTATCGTAGCTTTTTACTACCCCACTACCTTTGTTCTTTTGTTTTATAGTCACTTTGACCATATATTCCTTGATACTGCTTGCATCTTTACTGATTTGCGTATGACCGGCCTGATTGACTGTAAAAATGCTGTGGCCAATGGTGAACGATGCTGATCGTGAGCTATTTTTTGAATTAGTTGTTACAGAATAGGAGACTTCACCGCTACCTGTCCCTTTGTTGCCTGAATTAATTGTTATCCATGGTACACCGCTTGTGGCGGTCCAGTTGCAACTTTTCTGCGTAGAGATTTTGACTGTTCCTGTTCCTCCCTGCGATTCAAACTTGGCAGTAGTAGGAGAAATTGTATAGGTGCAGCTATTAAAACTCACCTCACTGGAGTGTTTGCTTTCCTTCTTTGATGTATCATAGGCTGTTGCGGCAAAATAATATGTTGAACCTTCAGCAAGGCCGGTTATGGTATATTTTGTTACATTACCCACATCGATAGACCAGTTATATAACCCCGAGCTGTTGCCATAATATATTTTATAACCGGCCACATAGGTCTCAGTGTTTTTGTCCCATGTGAAAGTTGCTTGGGCACAGTCTCCTTCGCTTGGCAGAATTAATGAAATAGCACAAAAAAAGATTAAAACGAATAGAGGCATTGATTTTTTGACCCTATGGTAATTGCATTTGACATTTTTATATATCAGTCGGTTTTGCATATCAATATCTATTTCCTTAAATGACCAAAATTTTATATGGTTGTACACAATCATAACTTCAAAGGCAAGATGTATGCCATGGTGCAATTTGAGCTATTATGCTGAAATCAAAAGATATTATAGGTTCAGATAATGTTCACGATTTTTTTTGTGAAGGATTCTTCATACAGGTGAAAAATTGCTATGTAGGCTCAGACCTGCGTTTACCCTTTGTTTTGAAATCGTCAGGGTTAAGATCGTGCTTTTTGAGAAGAAGATAAAAGTCAGCCCTATATTTTCCGGCCAATTTTGCAGCTTCACTTACCTTGCCTTTACATGTTTCGAGGAGATATATTAGATAGCCTCTTTCAAAAACATCTTTTGCCTCTTTCAACGGTTTGATATAAGTGATAGAAGGTATGACTTTAGTCTGAAAGATAAGATTCTCATCGATAAGCTCGGTATCCGTCATAGCAGCTGCATATTCAATGACGTTTTCCAGCTCGCGAACGTTCCCGGGCCAGTCGTGGAGCATCAGTTTCTGCATGGCTTGAGGGGTAAATCCTTTAATATCTTTTTTAACTTTGTCCCGAAATTTGTTTAGGAAATGATCAACGAGGGGCGGGATGTCTTCTTTTCGATCTCTCAGGGGTGGCAAATGAATCGGGATAACATGGATTCTGTAATAGAGATCCTCTCTGAAAAGCCCCTGCTCGACCTGTTCTTCAAGGTTTTTATTTGTTGCAACAATGATTCTTACATTGACCTCTACAAGTTTTTCGCTCCCCACAGGATAGAACTGTTTATCCTGAAGCACTCTCAATACTTTTGCTTGAATGGACAGAGGCATGTCACCAATTTCATCGAGAAAAATTGTTCCCTCATCGGCCTGTAAGAACAGCCCTTTTGTACTGCGGATTGCACCGCTAAATGCCCCTTTTTCATGGCCAAAGAGATTACTTTCCAGTAATGTCTCAGGAAGGGCCGCGCAGTTAATGGCAACGAACGGTTTATCTTTTCGTTGACTTGCAAGATGGATCACTTTCGCAATCAAATCCTTTCCGGTGCCGCTCTCACCGAGCAAAAGAACGGTGGATTCTGTTGGTGCAATTCGAGAAATCGTCTCTAGCACCTTCTGCATTCTTTCGCTTCTTGTCACAACATTCGAAAAGCTGTACCGTTCACTCAAGAGATCTTTCAATCTTTCAATTTCGGAGGTTAATCGTCGATTTTCAACAGCTTTTTGAATCTGGAGAAGAAGCTCTTGATGCTCAAATGGTTTTGTAAGATAACTGTAAGCCCCACGCTTTATAGCTTCAACAGCACTTTCAATGCTTCCGTATGCTGTCAGTATGATAACAGGCATTTCAGGAATAATGCGGTGGAGGTCTTCCATAAGCGAAATGCCGTCAGTATTGACAAGCTGAAGATCTACAATTGCTAAATCGAAAAGCTGTTCCTTGACTTTTTCAATAGCATCTTCTTCGTGTAAGGCGGTTGCTACATCATAACCCGCCGTTTCTAACCTCATTTGTATTAAATCAACAAGGTTTTTATCATCGTCTACAACAAGAATCCTCCCCAAAGTCATAAAATAGTTTACCTCGCTTTTTCTCTTTTCTTTTCCTCTATTTCAAGATCAACCTTTTTAGATTGCTCGATCATATTTTTTAATTTTTCATTTTCATGGGTTGCCTCTGCTGAGATTCTCCTCAGCCTTTCATTGTCCTGAATTAAATCAAGAAGGATTTTTGCATGACCCGACCAGTTGCTATGGGGGTAGTCCTTGATGATTCTTGTCAGTGATGACACTGCCTTGCTATGATCTTTCTTCGAATATTTTGGATAAGCGTATATCAGACCAATAGCAAAACTAGCTTCATCACCAGGAGGTTTATTCGGCGCTATCGAGAGAACCCTGAGGTATTCTTTGACAGATGCGTCATACTGGCCCATGGAGAGCAATCGCTGTCCTGCAAGGAGATGTTCTTTTGACTCATCTCGTGGTTGCTCCTTTTTGGGTGGCACCTGAACTGCGGCAGGATGAATTGGCTCAATGGATAGACTCATTTTTTCAGGCTCCTGCGGTTTTTTCTCGATTGTGTTACAACATGTTAAAGCGAAAGTGATCAGAAGGGTAAAAGCACAAAAAAAGTACTTCCCTGTCCTATGTCGCTTTCTGCCCATACTTCACCTCCATGTGCGACAACGATATTTTTCACGATAGCTAAACCCAAACCAGTACCCTTTGTCCATTCCGAAGTCTTTACAGGGGGTTGTTGAAATTTTCCAAAGATTGCATAAAGGTTTTCCTTGGGAATTCCTGGTCCGGTGTCTTGAACTGAAATTAAAAGCCCCCTCTCTTCTAGATACGCAGAAATCGTTATCTGCCCGTGTTCTGAAGAAAATTTTATCGCGTTGCTGATCAAATTTCTCAATACCTGGAGCATACGTTCTCTATCTATTCTGGGATGTGTTAATTCATCTGTGGTTTCTAGCCAGATTTTTATTTTTTTTGATTCTACTAAGGGCGCTACCTCTTGTATTGATTGCTGGATAAGAAGGCCTATGTTTTCATGGCCAAAATTGTATGTCATCATGCCTGCTTCCATCTTGGCAATGTCGAGTAATGAATTTACAAGGCCAATCAGGCGGTTTGACTCTTCTGTAAGGATTGATAGTAGTTTCTGTTGTTTCTCAGTGACAGTTCCACCCACGCCTTCCTGAAGTAACCCTATACCCTCCTTAATAGAAGTAAGGGGGGTTCGCAATTCGTGTGACATGGTCGAAAAGAAATCCGACTTCATTTTTTCAACCTTATTTAACTTATCACACATTGCATTAAAGGCACTGGTTAGTTCCATCATTTCAGGAGGAGATGTTATCTTGAGATCACTCTTGAAAATTCCCTTTGAAATCTCTTTTGTCTTTTCCATCAACGATGTTAATGGTTTTGTTATGCTTCTGGTAGTGAAAAAAGAAGTAAACAAGACTAGAACCAAGGCGGTGACCCACATAATAAGCGTAAGTTTTCTCGACGAACTACCAGCTTCGCTGAGCACGTTCATCCGCCGGTGAACATCTTTCATGATTGAGGTTTCCAATGCTTTCAGGTCTTCGAGGATATTGTCGACGAGTCTTTCTTTTTCAATTTCGTTTTTTACTATCGAAAAATGTTTTTTGTTCTTTATAGATTCAAGATCATCTATAACCAGGGCATTATAAAGAGAATAACTATTGTTTATTTGATTCAAATACGTTGTTTTGTCCTTCGTATTTGCAATATAAAGAGCATCTTTTAAATAATTTTGAAAGTCACTTTGGGATGCCAAGAACTGTTCATAAAAAATAGAATCCTTGGTTATGGCAAATTTCTTTTCATATTCCATCTGAGACAATATATTGTCAACAAGCTTTTTTTTAATTTCCAAAATGCGTTCATCAATATTTATGATCTGCTTCGTTCCCTTGCTAATCTGATGCAGTTGCCAGAGGGTATAACCATTTACTATGCCAAGGATCACAAATATCACAAAGTATCCTAACGCCAGTCGTGAAAAGATAGATAACTTCATTACTCAACTTACCTCAATGATATCACGCTGAATTAGGCAGTTGCTTAACATGATAACTCCATTTTTTGTCAAAGGTGGGTTGTTCATTGTTGGCCTTATTACGCAATAACGATACAGCAGAATAAATTTAAATGATATTTGGCGAATTGGCTTCCCCTAACAAATCAAAGTATCACAAGGGCTAGCGTGTGTCAAATAGCCGGGCAGGAATGGGATTTGTGCCATCTATGTCCTCCATGGTGGTGCGAAGACAGGACTGGAAAATTCAATAATGAAGGGTTCGTTCCATTGTACCAATTGGCGTAAGGTACTTTCCAGTTGTTGCAAAGTTTTAACCCGTTTGCTTTTTATGCCGAAAGCAGCGGCAATTTTCATGAAATCCGGATTCTCAAGAGCCATCATCCCTTCAATTGAATAAGTAGCCCTCATGTAATCTTCAAGTATACCGAAGCCGCTATTGTTGAATACGAGAATGGCAACCGGGATGTTGTACTTTCGAATGGTTGATAGTTCGCTGATTGTGGGCAAGACACCTCCATCACCACAAATCGCAAGACATGGTTTTTCTGGTTTTGCTGTTTTGGCGCCTATGGCAGCGGGTAGGGCATAGAATATGGAGGATATGCCCCGAGGCATAATAAAGGTGTGCTGGTGACGAACAGGATAGTAATACTCGGCCCAGTACGCCATAAGATTTAGATCCCAAACAGTTGTTGTATCGTCAGGAATTGAATTCTTGATGACGTTTATGAGTTGAAACCCAAGGAATTTGTTTTGTAATCCAAGTCTTTCCAGATGTTGCGCTTCTTTCAGCTCCTTTAACCTCCAGTTAAAGGAGCTGCTGGTGAAAATTTCGTTTAAAGCATGAAGAAATGGAAGGATTTTTCCTGAAGCTCTGTATGCGGCTGAGTAATTCTTGTCAAACCAGGCCCTGTCTACGTCCACGTGAATGAGGTCACTAATTTTTACTCCTCGCCTTTTTGCATCCACGTCGCGAAGTCTTGTACCAATTGCAATAATTATGTCAGCAGAAGAGACAATTTTTTTTGCAATCCCCTTTTGCATTATATTTCCGAAGCACCAGACGTTTTCTTCATCCAGGATGCCCTTGCCTGATGTAGTAGTGAGGAAAGGAATGGAAAAATGCAGACATATATTGTCCAACAATGGACGAGCCTTTTCGAACATAAGCGCCTTGCCGCCAATGATAACAGGTTTTTTCTTACCTGCCAGAACCTTCTCAAGGCCGTCAAAGTCATCAATATGCTGCATCTGTACAGGGTTCTCTTCGCTGGATCTTATTGTTTCAACCTCTTTTTCGAGAAGAGTATAGGGTATAGAGATAAGGACCGGTCCTTTCCGATCTGTCATGGCAACTTTTCGGGCACTGTCAAGTTTTATGATCAGGTCATCTGTACTTTGAACGTAAAATACCTCCTTTGTCACGTGACGGACCATGGTTTCAGGCTCTGCCACCCCATGGAGGATACCTTTATCAATACCTTCTCGTCCGGTGTCTATATGGATAACAAGCAGAGGTACATCATCACCATATGCCTCCATGCATCCTGTTACCACGTTAGCCAAACCAGGACCCGGCGTTACGATAAGAACCCCGATTTTACCTGAAACCCTAGAAAAACCATCAGCCATAAAAACCATGTTCGACTCATGACGGGTTATATAAACGTTAATGTTCTCACCTGAAAAGGCCTGTGAAAGTGAAAGTGTATGAATTCCAGGAAGATAAAAGAGATCATGGATATTATTTTTTACAAAAAACTCAATAATTGCTTGTTTTCCGGTCACTTATCACCTTTCATAGCTAGTTTAGCATAGTGAGTCAACAAGTTAAATAAAAATTTACTTGATTTAAATTTGATTTTATTTGTTTAATAATGTAAACTTTCTGTCAGCTTTTATTGTTATGAAAAAAGAAGACGCAAGCGTAGGAGAACGGATAAAAATGTTAAGGCAGGCAAAGGCTCTCACACAGGAGGAGCTTGCCACACGAGCAGGACTTACCAAAGGATTTATATCCCAGGTCGAGCGCAACCTTACTTCATTGTCTGTTGAGAGCCTTATCGGTATCCTTGATGCCCTTGATGAAAAGCCATCGCGATTCTTCGACGGAGCCTTTGATGAGAAAATTGTGTTCAAATTGGAAGATAGAGTGGAAATGGAGATTGATGATGTGAACAAATTCCAAATTCTGATTCCTGCTGCGCAGAACAGACTTATGGATCCTGCTTTGATGGAACTGAGTGTTGGCGAGAAAACTCCCATAGAAGAACCACATGAAGGTGAGGAGTTTGGCCTTGTACTCGGAGGCAGTATTGACCTTATTCTTGGCGGGAAAGTATTTAAATTGAAGAAGGGTGAATGTTTTTATTTTAAGGCAAACAAAAAACATCACATAGAAAACAGGAGAAAGAATAGGGCATTAGTTCTATGGGTATCTTCACCCCCGAATTTTTAGTCGAATTTGGGGGGGGTGAAGATAGACTTTGTTATAACATTACAAGAATAATTATGTTAGGAGGGTAGGAAGATGACGCCAAAAAAGATATTTTTTACCAAAGGCGTTGGAGTTCATAAAGATAAACTCTCGTCTTTTGAGGTTGCATTGCGGAGTGCAGGGATTGAAAAATGTAATCTTGTTTATGTTTCAAGCATATTCCCGCCCAAATGTAAAATTATATCAAGGACTGCCGGCTTGAAACTTCTTAAACCCGGTGACATAACATATTGCGTAATGGCTCGAAACGAGACAAACGAACCGAACCGCCTGGTTTCAGCAGCTATTGGTCTTGCAGTGCCCAAGAACTATGACAGCTACGGGTATCTCTCTGAACACCATGCTTTCGGCGAGAAGGCTGTCGTATCAGGAGAATATGCAGAAGATCTGGCAGCAACCATGCTTGCTACAACACTGGACATCCCTTTTGATCCTAACCAGGCATGGGACGAACGCAAGCAATTCTACAGGGCAAGTGGCCACATATTTACAACAAGGCATTTCTGCCAGTCAGCTGAAGGGAACAAGGACGGTCTTTGGACCTCGGTAATAGCATCTGCTGTGTTTATCTTGGAGTGAAATGCCGGAGCATTTCGTTGGATTCTGTGGGCAGCTCAGTACACAGGCCAATTATCATGCAGCATCAATTGTCGTTCTGCCTATTCCCTTTGACAAAACAAGCACGTGGATGAAAGGGGCGGACAAAGGGCCTCAGGCCCTTATTGATGCTTCACAATACCTCGAATTCTATGACATTGAAACGGACGGAGTGGTGTTGGACAACGGGATATACACTGCACGACCTATCCGGGCAGCATCCTCGGCAGTGTTGATAAAAAAAACTGATCTGGCAGTTACCCGCTATCTTATAGATAATAAATTCGTAGTTGCTCTTGGAGGAGAACATTCGGTATCTGTGGGCGTTATTAAGTCCTACGCAAGGCATTATAAAAATTTAAGCATTTTGCACTTGGACGCTCATGCAGACTCCCGCGACACCTATGAGGGTTCACGGTATAACCATGCGTGCGTGATTGCCCGTGCCAGGGAATATACAAAAGAAATTGTTTCTGTGGGAATACGGAGCATGGATCAGTTGGAACGTGATGGCATGGACAGAAAAAGGATGTTCTTCGCCCATGAGATATTCAATTCAGAAACCTGGATACAGAAAACGGTTCGGCAACTAAAAGATAACGTATACATTACCATTGATCTTGATGTATTTGACCCGGGCATTATGCCGTCCACAGGGACACCTGAGCCAGGTGGCTTAGGGTGGTATCAGGTAACCAAACTTCTTCGCGCTGTTTCAATGGCGAAACGAATTGTGGGTTTTGATGTGGTTGAGTTATGCCCGTCACACGACAAGGCACCTGATTTCCTCGCTGCAAAACTCGTTTATACGTTACTCAGTTACATCTTTGCAGACCGTGCAGTTCCAAAGCTGAAAAACAAATAGAAAGTGCATTATCTACATAATCGTTTCATTTTACACTAAATTCATTTTTATTTAATTTTGAGTTTTTGAATAATGATAAGTTCGGTACGGCAATAACCTTATAACAACACTCTGCCAACGAAAAGTCCGATTCCATACACCATTATTTACATTAGAGCAAAGGTCTGAAGATAACCTACGTGATCTGTCCAACCAACCTCAACGACTCAATCGATGATTATTCCTTGGCCGGTCTTCTGATATTCAAGTTCCATATGGTTAACAAACGCTATTCTTCCTTGGGAGTTGGTTGGGAATCCATGAGTGTTACACCATTCAGTGAATGCTTCCGGGTTGATATCCACACGAAGAGCTATGTTGCCGATACGTTTGATTTCTTCACACTCTCGTTTGACGAGAGTTTTCCAGTCTTCATACGTAGCAGGCATATTCCTGGCATCGGTAAAAATGTCAAGAGCCCTTCGGTAAGTAGGCTCGTCTTTGAACCATGCAATTCCTATGACATCATTCATCGTCACACCTCCCTTCATTTTGTAATTACTTAAATTCTATAACGCAATTGATAGAACAACAAGGATTTTCATAACACGCAGAAAAAAGTCTATTCTTACTGTATTGACTGCTCCTGTTTAGGAGAACTTTTCTGGCTGTGCCGATTCAATCGCTTGTCTATTCTCATTGATCTCCGTCTGTCAAGAAGAACAGCAAAGTATTTAACAAATTCTATTTAAATTCTTTAAACTGATTTTGTGGCGCTGAGCAAACAGGGCATTCATCCGGTAACATACCGTCAGCCACATAACCACAAACCTGGCAGACGTAATAGGTTGTCTGTGTTTCTGTCATCAGATGATCCAGAGCTTTTTTATACAGCTTAGCATGAATATCCTCCACGTCCCTGGATTGTGAAAAAATCATTGAGGCACCATTGTCGCCAACATCTGCGGCAACCTTCAAAAATTGATCATAAGCAACCTCTGCCACTGTTGTCTCAGAGTCAAAACTTTCTTTGAGATTCTCCTCGGTACTTTTGATTTCTTTTAGCATCTTGAGTGCTCGTTCACCGTGTATCTCCTCGCTGAAGGAAATAACACGAAACAGCTGAGCGATCTGGGGTAAGTCCTCACGATCAGCCTGCTTTGCGAATAGTTTTAACCGTAGTGCAGCCTTGGCTTCACCTTCGTAAATGGATTTAAATATCGCTTTTATCCTATCGTCCATGACTGGTCTATCTCCTTTCTTGCTTGTAATGTGCAATAATAAACTACAATACAGTATCTATTAACCCAAATTTATTCTATCTTATCACGAAGTTTCTGACATAACAAGCCTGATCACCAAATCTGGTAAGGTCAAGCGCTTTGTGTAAATTCTTTTAAGGGCTTCTTCTCTCACTGGTCGTTTAAGTGACTCATTACGGCATAAACAATCCTCGCAATACTCTAGGTGTTGTTAAAGCAACTCATGGGTCTGGTCCTCCTGCGCACTTCCCGGAAGGCCCGTTCAAAGAGATTGGTGGTTCTCAATTTTCTCCAGAGAGGCATTGGACATGTAAAGAAGGAAAGGAGCTCCTCCAGATACTTTTCGATGGAGGCAGCGGCCTTGGACCTTTGGGATCTCCACTTTTTAGCCCAGAGCAAGTAGCGTTCAATGGCTTCTTTTCGTGAGTTTCATCATAGATGTTCCGTGCTTCCTTCATATATTCATCCCGGTCCTTTGTTGAGAGATGGGTTGCTGCATTTCACATTTTATGAGCCCAGCACTGCTGACGTGGCATTCACAGATAGGTGAGATCCACGGCATTAACAAGTCCCTGGTTGCCGTCGGTTATGACGAGAAGAAGGTTGGTTCCTGCAAGGCCTCTCATGAGGAGGTTCAAGAAAAATCCCACCCAGGCATGTTCACGCTCATGCCTGACCAGGGTAAAGTCAATGAGTTCCCCCTTGCCTTGTCTCGTAATGCCGTTGGCCGTCAGAATTGCCTTCTTCTTCGACCCGAACCGGTTCTGATCTTTAAGCTGATGCCGTCAAGGAAGAGATAGACATAGTGATCAGGGAGAGATCGGTTGTGGAATGCCTTTACCTCGGAATCCACACTTTTTGCTATAGTTGAGATGGTCTGGGCGCTCACGGGATCTCCCAATAAAGGAGAGAGGGCTTCTGCACACCGTCGTGTGGAGACTCCTAAGACGAAGACCTTTTACAAGGCTTCATCTACTTCCGGCATTCTCTGCATAGAGCAGGGAACAACCTGGCTCGGGTAGCCTCCTGATCTCACCCGGGTCACTTTCAGTTCAAGACAGCTACCCTTAAGAAGGAGAAAACGCTTCCAGTAGCTATTGCGGATTAGTGAATAATAAATAGAATTGTAGAGGAGTAATAGGAAAAAGAGAAAAAAATAATAGGCAAAATTGAAGAGGCAAAAAGCATACAGGAAAAAAGAATGTCGAAAAATAGTACCACGAAGAGTCATGAATATCAAAAAAAATGAGCCAAAGACGATACTGAGATGAGAAGGATGCCCTATCGGAATGTCTCCAGAACTCTACTCATAGCAAATGGTAAACATGGGGACAGCAATGTGAGAAACCAAATGGTCTATTGTTTTACCGAGGAGCATGCATCGATGAACAAAGGCTTGGACAAGTTAGCGATATATGTTTTCGTGTTTATCAGTAACATTAACAGTGCAAAGTTATCTTTCGATACTGTAACCGGGTTACAGTCTGCTATCAATGTTGCCTGGACCACCACACTCTGGAGTGTAGCAGGTTATATTTTTAAACAGACATTTTTGCTTGCACGATGGACATGCTTCCGGTGGTGATGAAGCAGTAAGGGTATATCCGCAATTTTCACATTTCCAGAATGTTTTTCCGCACTCAGGACAGATATCATCTTTAAATGATGTCTCAGACTTATAACCACAGTTGGCACATTCTTTCAAATCCATAGCAAATACTCCTTTAACAAGGTTGGTTGTTGAACATTATCAATATTAGCATGACCTAAAAATAAGTCAACCTTATTGCGAGAATTGGCAAAACATTAAATACGGAGTAGACGTTTCTAAAACGCTGAAATATAATAAGCACAATCTATCTATGGCTGAGACTGATAATGTGAAATTAGGCTATAAACTTGAAGTGATTGTTTATAAGATTGATCAAAAATCTAACATTAATGAGGGAGAATTTACTAATGGACCTGAAGGGGATGCAAACTGAAAAGAACTTATTGGTAGCTTACCATGGTGAGTCTAACAACAGAAACATGTATACGTTTTTTGCAGAGAAAGCAAAGGAAGAAGGTTATGAGCAGGTTGCTGCGATTTTTATTGAGACAGCCAATCATGAGTATGAACATGCAAAACAGATACTAAATATTATTCAAATGAGAGATATCGAACTTCCCAAAGTCATCTTTCCAGTGAAAGGAGTGGGCAATACAATTTCCAATCTTCAGACTGCAGTTTCCGGGGAACATTATGAAAAAAGTATCATGTATCCTGATTTTGTGAAAATAGCAGACGAAGAAGGTTTTACAGATGTTGCTAAAATACTTCGATTTATTACTTCAGTCGAAGCAGAACATGAAAGAAGATTCCGTATCCTCTTGCAAAACATGAAGGCAGGGAAGATTTTTCGAAAAGACAGTGTCGTAAAGTGGAAATGCCGTGCCTGTGGTTATGTGAAAAAGAACAGAAATGCTCCTAAGGTTTGTCCATTGTGCAGATGTAGTCGCGCTTACTTTGAGTTATTTACAGAAAATTATTAGCATGCATCGGTCATAGCGAAGATTGGAACTATGTGGTCAGGTCAACAGAATGGAAATTGAAAACTCTATCACGCTAATGAATGGATGTGCCGATTTATGGCGGCAGGATTTTTTCGAGTCTCATATTTTTTCAGGATTTCAAGTGTGCTTGGTTGATACGATATTCTTCGTGGAGGGGAAGGTTACCCGAGGGTATTTCGCAACTTTGATGTATTAAAAATATGTCAATTCAATCACGTCGGTATATTATGGTTGCTGACTAATCCTGAAATAATGCGAATCTGATTAAAGATATAAGCAGCGCTGTGCGTTTTCTCAGGATTCAACAGGAATTTGGAATGTCTGACCGCTATATAGAGCAGTTTCTAAACGATACGCAAATACAGAATATATGGGATAAGTTTTTTGTTATCCCATCAGACCCTCCTGAGTCCAATATCACGAGTCACTACTGCTCAACATGCCTCATTCCTTCAAAGCTGATTCAATAAAATCAGCCTATTGGAAGAGTATGACTGTTTGTAACAATGTTGTAAATTTTGTGTGTATAGCGAACATATGGATCTGAGCTAGTTAAAGCAGAGTGCAGGAAAATTTAAATTAGCAGCAAATTTCTCAGTCTCGTGCCTTTCAGCTTTTTAATACAAATATTTTGCTTACTTCAATTAACATCAATCAAATAAAGTTATCAACTATTTAACCGATAAATTCATGATATGGGGCAAGTAAGCCTTCCGCCAAATAGGAAATGATGAAAATATAATGGCTGTTGATATCCGACGCACCACACAAAAAATGATCTCTCATGCTCGCCTTCTGTCTGGTCCAATCCAGACAACATCGCATTTGATGCGTAAGCGGTTTCGTTCTGCAAGTCTGCGCTTTAAAATTGCTTTCTTTGTTGTGATTTTACTGACAAGCACTTCGTTTGCCCTTTGTATAATTACAGTCCAGATCATGAACAATTACATATTGAATGAGATTGTTAAGAGAGGAGAATCGGTAAGTAAGGGTATTGCAGCGTCTGCTGGTTATAGTCTTCTTTCAAAGGATCTTCTCAGCCTAGATAATCTTGTGTTCAAGGCAAAAGTAACAAATAATGACATGGAGTATGTTGCTATCGTCGCTCCAGACATGAAGGTTGTTGCTCACAGCGAAGCTGTAATGGGTGGGGTGGTTATGCCTGAATCCCAGGGCAGGATAATTACTAAGAGAATAGATGGAACGACAGTAAAAGAATTGATGCGGCCATCTGCCTCCATCTTTGAAATATCATGCCCTGTTGTTTTTATGAAAAAGAATATGGGAAGCGTCATACTCGCAATCAACAAGTCTGTGCTTCTTGAGGCACAGGCAAAGGTGCGCACAAGGATACTTGTAGTCTTTGGCATTATTGTTGTTCTCGGAATTATAGCAAGTGCACTTCTTGCATCTTTTCTCATAAAGCCAATTAGAGAGCTTTCTGCAGGCGTTGATGAGCTGAAGAAAGGTACAGCGAAAACCCCCCTCAAGATTTATTCCCACGATGAGTTAGGGAAATTGACCAGCAATTTCAATGAAATGTCAACTACGATAGCTGACCAGCAGAGTAAACTAAACAAATATGCCCGTGACCTCGAAGAAGCATACGTTTCGATTGTGAAAGTTGTGGCTGCAGCTATTGACGCACGGGATTCATATACTCATGGCCATTCAGCGCGGGTTTCACAGTTTTCGGTAATGATTGGCAGAGCAATTGGGCTTTCCAAAGAAGAACTCGACGACCTTGAGGTAGCCTGTCTCTTCCATGATGTGGGAAAAATTAAGACCCCGGACTCCATTCTGCTCAAGCCTGGAAAATTAACTCAATTTGAATACGATGAGATGATAAGACACGTAGAGTACGGTGCATCGATTCTCAGCAAAGCCCCATCATTACGAAAGTATATCCCTGCTGTGAAACATCACCATGAACGGCAGGATGGCAAAGGCTACCCTGACGGGCTAAATAGTGATACTATTCCACTGTTTGCATCAATAATTGCCATTGCTGATACATTTGATGCCATGACTTCTACCAGGCCATACAGGAGTGCGTTCACTGAGGATGTTGCGCTCAGAGAACTTGTCCGAGTGGCGGGCACGCAATTACGTGCCGATCTTGTTGCAGTGTTTGTCGGGCTAATTGATAAAGGCTATGCCCATGAAAAACAGAAAGTCGCTGGGAGAGTTATATAATGAATTATTTTCATACAACGAGACGGTTTTTCACTGTTATGATATTTTTAGCATTGATTTTCACTGGTTGTGCTCAGATGAAAACCGGTACCTCTTCTTCCAACATACCCGTAGATAGAGCTGCACATAAACCTGTCCTGGAACCCTCTAAACAGACATCTGCCCAGGAGTCAATCCCGATTAAGAGGCCTCACGTAACCGGAGATTATCAAAAAACGATCGACTTCTATAAATCTGAACAAGCCAAATATCCATATGACCAAACACTAACAAAAGATTATGCAAAGAATGTAGATGAGATGAAAGACGCTGCAGATCAAGAATATGAAAAGGAGAAGTACACATCTGCCTGTAAAACTTACAGCATCCTGGCCAAAAACTATTCCGCCTTTAAGACATTTGTCCACATGCTCTCATTTAACAGGTCAGATATCAATAAAAAACTGAATGACTGTAAATCCATTCTTTCAAAGAAGGGATTTCAGGAATACAGGGAAGGCAATCTGAACGAGGCAATTGCCCTGTGGCAAGGTTACCTCACAATTGATCCGAATAATGCAGATATCAGGAAAGCTGTGAACACCGCAACATTGCAACAAAAAAACCTTCAGAAAAAGTAAAAATTTACAGTGTGCTAGAATTATGATTGACGGTTCTTGTAGTCATTATAATCGAATATTTTTATAACCTCTATTCTTTTATCATCCTTAATTACAGCTATGTCTGGTAGATTTATCCCATTAAAAGTGGTGTTTTTTACAATGCTGTAGAGGGCCATATCAGTAAAAATCAGTTTGTCGCCTCTTTTAAGCGGTTTATTGAAAGAATAATCTCCCATAATGTCGCCTGCCAGGCAGCTTAGTCCTGCAATCCTGTATGTGTATTTCTTTTCTTTTGATTGGCCCGATTTGATGATGTGAGGTCTGTAAGGCATAAGGAGCACATCAGGCATATGGGTTTCTGCCGATGCATCCACAATAGCGATATCCATTTGGTTTGTTACTATATCCAGTATGGATGACGCCAAAAAACCAGCATTAAGCACACTTGCTTCTCCAGGCTCAAGATATACCTGTACACCATATTTCTGCTTAAACCCGTTTATGATTTTGATTAAACGTTCAAGATCATAATCATCACGGGTTATGTGATGGCCGCCCCCAAAATTGACCCACTTCAAATTTTTTATATGTTGACCATAGAGCTTTTCAAATGAGTTGAGTATCCTTTCAAGTATGTCCGAGTCCTGTTCGCACATGGCATGAAAATGGAGCCCCTCAACAATATTCCTGTACCCAGAAAAATATTTTTCGAAAGTATGGTTGATAATCCCCAATCTTGAACAGGGTGCACATGGATTGTACATCTCTGTGAGAACTTCAGAGTGTCCTGGATTTACTCTTAAGCCAATTTCTATTCCTTTTTTCTTTGCTCTGAGCCCATATTTCTGGAGCTGATAAAATGAATTGAAAATTATAACATCAGAATACCTGATTATCTGATCCATCTCTTTATCTCTATATGCTGCAGCAAAGGTATGTACTTCTTTTTTGAATTCCTCGAAACCGAGCCTCGCTTCATGAAGACCACTGGCACACACCCCATCTAGATACTCCCGCATTAGGGGAAATGTAGCAAAGGAAGCATAAGCCTTTAAGGCATGCAGGATTTTACAACCTGTTCGGTCCTTGACATACCTGAGCACTTTCATGTTCTCTTCAATGAGAATCTCATCAATGAAATAAACCGGGGTGGCTATATCACTCTGAGCCATTTTAAGAAGTCTTTTGTTTTCAGAAGCAAACACTTGTTTTTTACATTTTTTGATTAAACGGGTAAGACGCCTGAGTACGCTTGGGCCCAGTTCTGTAACCATTTTCCTCCGAGCATTCTCTGACAAGGCGTAGTAATCCCTGACAGCCAATAAATCATTTGCCAAGATTGACTGTATAATTCTTTTTATTTTTTTGTCTGGCCTAATCATTTCAGTCCTGGCACGTCATCGATTTTACAACCTGTCCGGCAGTGGTTCATGTTCAATCACCTGCCACGGTAATCCGTATTTATTGAGTGCTTCCATAAATTTGTCAGGATCAAGCTGTTCCATGTTGTATACTCCTGCTCCTTGCCAAACGCCTGTGAGAACCATCATTGCCCCGATCATTGCAGGAACACCTGTAGTATATGCAATTGCCTGTGTTCCCGTTTCCTGGAACGCCTCTTCATGATCACAGATATTGTATATATACCTCGTTATTTTTTTTCCATCCTTTTTCCCTGTCATAATATTTCCTATCACTGTCTTGCCAGTGTATTTTGTGCCTAGGGAGGCTGGCTCAGGCAACAAAACCCTGAGGAATTTTACCGGAATGATTTTACACCCCTCATACTCAACTTCATCTATCCTGGTCATTCCGACATTCTGAAGCACCCTCAAATGAGTTAGGTAATTTTCAGAGAATGTCATCCAGAACCTTGCTCTCTTCAATCCCTTAATATTCATTACTAACGACTCAAGTTCTTCGTGGTAGAGTAGGTAGCTTTCTTTTGAACCGACAACAGGGTAATTAAAGCTGAAATGAACACTGCCTTCGTCTATGATGGCAGGTGTTTCAACCCATTTACCGTTATCCCAATGCCGGACGATCTGGGTAACTTCCCGGATATTTATCTCAGGATTAAAGTTCGTGGCAAATACGTGGCCATGCGTCCCGGCATTACAGTCCAGGATATCCAGGTAATGGATTTCATCGAAAAGGTGTTTCTGTGCGTACGCGGCAAAAACATTCGTTACTCCTGGGTCAAACCCAGAACCAAGAATTGCCATTAAGCCCCGTTGTTTAAATCTTTCTTGGTATGCCCATTGCCATCTGTATTCGAAGCGGGCTTCGTCCAATGGTTCATAGTTAGCTGTATCTATATAGTGCACGCCCGTCTGTATACATCCATCCATAATATGGAGGTCCTGGTAAGGCAATGCAAGATTAAGAACGAGGTATGGCTGGAAATCATTGATGAGTGTTACAAGTTCGTGCAAGTTATCTGCATCCACCTGCGCAATCTCAATATCCTTATTGTAACGTTTCTTGATATTACTTTTGATTGTTTCACACTTTGAAAGTGTTCTGCTGGCAACAAGTATTTCTTTAAATATTTCAGGAACCTGTGCACACTTATGCGCTGCAACAGTGGCAACACCCCCGGCGCCGATTATCATTATTCTTCCATTATTTTTTGTATTTGTCATAAATATTCTCCTGTGCAGTAGCTGAAGTTATTCTTTAACACATCATCATTGTAGGATATCATACGCTGTGCACGTGCAAAAGGCAACAAATCCCATAGCTTGATAATTTAAGAAGTTAGGTGTATAATAGTTGTCTGAAGTCCAGTATGGTCTGTACCAGATTGAGTTTTCCGGGGTGATGAATGAATGTTGACGTAGAGTCTCTTGATAAGGTTAGGAAGAAAGTACAGGTGCTTCTTCCAGAAGAACAGCTATTGGAACTTCGTGAATCAATTTACGAAGAACTGAGAAAAAAGGCCAAAATAAAAGGCTTCAGGCCAGGAAAAGTTCCAAAATCGATTATAACTACATATTATAAGGACTATATTGAGGAAGAATTACAGACCAGAATAGTGCAGTCTACCATGGGAGAAGCTCTAACCACGGCAAATGTTGAGCCTGTGAGTGAGCCTATTGTCAATTTTATCGAGGAGGAAGGCCGGCACGGTTATGAGCTAGAATGCGAGGTGATTCCCGACATCGAGTTGCCTCACTATAAAGGGGTGGAGGTAGAAGTCGAAGCAATTAATGTTACCGATGAGGATGTCGAAAAAAGAATAGATGGTCTGCAGCACATGCATGCAGAGATGATTGCCAGAGAGGGCGATGCTGTTACCCAAAAGGGTGACTTTATCATAATAAAGTACCAGGGATACATGAATGGCAAGCCTGCAAAAGGTGTTGGTGCTGAGTTCTATCCTGTTGAATTGGGATCAACAACGCTTATGCCAGAGTTTGAGGAAGGCCTGATTGGCATGAGGGTGGGGGAAGAGAAAGAAATTGAAATAACCTTTCCTGAAGATTACCCAGACAAAGAAATAGCTACGAAAACAATGCAGTTTCAAGTTCTTGTCAAGGAAGTTAAAGAAAAGAGATTACCAGAGATAAACGATGAGTTTGCTAAAGACCTCAATTTTGAAAATATTGAGGCAATGAAGATTGGCCTTCGGGAAGAGCTGAAAAAAGAGAAGGAAACAGCTCAAAAAAGAGAAATTTCGCAAAAAATTATGGAGATTCTTCTTGAAAGCATAGAAATCCCTGTACCTAAGAGACTTCTCGATAGAAGGATACAAGGGATGATTGAAGATGCAAAAAGTCGATTTAAAACTGATAATATACCTAAGGAAGAAGAGGTAAATCTTGATACGAACTTGAGAAGGGATTTTGAGCCGAGGGCCAAAGAACGGATCAAAGGGGAAATTATTATCAAAAAGATTGCTGATGTTGAATCGATTACTGTTAATGATGATGAAATCCATGAGAAGATGAAGAAAATGGCGGAGGAAACCAGAAGAAGTTATGAAGAGATAGAGAAATTCTATAGAGAATACAATATGGTAGAGAGCCTCCGTGCAAATATTTTGGAGGAAAAAACACTTGCTTTTCTCCGGGAGAACGCAGTAGTAAAGGAGAAACAATGAACCTGGTTCCCATAGTTATAGAAAGAGATGGAAGAGGTGAGAGGGCATATGATATATATTCACGTCTTCTGAAAGAGAGGATAGTTTTTTTGGGAACTGCTATAGATGACAATGTGGCGAATATTATTATTGCACAACTTCTGTTCCTGGAATCTGAAGACCCTACGCAAGAGATCTATGTTTATATAAACTCCCCAGGAGGTTATATAACAAGCGGGCTTGCCATTTACGACACCATGCAATATGTTAAGGCGCCCATAGTAACAATGTGCATCGGACAGGCAGCAAGCATGGGTGCAGTCCTGCTGGCTGGAGGGACTCAGGGCAAGCGTTATGCTCTTCCACACTCAAGAATCTTGATCCATCAACCCCTTGGTGGGGCTCAGGGTCAGGCAACTGACATTGATATTCAGGCACGGGAAATTCTACGAATAAGAGAAGAGATTAATAAGATCTTTACGAAACACACAGGTCAGCCAATTGAAAAGATCTCTGCCGATACAGAAAGAGATTTTTATATGACAGCTGAACAGGCCTTAAATTATGGCATCATTGACAAAATCGTGGAGAAAAGACAATGACAATGATTAAGAAGAGTAACGGAAGGACAATGAAACTCCATTGTTCTTTTTGTGGAAAAAGCCAAGATGAGGTCAAAAAACTTATTGCTGGACCGATGGTATACATCTGTGATGAATGTATTGAACTTTGCAATGAGATTATTCAGGATGAGGCAAAAAAGGAAAGATTTGATTATATTAAAACATCGATTCCAAAGCCTCATGAAATAAGAAGACTTCTTGATGAGTATGTCATAGGTCAAGACTTTGCAAAAAAAGTCCTTTCAGTGGCAGTTTATAATCATTATAAGAGAATTGAATCAAAAGCCACATTCGATGATGTGGAAATTCAAAAAAGCAATATTCTCCTTATTGGTCCCACAGGGTCTGGGAAGACACTGCTTGCTCAGACATTGGCGAAAATCCTGCATGTCCCCTTTACTATAGCGGATGCTACAACTTTGACTGAGGCAGGGTATGTGGGCGAGGATGTGGAGAACATAATCCTCTATCTTCTCCAGTCTGCTGATTATAATGTTGAGCGGGCAGAACGTGGCATCGTTTATATTGATGAAATAGATAAAATTTCAAAAAAAATAGATAGCCCTTCCATTACACGTGATGTTTCCGGTGAGGGAGTCCAGCAGGCCCTATTGAAGATAATCGAGGGCACTGTGGCTAATGTACCTCCAAAGGGCGGAAGAAAGCATCCACAACAGGATTATATAAAGGTAGATACGTCAAACATCCTTTTTATTTGCGGAGGGGCATTTCATGGAGCAGAGTCTATCGTTGCGAACAGGATTGGAAAGAAAAGCATCGGTTTTGGTGTTGATGTAGAGGGTGGAAGAGACAAACAGTATTCAGAATTGATAAAAGATATTCAGCCTGAGGATCTTCTCAAATATGGCTTAATTCCTGAGTTCATAGGAAGATTACCTATTATTGCCACGCTCGGAGAATTGACTGAGGACAATCTTGTTGAAATCCTCAAAAGACCACGCAATGCCATTGTAAAACAGTACAAGCGACTTTTTGACCTGGAAAACGTTAAATTAACGTTTACGGAAGGAGCCCTAAGAGGTATTGCACGGGAGGCGATGAAGAAGAAAACTGGTGCAAGAGGGCTGAGATCAATCATGGAAAGGGTTATGCTCGATGTTATGTACGAAATTCCGGCCCTTACAAATGTCAAAGAGTGTGTATTGAGTGAAGAAGTCATTGTGAATCACGACAGGCCAATTTTGATCTATGAAGAAGAGGCCGAAATTGCATAAGGTTGACACAGGAGTGGTAAGCTGATATAGTATGGGCGGGTAGCTCAGTGGGAGAGCATCGGCCTTACAAGCCGGGGGTCGGAGGTTCAAAACCTCTCCCGCCTACCATTCATGCGGGGTCGTAGTTAAGCCTGGTTATAACGCCGGCCTGTCACGCCGGAGGCCGCGAGTTCGAAGCTCGTCGACCCCGCCATTTCTTTAAAGGTCTACATGAACCTCATTATCTGTATTCATAATCATCAACCCGTGGGCAACATGGATTATATCCTTGAAGATGCTTATAAAGCTGCATATTTGCCTTTTTTTGAAGTACTCAAAGAATATAAAGACATCAAGATCAATCTCCATTTCTCTGGTTATCTTTTTACATGGCTTCTGGAAAAGAAACCTGATTATGTTGCTCTCCTAAAGTTACTGAAGGAACAAGGACGGATCGAGGTTGTTTCAGGTGGTATGTATGAACCGGTGCTTTCACTTATTCCGGAAGATGATGGGTGTAATCAGATCAGGATGCATGCAGACCTTATGGAAGAAATCTTCGGTGAGAGGCCAAAGGGCGCATGGCTTGCCGAACGGGTTTACGAACCACATATACCGCAAACTTTAAGCAAGGCAGGGATCACATATACCTTGGTGGATGACAATCATTTTAAAGCAATCGGTATGACCGAAGATGACCTGTTCGGATATTATATGAGCGAATTCGAAGGACATAAATTGGCTATTTTCCCTGGCCTTGAATTTCTGCGCTATACAATACCCTTTAAACCATTGGATGTTTTGGACACTTATCTAAAAGACGCAGATGGGAAAGGCCACAAGCTTGCTGTTTTCGGTGATGATGGTGAAAAGTTCGGCCTTTGGCCGGGGACGAAGAAGTCAGTCTATGAAGAGGGATGGTTGAAAATGTTTTTTGAATATTTAACTGGGAATCAGAAGTGGCTTAGAACAGTTACGTTCTCTGAGTACCTTACGACCCCCCCGAAAGGCCCTATCTACCTTGATTGTCAGTCCTATAAAGAAATGGGAGAATGGAGTTTGCCCCCAATTTTTGCGAAAGAATATAGTGCTGCAATTTCTGATAAAAAACCCAGTAAGAAGACAATTATTAAAGGTGGGTACTTCAAATATTTTCTGATAAAATACCCTGAAAGTAATGACATGCACAAAAAAATGCTTTCATTGACAAAGATAGCGAATGAAAACCCTGAAGCAAAGAAGCATGTGTACATGGCTCAGTGCAACGATAGTTATTGGCATGGAGTGTTTGGCGGGCTCTATCTGCCCCATCTACGGGCGTCCGTCTACGAACATCTTATTGAAGCCGAAAAGATCTTGGACCCAAAAGAACCCTTTGTTACTGGGATAATTGACGATGTTAACATGGACGGTATAGATGAAGCCGTTCTTACTAATAATTTTTTGAAGGCTTACTTTTACCTAAAAGAAGGTGGCACACTGTATGAACTTGATTATAAACCGGCCTCTTCAAATATAATGGCTAACCTTTACAGGCGATATGAAGGATACCATGATAAGGTCAAAATGACTTCTTCAACTGACGTGGCAGATGGCACCAAAACAATTCATGATATGTTTATGGCAAAGGAAGAGGGCCTGGAGCGTTTCCTTCACTACGACTGGTACCGGCGTGCTTCACTTGTTGATCATGTTATGGGCAAGGATGTTACCTGGGAGTCCTTTTACAGATGTCAGTATTTTGAACCCGGAGATTTTGTTAAGGAACCATACGAGGCGTCCTGTAAGAATGAAAACAAGTCCACAATTCTTTCTCTTGTGAGAGAAGGTCATTACTGGAAAGGAGGAATAGGAATTCCTCTTGTCATTAAAAAAACAATTCGCATGACCGCCAATGAATCAGCAGTGTACATTGATTATCAAATTGATGGTGATGTGAAAGAGAATTTTCTTTTTGGTGTGGAATTTAATTTCTCTTTCCTTGGAAGTGGCGGTGATAGATATATGGACCTGGGGTCAGGCAGAATACCCTTGACTTCAAAAGGCATATATAAGCCGTCACGAATGTTACAATTTTATGACCCATACCAAAAAGTGGCACCGACCATCGAGTGTGACCACCCTATCTCAGTCTGGACTTTCCCGGTAGAGGTTGTTTCTCTCTCTGAAACAGGGTTTGAGCGGAATTACCAGAGTACCATGTGCATGCCAGTGTGGGATATTGATTTAACTAACGGTTCAAGAGCTATTCATTTGAAGCTTACAGTAAATGGTATCAATCGTAATAACGACTTACAATAGAAGGGCATTTCTCAAAGAAGCAGTACTCTCCGTAATTAATCAGGATTATAAAAACAAAGAAGTAATAGTGGTTGATGATGGATCTTTTGATGGATCCTCGGAAGAGGTAAGGCATCTTCCCCTCCGTTACGTTTGGAAGCAAAACAGAGGAATAAGCAGCGCACGAAATATGGGCATCCAGGTCTCTAAGGGGGAGTACATTGCTTTTCTTGATGTAGATGATCTTTGGAAAAAAGGTAAGCTCACCCAGCAAATGAGTATAATGGCAGACAATGACGCTGACATCTCGTATACAGATGAAATCTGGATCAGAAATGGTGAGCACTTAAACCAAAAAAACAGACACAAAAAGTACTCTGGCTTTATTTTTGAGCGGTGCCTTCCTCTCTGTATCATAAGCCCATCCTCAGTAGTAATAAGAAGGAAACTTTTCGATGAGGTTGGATTGTTTGATGAAAGTCTGCCTGTATGTGAAGATTACGATATGTGGCTCAGAATAACATGCAGGTACCCAGTCTTATTTATAGACAAGCAATTTATCATAAAAAGAGGTGGCCACAAAGATCAACTATCAAGAGCTTATCGGGCTATGGACAGATTTCGAATCCAGAGTCTTGTTAAAATAATACAAAGCAGTACTTTAAACCCAGAAATGCGCAAGGTAGCGCTCAACGAATTAAAAAGAAAATGCATAATTTACGCGATGGGGGCAAAAAAAAGGGGTAGATTCCAAGAGTCAAATGCTTATATGCAACTCTACGAAACCCTTGCGAATCAACCCCTAGTATCTGGCTTAAAGGATCGGGTCATTCAGGGTTTAGCTGGTTCCAAAAGGCCTATTGGCCTTGAGAAAGTATAGTTTATAGGTTCCACTATCAAGCTGTCAAAGGCTTGATTCTGGGTTTGTGAAGTCAGTGAAAACGGCAGAGACACAATATAACCACCGATTCCTAATACACAGGTAATCAGTCCTGCAGGTCGCATAACAAGAGCATCCCATAAAACTTTTTCGCCTTCCGGTTCAGCATTTGGTGGTTGCCATGTTTTGTAAACATCCTGCGAAAAGACCGGTACTACAAAAAAAGTAATCGTAAAAATTGCTATAACACTGAACAGAAAAAAACGTTTCATAAAATCCTCCTGTGATTTGGATGATGATACGTAACAAGTCTATTACTCTTTCATAATGATGTCAATGCTTCTTGTCACGACTTCAGGGGCTAAAACTTATGTAGTCCCCTCAACGCGTCAAGCGTCTTGAACCCCACTTCCTCTGCTTTTTTGCTAAAAATAACCTCATTGATTATGCAATCCACACTTTACTAATTTTTTAATCTTAGCCTGTTGCCATTTATAATAATATCGAAGAACTATCAGTATACTTTAGAGTAGTGACCCTTCACTATACTTGACAATGGCCTACGAAATATTGGAATATCTCACTTGATGAATAAGTATCGTATAACATTTTTACCGTCCGAACGCATATTTGATGCACATGAAGGTGATACTATTCTTGATGCAGCAATGAAGGCTGGTGTTTACATAAATGCATCGTGCGGAGGGAATAGCTCATGCGGTAAATGCAGGATTAAAGTAATTCAAGGGAGTGTCATTTCGACGCGCCATCCAAAGATTTCAAAGGCTGACTATGATAAAGGTTATCGTCTTGCCTGCAGATCAAGGCCGGAAAGCAATCTAGTCGTAGAAGTACCCATAGAGTCACAAATTGATGGAAGCATACTGAAAGACAATGGCAGAAAACCACTTATTCTGCTGGTTTCAGACCTAGGAATGCTTATAAAACAACGGAAAGCGGATCCACCTTTTTTCAAATTATATATAGAACTTCCTGAACCTACTGCAGAAGACAATATTTCAGATTTTGAGAGATTGGTCAGGGAACTTGGGAGGATATTGAAGAAACATATATTTTCTGCTGACCTTAATGTTTTAAAAAGTATGGCTCGAACATTCCGTGAATCCATATGGAAAATCACTGTCACACTGACTCTGTGTAATAATGGATTTCGGATTGTAAATGTTGAGACCGGAAAAAAGATGCTCGAGAATTACGCAATTGTACTTGACATAGGAACTACCACGGTTTCCGGACAAATCATTGACCTGACAAATTACGGCCACGATATTTGTACCCTTGCTGAGGCATCTGATTACAATGGGCAGATAAGATTTGGAGACGATGTTATATCAAGAATTATGTATTGCCGGAAAACAGGCGGTCTTGCCAATATGCAGAAAGCACTTGGCGATACTGTAAATGGAATTATCAGCCAACTTGTTAAAAAGAGTGGCGTTCGGAAGGCCTCAATTTCTCACCTCATATTTGCAGGAAATACGACAATGACGCATCTTTTTTTTGGTCTTGACCCTGAAAACATAATGCTTGCACCCTATACACCTGTAACAAATATTTATCCTCAAGCAATCGCTAAGGATTTTGGACTGGATTTGGAAGGTCATGTATATGTTATAGCTTCACCATGCGTATCTTCATACGTTGGTGGAGATGTTGTGGCTGGTGTTGTAGGGTGTGGCATGTCCCGAAGCGAAAAGGTTACGCTTTACATAGATGTAGGGACAAATGGCGAGATTGTTCTTGGAAACAAAGACTGGCTCATCTGTGCTTCATGTTCGGCAGGTCCTGCGTTTGAGGGTGGTGGAATTCAGTTTGGTATGCGGGCCGAAACAGGTGCCATAGAACAGCTGAAGATCAATCCGGTAAATTACGAACCCATGATCATAACGATTGGCAAGGCCAAGCCAAAAGGTATATGTGGTTCTGGCCTTATAGACGGTATTTCAGAACTTTTATTAACAGGGATTCTTGATCAGAACGGTAAGTTCAAAAGAGATCTGGATGATTCACGTGTACGAGAAGGCGAAAGCGGATTTGAGTATGTTGTGGCATCAAAAGAAAACACGCAAATTTGTAAAGATATTGTACTTACCGAAGTTGATCTTGCCAATGTAATTCGTGCAAAAGCTGCACTCTATGCGGGTTGCAAGGTGCTTGTCGAAAGTATCGGCCTAACCTTTCATGATATTGAGAGAGTTATTATTGCAGGTGGTTTTGGCCATTATATTGACCTTGAAAAGGCTCAAATTATCGGGCTTTTGCCGGAACTGCCTCTTGAACGTTTTATTTTTGTAGGCAATGGATCACTTCTCGGAACAAGGCTTTTTTCGTTCTCCAGGAGATTTATAGACGAGGCACAAAGCATATCAAAAAAGATGACGAATGTAGAGCTCTCAACCAGTCAAAAATTCATGGATGAATTTGTGGCAGCATCCTTTTTGCCTCATACCGATGATAAAGCGTTTCCTGGAGTATTGAAAAAACTTCATAGATACAAGCTGTTACCATGAAAGATGAAGGGAGAGTTTTCAATGCCCATAATTATTGGTTTTGCAGGCAAAGGTGGTGTTGGAAAAACAACAATAGCAGGAATACTAATTCGTTATCTCATAGAAGAGTTAAAAGTAGCACCTGTCCTCGCAGTGGACGCTGACCCGAATTCAAACCTGAACGAGATACTCGGCGTTAATATTCACACTACTATTGGTGAAGCACGAGAGTTGCTGAAAAAAGATGTACCCACGGGAATGACAAAGGATGTTTGGTTTGAGTATAAAGTTCACGAAGCCATCATTGAGGGAAAGGGCTTTGACCTGCTTGTCATGGGTAGACCTGAAGGACCTGGTTGTTATTGTGCTGCAAACGCACTTGCGAAGCGATCCATTGAATCCCTCAAAACGAATTATCCTTTTGTAGTGGCTGATAACGAGGCAGGAATGGAACACTTGAGCAGGCTTGTCACTCAGGATCTCGATCACCTTTATGTGATTTCTGACCCATCCCCAAGGGGTTTGCTCACCGGGAAAAGGATCCTTGAATTAGTCAAGGAGTTGAGGCTTAACATTAAAAATTGGCACATCATCGTAAACATGGCCAGAGAATCTGAAGAAGAAAAAGTTCGTGATTTAGCAGTCAACAGAGGGTTTGAGGTAACTGGGTTTGTAAGGGAGGACAAGATTCTTGAAAAAGCTGATACTGAAGGGGTAAGTATTTTCTCGATATCTAGAGAATCGTCAGCAATTTCTGATTCTTATTCAATTTTTGCCAAAACTATTAATGCTGTACACGTTAAATGAAACCATAGTTCCTGAATATTGCCAACGCAATCGTTTGAGGTGAACACTTGGCTATTTATCCCAAAAGCCCAAAAGGACTTTATCTGTTCCATCATCAGATGGTATATTAAAAGAGTTATGAAGTTCCTTTGATTTGGAGACTTGTATGGGTGATTATGTTTATGAAGAAAAAAAGAACTATGAAGGAAAAAATGTAAAGGTGCTGGGATCAACTTTCGAAGAAGGTAAGCCTGACGCTACGGGCAACTGGCTAGCCAAACTGACGACACATGAAGAGAGGCTAGGTTATCTGAGAACCGCCCTGCGTTACTGGTACAGTAACGAATGGTACGGCAGTGAGAAACGAAAACAGGAAGCATAAAGAGGATAAGTAGTGAATGGTGAGCAGTAAGCAGAGGAAGGATTAGTTACTCTGTGATTAGTAAAGGGAGGAGAAAAAGTGTTTGAGATTTCAAAGGTAAAATATACAGGCAAGATTAAAGAAGTTACCTTGGGATCGGGTGAAAAAGCTGTAATCATTGGAGGAGAAACATGTTACCCTTTTCATCTTTTTGAAGGAGAGATGCCTAATACACCAAAAATTGCCTTCGAAGTCTGGGATTTCGAACCTGATGATTGGCAAGATTGGGCAATAGAACCCTTTAGAGATGTTATAGGCAACCCTGCAGCATGGGCAAGAAAATGTGTAGAAGTCTTCCATGCAGAGATTATTGCCTTAAATTTGAAAGGTGCTGACCCGAATGGAAAGGATAGGGTTGTTGAGGAGGTCGTTAGCGTAGTCAAAAATGTTATTGAAGCCGTCGATGTGCCTGTTATTGTATGGGGTACGTCAAATGACGAGAAAGACGCTGTTCTCCTAAGAAGAGTAGCTGAGGTGTGTGAGGGTAAAAATGTGGCCATCGGCCCTTTGTCGGAAAAAAACTATAAGCACATTGGGGCAACGGCAATTGCGTATAATCACCCTGTGCTAGCCTCATCCCCCATTGATGTAAATCTTGCAAAACAGTTGAACATTCTTCTAGGTAACCTTGGAGTCAAAGATGAAAAGATATTGATCGACCCAACAACCGGTGGCCTTGGCTATGGGCTGGAATACTCGTATTCTGTGATTGAAAGAGATAAGATGGCAGGGTTGACACAGGAAGACATAAAACTTCAGTACCCCATTGTATGTAATGTGGCACAAGAAATATGGAAAACAAAAGAGGCGAAATTGACACAGGAGGATGACCCAAAACTTGGTGATGAGAAAAAAAGAACCATTCTTCTGGAATCGGTTAGTGCCATGAGCATGTTAATTGCCGGAGCCGATGTTGTTATCATGCGACATCCTGAAAGCATTGCACTTGTACAAGAGATGATCAAGGAACTGACATCAAGAGGGATATAGATGACAGATGAAACACTAAAAAGCATTGACAGGGCAACGACTGAACTCCTTGAAAAGGCAAAAAAGGACGAGATAGGTACAGTTTTCTCTCGCGCTGAACAGATAAAACCGTGTCCTGTGGGGTTGGAAGAGAGTTGCTGTAAGATTTGTGCAATGGGGCCTTGCAGGCTACCCAGGACAAAGAAAGCCTTGCAGAAAGAAAGAGTAGGAGTCTGCGGAGCAACGATTGATACAATTGTGGCTAGAAATTTTGCGAGGAGGGTTGCTGCAGGCGTTGCGTCTCACTCTGATCATGCCAGGGAGGTTGCCGAAACATTTATAAAAACTGCGAGAGGTGAATCACAAGGATTTTCAATCAAAGATGAAATAAAACTTATGGAGGTGGCCCTAGATTTTGGAGTTGAAATAGAAAATAAAGAGGTAAAAGAGATTGCTTTAGACTTGGGCGGTAGGGTTCTGGAAGAATTTGGGAGACAGAATGGTGAGCTGAGGTATGTTAGGAAAGCACCACTCAAGAGGCAGGAGATATGGAAGAAATTCGGTGTTATTCCACGGGGTATTGACAGAGAAGTTGTAGAGATCATGCATCGCACTCATATGGGGGTAGATCAGGATTACCATCATATTCTCCTCCAGACAACACGATGTGCCCTTGCAGACGGATGGGGTGGTTCTATGATTTCGACGGATCTGCAGGATATAATGTTCGGTACCCCTGTACCAGTCCTTGGAAGTATAAACCTTGGGGTATTAAAGGACGATGAGGTGAATGTCATTGTCCATGGCCATGAACCTTTGCTTCCTGAATTACTTGTTGTTGCAAGTAAAGATCCAGAAATCAAAGCGCTTACTGAGAAAGTAAACGCAAAGGGAGTGAACCTTGCCGGTATGTGTTGTTCGGCGAACGAAGTACTCATGAGGCATGGCATTCCCTGTGCTGGTAATTTTCTCCAACAGGAACTTGCTCTTGTTACCGGCGCAGTAGAGTTGATGACTGTAGATGTGCAATGTGAGATGCAAGGGTTGCAGAGTGTAGCTGAATGTTTTCACACCAGGCTCATTACCACCTCAGACAGGGCGAAGATAGTGGGCGCAACCCATATTGAGTTTCATCCTGAGCATGGCTTTGATACTGCAAAAAAGATTCTGAAATTAGCAATCGAGAATTATCCCAACAGGAGACACGAGGTCTATATTCCGGAATATTCACAAGATATTGTCGCTGGATTCAGTCATGAAACGATAAACTATCTTCTTGGAGGTCTTTTTAGGGCCAGTTATCGTCCCCTTAATGATAATATAATTAACGGAAGGATACGCGGTGTGGCAGGTGTAGTGGGGTGCAATAATGTGAGGACTATTCACGATTCTGGTCATATAACCATGATTAAAGAGCTTGTTAGGAATGATGTCCTCGTTTTGACAACAGGTTGCGCTGCTATGGCATGCGGTAAGGCAGGCCTCCTTGTTCCAGAGGCCGCTTCAAAATATGCTGGATCGGGGTTAGCAGAAGTATGCGAAACAGTGGGCATTCCCCCGGTTCTTCACATGGGGTCATGTGTTGATAACTCGAGGATTCTTATTGCTGCAACAGCAATGGTAAAAGAGGGGGGACTTGGCGATGATATAGGCGATCTGCCTGTTGCAGGTGCTGCGCCGGAATGGATGAGTGAAAAGGCTCTTGCAATAGGGCAGTATTTTGTTGCTTCCGGTGTTTACACAGTGTTTGGCACTACCTGGCCTACTATGGGAAGCGACAGGGTTACCGAACACCTTTTTGAAGAATACGAGGACATGTTTAAAGGAATGTGGGCGTTTGAGCCGGACCCTGTTGAGGGAGCGAAACTTATGATTTCTCACATTGAAAAAAAGAGGAAGGCACTTGGCATTGATAAATCCAGAGAAAGGGTGCTTTTTGATATGGCCATGAGACGGGCAATAGAATAGAAAGGAGGAGATTATTGTCCAAAATCATAGCATCGGCAGCTATTCGAGGGGCACATAAAATTTATAATAAAACAGAGGAAAGATACAAAGATGCCCTGGAGAGGTTTGGACCGGACCAGGAGGTAGGCTTCCCAAACACAGCCTATTACCTTCCCATTATTTACGCGATAACCGGAATTGGAATTAAAAGGATTGGGGATATGAGAAAGGTACTCGATATCTGCAAGAGGCTTATTCCTCCCCCTGTTCGGGAGATATCTTCCCTTCCTTATCTTGCTCCGGCTCTTGATGCAGGAATGGCAACGTTTTTCGCAGAAGAGATACTGGAAGCCATCAAGTATCTTGAAACGCCAGATTTTTATGCTGCAAACAGCGAAGATCTCACGGAGAGCTCTAATTGGCTCGGTGCGGCAAATGATGTGATTTTTCGGAAAAGGGGTGTCGAGTTTGTTGATGGGACAGCTCCAGGTTTTGCGGCGATAGCTGGTGCAGCACCGGATTCTAAAACTGCCGCAAAAATTGCCCTCGAGCTGCAGGAAAAGAATCTTTATGTTTTCATGTGTGGAGAAAATGATGGAAAAAGAATTTCAGAGCAACTTGCAGAAACTGGGGTCCAAATAGGCTGGCCAACGAGGCTGGTCCCATTCGGACCAGATATATACCAGGCTGTATTTGCCATAGGTTTTGCATGCCGTGTGGCCATGGCCTTCGGAGGCATAAGACCGGGGGATTTCAGAAAAAACCTCATATACAACAAGGATCGAACATACGCATTTGTCCTTGCCCTCGGCAATGTAACGGACGAATGGTATGCAAATGCAGCAGGTGCTATCAACTGGGGATTCCCAACTATAGCTGATACGCCAATCCCACAAGTATTGCCGACCGGTATTTGCACATACGAGCACGTGGTTTCTAATATTCCCCACCATCAGATTGTTCAGAAGGCAGTAGAGGTGAGAGGGCTTAAAGTTCATGTGGCAAGGGTGCCTATTCCCGTATCATATGGACCAGCCTTCGAGGGGGAACGTGTTAGGGGTGAAGATATTTATTTAGAGATGGGTGGTGGAAGAACGATAGCAGTTGAGTGGACTATAACAAAGAAGATGGAAGAAGTCGAAGATGGTAGGGTTGAGGTTATTGGTCCCAATATCGATCAGTTCCACGTCGGTTCACAGGCACATTTTGCCCTCGTGGCAGAGGTGGCAGGCAGAAATTTTCAAGAAGATTTCGAGCCTATTCTTGAAAGGCAGAACCACCATTTGATTAATCAAGCCCAAGGTATCATGCATATAGGACAAAGAGATATTGCATGGATAAGAATTTCCAAGCAGGCTGTGGAAAAAGGTTTTAAACTACAGCATATAGGAAAAATTATACACGCCAAATATCATCAGGACTTTGGAGCGATTTTTGACAAGGTACAGGTTAAGATTTACACAGATGAAGAAAAGGTACGGGAGATCCTTGAGGCAGCCAGATCGTCCTACAGGCAGAGAGATCAAAGGATTGAAGGTATGACTGATGAAAACGTGAGCACTTTCTATTCATGCACGCTCTGCCAATCCTTTGCACCGAGTCATGTGTGTATTGTCAGCCCCGAACGAACTGGTCTGTGCGGCGCATATAACTGGCTTGATTGTCGGGCAGCGTATGAAATCAATCCACAGGGGCCAAACCAGCCCATACAAAAAGGAGAATGTTTGAACGAGCAGTATGGGCAGTTTAAAGGGTGTAATGAGTATGTCCGAAATGCATCGCGGCAGAAAATTGAAAGCGTGAGCCTCTACAGTCTTCTTGTTGATCCTATGACAACTTGTGGCTGCTGTGAGTGCATTGCCGCCATTCTTCCTGTTGCCAACGGCATCATGACAGTCGACAGGGATTTTACTGACATGACGCCCTGTGGCATGAAGTTTACAACCTTGGCAGGTGCCGTAGGTGGTGGCGTACAGAATCCAGGCTTTCTCGGACACAGTAAATACAATATTACTCAAAAAAAATTTTTGAAAGCTGAAGGGGGTTTGCTGAGAATAGTCTGGATGCCCAGGAGGCTCAAAGAAGAGATTTGGGAAAGGCTCAGCAAGAGAGGTGAGGAACTTGGTATTCAGAACTTGCCAGATATGATTGCCGATGAAACATCTGCACGTACTGAAGAAGAAGTAATCGCCTACATTGCTGAAAAGAACCATCCCTGTATAAGTATGGATCCCATGATATAAGATCAAAAAATCTGCATTGATCAGGACCCGATCATGTATGGAACAATTCGGATTTTGGAAAAGGAGAAAAAATGGCGCTCACAGGAATTCAAATATTTAAGCTTCTCCCCAAAACAAATTGTGGTGAATGCAAATACCCGACTTGCCTGGCTTTTGCAATGGCTTTGGCCTCGAGTAAGGCCGAGATTGATGCATGTCCTCACATCACCGATGAAGGGCGATTGCAACTTTCAGAGGCAAGCGCCCCACCTATTCGACAAGTTAGTATAGGAAGTAGTGATTATGAAATTAAAATTGGAGGCGAAACAGTATTATTCAGACACGAAAAGACGTTTTTAAATCAGCCAGGATTTGCAATTCTCATTTCCGACACAATGGATGACGCTGAAATAGAGAGTCGTTTCGAGAAGGTAAACTTTTGCCAGTATGATCGCATAGGAACAACACTACGCCCCGAACTTGTTGCATTGAAAGCTACAGGCAATGATGAAAGATTTATTAGCCTTGTCAAGAAAGCAATTGAAAAGCCATACGGGATCGTTTTGATATGCCCTATAATTTCATTGATGAAAAAAGCGGTTGAAATCTGCAAGGCAAGAAAACCACTTATCTATGCAGCAACCACTGAAAATGTTCAGGAACTCGGTTTTCTTGCCAAAGCCTTCAACTGCCCCTTAGCTGTTAGAGGTAATGGCATTGAGGAAGTTATGCATTTGACAGAACAGCTCACTGCGATGGGTGTGAAAGACCTTGTACTGGACACTTCCTCACGGGGTGTAAGAGAAAGCTTTCAGGACCAGATCATCATCCGGAGAGCTGCATTGGTGGGCAAGAATAAACAACTAGGTTTTCCTACTATTACCTTTCCGTGCGAGATGACGGACTCGTTGATGAAAGAAACTCTTATTGCATCATGTTTCGTGGCGAAGTATGCCGGTATCATAGTGCTTTCAGATTTTAAGGGAGAGAGTATCTTTCCCCTTCTTTTGCAGCGCCTCAATATTTATACGGATCCCCAGAGGCCAATGACGACAGAGCAAGGTATCTATCCAATAAATAATCCTGACAGTGCTTCACCGGTTCTAATAACGTGCAACTTCTCCCTCACCTATTTTATTGTTAGTGGAGAAATTGAAAATTCACGTATTCCTAGTTGGCTCTGTGTCATGGACACTGAAGGGCTTTCAGTTCTTACTGCATGGGCAGCTGGCAAATTTCTTGGCGATAGTGTTGGTTCGTTTATCAAAAAATGCGGCATAATTGAAAAGATAGAACATAGAAAACTCATAATTCCTGGGTATGCAGCATCGATACTCGGTGAAGTGGAGGAGGAACTACCTGGCTGGGAGATTCAAGTTGGACCACGTGAAGCAGTCCACATTCCAGCTTACTTGAAAATGTGGAAATGAATCAGCTTACAATTTCCTGCCAACAGCTAACAGATTTAAAACATTTTTTGTTTTAGCTGTTATCACAGGAGGGCAGTTAAAAAACTTTTTAAATTGATTGTGTTATTCAATAATCATTGACAGCTAATAGTTTAGGTTCGAGGGAGTTAACGTATGATACTTATAGGAGAAAACCTTAATGTGAGCTCGAAAAAGGTGGGAGAGGCTCTGAAGAATAAGGACAGGAAGATAATCAGAGAAATTGCAGAAGCCCAGGCCAAAGCTGGTATGAACATGCTTGATATCAATATTGGCCCTGCACCTAAGATAGGTTCGGAGATGATGAGTTGGGTTGTCAGGACAGTCCGTGAGGTAACGGATTTGCCTCTTTCCCTTGACACGACAAACATAAAAGCTATTGAAACGGGTCTACAAGTTCATGAAGGCAAAGCACTGATAAACTCGATTTCAGCACAGCCAGAACGCATGGCCGCTTTATTGCCTCTTGCGAAAAAATATAATGCTGCCTTTGTCGGTCTTACCCTCGGTGACGAAGGGTTTCCCAGAGATGCAAATGAAAGAGGCCTTTTTGCTGCACAAATTATTGCTGAAGCATTCCAATACAACATACCAGAGGAAGACATCTGGCTAGACCCTATTGCGCCTCCTATTAAAACCCAGCAGCTACAAATTCAAGGATGCACAGAATTTACTCTGATGATTAGAGAGGCCTTTCCAGAATGTAAATCCATATATGGAGGTTCCAATATATCAAATGGTGTTCCGAGGAATTTAAGAGGAATGCTAAACAGAACTTACCTGATTATGCTCAAACGTTACGGGATATATTCAGCTATAGTCGATGCATTTGATTCAGAGTTGGCGAATATTGCAGAAGGGCAAAGGCCTGAACTTGAAAAGCTAGTTTACAGTGTGATGGACGGAGACGATATAGATAATTCAGTGCTTTCTGAGGAGGAGATAAAATATGTGAAGACAACCCGTGTTCTCCTCGGACAAAACCTCTATTCGGATTTCTGGCTAGAGCTGTAAGTTCTTAGAAGCCCTAACAATTTTTCTACCTGATACTGAGAATTTTCCAAAGCTGTATAAAGGGGTTCCATAAGAAAGACTGCTTTTCTTGCCATGGCCTCTTTATTTTCCTCTTTAATTGCTTCGCAACTGATCTTCACTACCGCAACAAGGATCATCCAGAAGATAAGCCCTTCAAAGGCTTCTTTATTAAACCATAGAATATCGAGGTGGCGGTTTATCTGTAAAAAGTCACGTACTTCGTTGTCTCGCAGAAGGTTTGAAAAAAGATCATAGGTGTTTGTAAAATCCTTATGCCAATCCTGATAACTCGTGAGAAGTTTAACAACAGCAACTTCACGGGATACTGTCTCCCTGTTAAAACCTAAGTCTATTAAAGTCTGACTGATAAACCTGCCAAGAAACCATTCATCAATCCAGCTTCTACTAAGTTCTCGCGCATCTCTTCCGGTTTCAAAAACAATGGCTCCAAGAGCATGAACAAACGTCCAGTGACAAAGTGTGTAGAAAACCAGATCATCGTCTTTGAGATTCTCTGTGATATCGAAGATGTTTTGCAGGAAGTTATCTTTAATATCCTGAGGAACGTTTGCCTGTAAGTCAATACCTGTAATAAGACAATTAATCATAGAGCTTGTATTTGTTGCCAGCTCCTCTATTTTGCCATTGCCTTTTGTATGATGCATTACTTCTGAAAACAAGTTGCCGAATCTGACCCGTATGTCAGACAAAACATCTGGCGGTATTGAGTCAATCTGTTTGTTCATCAGAGTACCCCGGATGCTCCACAAGTACCTCAAAAAACCTGGGTTTGAGAGTTGGGAGAAGCTGTGATGGATTGGTTGGAGAAAAATTTCTCGGAGTGCTTCATCAATGTTTGGCACTCCCTTTCCGTTCAGGTAATCTGTTAAACGAGCATAATGATGGTGTTCATCGTCTGAATATTCTCTGAAATCAATGAAAACGTGATACTCATACGGACCTAGCTCTATATAGAGACCTTTTTCACAGAGATCGTTATTATGTCGAATGTACTCAAGTCCTGACTGATGATCACGGAAAACTGTGAAGCGATTGCCAGAGGGTGGAATAGCCAGTCCAACACTCAGAGTCTTCTGCATGAGGGTTCGCGTACCATCTTCAAGATTCCTTGCTGAATACATAACAGATGTTCTTATCCACCCAGAAGCATGGCTGTTTTTATTGTGATAAGCCACAAGTGACTTTTCTGGCCCGAAACTGTTGGAATAGGCAAACACATCCTCGTTAACTTTTCCATCGAGGTTAAAGAAGTCGTATAAGAGAAAACTCTCGACACCTGCGAACAAATGCCTTTTGTGCAAAAGAGGAAAAATCTCTCTTTCGTGACGCTCTATAAGGGCTTGGTCTGGATGCTCATTCCAGTATGCGCGGCGATACTCCATCCCATATTTTTCTGTGTACCCTTCGATCTGTCCATGGCCGAACATAGGAAGACCAGGCAGGGTAACCATGAGGGTGCAAATGCCAAAATATTTGTTGTCTTTGCCAAATTGATCCACTGCAGTGCGTTCATCAGGATTGTTCATAAAGTTAACAAAACGGCGCAATACTTCGGGATCGAATTCCAGTGTGTTTTTCAAAACCATACGATACTTGGCGTTGTCTTCGTCTCGAAGCATGTTCATAAAGGCACTATTGTAAACACGGTGCATTCCGAGGGTGCGGACAAAGTATCCTTCGAGAAGCCAAAACGCTTCTGCAAGCAAAAGAGTATCTGGTGCTTCTATAGCTAAACGATCCACGACTTCTCTCCAGAATTCATTGGGCATGGCTCTATCAAACTCCTCCTTGCTCATGCCAAACTCAGCCCGTGTCGGGATAGCACCCCCTGTTCCCGGCTGTGGAAACCACAGTCTCTGAAAATGACGTTTTGTCAGCGTCATGGCTGCGTCGAAACGGATTACAGGAAATTTCTTTGCCACATGAAGAATGGTTTGAATCATAGCTTCACGCATTTCTGGGTTTAGGTAATTCAGTTGTGCAGTGTCATTCCATGGCATGCTTGTCCCATCATTGCCGTGGTAAATGTACTGTTCGTTACCGGTCCAGCGGTCAATGCGTTTGAACACAACAGCAGCATCTGTTCTCGTGTAGTAATGATCTTCGACAAATAATCCAACCCTATCATCGTTAGACAGGTCAACACCCCCATATGTGTACCAGGGGAAAGGATTATGGTTTAAGGATATAAACCAGTCAGGATGTTCAATGACCCATCGCGAGAAAATACCGACATGATTGGGTACCATGTCACTGGCAAGGCGTATTCCATAATTCCAGGCCGTATCTCTCAGATATTGATAAGCTTCCTCGCCGCCAAGATCTGCTGCGATCTGATAGTCATATAAAGAGTAAGCTGAAGGGACAGCCTCTGGATTCCCGCAGAGTTGCTTTATTCTTTGTGATGCAGGGCTTCGCTCCCATAGGCCTATGAGCCATAAGCCAGAAAACCCACGGTCTCTCAACATTAGAAGTTCTTCGACCGGAATCTCACTGAGTTTCGTAATTGGTCGTCCATAGGCTTTTGTAAGCTGGTCGAGCCAGACATAAATATTTTTAGCTATGAGAATAAGCCGGGGCATCCACTCACGATCGGGAGTAAATTGTTCAGGTTCAAGTTCAAGACCTTTATATTTGTAAACCTCTGCTGGTCCAGGACCAAGAAACGTTAATTTTTGTTCTTCCTTTACAAGATCAAGGCTCGCAAGTAGCTTGGAAAGATAGTGACTTAAAAGAAAACCCCAATGTTGGCGTATATACTCCAATTGGCCCGGCAGAGAATGGGGAACTTCTACAGCAGGGCTTCGGAGCATATCAATGAGAGGCTGTTTGTATGGACCAAAGAAGGGGTTTTTCTCAAAGAACTTCTTGAGATAAGTAATAATTTCAAGGTATACCGTATTTTTTTTCAAATTCGAATCGTCGAAGAGCTCTCGAAATTGAGAAAAGGCAGGGTTCATGTTCGCAAGCCAAAGGAGGAGCATCTCCTCAAGAACTATGTATCTATTAGGAACATTGTCAGTTATGCCCGCTGCGTATTGTTCCACGCTCAATCCCTGCCTGTAGACGGTGAGGGGAGGGAATTCATCTATAAAGGCCCTGAGTGCAATATCTACTTTTTCCTCCCCCATAGTCTCATAGAGAAAAACAAGGGCCTTTCCCATTATTTCACTGTCGATTTCTTGGCGATAGAGAAAAACTACATGATGCAGGATTTCATCGATCAACCCCATTGTAACAATATGACCGGTTTTCACAGCCTGTTCCGGATAATTAAGAATATCTCTCTTATCGTTCATTTTCTGAACAAAAATTCTGGCGCTATGAAAATTAATAAAAATGACATTGCCGGTTGTTGAGAAGAGGCTCTCGCTAAAATCGTAAAAATCTCGAACCTGCCGTGAGACATGAAATTCCATGGTGGGTGCATGAATCATAACATCCATAGTATCACATGGAAGGATAGGGGTCAATGAGGGCAGAACAAAATAATTTTATACCTAAAATGTGTTCATGGAAATGATGCCTGTGGAAAATAATAAAAAAGGGGGATAAGAATACCCCCTTTTTATTATTTTTTTGCAAAAAGTTTATCAATGAGCTCACGTGAAGGTGGTTTTGTTATAAGGCTTACTACAAAGAAAAGGATAAAGCACCCCGCCAGAAGGATAAACTCCATTGTTGCCATACCCAAAACCTTTTTTGTAAAGACGAAATAACCACCTGCCAGACTTGCGACAGTTCCATAGATTACCGTCCAGAAGGCGCCCCACTTTGTTGCCCGTTTCCAGTAAAACGACATAGCGGTTACAAAAAAGAAGATTGCACCGAGTCCCATGGCAGCAAGGCCCATAAATACAGAAAGAAGTTCAGGGGGTCTTTTCCATGTCCAGTAAAAAGGGAGGAACAGGAAAAGGGCAATAAGGAAGTAGCTTGTTCTGATCAGCGTTTTATCAGTTGTCTGAGGTCTCCATAGGGTGATAATGTCTCTGGTAACATTTGCACTCATGATCATGACCATTCCGGCAAGTGTTGAGAGGGTGGCTGCAAACAGGCCCATAACGTAAAGAGTTTGAAGAGGAATACCGCCGACTGCATATGAGAGAAGAGGGGCTGCAAGGTCTGCTTTCCATGGTTCAATGTTAAACAATTGGGGCCCGAACAGTGTCCGAGTGATTAAACCGTTTGTACTGGAAGCAAGCATAACAGGTATCCCGGTGATGAACCAGACAATCAGGATAAGGAGCCAAAATTCTTTCTTATTCATTTTTTTCATCCCGAGAAACCTTCCCAGGTTATGCGGGAAGCCTATTGCCATGGTAAAAAAGATTAAAGGTGCTGCAAAAAAACCAGCCCAGCTTGAGAAAAATTCGGTCGGACCCACACTTGGAAGATCAGGTCTGATAAGCTGGAGAAGTTTCGGGTCCTGTTCCCATAATTTCGATGAAATCTCGAGAAAGCCACCTGAAGATAGTAGAGCCCATATGCCGAATATTGCGCCGACTATTCCGAGAAAAGCACCCTGGAAAGCCATTGACCAGTTTGTTCCCACATATCCACCAAGGACCATGTAAATCCAGGCAATAAAAACGCCAAGGAACAGGCAAAGAACAGGCGGAAAGCCAGTGACAGCGTACCAGACGCCACCGGCAGCTTTCAGTTGGCCAACAGAATAAATGAAGAGGAAGAATAACATACAAAAACTTATGACAGTCTGGAGCATTTTTGATTCGTATCTGCGCCCCATAAGCTCCGGTACTGTTGTTGCGCTGAGCTGGACAGCGAAACTCCGCGTTTTTGCTGATGCCACCCAGATACATGGGATGATTCCTATTAAGCTCCACATGCCTGCGAACCACATACCGGAGAATCCAACGGAATAGCTGATGCCTGTTGACCCGCAGAACGCCCAACCTGAAAGATAAGATGCAGAAAGTGCACAACCTGTTACTAGAGGCCCCATGTCTCTCTTCCCCACAAGGTATTCGTCAAATGACTTCCATTCTCTTTTGCCGAGGATGCCAAGGAGGATTGAGACACCAAGGAGCACAGCAATACCAATGGAGGATGTAATTGCCATGGTCCATGTTATTTCAGGAACTGGAAGAAATTGGGTATTCATTCGCTCCACCTCCTCGTTATGAGCCATGTGCCAATAAATGTCATCAGAAATAAACCAACAATCATTATCCACCAGATGTACCAGGGAAGCATAAGTGTCGTGGTATCAGGTTGCATAATATTAACCTCCTCTATAGAATTATGATGTGAACAATTTTAATCAAGATAGACGCCGGACCCTACATAAAATACTTCTTCCCCATAGAGAACCTTTCTCACGTATGTGCTTTTCTTAGTAGGCACAGCGTGGCGTGGCTTAGGCCACATGTATTCAATCCAAACCGTATCTGTCGATTCCAATGCTCTTATCATATCTTTTATAAAGTATTTGCCCTCACTGTCTTTGAGGTCAAGAACGTTCTGTCCTTCAAATCCGGGGAATACTGGATTGACAAGATCCATACCTTTCGAATCTATGACAAAAACATAAGTGGTGAGGTAATTAAAATCACCGAGTGGATCCCTGATTTGGGCAAATGCTTGTTTTCCTTTCTTCTTGATAAGATCAGCAGCTTCATCCACAACATCAACAACAAACGCTTTCTCCATCCTAATATCATAAAGCCCACTACCAACAATAAAATCCTTGCCTGAGGGTGCCTTCACAAGCTTGACGTATGAAGTTTTCCACATTGCCATTTCCTCACCTGGCTTGTACCAGACATAATGAGTCCAACCTTCATTTTTAAATGGATACCCTGTTGTCTCGTTGATAAAGGATCTGATGAACGGTTTACCCATGAGGTCTTTCAAAGAAATCTGTTCTTTCCCCTCTAGTTCAGGCCTTGATGGATTCACAAATACAAATCCCTTGGTATCGATTACAAAAACATACGTATCACCGTGTAGCCATTTGCCTCCTTTTTTCTTAAACTCAGAAAAGCATGACTCACCTTTTTGTTCTATGAGTTTTGCTGCCTCACGGACCAAGTTGATCAATTGCCTTCCCTCCCTGTGAACAGGTTCAATAGTACTTGAACCCAAAAGAAAAAAACCAGCTATTACGGTCAAGAAAAATGAGAAGAAAATGCGGCCCTTTGTCTTTTCCATTAGCTACCCCCTCACATATTTTGTTGTTCGATTTCAGATGTTGGATATCATGTGATTATGTTCACATGATTAATTCTAAATTTAATATACAACGGAAAGAAAATATCAATACTTTTTTTTATTAAGATTTATAAGATATAATAATTCAAGCACTTACAAGCCAAGTTTAATTTTACGAAAAAATAATAAATGGGAAGTTATTTTTTCTTTAGAAAAAAATAGTAATATTTTTTAAAGGCAAAACCATAAATAATCAGTGTTAGAGCTGCACACGTGAATAATATTACAACCAAATTTTCTGAAAAAAGTTGTCGTGAAACAAAGATCGTTATTAACAAGATAATACCGCATATGAGGGAGCGTGAAATCTCTCGAATTGTACCTTTTTTTGGAGAATATCCAGTTTTTTTCTTCAAAAAAATATAGAGCAACACGAAGTTATAGAAAGAAACTAAAGAGGTTGCCAGGGAAATACCGAGATTGCGAAACGGGACCATGAGGAGCGAAGCCAGAATAGCATTGATTATCACCGATGAAATGCCTATTATTGCAGGGGTTTTCATGTCATGAAAAGAGTTGAATATTCGTACAAAAGAGATAGAAAGGGCATAGAAAATTAAACCGACACTGTACCCAAACAATGCTCTGTTAGTCATGAGCGTGTCATTTCCTGTAAAGGCGCCCCGTTCATAAAGAACTCGTATAACAGCATCACCGACAGAACAGAGCAGGACAGTACATGGTACGAGGGTAATGGCAATGAGTACCAGTGAACTGTCTATATGGGCATTTATGCCTCGCCAGTCTTGACTGTGAAAAAGTTTTGATAGCTTTGTAAACATGACTGTATAAATGGGCACAGCAAAGAGGCTGAATGGAAGAATGAAAATTCTGAATGCATAGGAGAGGGCGGCTACTTCACCATGGGGAAGATATGACGCAATCACACGACCTACAAAACTGTTTATTGGTACAATGGACGTTGCTATCAGAGCGCCTGTGAATAGATTTTTTGCCTCAACAAGGGCAGGGTGCTGTAAGTTAAACACCATTCTATACCGAATATTGAATTGTTTCAGAAAAGGTACTTGTATGGCAATCTGGAGCAAGGATCCAACAGTAACACCAACGGCAAGGCTGTAGATACCAAGCTTGTGACGAAGCAGGAAGGCAGAAAGAATGAATGCTATGTTCCACACAATACCGGATAACTCAGGCGCAGCAAAATGGTCTTTGGCATTAAGAAAAGCCTTTATTACGGAAAGAATAGTATGGAAAGCTATTACAGGGAGCATAATAATAAATAATGTTTTTGTTATCTGTTTTGCCTCAGAACTGAAACCTGGGGCAATTATGCTGACAATACCATGACTGAAGGCAAGAAATAATAGCGAAATCGAAACAGTTACAATAATAGAAATGTTGATAAAAGTGGAATATATTGAAGAGTACTCCTCATGATCTTTCATAAAATGAACACACACCGGGACCAGAAATGCGCTTGTTGCTCCTGAAAAAAAAAGGGTCTGAATCAGCTCTGGAAAATTAAAGGCAACAATGAACGCGTCTACGAGGAGTGTTGCACCGAAAAGATACGCCTGGATGGCCTCTCGAATATATCCGAGAGGCCTGCTGATCATAGTGATAATTGTGATGACCGAGCCTTTTTTTATGATATCAGAGGTTGAGGTGTGTGCCGAATCTATATCAGATATTTTCTGTCCCAATATTCCTTCTTTTCACAATGCGACGAAGTTTATTGATTGCTTTTTGTTCAATCTGACGGATTCGCTCTCTGGTAACACCAAATACTTTCCCGATTGATTCAAGTGTTTGGGGTTCTTCGCCATCTAAGCCATACCTGAGGATTATAACCCGTTTCTCGTCATCACCAAGAACTTCAAGCCAGGATGCTACCTCTTCAACCCTTCTTGTCTGTTCAAACGCAGAAAGTGGTTCTTCAGCTGAAGTGTTTACAAGCACATCTTCAAGGGTTAGTTTACCATCTTCATCTATGATGGTTTCGAGGGAATATGTCTTTATTACCACAGAAAAAAGATTTGTGACAAAATCGAGTGGAAGCCCAGAGATTTCAGCTATCTCTTGAGATGATGGCTCTTTACCATTTTTTTCCATAAAATTGCTGATAATCTTTGATATTTGGTACACTCTTGATGAAATGTGTATGGGAAGTCGGATAGTACGGGAAAAATTGGCTATTGCTCTCTCAATGGACTGCCTGATCCACCACGTTGCATATGTCGAGAATCTGCAGTTTCTGGAAGGATCGAATTTTTCAACTGCACGAATCAGACCAAGATTTCCTTCCTGAAACAAGTCAAGATGTGAAATACCCTGATGCATGTATTTCCTGGCAATTTTGACAACCAGTCTGAGGTTTGCCTCAATCATTTTTCTACGTGCAACATGGTCTCCTTGTGCGATGCGGCGGGCATATTCCTTTTCCTCCTCCATCGTGATAACGGGAAGTTTTCTCAAGTCCTTCATATAAAGCTTTTCAGCCTTGAATTCTTCATCTGCAAAGAAATCAGATTTTTGACTCTCTCCAATTATTCTTTCCAACCCTTTTCTCCGATTAACTTCACAAATCTACAACCACCATAACTCTCCTTGTTATAATTATCCTTGGTTTCTTTTATGTATAGCGTTAAATCTTGGGTGAATTCATCGCCTAAAGGGATTATCAGTCGTCCACCAATTGTTAATTGTTCAAGAAGTGTATTTGGAGCATATGGAGATGCTGCAGTAACTATTATGCCATCATAGGGACTATGTTCTTTCCAGCCAAGGGTACCATCACCTATTGTGATGACAATGTTTGAATATTTCAGTTGATCAAGTATTTTCCTCGCCCTTTTTGCTATAGAAGGGAGTCTTTCGATTGAATAGACCTGATCAGCAAGTTCAGCGAGAATCGCCGCCTGATAACCTGACCCTGTTCCAACTTCAAGGATTTTCTCTCTCCCTTTCAACTGTAATGCCTCAGTCATGATAGCAACAATAAAAGGCTGAGAAATGGTCTGTTTCTCGCCAATAGGTACCGGGTGATCTTCATATGCCTCTGGCCATAGGGCCTCATCAAGAAAAAGATGCCTTGGAACCTTTCTCATGGCCTCAATGACACGAGGGTCTTTAATTCCTCGTGGTATCAGTTGCGTTTCCACCATTTTTTGTCTTTTCGAAGTATACTCGTTAAACATTACACCGAGAGCTCCTTTGATCTTTTACAAGAGTCTTCGATAGCACGAATCACGATGCCCTTAAAGCCCTGCTGTTCCATAGTTGCAAGGCCTGCTATAGTGGTACCGCCGGGAGATGTGATCATTTCACGCATTAAAGTAGGATGCAGATTTTCCATATCAAGCATTTTTATCGTTCCCTTAATAACCTGAGATGAGATAGCAGAAGATTTATCTCGCGGGAGGCCTAACTTAACACCAGCATCGATCATTGCTTCAAGAAATAACAGAACAAATGCTGGGCCGCTACCACCCAATGCTGTAACAGAATCCATTAATTCTTCATTGACTTCAATGGTTTGTCCCATAAATGAAAACATTGCCTTTACATCTTCAACGTCAACGCTTTCCACATGGTTGTTTATAGAAACGCCCATCAATCCTTCACCAACTTTCACGCAGATGTTTGGCATAATCCTAATGACCTTTATGGTTTTACCTATCATTGACAATATATTTGATGTTGTAATTCCTGCCATAATGCTAATAAGAACCTTCTTCTCATTAAAAAAAGGAGCTATTGATTGCAGAACTGTTTTTGAATCCTGTGGTTTTACGGCAAGGATCACAAAATCACTTTTTTTAACAACATCTCCGGGATTTTTATAACACTTTATCCCATATGTTTTTACAATAAAACTTGCCCGGGATGGTTTTGCCTCGGCACAAGCTATGTTCGTTCTGTGCTGGATGTTTTTCACAAGAGTCTTCAAAATTGCTTCACCCATATTGCCCATGCCGATTATCCCTACTTTTTTCATTTGACCCCCTTTTCTTAACCAAAGATGTGAATCTTTTTTTTAGCCGGGTTTTTCTTAAGGAGTATGTAAGATGCTCCTGGACCTCCGTCGCACATGCGGGCACTGGAAAAAGCTGTAACCCATTTTCTGTTCATGGCACGTACAATCCATGTTTTCAAATTTTCCTTTAAAACTGGAACATTTCTGGATCTTAAACCTCTGCCATGAACCACTTTAACGCAGGTGAGGCCTAATTTTATAGAATCAATGATGAACTGCTCGAAAGACAATTTCGCATTTTCTATCGAAAGGCCATGGAGATCGAGGGTTTTTTGAACAGAGAATTCTCCGTTCTTTAATTTTTCTAGAGCCAGAGGGTTTGTTCCTTCAGCGTAACCCTCCATATACTCCGGCATGTTTGTCACGTTCATCTTTCGTCTGTCAGATATCGCTTCTTCCAGCAAATGTTTAGGATCATTTCTTGGATTAATGGGATGAATTTTTATAATTGTGTTGGGGCGTTTTATAATAGTCTTTTTTTTGGAGATTTTCTTAACACCCTCCATAGCTTCAGCGTAAAGGGCTTTTTCATCCCGAATCAAACCTTTAAGTGATATTTTTCTATCTTTAATAAATTCTGGCAAATCAGAGAGGATTGTATAAATGGAAGTAGATTTTTTCATGTTTGTTAGTTTTACTCTAAAGAAGAAATAAGTTCAAGTAGATGAATGGCAGTGTTTTGACAATAATAGCTATTTATAATAGATTAACAGGAAAGGAACATGGTTATTTAATAGATTTGGCATAATCGGACGTATTATTTTTATGCCAATAACCTCACTTATCGTATTTTCAAAGAGGTATATTTTATAAAAAAGGTAAATCTTGAAGAGTATTCAGATAGTGAAAAAGCTTTGCAACCGCCCTCAAAAAAAGATTTTTTTAGTGGCAGCAATTGAAAACAATGCCCATGCACTGGTCTTCTTGACATGGTACGAGGAATTTCTAACGTTTTATGCAGATGGCATACTGGGTATGTTGACAATAATGACAGGTCTTGCGCTGGCGCTGAAGGCAACTGCGATCCGACCCCTGTGTTGCCTTGCATATTTTCAGTGTTTTCCTACAATCTGCTTGTGAGAAAGATTAAAATTATGTTTCTTAAATGGGATATACAGCATGGAAGAGAAGAGTTTTATGCTGTCAACATGAAGACACACCCTTCATAGACGTCATGATCAAACTTCTCACAATTGTTTCGATGACAAACACATTTAATGTTGGCGGTGTTATTCCTATGGAATTGCCAAAAGTAGTTGTAGAATTTGAAAAAATTATACAACATAAGGTTGTAAATTGATAACTGCCATATCATTTATTATTATGGCAAAACAGTGACACTAGCCACACGTAAGGAAAAGATATACCAGTTCCACGGACTCTTCTGTGGGAATTTACTGAAGCGGAGAGGATATAATTGAACACAATTGCGGAAAACGATTACGTATTAATTGTTTACAGGGAAAAGAGGTATTTCAAAAAAGTTGAGATGGGGAAATCGTTTCATGGTACAGGGGGTGTAATAAATTATTCTGATCTTGTGGGTGTTGAATATGGTGTGAAACGAGGAAGTTACGAGTTTTTCAAGCCCACATTGGAAGACATAATCATGTATGGGCTTAGAAGGGAAACCCAGATTGTTTACCCGAAGGAAGCCTATCACATTTGCTTCAAGCTCAATCTCAGAAATGGTTCAAAGGTTTGTGAGGTTGGAGGAGGAAGCGGTGCATTAACCTGCATTTTTTCGAGAATGGTAGGGCCTGAAGGCAGTGTTGTAACCTATGAGAAGGAAGAGAGGCACTATAAAAATATACGCAAAAATATAGAACGCTTTACCGAGTGGGATAATGTTGATCTTCATCACGGTGATATCATGGATTCTGACAAAAGAAATTTTGATGCTGCATTCATTGATGTGCGGGAACCCTGGCTGATTATTGAAAAGATAAGGAGTCTCATGAAAGGAAGCACATACTTAGGGATTATAGTGCCCACCACAAATCAGATTGTTGAAACACTCCGTGCACTCAGTGAAGGTTTCGGAGATGTTGAGGTGCTGGAACTCATGTTGCGGAGGTATAAGACTGTTCCCGAGCGGGTGAGGCCAGAAGACAGAATGGTTGCTCATACAGGTTTTCTTATATTTGCGAGAAAATTGAATGGTTAATCTTTTTGAAATAGTACTCTTTTAAGAATAGTCGCTTGCATCGAAAGCATGTTGCCGTCTTGCTTCTTTTAAAATACGCGTTGCAGCGAGTTTGGAGACAACAACAATATCTTCCAGGGGCAAGTAATCCGGAATGGTTGGGTCAAAAAGCGTTTTTATCGATGGTGGAAACTCTGAATCTCCTTCCCAGAGAATAAATGTGATAGATATTCTTGGCAGCACATGTAAAGTAAACGACGCATCACCGTATTCCTGCTGAATTGCACCTAATGAGAGGCCGGCCTCAAGAAATGCATGTCGGTCAAATCCGAATGCTGCCTGGAGTGGTTTTAAAGCTCTTTTTTGATAAACAGGAAGGTAGTGTCTGAGGCCAGGAATGTCCTCATAAGGTACCATATCCTTCCCAATTTTGGCTCCTGATGCTTTGATCAGATAATGAAGAAGGATTATTCTTGTAACGAGAGTAATGTTGGTATTCTTCGAACTCTTGAAGGTGAATCCTGGGACGGTGACTGTGATGCTTTCGTTAAAAAAAGGTATCGCTATGATTGAATTGTTTGAACCTTCCTTATAGAATACGCCTGCTGCTTCGCAACGCTGCGGAATATTGGCATTGAGAAGCTCTTCACATGCCATATGGTAGACTTTTTTGTAAACCTTCTGTTTAATGTGTTCCATAGTCTTGGGAGCTTACTATCTTTCTCACTTCCCTAATTTTTGCTGCATAGTCTCCACTGTGAAATATTTCTGTACCCATGACAACAATATTTGCACCGGCTTTTACAACACGCTGAACATTTGTTGCCTTGATACCACCATCCACTTCAAGATCGATATTCCTGCCCGTTTTTTTAATCATGTCACGTGCTGCAGTTATCTTTGGTTCCATGGTTGTAATATACTGTTGTCCGCCAAATCCAGGATTCACGGTCATAATGAGGAGAAGATCAATCGCGCATAATGCATATTCAATGAGATTGAGCGATGATGAAGGATTCAATGATACACCAGCTTTCCTGCCCTGTGACCGTATCATATCGATGGTCCTTAGAAGGTGCACGTCAGCCTCAGCGTGTACAGTAACAATATCAGCTCCGGCCTCAATGAATTCAGATACGTATTGCTGTGGATTCTTGATCATAAGATGAACGTCAAGTACTGTTGTAGTGATGGTCTTAAGTGCTCTGACAAACATGGGCCCGATCGTAATATTTGGAACAAAATGACCATCCATAACATCAACATGAATAAGATCGGCACCAGCTTTTTCAACATCTTTTATCTCCTCTTCGAGCTTGAGAAAGTTACACGAAAGGATTGAGGGAGCTATTAAGGTCTTTTTCATCGTTTCAGCCTCCACTGTTTATGTATATAAGAATTTCCTCATCTCTTTTAAATATGGTCCTGGAGGGGAGAGAAAGTCTCAGGCTTTCTTGCTGAACCGTTCTGTCATTCATCATCACGGTTGGTAATAGGGTGATCCTGTATTTAATTTGTTTTGTATCCATTTCCCCTTGTATATCCCAGAGATTCAAATCTTTCAATTCCGGTAAAAAATAATACTTGGACTCATTTTGCGCAATAAAAAGCGTTACTTCCTTTTTTTCAAGTATTTTTTCTCCACCCTTTGGTGTCTGTGCTATAATCTTACCTTCTTTAATATGAGGAATATGAATAATTTTTCCTATCCCAAGATTCTTTTCTTTTAGCGTTTCTTCGGCCTCCTGAAGGGTTATGCCAATAAGGTTGGGCACGTCCGTTAATTTAGGACCCTCAGAAACTATGACATGGATAATCCTGCCCTTTCTAATAGGGATGTTTGCTTCTGGTTTCTGTACGGTTATATGGTTATAGGGAACATCGCTCCTGTTTTCATATCTTAATACTACGAGGGGAAGCCCTGTTTTTTTTGCAACCTCCCGGGCTTCGTCAACAGTTTTTCCTCGTATATCAGGACAGATGACATTGCCACCAGATTTTAGTAAAAGATCAATGGTAAGATAGACAGATACAAAAAAAACAAAGAAGGGAAGGAGAGAATAGAGCAACCCTTTTTTCCATGTCATAACTTTTTCAACCTTGCTATAAAGAAGCCATCCATTCCGGTTTCAAAAGGTAAGGAAACGAAGTACTCCTTATTAAACAAGAAGGGAAGGGGATTTTCAAGTGCAAACTTCCTGATATTCTTAAATTTGTTAATAACATCGATTGTCTCTTCCGGTTCGAAAGAGCAGACGCTGTAAACGAGATGCCCACCAACTTTGAGTTTATCCCAAACCGACTTAAGCATGGCATATTGTTTGTGACTAAAATGATTAATATCGTTTTCGCGCCTTCTCCATTTAATCTCAGGGTGTTTTCGTATTATGCCGAGGGAAGAACATGGTGCATCAAGGATGATGGCATCAAAAACCTCATCTTTAAAAGGGGCAAAATTTGCATCTCCCAGTATCAGGCTGGAGCGACGATCAGCAAAGCTTAAACGGCTTAAACTATTATCCAAGGCAACCAGACGGATACCAGTGGCAAGATCCAGAATATGTGAAGCCTTGGTACCCAGTCCAGAGCATGCGTCCAAAACAAGACTACCGGGTTTTAACTGAAGCGAATGGACGGCAAGCTGTGACGTTTCATCCTGGATAGATATTAATTTGTTTCTGAGAAGCTCGTCCTGGATTAAAGGGGCAAGCCTATTGACATAGAGGGCGGATTCAAGAAATTTCCCAGGTTTAACCATGAGACCCAAATTTTCAAGTTTCGTGATCGCCTCACATTTTGTAATGTTATGCTCAATAACTCTAAGAGCGAACTCAGGCGGTTTATTAAGGTGAGAGAAAAGTAATTCGGCTTTAGAATGTCCAAAACGTTTCCTCCATCGTTGTACAAGCCATTGGGGAAATGAGTAGACTACAGCCATTATATCAGGTGACAGGGATCCTGTTTGGCTGATAACGCCTGGTTTAGAAATACGCCTTGTCTCGATTTCTCTGAGGTATTTTCTTAAAACAGCATTGACAAAACCGGCAGTATTGATACCGTGTTCAGCCTTTGCATATTCAACAGACTCTTTTACTACATGGTGAGAGGATTTTTTCATGAAGGCAACCTGGTACAGAGAAGCCCAAATGAGATATCTAACATGTTTCTTCACATTTTTTCTGGCATATTGTCTGAGTACCCAATCAAAATACCCCTTCCATCGGAATACACCCGAAACAATCTCATGAATGAGACTTTTCTGCTCAGCCGGCAGGCGCTCACCAGAGAAGAAGTGGTCTATCGTTTCGTCAAGAAGCCAGCCGGATTCAACCTTTTCAATGATTGTAACTATAAGTGAACGCAGAGTGAACCAGGATTTATCGTCTATAAGCCATGTCCTCCAACCGTTTTATCCTTTCTTCTATTGGAGGATGGGTACTGAAAAGGGTAATAATCCCTTTTGCGCTGAACGGATTAACAATAAAAAGCGGTGCTGTTGAGGGATTGGCATCATTCATAGGAGAGCGGGCAACCCCCAAGGTCAGTTTTTTAAGGGCACCGGCGAGGTAGAGGGGGTTTCCTGAAAGCTGTGCTCCACGATCATCAGCCATATATTCCCGTGACCTGGAAATTGCTAACTGTATCAACATTGCAGCAAAAGCAGCAAGCATTGAAAAAATAATAACGCTAAAAATGTTTCCTCTTCCCTCGTCGTCATTGCTTCCTCCACCAAAAAATGCTGTAAAACGAGCAAAGTTCGCTATCATGGTGATTGCGCCTGCGAGGGTTGCCGCAACTGTTTGGATTAGGATGTCTCGGTGCTTAATATGGGAAATCTCGTGGGCAAGAACGCCTTCTAGCTCTTCTCTACTTAGTATTCTCATAATACCGGTGGTGACTGCAACAACGCCCTTTGATGGGCTTCTTCCTGTTGCGAATGCGTTGGGACTGTCGTTTTCAATTATGTAAACTCTGGGCATGGGAATGGACGCCTTTTGTGCAAGCGCAGATACCATCGCATGAAGCTGCGGGGCTTCAGCCTCAGATACTTCTTGAGCCCTATACATTTTGAGGACAATCTTGTCACAAAACCAATAGCTAATAAAATTCATAACAAGAGCTATGAAAAAGGCAATCATGCCTCCGTCTCGTCCGCCAATCATGCTTCCTAAAGCAACAAAGATGATTGTAAGTACAACCATCAGAAAGAATGTCTTTGTCTGATTCATTTGTCCACCATAAAAATTGTTAGGTTTTAAATCAAACATAGTATACTTCTTTTGTTTTGTTTTTTAAAGGCACTATATAAGTCAGACAACTTAGTCCTTAAGTTTGTTGACTCATGCTATCGATCAGTGTAGTATACCGCATGGAATTGCTCAAGACTCTTGTCGACATCTTTCTTCACATTGACAAGCACCTAAGCGAAATCATACAGAACTACGGTCTCTGGACCTATCTGATACTGTTTATTATAGTCTTTATGGAAACAGGTCTGGTTGTAACTCCCTTTTTACCAGGTGATTCCCTTCTTTTTGCAGCCGGGGCATTTGCTGCGTTAGGTGCCTTTGATATAGTATGGCTTTTTGCGATTCTTTCCGTTGCTGCCATTGGAGGTGACACGGTTAATTACTGGATAGGATCGTACATAGGGCCCAAGATTTTTCACAAAGAAAAAGTGCGTTTTCTCAATAAAGAATATCTGGACAGAACACATCAGTTCTATGAAAGATATGGCGGCAAGACGATCATCATTGCTCGTTTTGTCCCTATTATCAGAACGTTTGCCCCCTTTGTTGCAGGAATTGGCAGCATGACATACTGGAAATTTATCAGCTATAATATCATTGGTGGGATTGCCTGGATACTTATCTGCACCCTTGCCGGATATTTTTTTGGGAACCTGCCCATGATTAGAGAGAATTTTTCCCTCGTTATTTTTGCCATAATTATTATATCAATATTACCGGGTATTATCGAATTTATGCGTCAAAAGATGTTAACTGCACCGGCAAATAAAGATTAAAAATTAAAGGTTTTTGATAGCAAGTGACCAAGATATCGATTTCTTTACAGTTCATTATCATAACTATTTGTTTTTTTGTGCCATGCGTGACCAACAGTGAAACCCTGATAATCTATTCCGACATGGGATCGGAAACATGCCGATTCGATGTTGAGCCTGCGATAACTCATGAAGAGCAGGCAAGGGGACTAATGTTCCGGAAATCACTGGATGATAAAGCAGGGATGTTTTTTATCTTCCAACGGGAGGAGTTGAGACATTTCTGGATGAAGAACACGCTCTTTCCTCTCGACTTGGTCTTCATTGATAACAACTTCCTGGTTGTAGACATTCATAAAAATGCAAAACCTCTCGATGAGAGCATAATCTCTTCTCGGAAACCAGCTCGGTATGTCCTTGAAATTAAAGCCGGTAAGGCTGATAAGTGCCGGATGAGAAATGGGACAAAAACAAAACTTTTAAAGAATTCGTTCTAAGCTGTTATCTAGATGCGTTGTTCTTGTTGATCAGGTTTTTTCTTTTTGCATTGTATTAAATCATGTATCTTCTTTCTGGCATTCAGGCGTTTATACATACACACGTCTGCTCATTCTCTTTTTCGCAAAATAGCCTTTGCAGCATTCCATAGTTTTTAACAAAAACTGTGGAAAACCTGTGAACAAGTTGAGGAAGTGACACATGTGCTCATCGATTTTATTAGACTTTGCATCGATTGTAGTGAATTTTTTGTGAACTTAAAACTGTAATGATTTCCGAGAGCGTTCAGTCGGATGACCAAAAATGAATATCCACTGCACACTCTACAGCGGTCTCTATAAATCAACCTTTTCAGTGGGTTAGGTGAGGATAAAAAGAGCCCTATCCGCAAGTCCTGTTGTTAGGTCATCTCTAAAATAATGAAATTGCTTTTAGCATTTGCTTGTGTTTAAGGACTGGAATGATGAAGGAAATTGATCTCCACAGGATCGACAAAAATAGCAGTATTAGGCTTGACAATAGCCATAATATTTCATATTCTTATAACCTTCAGGGGCCGTTAACTCAGGTTGGTAGAGTATCTGCCTTTTAAGCAGAGAGTCGCAAGTTCAAGTCTTGCACGGCCCATAATAGTGTCCCCATCGTCTAGCCTGGCCTAGGACATCGGCCTTTCAAGCCGGCAACGGGGGTTCGAATCCCCCTGGGGACGCTCTCAATGATATCAATAAAGCACAGTAGGTTCACACGGGCAAGTCTATGTCACTAAAATTACACACTGCGGGTGAATGAATAAGTGCATTTACCCCTTTTTTTTGAAAGTATGGACCTTTTATGTGGTTTGCCTCTCTCGTGGGCAGTAATACAGTGAATGACATGAATTTGAGGGGGAGGCTCTTTAATGGCTTTATTGGTGAAGGGGGGCAAGGCAAAACCCCGTAATAGATTCACACCGTGATTTGAAAATAGATTCCATCAAAATATCTCAACATTCAGAAAACAATGTAGCATAGTCTTATTAATGTTTATGATCATCAAAAATCCAAGCCCTGAATCCTGACCGTCTCGTACCGCAGGGCTGTAGCCCTTATCGAGTATTAAGTGTGTTTTTACGATTAAACGGCATATACCTGACCCAGCAAAGCCCCATTTCTTGACAACCATCCTAATTTGCAGTACATTCAAAAATCAATTAGAAAGGGGGTTTGAAGCTATGAGCCAGATATACCCTGCAAGGTTGAGAAAGTTGACCATGAAAGATCTAGATGCGGTCACCGAAATCGACTATAGCCTTCTTGGGGCGGAAAGAAAGAGATATTGGGAGGAAAAGATTCAACTCACTGAAAGTTCTGCTGTTCCCTCCCTTGCTGCTGAAGTGGATGGCAAGATGGTCGGTTTTATCCTGGGGAGGGCCAGTGGTGGGGAATATTCAATTCCTGGTAATTTTGGATGGATAGATACTCTGGGGGTGATTAAAGAATACCAAAAAAAAGGGATAGCCCGGCTTCTCTTTCGGCAGATGCTGGATATGTTCAAGGCGGTTGGTGTGGATACTGTCTATGTCTTTGTAAACTGGAAAGATTGGGACCTTCTACAGTTTTTCGACAAGATGGGTTTTAGCCGTGGAGACATGATCAATCTTGAGCTGAAGATCTAAAAGAAAAGAACGAGTAATCAGCATGAGTTGCATAGCTGTAACTTGTAAGGGACGGAGACCACATATATGAACTATTGAGAAGGAGATACAGGGTGTTTTGCTTACATAATTAGTTGGGAATTTCCTAGAGTGAATCTACTATCCCATCTGCCTTCTGTCTCCACTTGGAAACCGAATGAGCAAAATTATGGAAGGGATGTCGCAAAAGCTATTTAGGAGGGCTTGATTTAACCACACCTGACAACATATATTCATAATAAATAATTATTTAAATAAAAAATTGGGTTAAATGATGAAAGTGAAGATAAAGATTGAATCAAACCTTAAAATTAAAAATATCTTTGAAACCCCCTTAGAAATAGAGTTAAGCGAAGATCAGGCAACATTAAAAGATGTTTTACAGATAGTCTCCAAGAGGTTTCCTCCTTATCTTCGATTCATTGAGAAAGGAGAAATGGGTGATGATCTCCGACAGGTATACCTCAATGGACAAAGTCACTTTTCCTTTTCCGAAGGGTTGCAGAAAAAGATTTCTGATGGCGATACAGTGCATGTAGAGGCATATATGGAACCCCTTGCCGGAGGCTGAACATTGTTTGCGATCACTGTCCCCTACTTTTTTCCACTTTAGATAAGACAGTTCAAGAAATAAGAATGACAAAAAAATATATCAGGAGAACATAATGTCTAATGGGGACTATGAGAGTTAGCGCTAAACCATTTCACGAGAAGTCCTATGAGAAAAAAGAATATCATGAAGCTGATGATGAACAGCCAACTCTTATACTGTGCTCCTTTGTTTCCTTTGCTCTTCTCATCTTCTTCTAAGGTACTCATTGTCAAAACTCCTTGAAGTTTATTGTAACCGTATTTTGAGTATAGCACATATTTTCATCTTGGAGGCAGCTATCTGTATCCTTTAATCGCGGTGGTATACACCTCTATCCTCTTTATTTTTACGAGTTGCTTATCTTATAGTTGTTAAATACCTCTTTGCGTGGCTGTGCTGGGATATGGATTCACACACTCGTATCATTACTCATAGTTGACTGATAATACGGGATATGCAGCCTGCAATGTTTTCCCCATAGATGACGCAATTACAAAAAACAGCCAGCACATGTATTTTGCGTAATGCACCTGTCCATGGGAATTTTCTTTTTGTTGTTGGTTCTTTAGAAAAAGTTAGGGGAATTCGTAGGTGTAATACTATCAACACTCAACCCTGTTATTGACATTAAAGGTTCGTTGAATATTTGATCAGAACATTCCAAGTCTGGATAACAGGATTTTAAGGTTATTAAAAATTTCCTCAGCGCAGACTCTGTATGAATCGACTGTTCCGTAAAACGGATCTTCAATCTGCCATTGTATTGTCCGATCGACTATTCCAGGATATTTTTGAATGATAGAGTTGAAGACATTATGATCCATAGTAATTACATGGTCAAACTCTGAGATAGGGATATTGTTTATGCCCTTGGCGAGATGACCCATGAGATCTACCCCATATTCTCCCATCACACTGATCGCCCTGAAGTTGGCGCCACCAGATGTTTCAGAATCGATACCGGCACTGTCCACATAGAGTCTCCCGGAGGACATCTTTTGTGCAAGGGCTTTGGCCATGGGACTTCTGCTTTTGTTTGCAAAACAGACAAAGAGGATTTTTATATTTGTTGAAGTCATCGTATCGCCTGTTATCTTCTCCTTTCGTTCTAACCATCTCAAAATGTATTCTATTGATGATGCCTCTCAGGTTATCTCTTGACTTTGGCAATGGATATTTGGAGATATTACTTCATTTTATTTTTCAGCTCCTGTTCGAAATAATCAACTAGGTTTTGCATATGTTCCAGCTCTTTTTTGCCAACTGCAACAAGGGCTTCCAATTCCTCTATCGACATTCGCTGAAGTTCTTTAACAGTAGGAAATTGATCTAAATTTATTAACGTGTTACAAGAGTGTTTTTTCATGAGTCAGAATTTATTGAAATCAGATATTCTCCAAATTGAAAGCTTTCTGAGCATAACAATAGTTTCCCACCATAATGGATAGAACAATTTAATGGGGTTTGATTTTTGAGCAGAATTGACGGTTCAATCCTGTAATTCTGCATGGAGCTGTGGTATTCATAATCACTTTGATTAACTGCTCAAGTTTTCTATCCATCATGCTTGTGAAAGCCATGATTTTTTTGATTTCCTTACCGTTAATTCTCCTTTCTACAGGTCACCAAATGTGTGACCGTGATAATCTGTTGATTCCTTGTTTTACCATGTTACCCCCTTTAGAACCAAAGATACCCACACGGACAAGTATACACGCGATTTTCATTGTGTCAAGGTTCAACGCAGAACGTAACCGCATATTTGCTACCTCTTTTTCTGCAATGATGACGGGGGAGGGCAGATTATTCGGTCTATTATCTCTCCCATTGAGTCTGGAGGGATAGGTTCCCATCCCACAGATGTCTGTTGATCCACAATAAATTTGTTAAGAATTCCTCCATCAGACGAATAGTCTGTGTATGCCATGACACGGTACTCTCTTTTGGCACAATTGATCTCCTGCAATTCCAGAACATAATTTAGTTTATCATAATTTTCGACAGGTAATTTGCTTTTAATCCTGCGTTGAATCCTCTCTTTCTTCCCCTCCATAGAATAGATCCCCTTTATCCATATTTTCGTAACACCTGTCGGGAGTTTTATTATAGTGTCTGGATCATAGAACAATTCATTACCTAGCCTGTCTTTTCCAATTGATAACCACTCAGCTCCATAAACATGAGGAACAAACAATAATACTGTGGATGAAAGCAACAACAAAAAAATATTTTTCAATAAACCCTCTCTCTATCCAAGCAGTATATTTGTTTTATAGTCTCAAACAATATTGAAGTCAGCTGTAGCCTATTAGCTTGAACTCATTGGTTTACAGACGATAGCTTGACAGGTGACTAATGATTGAAGAGAATTACCTCAATTTTTTATTTAAAAAAGGTTATCTCGGCTTAACCTGTTCGTCAGTTTCACCTCTGTGTTTGTCTGCTGGACGGATTTTGGTTGTTGCAGCCCGCTCCTTTTTAGGTGAGGGTTTTTCAACTGCCTCTCTTTCTATTTTAGTGTCAGGTTTAGCAGGCACAATTTGACCCCGCTTAGAAGAGGGCTTGTCGAGGGGTTCACTGTCTACTTTGGGTTCTGGTTTAGCCGGCACAACCCCTTCCCTTTTGGGAATCCTTCTTTCTGGGGCTTCAGGTTTCATTTGTTGAACGGGTTTAGTTGGCGCCTCTATCTTTGGTCTCGTAACAGGTTTTACCGGTGCAAGGTCTTCGCGTTCTGGTGTAATGCCCTTTGTTGCTTCACCTTGTGGTTTCTCTACAGAAGGAACCATGGAAGGTTTCATGTGTTCAGGCCTCGGTGTCGTTCTTACGGATTTTTCCGGAGCAATTGCTTCGGGCTGTGGAACCTGTCGTCCAGGCCTGGGTTTCAGCGGCGTTGGTAACTCTTCTGATTTCTCTGGTGGTGTAACAGGTTTGATTGATTTAGAGGATGGTTTACCAGTTTCAACAGGTCTTTCTTTAGTTTCACGGGCAGCCCTTCTAAACTCACGTTGTTGGAACCTTATCTCTGATCTTGGTTTGTTTGCTTCATTCGTGGGAACAATAAAATTAGTGACCTTTGGTTGTTGTATTCTTGCCTCACGACTTATTTTCCCTTCATGAATACTTTTTGCTTGCTGCTGTAAAACAGAACCTTTTTCCCTCCTTGCCTGTTGAACTAATTTTTGGTTTGTATTAATTCGTTCCAGCACAGTTCTATGAGGTTTTTCCCTCACTTCAACATTAGCAAAGTTAAATCTTTGCCTATTAGTAGAGTAATTTTTAATTACCTTATCGTTCACGATAGGTGCAGCACGATAGTTGTTGATGATTGTCGTAGTATTGATATTAGTTATACGAACCGCACGATAATTATTGGCTGTATAAAAGTTATTCTGAGGTACGATGATTGCGTGTCGTGCATACGCGTAATTTCGCGGACGAATGTTGATCTGAGTTATATTTATGTTGGTGACTCGAGCGAAATGTGGGCCACCCCATCGGTAATGTGAGTAATAAGTCTCTCGCGGGGCAAGGGGAACCCATCCAATGTGCGTTCCGTAATGGATCCAGGAGACACGACCGGGATACCAGAAAAGGCCAATGTTTAGAATTGGCAATCCTACGGTTGCCCGCACAACAGGAGGTGCCCAATACCAGTGGTTTCTCACAAAAATCCAATTACCATAGTGGTGAGTTGTGTAGCCGAAAGGTTCGGCAGGTATCCATGTTTGGTCTCCATACCATTCTGTCCACCGACCTACGGTGAAAGGAGCCCAGCCAACGGGTACTCTCGTTGGTCGCCAGAGCCATCTGGGACTCCCTTCATAAGGGATTCTTTCCCATCGACCATTTTCCTCAAAAACGTATGCATCATGACGAAGGGCAGGTGGAAGATATTGAGCTGATGGGCCAGTCACATTTGCTCTTGAAGCCCAAAAACTCTCCCGACTTCTGTTCCATTCATCCCAGCCAGGGTCAACTCCGCCCTCTCCTGAGCTCACCTGATTTTGATCTGCCAATATTGAAGGGTTTCCCGGGGATAGTTCATACCGTGTGTTCGTCGTTGTATGAACGAAGGTAATTCTACCCTTGATAGGTACAATTTCTACAGAGTTTTCTCCAACGTAGTAGTCGAAGACACCACCGGGGTATACAAGGACATAACCGAAGGGACTCGTGGACTTAATCACCAGGTTATCGTCCTTGTTGTAAAATCTTGCTAGGCCAGAGGCAACATCGACTTCAGAAACATCCAAATCCAAACCTATGAACTGAATTTGTGTATTATCCCCAATCCTGATCCAGGTTCCGTTTGGAACAACAAATTCGGCCTGTCCTTGACTTCCTGTGTAAAGTGTATCTCCTGCACCGAACGGTGCATCTGGGACTGCAGCTACCCAGTCATTTTCTGCATCGATATAACGGAGCAGAGGGCCCTCAATGTGATATATACGGCCAACCATAACCGGGGATTCATCTTGAGCCGATGATACCGAGATTATAGTCATGCAAACTACAAATAAGATACCAAGAGCAACGAACAATCTTTTCATAAGCTCACCCCTTGTTTTGATAGGTTCCATTATTATAGAGACTATTCATTCAATTTTCCACCAAAGTATCTGCATTTTTTGTCACGGGATCCTGAGATAATGCCACAGTTTCTTTTTTTTTCTTACTATCCAGCTATTTTCACTGTTATTTCCCTGCCATCTGTTTTAATAATTGTTCAAGTTTCTTGAGACTTTCCCCGTATCCAGCCCAATCACCCTGTTTCTGCAGAGACTTGGCGTGCTCAAAAACCTGTTCTGCCTCTTTTGCAATATCTTGAATGGATAACCTGTGAGTCGAAGTAGAAATGGCCGACGAAGATGTGGGGGCAGTTCTTCTTCCACCGAAAATAGCATTGAGTGCCTGTTCAAGGGTCTCCTCCATGATGACATTATTCTCATATGCCACAATAACCCTTCTGAGTTCTGGTAGACTTCCTTTGTCTTCTGCTGCCAGAAATAGCGGTTGGATGTAAAGGAGGGAGTTTTCTATAGGAATGATCATAAGCCTCCCCCTTATCACTGATGAACCTCTCTGACTCCATAGTGAAATCTGCTGGGATATGTATGCATCTTGATCTATTCTTGCGTCGATCTGCTTTGGACCAAAGATGAGCCTGTCTCTCGGGAAGGTAAAGACGATTAGTTTCCCATAATGCTCATTGTCGCATCTTGCTGCGAACCATGCTGCTAGGTTGTCCCTCTTAGCAGGTGTGTAAGGTACAAGAATGACAAACTCTTCCTTAGTTTCTCTGGGAAGTTTTATAATCAGATAGTTACCATCCATACTCTTGTCATTGTGAACCGGTACCTCCCAAAGGTCTTCTCTGTTGTAAAAGACTTTTGGGTCTGTCATGTGATAGGTGGCGTACATGGTGGTCTGAATCCTGAAAAAATCCCTGGGGTATCTCACATGTTTTCTCAGATTGTCTTCCATTTCATTCATCGGTTTGAAGACTCCAGAAAATATGGAGGAATAAACCTTGATTACTACATCGTCTGGATCGCTAACGTAGAAAGTGACTTGTCCGTTGTAAGCATCCACCACTGCCTTCACGGAATTTCTCATGTAATTCACCCAATTTTTCAGATGCTTCGAATAGGGCAGTCTATCGGAGGTAGTGTAGCCGTCAATGATCCAGTAAAGCTTTCCGTCCTTTGCAGCTACAACATAAGGATCGGAATCAAGCATGAGAAAAGGAGCTATCTTTTGGATCCTTGAAACAACATTCCGATTATAAAGAATCTTACTCTCCTGTGTTATTTCTGATGATAGGGTTATTTTTACCGTTTTGAAGTGGGCTGCAAAGAGTAACTTCCTCCAGATGGAATCGAGAAGAATACCTCCAGAACCTTTGTATGATGTGTACACATTTCCTTCCGCGGTAGGATAATTAAATTCTGGCATTCTGGTATTTACAACGACGTAGTCGCTGGTGAGTTCACCATAATACAATTCCGGATTTGTTACCTGAAGACTGGAAGACGATATAGGAGGAATATCTTTGATATAGAATTCTGGCAGCCCTTCCCGGGTTACTCTGCTAACAGGTCCCATAACAACACCGTTACCATGAGTAAAAACAAATTTTTCATTGATCCAAGATTTGCTTGGAAGATCATTATAGGACAGTTCCCTGGGAGAAAGCATCACCTGCCGGTACTCACCATTTATGATGTAACGATCAGTATCTATATCGCTGAATCGATAATACGTTCTAATCTGTTGGAGCTGGCTATAGGTCCTGAGTAGAGGCGTTTCATCCCAGAGCCTTATGTTTCTTATTGTTGGGTTATTTTTTTCCAGATCCTTGTTTGTAAGATCGAAAGATACATCAAATGGTATTACCTGAACATTTTCAAGATTATAACCATACTTTGTCATAGTTATGTGATTCTTGATGTATGGTTCCTCCATAGCCTGCTCACTCGGTGCAACCTTAAAACTTTGAAGAATGTTTGGGTAAATTGCAACTCCAAGAATATAGACGGAAAGAATACCGATTACCGGATAGGCCATGCCCTGCCACTTTTCTTTTAAAAGGGCATAACAAAAAACAATACCACCTGCTACGGTCAGTGGTACCAATAAACGGAGCGCTATGAGACGACCATAGATATCAGCGTACGAAGCTCCAGTGAGAACAGGATGGGAAGAATAAAGAAGATCAAACCTGTGTAAATAGAATCCGAATGCAAGTTTAAGGAAGAACAGAAAGATAAGAACAGCGAGATGTTTTTTAGCGCCTTTTGCAAGTGATATTCTGTTTCCCACAAAAAGCATTCCTCCACGCGCTGCATAGCTTCCTGCAATGATGAGAATTGTCAAAAAAATGGTTAAGCCGGAAAATCCGTTCAATATCTCAAAGAGAGGAAGGCTGAACATATAGTAGCTAATTTCATTATTAAAAATTGGGTCAACCTTGCCCGCGTTCATTTTGTTAAAAAACGCAAGTATTACTGCCCAAAGCGTACTGCCCCATAGAGCAACCAAAATTCCACCGAAAATAGCAATCCCACTTCCAAAAAGCTTGAATAGCTTTTGAAATTTACGTAAGTCTATGGGAATCCTCGTTTGTCCCATAAACATAATGTCAATTGCAGGAATTTTAGTACTTGATGCAAGAAAAACATTGCCAGCAACGAATAGAAAGAATATGGCTCCAAAGGCAAATCCCGTAAGAACCTTTGCAGAAATAACCTTTGTAAACATTATCTCATACCCTACTTCATGAAAGAAAAGCCAGTCAACATAGAGGCCTATGATCTTGGATAGGGAAAAAAGGATGATGATTATAAGTGCAATAAATAGTAAACGACTTATTCGGTAGGGCATTTGTTTACCTCCCTGCATGAGATCTATAAAAATGGAAATTGTACCAAATACCTTGCGCATTGGCTACCTAAATTCAACAAGAAATCGCTGTTCAGGTTGGTTTCGACGTTTTAAAATACGAAGTCTTCATTGGGATAGGAGGGTAGGGCTTTGGACATAAAGTCGATCCAAATGGGTAGGGCTGCCATCGACCCAGATTCTTTACTCCCAAGGTTTGTTTTCTTGTCATAGCCTATCCAGACTGCGCAGAGTAGTTCAGGAGAAAAGCCTATGAACCAAGCATCACGAAAATCGTCAGTAGTACCTGTTTTGCCAGCCAGAAAATACGGCATTTTTGAGGCGCTCCGTGCAGTGCCGTTTTTTATTACACCTTTCATAATATCTACGAGGGAGGCCGCAACTTCAGGCGCTACAACGATCTCTCCCTGCGTTTCTTCATTGTATTTTTCCTCGCCTTCGATCGTGGAAATGTTTTTGATTGCTATAGGTGGGATATAAACCCCTCCGCGGGCAAATGCAGCGTATGCACATGCAAGGTCAAGAGGGGCGATTTCTGTTGTGCCCAGAGCAAGAGAAAGGTTGGGCTCAAAATTACTGTTGATATGGAGCCTTTTTGCCATGTTAATAACATCTTCCAATCCAGCTTTTTCTAAAAGCCTTACAGTGGCTGTGTTTAGGGAAAGCTCGAGAGCCTTTCTGACAGTAACACTCCCATAATACTCATTTTTGTAATTCTTTGGTTGCCAAACCTGTTTTGTCCATGGGTTGGTAAAAGATATAGGGGCATCACGTAACATATAGTCAGGTGTAAGGCCCTTCTCAAGGGCAGCAAGATAAATAATGGGTTTAAAAGATGAACCTGGTTGACGCTTTGCCTGCACAGCCCGATTAAAAGGCGAATCAGCAAAGTTTCTACCTCCGATCATGACCTTTATGTCACCGGATTTTACTTCAATTACTATAAGTGCGACTTCAGGAAGTTCTTTCGTTGCCGGATGTCTATCTCTGTATTGTTGGATGCCCTTCTCAATTGCATCATAGGCTAATCCTGTCATTTTTAGGTTGATTGTAGTTCTTATATTGAGACCGGTTGTGTAGATTTCCTGGACGTCAGTTACGTATTCATCAAAGATTTGTTTAACATATTCAATAAAATATCCGGTTTTTTTCTCATAAGCCCTGAAAGGCGCAAGGCTCAATGGTTCTTTTAGTGCTTGTGCATAGACTTTTTTTGATATGAAATCAGCCTGGTACATTTTTCTAAGAACGATATTTCTTCTTTCTAGTGCTTTCATCTGATTTTTAAAAGGTGACAGCCTGGATGGTGATTTTGTTAGAGCGGCGAGCATGGCTGATTCGTGGAGGGATAGATCTTTAGCTTTTTTATGAAAGTATGTATACGCTGCAGCTTCAACGCCATGTGCCCCTTCTCCAAGATAGATAAGGTTGAGATACATGTTGAGTATCTCATCTTTCGAATAGGACCGCTCAATTTGAATAGCAAGAACTGCCTCCTCAATCTTCCTTTTAAAGCTTTTATGGTGAGTTAGATAAAGATTTCTGGCGAGCTGCTGAGTAATGGTAGAGGCTCCTTCTGTAATACCACCGTGAATAATGTTTCTATAAGTGGCACGGGCGATACCTCGTACGTCAACACCGAAGTGTTTGTAGAATCTAACATCTTCTATCGCTATGAATGCGTTCCTCAAATGTGTTGGCATTTCCGTGATAGGGATGGGAATTCGTTTCTCTACAAAGAGTTCGGAAAATAAAGTGCCATCATCAGCGTAAAGCCTTGTTGAAGATTTTGGCCTATATGTTTCTAATTGTTTGACATCGGGGATTTCAAGGTAATTAACGAGTGCATATCCAAATCCAACACCAAATATTGCCGGAAGGATAATGAGAAGGATGGAGAGCTTGATAGTTCTTGAATACATTGCGTATCTTATTATACTGTATAGCTTCAATGTTAGCAAACGGAAGCAAAATAGTGACAATAGTGGGTCCCACCTGTACAGGAAAGTCAGAACTTGCAATGAATATGGCTCAAGAATTTAATGGAGAAATCATTAACGCTGATTCAATGCAGGTTTTTAAACATTTCAACATTGGAACTGCTAAACAGGCAAATGAATCTCAACGAATTGTTCCACATCATCTAATTGATATCATGGAGCCTTACGAGGAATTTAATGCTGCCATTTTTATGAATATGGCAGACCGGGCAATCTTTGAGATATGGACACGGGGGAAAATACCCATTGTTGTTGGTGGCACTGGGTTGTATATCCGTGCTCTGATCTATGGCCTCTTTAAGGTCCAGAGTGACAAAAAGCTGAGAAAAAAATTAGAAGAGGAATATGATAATAACCCTTTAAGTTTTTACGATAAAGTCAAAAAAGTTGATCCTGAATATGGTTTAAAGATCAGCTTCCGTGATAAACGAAGAATGGTTAGGGCTATGGAGGTATTCCAAATAACAGGACTTTCAATGTCTGCATGGTCAAAAACACATGGTTTTAGAGTTCCTCGCTATAGGGTATTAAAAATTGGTTTAACAAAACCAAGATACGAGCTTTTTAGAAGAATCGATAGAAGAGTTGAAGAAATGCTTGAAAATGGGTGGGTTGAGGAGGTAAGGGGCATTCTTGCTATGGGTTTTGATGAAAGGTTGAAGCCTTTTACATCTATTGGATACAGGGAGATTTTACAGTATGTTCATGATTCCATTACCTATGACGATATGGTAAAAGATATAAAAAAATTTACGCGGCATTATGCAAAACGGCAGTTCACCTGGTTCCGCAGCGAAAAAGACATAATCTGGTATGAGTATCCAGAAGAATACAATAAAATTAAAAAAAGAGTCATCGATTTTTTAGCATGATTGAATTAAAGCGCATTATCGAAGCAGTACTCTTCTCCTCCTCCAGGCCTTTGAAACTGAAAATGCTTGTCAAGAAACTGGCAATTTACAGCAGTGAAGAAGTTCTCCATGCACTGGAAGAGTTGATAGAGGAATATAGTCATTCTGACAGGGCTATTGAAATAGTAATTGTATCTGGCGGTTACCAGATGAGAACGAAGATTATCTTTCGTGAGTGGGTTTCAAAATTTGTAAAAGAAAGAGAAATAGGTTTAACGAGGCCTATGCTTGAAGCGCTTTCACTCATAGCATATAAACAACCCATTACCAAAAGAGAGGTTGATATGATCAGAGGGGTCGATTCAACAAGGATGATTAAACAACTTCTTGAGAGAAAGCTGATAGAAATTGCCGGTCGTACGGACGATTTTGGAAAACCGATAGTATTTAGAACAACAGAGACATTCCTCGAGGTATATGGGCTTAAGGATATCGGAGATTTGCCGACATTAAAAGAAATAGAAGCCTTAGAAAACTAGGGGGATAACGTGGATATATCAGAACTTCTTATCTTTGCAGTAGAAAACAAAGGATCAGACCTTCACATCAGCTCTGGAGAACAACCGTTTATACGAATTAACGGAGAGATGAGAAAGGTCGAATTACCACATCTTGACAGGGAAGATGTACATAACATGATTTATGGAATCCTGAATGATTTTCAGAGAAAGACTTATGAAGAGCACCTTGAACTTGACTTTTCTTTCGATCTTGGAGGGTATGGTCGGTTTCGATGTAATGTTTTCAAGCAGCAAAGGGGTGATGCTGCAGTTTTTAGGACAATTCCAAGTATAATTCCTTCCTTTGAACAGCTTGGTTTGCCAAATGTGTTGAAAGCAGTATCAAGGCTTGAGAAAGGCCTGGTACTTGTTACGGGTCCAACTGGTACCGGAAAATCAACTACCCTTGCTGCGATGATCGATCTTATTAACAATGAGTTCAAGAGCCACATAATCACCATCGAAGATCCGATCGAATTTGTTCATGTATCAAAAAACTGTCTCGTAAATCAAAGGGAATTGGGGCCCCATACCCATAGTTTTGCAAATGCATTAAGGAGCACCCTTCGTGAAGACCCGGATGTAATCCTTGTAGGTGAAATGAGAGATCTTGAAACCATATCTCTTGCCCTTACAGCCGCAGAAACAGGCCACCTCGTTTTTGCAACCCTTCATACGAGCGGTGCGCCAAACACGATAGATAGAATCGTCGATGTTTTTCCAGCAGAACAGCAAAACCAGGTTCGTTCAATGATTGCCGAGTCGTTACAGGCCATCGTTTCTCAGGTCTTATTCAAAAAAAGAGATGGAAAAGGGCGTGTAGCTGCCTTTGAGATTATGATATCAAATCCAGCGGTAAGAAACCTGATTAGGGAAAATAAGATATTTCAGATTCCTTCTGTAATGCAGACCAGCAGAGGAATAGGAATGCAGACTATGGAATCCTCAGTTCAAGATCTTGTTGACAGAAACCTTGTAAGCAAAGACGAGGTATCTTTCTATCTCTCAAAGGTTCAGAGGTGAGAAAATGGAAGATCTAACTTGGTATTTAAAATACATGGTTGAGAAAGATGCGTCGGATATTTATATAACTGTTGGTGTTCCACCCATGTTTCGTATTGAGGGCGTAGTGTATCCATATACAGGGGATGTATTGGAACCTGATGATACTGAGGCTATGGCGTATCGGGCAATGAACGAACGTCAGAGAAAAATTTTTGAAGAAACTCTCGAAATGAACCTGGCTCTCTATTACCCAGAGCTAGGTAGATTTAGAGTCAATATCTTTCGTCAGAGAGGTTATGTCGGGATGGTTATCCGTCAAATCAAGGTACAAATTAAAACCATTGATGATCTTGGATTACCGCAAATCTTGAAGGATATTGTGATGACAAAGAGAGGTCTCGTTCTCGTTGTTGGTGCCACTGGGAGTGGTAAATCGACGAGTCTTGCTGCAATGATAGACTATAGAAATCTTAATCAACGTGGGCATATTATTAGCATTGAGGACCCCATCGAATTTGTTCATGAGCATAAAATGAGCGTCATTACTCAGCGTGAAGTGGGCTTTGACACCCACAGCTTTCTCAATGCACTTAAAAATACAATGAGGCAGGCGCCAGATGTAATTCTTATTGGTGAAATCAGGGATGCAGAGACCATGGAAGATGCCATCACGTTTGCTGAGACCGGACACCTCGCGTTGGCAACCTTGCACTCAAATAATGCAAACCAAGCAATGGAGCGCATACTCAATTTTTTCCCCATAGAGAGACACCTCCAGATTTATATGCAGCTCTCTCTCAACCTTAGGGCTATAATTTCACAACGTCTGCTCCCATCAATAGATGGTACAAGAGTTGCAGCCTTTGAGATACTTCTCGATACGCCGAGGGTCAAAGACCTCATTTTAAAAGGTGAAATTGGTGTTTTAAAAGATACAATGGCCCAGTCTTATAATGAGGGCATGCAAACGTTTGACCAACACATATTTGACCTGTATATGGCTGGGAGAATTGATTACAATACGGCTGTTGCTTATGCAGACAGCCCGAACGATGTGAGATTACGCATAAAGATGTCTCAGATCAAAAAGGAGGATACTGAGAGAAAAGATCCGGGGTTCAAACTTAAAGTAGACGATTTTTCGAAATTCTGAAAATTAACTCCGCAGCCTTACTTAATCCCCGACAGAAACTTCAGTTCTTCCCACTCTGCACTTATACGTGTCTGAATATTTTCAATAATATCGTCAGTAAGGTGACGGAATCTCCCCTGGCCTTTCAGATACTCAGATATTGGTATCAGGCGATCAGTTTTTTGAGTAATCCTGTACTTTCCGTTTTCAACCTCATAGAGAGGAAATGCACCACTTCTTACTGCAAGTCTCCCATATTCTATTGCAGCCTCTGTTGGTATTCTCCATCCGGTCGGACAGACGGAAAGGATGTGAAGGTACGAGGGACCATTTGTGTTCTTAGCCTTCTTAGCCTTTTCCATGAGATCGAAAGGATAAGAGGGACAAGCAGTTGCAACATAAGGGATATTATGGGCTGCTGCAATTTTAGGCATGTTTTTCTTCCACGTGGCCTGACCCATGCTTTTCTTGCCCGGAGGACTGGTGGTCGTCATGGCGCCGAAAGGTGTAGCAGATGACCTTTGTATGCCTGTATTCATATAAGCTTCATTATCAACGCAGATATACGTGAATTTGTGACCTCGTTCCAGAGCTCCAGACAATGCCTGCAAACCTATATCACTCGTCCCGCCATCACCGGCACTTGCAATGACATGAATGTCTTTTTTTGGAATCTTGCCCTTTTCCATGAGTATTTTTAATGCTGATTCAACACCGGAGGCGACTGCAGCAGCATTCTCGAAGGCCACGTGAATCCACGGTATTGTCCAGTCGGTTAGAGGAAAAGGGGTAGAAATGATTTCCATACAACCAGTGGCCATGGTCATAATAGTATCCTTACCAAAAACCTTCAGGGCCAAACGAAGTCCTAATATCTCTGCGCAGCCCTGACAGGCACGATGTCCTGACACGGCATATTCAACTTCTGGATGATCTGTATATGAATATATTTTTTTCAATCTCATTCTCTCACCCCTAAAACAGTGATATTTTTCCCCGATTGGGGAGACGTAAAAACATCCATGAACTCCTCTGGTTGTACATCTCTACCTCCAAGGCCACAAATATAGTTTTCAAGCGCTATGTCAAGACCATGGGTATGAGCAAGGGCTGCAATTTCATTGAATAGGGGACCGTAAGTGGCCCCGCCCGGCATTGCCCTTTCAATAATTGCAAGGCGCTTTTTCCCTTCAATAGCCTTCAGGAAATCGTCTTTTGGAAATGGTCGGAATAGACGAAGCTGCACAAGGCCTGCTTCCTTTCCTTCGTCCTTTAGATAGTCAATAGAGGTTTTAATATTCTCACATATTGAGCCTAAACCAATGAATGCGAATTCAGTTTTATCATTATTATATTTCTCAACTGCCTTATAAGACCTGCCAAATTTTTTTCCAAAGTCTTCCAAAACTTCATCAATGACAACCTTGGAATTCCTTAAAGCCGTTTCCTGAGCAAACTTGGCTTCTGTGTAAATTTCCGGCATACCATAAGCACCCATAGTAACAGGTTTATCTGGATGGAGGGTGTAGACAGGATTATAGGAAGGTAAAAAGGCATCAACATCTTCCTGGGGAGGCAGCAAAATTGGTTCTATGACGTGGGAAAGTGAAAAACCATCAAGGTTGATCATTACAGGGAGAAGGACCCTTCTATCTTCTGCTATCTTAAAAGCCATTATGGTCGAGTCCACAGCTTCTTGACCATTTTCGCAAAATAGCATAATCCAGCCTGAATCTCTCGCTGCCATCACATCGGACTGATCACCCCAGATTGAGAGGGGGGATGAAAGGGCACGGTTGACAGTGGCCATGACAATTGGAAATCGCATTCCCGAGGCAATGAAGAGAATCTCGTGCATCAGCTCCAAACCTTGTGCGCTTGTCGATGTAAAAGTGCGTGCCCCTGTAGCAGAAGCACCACAACAGGCGGACATGGCGGAATGTTCTGATTCAACGTTTATATATTTTGCTTCCAGTTCTCCATTTGCAACTATTTCAGAGAGGTGCTCAACAATATGGGTTTGAGGAGTGATGGGATAGGCTGCAATAACTTCAACACGTGCAAGCTTGGCTGCGTCTGCTATAGCGATAGATACTTCAATACCTTTCTTCATCGTCATCTTTCCTCCTCTACCATGGTGATGGCATCAGCCGGGCACTCTTTTGCACAGATGCCACAACCTTTGCAGTAATCCAGGTTGGTATCGAAGTATTCATCCTCAATTTCAAAGACAGCTGAGTCAGGGCAAAAGAGCCAGCAAAGGGCACATCGAGTGCACTTTGTGTTATCATGAACGGGTTTTTGCGATCGCCAGTCCCCCGTTTTGTACTCTTGTGCATTGCCAACATCTTCTATGACACAGCCTAAGTTAAGCTCGTGCCATTTGTATTGATCCATTGGTTTCGCCATAAAGAGTCTCCCTATAGATGATTAACGTTTGCAGATAAAACCACAAACAAATATTGATTGGAAAGATAAAGCCTCAAAACGTGAAATAACACACAAATTATAAGGTATATAAGGTGTATTACTTAAAGCATTCACGTGAGGTTTTTATTAACATTTTTAGCCGAAAATGTAAATAGTGAAGTAGTGTTAATTGTAATATTTTATTGTATTCTTGACTTTCGTGAGCCAACATTTTAGATTAAACGCATGGCAATTACCACCTATAAGGATGCTGGGGTAGATATTAAAAAAGCCGATGACGTCCTGAACAGAATCAAACACAACATATGTAGCACCTTTAATCCTTTTGTCCTGAACACGATAGGCGGTTTTGCAGCAGTTACAGAAATACCAAAAGGTTACAACAATCCTTTAATGGTAAGCTCAACCGATGGTGTAGGGACAAAGTTGAAAATAGCTTTTAATGCGAATAAACATGATACAGTAGGCATTGATCTTGTTGCAATGTCTGTCAATGACATACTTACCATGGGTGCAAAACCATTCTTTTTCCTCGATTATTTTGCTACTGGTCACATTGAAGAAAAAGTTTATGAAGATGTGATTATGGGGATCTGTGATGGATGTACTCAGGCTGATTGTGCACTTATTGGTGGAGAGACTGCTGAAATGCCGTCATTTTATCGAGATGGCGAATACGATCTTGCTGGATTTGCGATAGGCTTTGTTGAAAGAGACAAAATTGTAAATGGGACGACAATATGTGAAGGGGATGTAATTATAGGACTTGCTTCAAATGGACTGCATAGCAATGGATATTCACTTGTAAGAAAAGTACTTTTTGATGTTCATTCACTGAAACTGCATGATATAGTTACAGGGCTGGAAATTCCTCTCTATGAAGAATTATTAAAGCCCACAAGAATTTATGTGAGATCGGTTGAACAAATTCTAGAACGTTACACAGTAAAAGGAATGGCACACATTACAGGTGGTGGTCTTCCAGGGAATATATCACGAATCCTCCCGAGAGGCCTTGGGGCACAACTGAATGTACCGTCTGCCAGAATTCCCTCTATATTTCCACTTATTCAAGAGATGGGCAACGTTCAATTTGACGAAATGTGTTCAACGTTTAATATGGGTATCGGATTTGTCCTCGTTGTAAATCAGAACGAAAGCGAGGCTATAATGAACCTACTGGAGAAATATGGAGAAACTGTATTTCTTCTAGGCAATATACGGAAGGTATCAGGAAAGGAAGTTATCACGATATCGCGAATTTCCTAAGAACGAAAAGCCTCCAATCGTTTATACGATAATGGTTTGATTGAGATTTAAGTCAAAAAAATTCTCCCAAGGCACAATTTTCAGATATTAAGTTCTGATTTCAGAGGACAGTGAGAACATTCTGGCACCTTCTTGCAGTAATTTTGACATAAATATACAATTAACGCATGGAATTCATTAAAGAGGTATTCATTGCGTGGGAGGTTCTCCATAAAAAACTGCTGTACGTTATCATATCTGTTATTACCATTGTATAATTGGTGATTTTTTACAAAACGTTTTGTGTATGCATCTACTACGAATATCGGTCTGTTAAATGCATAAAGTAATATGCTGTCTGCAGTTTCAGGGCCAATGCCATTAATATTAAGCAACAGGGTTCTCAAATACTCAGTATCAAAAAGTCTCAAATTTTCTATGGATTTATGATTGTCATTAAATAATATGCTGATAACCCTTTTTAATCTTTCAGATTTTTGCTTATAAAAACCAGAAGGTTTGATGATTTCTTCTAATTTTTCAATAGGAATGGATTGAATGGTATCTGCATTCAACACGCCATGGGCTTTCATGTTGCTGATTGCCCTCTCGACATTTTTCCACGATGTATTCTGAGTGAGAATTGCTCCGACTATTATTTCGAGCTCTGTTTCACCGGGCCACCAGTTTCGTTGACCAAATGATGCAAGAAGGGTTTGAAAAATATTAAGGAGTTTTTGTTTTGTGGTCATCGCTTTTCATGTAAAAGACCATATGCATCATGGCCACAATCTCTTCATTTTCTCTGTATACCTTTATCTCAATCCTGCCAATTCTTTTGCCTGCATAGCACAGCTTTGCCTCTGCAAACAGAGTTTCTCCCGCTAAGACGCCTTTCATGAACTGCATTGTTGATTCAATGAGTAGAGATTTTTTTCCTAACGTGTTTCCACATGCACCACCTATATGGTCGGCCAGAGTGAATAGTATACCACCGTGAACTGTCCCAAAAACATTAATATGCTCGTTACGAATTGTCAGCTTGCCTTTCGCATGACCTTCTTTGAGGTCATACACTTCGATACCCAGAAGCTTGCCAACATTGCAATTATTAAACAGATTTTTAATATATTCCTCATGCATTGTACTTTCTTCCCTCTACATACAATAACATATCATCCCGGGGTCGGGTTTACAAAAACTTCTCAAAATCATTGCAAACGTTTTTAGAATGTGATAGTTTTCAACGATTTGATAGTAAGGGTTTAACCTACAAGGGAAGTGCAGTGAAATCCTGCCGCTGTCCCGCAACTGTAATGGGTTAATGACTCGCATGTTTTTAAAGCCACTGTTCCGATGAATTTGGAACGGGAAGGCGCGAGGGCCGGTAACCCTGAGCCAGGAAACCTTGGGTTAGACTTCAAACGATTGTCCTTACGAGGCATAAGGAGGTCTCCCATGAAAAAAGTTTCCTTTATATTTTTTATTGTTATTTTTTTTGCAGGTCTTGGTTTGTCTATGGCCCAGGAAGGCCCATTTCGACTTCAAGATATTGTTGTAACTGCTTCACGGATTCAAATGCCGCTGATCGAAACGTCGACAAATGTCACGATCATCAGCGAAGAAGATTTTAAAGCCGCAGGCGCACGAACGCTTATTGATATTTTTGACATGGAGCCGGGTGTCACCACATCAAATCTTTTGAACAATCCAAAGCGTGCCCAGGTTGATATTCGCGGTTATGGTGAAACCGCGCCTCAGAATGTGCTTTTTCTTGTTGATGGCAGGCGTGTCAACAGTATCGACCTCTCCGGAACAGATTTGTCACAAATTCCAATCGATGCAATAGAGCGTGTTGAAATTTATCGGGGACCTGCCAGCGTACTTTTTGGAGATAATGCAGCTGCGGGGGCCGTGAACATTATCCTGAAAAAAGGAGAAGGGAAACTGAAGACGACTGCAGGTGTGTCAGGCGGAAGTGACAAATATTTGAATTCACAGCTCTCAATATCAGGCAGGGAGGGCGGGTTCTCTTATTTTGCTCTCATGTCTGCCCTCAATTCGGATGGGTATAGACATAACAATTATTCTGATGCGAGAGATATATTTGGTAATTTTTCTTTTGACATTCTGCAGAACCTGAACATAGCCGTTAAGGCTGGCCATCATAAAGACAAGTATGGTTTGCCGGGGGCATTGTATATTAATGAACTTAGAAGTGGTTCCGTCGACCAAAAAGATTCAACCCATCCATTTGACCATGCTCGAACAGAGGATAATTTTATTGATACAGAGGTTAATGCAAAAATTGGAAATGTGGGACAGGCTTCCATTGGTGGATCGTTTAGAAATAGACTTCAACCGTCCTATTTCTTTTACGGTTCGGGAAGCTTTACTGAAAGCAGGAGTAATCTTTCCACCATAGCCTTGACGCCCAAGATTATAATAGATAAACCGATCTTTGGAAGAAAGAGTAGCTTTGTAATTGGATGGGATTATTACAATTACTCTACAACTGTGAAAGCCGCGGGAAACAGCTTTCTCGGGCCATCAAATACCGATACTGATGTTGAAAGAACTGACAATGCATTTTACATAAATGAACGATTCTATCCGTTCAGCAACCTAATGATTGAGGGAGGGTACAGAAGACATAAAACTCGATATGATATCGATCACCGTGATATGATTAACCCTGTCCTAACATCTTCAGCGTTAACACACCAGGACAAGGAAGCCTATCGGTTTTCAATTAATTATCTAATCGGAAAAAACGGGGCTATCTTTGGTAGCTACGGACGGGGATTTCGCTTTCCGGTAACGGATGAATTTGTTATCCCAGGGTATTGTTTTTTTGGATACTGCCAACCTACACAGGTCAACAGTGCACTTAAACCCCAGATTACAGACGAAATAGACATAGGTTTGCGTTATAACCTTCTCAATACTGCAGGTGGTAGTGTCACGGTTTTTCAGGCAAAAAATAAGAATGAAATCTATTATGATCCCATATTGTTTGCTAACATGAATTATGACAGGACGAAGCGGACCGGAATAGAGACAGCTGTGTTCTATCGGCCATTTGATCCTTTTCTTGTTACAGTAACCTATTCATACGTCAAAGCTATCTTCGATGGCGGAGTATTTGGAAGAAATGATGTTCCCCTTGTGCCAAACAACAAACTTGGCGTCAAGTTATCCTATACAGCATTAGATAAGCTCACATTTAACCTCATGGCTGTCACGAGAAGCAACTGTTTCGCCATAAGCGACCAGAAGAATCAGCAATCAAAATTACCCGGTTACACGACTTATGACGCTTCTGTGGTTTGGCGTACCGAAAAATTCATGACTCTTTTTGCAATAAAAAATTTGACTGGAAAAAGATACAGTGAGTACGGTGTTTACAGCTCCTTTGCCAACAAAGTGGGTTTGTATCCTTCCCCTGAGCGGCAGTTTTTCCTCTCCATACAGTACGCCTTCGGTGGGTAAGCATCACTGCACAGTGACGGAATAATCAGTCTTAAAAAAATGTGTTTGGCTCTGGCTTGACGATGTGGGAGGCAATTTACAATTTGATATTAGTTGACCAAATTTAGCTATAGGGATACAATCTATGCGTGAATCTTGAAAACATTTTAAGGAAATATCGTGACCAGATTATCGAAGAGTGGATTGAGCGTCTTCATTCTGGTTCCAGCGAGAGATACAGAGAACGACCCCTTGATGAACTTCGCATCACAGTTGCAGGTGCATATGATGCAAGCCATGCTGTCCTGATACACAATGACTTTTCAAAAATTGGCTGCCATATAGAATGGATTACGAAAGCAAGGCTTGAAGGTGGATTTTCACTCTCAGAGGTTCAAAATGCGTATGAACTTTATAGAGTACTTCTACTTCCAGCCTTAACAAAGGAATTAAAAGGTCCCAGTCTATCGAAAGCCATAGAACAATTAAACACATGTCTCTTTTATACCATTAGGCGATACAGCAATTATTTTCAATCTTTACATGAAAGAGAGATTAAGGACCATGCGTTAAAGCTTGAGCATCAGGTAGCAAATAGAACACGAGAGCTTACTGAATCTGAGGCAAAATACCGTGTATTGGTTGAAGAAATAAATGATGGATATTTTGTCACTCAAGACGGAAACATCGTCTTCGCAAACAAGGCATTTTGCAACATCCACGGTTATAAACCAGGAGAAGTCGTTGGCAGGTCTTTTTTAGATTTTATTTCCCAGGAATCTGCAGAGGAGGTCAAGAGATTAGTCAAGAGATTGTATAATGATAGAATGATTAGTAAAGGTCATTCACAAAACCTCTATACTTATTACCGTTTAAACAAAGATGGAACAAGCCTTCCCACAGAGAACAAAGTAAAAACCATCATGTACCAGGATAAATTAGCTATTGCGGGAATATGCAGAGATATTACAAAACGCATGGAGATGGAGAAACAGATTCGTGAGTCTGAAAATCTTGCTCATATTGGACAACTTACCACCTCTCTCGCCCATGAAATCAGAAATCCGTTATCCTCTGTTAAAATGAATATTCAAATATTATTAAAAAACGTGGAATTTGATGGAAACGACAAAAGACGCATGGAAATCATGTCCTCAGAGATTTCAAGGCTTGAAAAAATACTTGCTGAGATGCTCGATTTTGCAAAACCACTTCGTTTATACCTTGAACCAACATCGATCAACAGCGTAATCGACAAGTGCCTTGATATTGTCGATGTCAAAATAAAAGAAAAAGGTATATCAGTTAAAAAAAAGTACTCAAAGAGAATCCCATGGACCATGCTTGATCGGGATAAGCTTGAACAGGCAATTATCAATGTGCTTCTTAATTCTGTAGAAGCTTTGTCTTTGGAAGGAGAAATACAAATTCGATCGAAGATGGAAAAATCAAATAACGGACTGATATATGTGGAGATAACTGATAATGGTCCGGGAATATGCGAAGAAGATCTGCCTTATGTTTTTGATCCTTTCTTCAGCAACAAGAAGAAGGGAACCGGTCTCGGACTTTCAAATGCAAAAAAAGTATTTGAAGCTCATGGTGGCACAGTTAGCATAGTAGCAAGAGAACAAAAGGGTACCCAATGTTTGCTCGTTATCCCGGTTAGGCAGACAAAATGAGAAAAGAAAAAATTCTGATTATTGACGATGAACAGTCTCTTCTTGAATCACTTGATATGTTTTTCAGTGAAAAAGGGTACCATGTTTACAGTGCACTTACCGCTACAGAAGGCCTTGAAATGAACCAGTCGGTGCAGCCAGATGTTATTATACTTGATGTTAGGCTGCCGGACAAAAATGGTCTTGATATCCTTGAAGAACTACAACAAAATCATCGCGGAAAGAATATCATAATTATTACTGCCTTTCATGATATGGATACCACAATAAAAGCAATGAAACGAGGTGCTTTTGAATACATTCCAAAACCGATCGATATTGAAGAACTTGAGCAGGCAGTGGAAAGGGTTTTTACCGTAGGACGGACAGCGAGGGAAAGCGGAGATGCAATTTCCCTCGATCCATCGCTGACTTACGAAAAAGGAAAAATAATCGGCAAAAGCAGGATCATGAAGGAAATATTCAAATCTATCGGTATTTTATCTGAAAACAGAGTCACTGTGTTGATTGAAGGCGAGACTGGTACAGGAAAAGAATTAATTGCAAGGGCAATCCATTATCACAGTTCTGATAAGTATCAGCCAATTCTCGCCATAAATTGTTCAGCTATAGTTGGAACGCTTCTCGAAAGTGAGTTATTTGGACATGAGAAAGGCTCATTTACCGGTGCCATAACAACAAAGAGAGGCAAGTTCGAGTTAGCAGGTGAAGGTACCATATTTCTCGATGAAGTGAGCGAGATTCCTTTTGAACTTCAGGCAAAAATTTTGCGATTCTTACAGGAAAAAGAATTTGAACGAGTAGGCGGGGAGAAAAGCCTAAAATCGAATGCACGGGTTATAGCGGCAACAAATAGAGATCTATGGCAAATGGTTAAAGATGGAGTTTTTCGCGAAGATCTCTATTATCGCTTGAGCGTGGCATCGATCAAAGTTCCCCCATTGAGAGAGAGGAGGACGGATATACCCCTGCTGATTGAATATCTTCTGAAAAAAATCAACACAGAATTACATCAGAATATCAAAGGCATTGAAGAAAAAGCTGCAGACCGCATTATGGCATATGACTGGCCAGGTAATGTGAGAGAGCTGGAGAATGTTCTTACCCGTGCAGCCATTAATACCCATGGTGAGCTGATTCTGGACGAGTCCTTGTCGCTTCTTGTTGACAAAGCGGATTTTAAAGAAAAAGAAGATATTTTTATCATGCCTAGTTTGCAGGAAGTGGAAAAAGAGCATATTAAAAGGGTCCTGGAGCATACACATTGGCATCTTGGAAAGACGTGCGATTTTTTATGTATTTCTCGTCCTACATTAAGGCAAAAAATGAAAGAATATGGCATAGTTGCCTCAACTCCTGATTCCGAATAATCCATTCCCCATACACTGTAAGCCTTAACAGGTTTTCACCATGTATCGTGAACTATTTTAAACTATTAAGAGTCTGTAATGGTATTCCACTTGCACATATATCTGTTATTACAACATGCAAAGCCTCGATGAAATAAGACTGAAACACATTCTCCAGGTCCTTGAAAAAACCGGATGGGATATGAAAAAAGCAAGTGAAATCCTCAAAGTACCAGAAAGAGTTATTAAGAAACAGATTCGTATTTTGAAACCAATTGCAATCAAAAAACCATAAATAAACCTACCAGCCAGCGTCTATTGACGTTTTGAAATTGTGAAAATAACTTACACTATATTTCGAAAATACGTTTGTTCAATATGTTTATGTTACTTTTCAGTGTCCTATGATAAAGATTGAAAATAATTTTCAAAAATGAAAAGATTAGTTCAATAAGTTATTTCTTTTCTGTAAGGTCTACTGTCTAATATATTGGAATAAAATGACAAATAAACATTTTCTTGGGTGGCATAGTAATTGCTGATTTGTTTTTCATTGGCGTTGGCGGGGGTTATATAGCAAATAAAAGGAAAAGAACAAAGAAATTGAAAAAGGGGGGTTTATGAAAAAGTTGATTTACTTTTCCATTGGAATTATTGTTGTTTTATTCTGCGCCCCAATAGCTACCTTTGCACAAGAGAAACCTATTGTTATAGGTGCTCCCTTAGCAACAGCTTTCCTTTATGGATGGGACGCTGAGCGCGGGATAAAACTGGCAGCCGATGAAATCAATACTGCAGGCGGGGTGAACGTTGCTGGAAAGAAAAGGCTGTTAAAAATCGAAGTTATTGATACAAGAGATCTTGAGCCTGGCGTTCCGGTTGCAGATGCTCTGCTCGCAGTGGAAAAGCTGATTCTTGAGAAGAAAGCAGATTTCATCGTCGGAGGCCCTGTGCGTTCAGAGGCTGCTCTTGCGGCAATGGACCTTCTAAGCAAACACAAAAAAATAAGCATTCTGACTACAGGAGTTCTTACTCCGGCCTATAGCAAACGAATTGCAGAAAATTATGGCAAATATAAATATTGTTTCCGGAATTCAAGTGAGGTTCCACCAATGATGGGTGATTTCATGGCCTTGCTTGAAGACCTTCATAAGACTAAAGGTTTTAATAAAGCCTACATCATGGTACAGGATGTAGCACATGCGAGAGCTGGTGGAGAATATATGAAAAAAGCCCTTTCAGAAAAGAAATGGGAAGTTGTTGATATGAAGATTTATCCAACTGGAACTACTGACTATTCTCAGGGACTTATCGATTCAGGCAAAAAAGGCGCTCAAATACTCTTCCTTTGGATGGATATGCCGGAAAGCGCAGCTCTTCTTCAGCAGTGGAGCAATATGAAGCTCAAATCCCTTCCTATGGGTTTTATGAATGCTGCTGAACAGCCTGGTTTCTGGAAAGCAACCGGTGGAAAGGGTGAATATATGATTGTTAACCTCGTAAACGGTGGAAATGCTCCAGCAAAAATTACTCCATGGACCATGAAGTTTGTTGAAGCATACAAAAAGAAATGGGGGCTTGAGCCAGAAGGATACGGTACCTCATCAAGCTATATGGCAGTATATCAGTTGAAAGATGCTATAGAGAGAGCCAAAACAACTGAATCAGATGCCGTTATTGCAGCGCTGGAAAGCCAGGACTTTATGGGTGTATATGGCAGAATGAGGTTTGATAAGAAAACGCACCAGATCATTCACTCATGGGATCCAAAAGAGGGAGCTGTCACCGGTATGATTCAGTGGCAGGCCGGTAAAAGGGTACAGATATTCCCACCTAAAGTGGCAGAGGGAAAAATTCTACTTCCACCTTGGATGAAATAGTAAAAGAGGAGATCGAGGGTAACGTGGAGATAATTATATATGGAATAATTAACAGCATAATTCTCTCACTTATGGCGCTTGGCTTTACCCTGGTATACAGCATAGCCCGGGTACCTAATTTTGCCCACGGTGCCCTGTATATCACAACAGGATATATCACATGGATCCTGCTGAATAAGCTTACGGGGTTCCCATATCCTCTGGCAATTGCGATTGCTATATGTGTCACTGCTGTGATTGGTGCGCTCATATACAGATTTATCCTGATAAGAGTGAGGGGGATGGAAATTTCAGAAATCATTGCCACCTATGCAATTGGTCTTGCGATCCTCGAGGGGTTAAGGTGGGGAGGGTTAAGGGGGGGGACCTTCACCCTCCCTCCTTTTATTTCAGGCAGTGTTCAACTTTTTGGAGTAAGCGTTGATTATCAAAGGTTGCTTATTGTTGGAATAGGTATTGTGACCTTCGCATGCCTTTATCTGTTTACACATTTTAACAGGGTAGGGCTTGCGCTGAGGGGGATAGCACAGGATGAGAGAGCTGCCATGATGCTGGGTATAGACTCCGACATGACCGCCATAGTCTCTCTTGCAATAGGTTCTGGCCTTGCGGGTTTTGCGGCAATCCTCCTTCTGCCTTTAGGAAATATAATAGTGGAAGTAGGATATAACGTCCTTATCTTTGCTATTGCTGTGTGTGTTATTGGAGGGTTGGGCAGCTGGGGAGGTACGATACTCGCTTCCTTCATCATAGGTTTTGCGCAAATACTTACAGAAGCTTTTCTTTCCACTCACTACCAGATGGTGGTAGCCCTTTTTGCAATAATCATTACTCTGCTCATAAAACCATCCGGAATATTTGGTAAACAGAAAGAGCTTGAGGAAAGGGTATAATTTATGGAAACAATGCGGAAGGAAAGGATTGACAGGGGAGTTAGAGTCAGAGCATCAGGCCTTTATGCGATCTCCTCATGGCGAGAGATGCTCTACCTTATGGGTCCTCCACTTGCCCTTATCATAGGTGTTATATTGCTTCCTGTTATTCTTGAACTTGCACCATATTGGAAGAGAGTAATTAACATAATGTGCGTATATGCTTTGCTTGCCCTATCTTTCGATTTTCTTGCAAATTATGTGGGGTTAGTATGTCTCGGAGGGGCTTTTTTCGTTGGGGTCGGAGGATATTTGTCTGCCATATTTAACGTTTATCTTCACTTCCCTGTCTATCTTTCCATACCTCTGGCTACGATCTGTGGAGCTTTTATCTGTACGTTTCTTCTGATGCCGTGCCTTCCTCTTAGAGGGGTGTATTTTGCGATTGTCACCCTCATGTATCCACTTCTTGCAACAAGGGTCATTGAAGCTCTTGATATATTAGGAGGAACAAATGGAATTACAGGCCTTGACAGCCTGCCGAATGAGTATGTTGAACATTATGCTATCATACTGATGACCCTCTTCTTTCTTTACGCGATGAGGCGTTTTGTCAACCAGGATGTGGGTCTTGTAATAAGGGGGGTTAAGGACAATGACCAGGCAGTTAAGGCGTCTGGCATAAGCGTCACAAAGATGAAGGCATTTGCTGTATGCATAGCGGCATTCATGGGATGTTTTGGGGGGGCTTACATGTCACATATGTACATGTGGTCAGGGCTTTCCATGTTTGCGCTTGACTTTTCGATAATACCGATGGCATCAGTGGTTATCGGGGGGGGTGGAACTCTATTGGGTGCAATTATTGGCAGTTTCATACTGGTTCCCCTTTCGGAGGTTCTCAGAAATTTTGGCACTTTCAGAATAGTCATTTATTGTGCCCTTCTCACAGGATTTATTGTGTTCAAGAGCGAGGGAATAATGGTGTACGCGATGAGGAAATACCACCAATTTGAAAGGTGGGTGAAGGTATGAGCGAAGAGATTATTCTTTCTGTACAAGGAATAAGTAAAACATTTGGTGGTCTAAAAGCACTGGCAGATGTGGGTTTTGATATAACCCGCGGAGAGGTATATGGAATCATCGGGCCGAACGGTTCAGGGAAAACAACGCTGATTAACTGCATAACAGGTTTTATTAAACCCAATTCAGGCCGGGTACTATTCAAGGAAAAAGATATCACCGGTTGGCAACCTCACAAAATCGCGCATATAGGTATTAGCCGCACATTTCAGATCATGAGGCCATATTATAGCCTTCCGGCATATAAGAATCTCATAGTCCCCCTTTGGTCACCTAGAGCTAAGACGACAGGGGGATGGCGAGGTGGAGGAAAACATGGGGACAGGGATACCGTAGCGGTCGATATTCTGGAGGAAATCGGATTTGAGCGAGATTCCAGGGTTCCTTATAAACTTGCCTCTACCCTGCCTACAGGATACCAGAAAAGACTTGAGCTAGCCCGGTGTATGGCTATGCGACCGGAGATCATTTTCTGCGACGAAGTATTTTCAGGTCTGAGTATGAGCGAAATTGCAGGCATGCTCCCATTAATTGAGAAAATGAAATCAGAAGGAATCACGTTAATCATGATTGAACATAGGCTGCGTGAGTTGTTCAGAGTAGCAGATAGGGTCATGGCCCTCAATTTTGGTGAAAAAATTGCTGAAGGTGAATCGAGCGTTGTCATTGAAAATAAGAAGGTAAAAGAAGCCTATCTTGGAAGTGAAGAGGTGTAAGATACTATGTTTGAAGCACGCGAAATGATGGTTTTTTATGAGAACATGATTGCACTGAACAACGTTAGTATTAATGCACCTGATGCGAAGATTATCGGCATTTTTGGCTCCAATAGTGCAGGCAAAAGCACGCTCATGTATGCGCTTTCAGGTATAATCCTCGATATTAAGAAAAAAGAAGAGATGAGAGGGGGAGAACGGATATCAGTGTTTGGAAGGTTATTCCTCAATGGAGATGATGTGACCAATCTCAAACCCCACTTGAGGGCAAAAAAGGGAATAGTGTTATGTCCAGAACGTCGAAGGATATTTCCTGAGAGTTCTGTCATGGAAAACCTGAAAATTGGTGCCTATCTCTCAAGCCGACTGGATACAAAAAATAATATCGATTATGTTTTGAATCTATTTCCACGTCTCAAGGATCATCTCAACAGACAAGGTGGATTTTTAAGTGGTGGGGAGCAACAGATGTTGGCCATTGGTAGAGCGCTTATGGCGAATCCCACGGTTTTGCTTCTCGATGAGCCGCTCATGGGTCTCAGTCCTGCTTATATGGACATTGTGGTGAAAGGAACCAAAGAGATCCGCGATACGAAAGGTATCACCATAATAGTCACAGAACAGTATGCTCGCCCAGTTATCCCCATCATAGACTATGGTTACATTCTTGAGAATGGTTCTGCTGTTTTAGAAGGGACAGGAGAAGAACTTCTTAATAACCCAGATGTAAAATCGGCTTATTTTGGTGTTTGAGGGGAAAATTTATGAAGAATTTTGAAAGTCAATTAACCTTCACGCGTTTTTATGAAATATGTCAAAAATATTCAAGTAAAACTGCACTTATATACCTCGGACAAAAATTTTCGTATGGTGCTTTGGAAAGGTTGGTTGACAAGTTCGCAACAGGGCTTTCGAACCTTGGGGTAGGGAAAAGCGACAAGGTAATGCTGTATATATCCAATTGCCCCCAGTGGTTGATTGCCAACTATGCCATTAACAGAATAGGGGCAGTGACTGTTCCTGTTTCTCCGATTTACACAGCTTTTGAGATTGAGTATATGATGAAGGATGCGGGCATAGATACTGTCATATGTCTTGATACAAACTTTGTTTATGTGAGGGAGGTTAAGGAAAGAGTTGGCCTGAAACGAGTGATAGTCACCAACCTGGTTGATCTTATTCCCTGGTGGAAAAGAATGGTGGGTCATATGTTGGACAAGATTCCCATGGGAACAGTAGAAAAAGGCAAAGACATTTTTTTCTTCAACGACATTCTCAAACAAAGTTGGCCAAAACCACCCGAAGTCAATCTGGATCCTTGGAAGGATCTATCGTATATAATGTATACCGGTGGAACAACAGGATTTCCCAAGGGGGTTCCTGGCAATCATATTGGTGAAGTGTCATACATTAATGACATCATGGAAGACGTAATTGAGGGATTCATAGATGAGGGTAAAGATGTGGTGCTCATGGTTAACCCTCTTTTTCACATCATGGCAAAGGGCTTTACTATCGCATTTGGTTTTAACTACGGTAATACTGTCGTTTTGATGCCACTTCCAGAGGTTGATGCAGTGTTATCGGCCATTGAAAGATACAAAGTTCGTTGGGTGCTGGGTGTCCCCGCTCTTTACAGAATGATCCTGGAAAATGATAGGCTTGAACAGTATGATCTGAGCTCACTACGTTATTGTTACTGTGGCGGCGATGTGCTACCAATTGAAGTGTTCAGGTCGTGGAAAGACAGGTACAACATTCCTCTTTACCAGGTTTATGGTTCAACTGAGATCGGTCATGTCACATATAGCCCGATCGATAAGGATCCGTCACCTACCACCATTGGAAAGCCCCTGAAAACAAGAAAATCAATTGTAGTTGACAAAGAGACGTTGGAACCATTACCTCCTGGGGAACTTGGTGAACTACTTGTGACCTCACCGTATCCCATAAAAGAATACCTGAACAAACCTGAAGAGACTTCCTATTCTTATGTTAACCTCAATGGAGAGACCTACTATAGAATGGGGGATTTTGTTAAGAGGAATGAAGCAGGTGAACTTGAGTTTGTTGAGCGAACTGCGGATATCATTAAGTACAAGGCATATAGGGTCTCGGCCTCGGAAGTTGAAGCTGCTTTACAGGATCATCCTACAGTAATTGGTGCATGTGTTGTTGGTGTGCCCGATTCAAAGGTTGGTGAGCGGATTAAGGCGATTGTTGTTCTTAAGGAGGATGCAAAGGGAATAGGGAGTACAGAGCTTATTAAATGGTGCCGCGACAGATTAGCCCCCTACAAAGTGCCCGGTTATATAGAGTTCAGAGATATGTTGCCAAAATCAAAGGTTGGCAAGTTACTGAGAAGAGAAATCAGAGATGAGGAGAAACGAAAACTCGAAAAGAAAAAAGAGAAAACTTCACAAAACACAACGGCCTAAAAAATCAATTACATTTTTTATACATAGCGCTGATGGTGTCATTGGGCCTTTTCATTCTACTTGCCTTTCTTTGGAATTTCCTCTAATATAGTAATTCAATTTGTTATTTCACAGAAATGCCGAAGTAGCTCAGGGGTAGAGCAGCTCACTCGTAATGAGCAGGTCCGGGGTTCAAATCCCCGCTTCGGCTTTATTCTCTATTTAAGTATGCAAAACCTTTTCATTTCAATAAGTTAATCTCAGGTTCACGTCCATTTTGGTCACTTTTTAGAACACATTCTTTAGTTCAAACTAAAGCAAGACAGGAATCAATAATTCTAAGAGAGGTAACATAATGTTGCATCTCTTCAAGGTGAAAGGGCATTACTATTTCAGAATGAGAGTTCCTGTTGATATGCAAAAGGTATTGAAGAAGAAGGTCATCAAGAAATCACTACACACTACACAGCTATCTAATGCTAAATTAATCCTTAAGAAGTACGATTATCAACTTGAAAGACTATTTACATTAGTGAGGTGTGGAATGATTTCTAATGAAGATATTAGGGACATAATCAGCAAATTTTTTCACGGTACTCTGGAAAACTTTGAAGAGGGAAGGTCGAAAGGTAACACAATAGAAGACGAATCAACCCTTAAAAAGATGATCAAGGCTTATGGGATCATGCAGCAGCAAGATATTGAGAGTCTTAAGTTCAGCAAGTTAGAGGGTATTCAGGGCTGGTTAGATGGAGCTTTAGAAGACCAGGGTATAAGTATAGAGAAAGATTCCTATGAATATCGGAAACTTTGTAGAGAAGCCTTGAAAATGAGAATAAAGTTCTGGCAAATCGAGATTGAAAGACTCAAGGGGAATTATGACAACGAATATGATAGTGCAGAGATATCAAAGATCATGCAGCATTCTTCACAACGACAGCAACAACACACTCCCACAAACAACCGCAATAGTGACAAGGAAGAAGTACTTTTATCAAGAGCTATAGAGAAATTCATTGATGTGAAGGTGGGTAAGAAAGAGAATAGTAAGCAGACCGTTGAAGACAGCATGAGCATATTTAATCTTCTCTTACAGGTTATTGGTGATGTTGACATCAGAACAATTAATAAGGATGCAGCAATCAAGTTCATGTCAGTAGTAAATAAAATACCGAAGAACATGAATGTAATGAAAGAGTTTAAAGGCAAACATATTGACAAGGTCTTGAAGATCGTTGAGAAGAAGAACAAGGAAAAGGAGGGTACATTTAAACTTCTCAGTGATTCCAGTAGGAAGAAGTATGTTGAGCGAGTATCGATGTTGTTTAAATGGTGTGTCGATGCAGATTATTGCGATAAAAACTACTTTAAAAACCTTGCAGTGAAGGTCGATGATGATGATAAGCAGAAGAGAAGACCATATACAAGAGAAGAGCTACTTAGGTTTGTTCAGTCACCTATCTTTACTGACAAGAATCTACCCTTAGAAAGAGCTTATCAATTCTTCATACCTCTTATCGGGTTGTTTGCAGGAATGAGGATGAATGAAATATGTCAACTACACACAGAAGATATCAGAGAGATCAACGGGGTTTGGTGTATCGATGTGAATAAGAATTCTCCTGACAAGAGACTGAAGAGTAAAGCTGCAAGGAGGATAGTGCCTTTACACCCTGTGGTGATTAAAGCAGGATTAATTGAGTACAAGAAGATAATGGAAGAGCAGGGGAATGAAAGGATGTGGATGGAATTGAAGTTCAAGGAAGGGAACTACAAAGAGGACTACAGCACAGAGTTCAACAAGTACATCGATAAGCATATTACAGATGACAGGGAGGTGAACTTTCATGTGTTTAGGAATACGCTTTCAGATAACCTAAAGCAGCAGGGAATCTCTATTAGTGAAGCTCCTGTTGCAGCTATTTTAGGACATAAACATCCTAACATAACGTTTGATACATATGGGCAATCGTATAACCCTAAACCATTGTTAGAGGTTCTCATGAAGCTTGATTATGCAAAGTTATTTGATGAGGTGAGGTTTCCATTTAAAGAATAAAAAGGAGAGTATTTTATTGAAGTGAGGTTTACATGAAATGAAGAAGAAGATGCAGCAGCAGGTAAAGTCAAGGAAGGTTTTAAAAATACCTATCAACGGTATTCTTATTGATGCAGACCTTCAGATAAGGAATGAAATGTATCACTGGAAAGTGGAAGAGTACGCTACTGCATATCGTAACGGAGCAGTCTTTCCACCAGTGGAAGTCGGTAAGAAAGGAAATGGATTTGTTTTGATTGACGGTTTTCATAGACTTGCAGCATTGAAGAAAATAAGTGCAGAGGTTGTTGAAGCAGTTGTGACCGATGAACCTGAGAAAGAGTGGAAGTGGATTGCTGCAAAGAGGAATCTGATACATGGGAAGCCGCTGACGAGAGATGAGAAGCGGAATGCTTTCAAGGCGTACATGGACGCAGAGAAGTACATGAACAAGTATAGCCGTGCGCTGAAGAGCTATAGAGAAATAGCAGTAGACCTGATGGTTGTTAAGCACACAACACTCTGGTATTGGATGAAGGAAGACTACCCTGAAATATGGGAGATGCTTAGAGATAAGGATAATCTGTATGGAGTGATGGGAGGTAAGAAGTTGAAAGATGACAGCGATGAGACTATAGAAAAGATAACTGCTTCCTTAGAATTTGCTTTAGCGATGAGCAAGACACTTGATGGGAACGGTGTTGCGAGGGGCAAGGTTATCGAAAAAACTCAAGAGGTGTTAGAGCTGATGAAACAGCAGGGAGCATGGGTGATGCCTGATGTGAACAATGATTTTTGATACAGTATCTTTACTCAAGATAAAAATTAACTGTTCAAAAATGCTCTCTAAGTGCTAATTTTGAAAAATTAAAACGTAATGATTTCAACTACATAAGTCAAAAAGTGTTCAAAATGAACACTACAGGAAAAAAAAACAGCTCTTTTATTGAACAATTCCAATAACTTACAAGCTGTTCAAAGGGGGGTGAGTTTAACTGTATTCAATGATATCAGCAACTTACAGAACATTTTGTGCTATTGCATTCGCTATACCTTTGTTTTTATTACAAAAATGCGAAGGAGTATGCGTCATCAAGAGAAGACACACTTTTCCCCGTAGTACCCCGCAGTTTAGCGTACCCCTCTTGAAAATGATTTTGATGATGCATTGACACTATGGGCACGTTGACGGTGATACTCACAGTAGACTGTCAGGTAAATGATTGATATTACACCTACAAATCATACAGCACATTTATGGAAGGAGAGTCTTTATTAAAAACTCTTGAGGCTAACTCTCTGTATTGAAGAGCTACTCTATGAGTACTCTCTGTAGGGCAATTATAAATAATTGATATTGTTCGCTATTCAACTGCCACCCACTATAGGAGAAAAGTCTGTTCCAATGACGATGAGGATGTCAGCTCTGTCAATGGGATACAGCATCACATTGGGATGTAGAGAATCATTAAAGTTTTTGGAACATTGTAACTTTATTCGTACAAAATCAATCTTGAGTGATTTAGTGATGTATTGGCTTTGAAGGGTTAAATATCTTTATTACAATAACATGATGCTGTGGAAAATCCTTTGTAATATAAGGCGGTTAAGTTACCACCTATCAGGAGGAAGAGGGGTATGATAGCACACCAGAGCATTAACATGATGCACAAGAGATTACCTATCAGCAACGTAATTTATTGATATCAATCACGAAATGAATACCACCCACTATAGAAGAAGAAACATTTTCCTAACACACAGCAGAAGCAACAATAAGTTTCACAATAACATCTATAAGTTTAAAAACATAGTACGCAGTAACAACAGGTAATAACACATCATTTTGCAATGATGAATTTTAATTTCACAAGGAGAAACACAATGACAGAAAGAACCAAAGATGCATTAGCAAGGGTAGGCAAAATTACCAAGCAGGTGAATCAACACACAGGCAGAATGTATCACTTCAATGTTGACCCAATTTCGTTTGAGAATCTTCAGGAAGCAGCTCAGAACTTGAAAGAGTTAGGAACGCCAGTCAGTTATTCAGTGATTGTCAGACGAGCATTAAGGGTGTATGACGAACTGACAAAGAACCTGTCTGATAATCAGAAGATAGTTGAGGGTTATGAACTTCTAAAGGCAAGTAAAGGAACGTGACAACATGGCTACGAATAACTACATCAGAAACAGTATACCCATAACCTTTAATGGGAAAACACAGTCCATATATAAATGGGCTTTAGAAACGAAGATTCCATACACAACACTTTTGCAGAGGATACGCCATAGCAAATGGGATTTAAAGAGAGCTTTGACTGAACCTGTAAGGCATAAGGAAAAGGCAACTGTCACGCTCAAGATTTCAAAACCTATGCTTCAACAATTAATCAATGAACACAAGAGCGACATTAAAACTCTACTTGAATCGATCATAAGAAATTTAACATTATAAAAGGAGATCAGAAGATATATGGGTGAATCAAAGGCAGCAGCATCAGCAACATCAGTACCAGGGTCAATATCAGCAGTAACAGTGGATACTAAACATTTCGGTAGAGCAGCAGGACGATCAGAAATGATCAAGTTTCTGGAAGGGAAAAGTTTAACCAGAGCACAGAGTATACGTGCCATGTGTTACAGTTGCCTTGGGTTCTGTGGAGATGGCGGGTATGACTGTGAAGTACAGGATTGTCCACTTTACCCTTACATGCCATACAACAGAAACAAGGTAAAGGATGAGGATGAGCAGGGTGAAGCATAGGGTGAGTTAGCTTCTGTAGAAGAGCTAAAACGACCTTCAAATCAATTTTAAACAGGGAAGGCATATAAAACCATTGCCATATATTTTAGACGTGATTTTGAGGGTGAGTTAGACGTTGTACAGAAGGTAAGACGAGAATACAGGAAGAGCTATTTAGAGCTTCACTTTTATAGGAAGAGACCTGAAAGATACTTTTATGCAAATTGTTATGAGAATTTAAAAGGTCTCTTCCTGTTTATCATTATTTGCTTAAGGAAAAATACTTTCACTATTTTCATTTTAACGATTGACAAGAGAATCATAAGATGTATAATTAATCGTAACGGTCATTACGATTAACTTTATAGAAAGGAGATCATAACATGGAAGGCAGATTCATCAGCTATATCAGAGTTTCAACAAGCAAGCAAGGCATTAATGGTTTAGGCATGGATGCTCAGAGAAAAGCTATTGAGACCTTCCTGAATGGTGGCAATTGGGAATTGATAGCTGAATATGCAGAGGTTGAGAGTGGAAAGAAATCTGATCGATCTGAATTGAAGAAGGCACTGGAACACTGTAAAAGGACAAAAAGCACATTGGTCATAGCGAAGCTTGACAGACTCTCACGATCAGTTGCATTCCTAAGCAATCTAATGGAGAGTGGAGTTGAGTTTATTGCAGTTGACATGCCTTTTGCTAACAAGCTTACAGTACATATCATGGCATCAATGGCAGAGCATGAAAGAGAAATGATCAGTAAGAGAACTAAAGATGCTCTCGCAGCAGCAAAGGCAAGAGGTGTGCGCTTGGGGAATCCGCAAGGGCTTCCAGAGGATGCAACAAAGAAGGGTGTTCCCATTAGCCTTGAACGCAGAGCTGCTAAAGCAGACGCTTATTCCCAAAGTATGTATCCGATCATCAAAGACTTGATGGATAAAGGACTCAGCTTGAATGCAATTGCCAAGAGAATGATGGAGAAGAAGGAGCTTACACCAAGGGGAGGATCGAAGTGGACTCCTACAACGGTGAAGCAGATAATGAAAAGGGTCGAGGAGACAAATTAAAAGAAATGCAACTACACTACAAAAGCATTTACCCTGTATATACTTTACATAAAGCTTTCATTCTTATATAATTGAAACAGAGGTTTAGAGAATGAGTCTTAATTCCACACCACCAAACCCAAAGCAAATCAAGTTCTTAATCCAAGGATCAGAAACAGAACCTTATGAAGTTCAATTCACCAAGCAGGGTAACATACTTATAGGGCTTTGCACATGTGAGGCAGCTAAGAATGGGATGATTTGTAAGCATCGTTTAAACTTATTAGCGGGAAGTCATGATAATATTGTCAGTGATAACCACAATGAGGTTAATATACTCAAAACATGGGTGACTGACTCAACGGTTGAACCCTTGTTGAAGCAAATGAATGAAGCTCAAACAACTATAGACAAAGCTACTAAAGAATTGAAGACAGCGAAGAAAAAATTAGCCCAAGCTCTCTTCGGCAGGAGAGTGATGTGAACCCCTTAAATGATAATGATCAGGATAAGACATTCACACCCTTGATAGAAGCTGAGCAAGATGGAACAGACTGTGAAAGAAGAGGAAGAAGAAAAAGAAGAGCGGAGCGAAGCTTAGAGCTTATAGCCAATTTCAGAGATGGATATGCAAAAGATTGGTATTTTGCTGTTGGTGAGTGGTTCAAGGATCAACTCGATATTAAATACACAGTGAGGAAAGAAGATGACAAGCGCGTAATGCGTTGGACTCAAGGCATATATTATTGCTTTGATGAAGGGCATGTAATTTATGATGCACGCGTGCAACGCTTGCCAACATGGGCAGATATGATCAAACACATAAAAATTGCTTGTACTATCATACGCGCCACACCCAACACAATCAACGAGAATAAGCAATTCATTCTTGGGCAAGTCAACTTCCAACTCGATCAACCAAGAGAAGACAGGACTGGTCTTGAACTAATAGGACATTATAACCTTAGCCAAAGTGAATTTGTTAACTTCCTCAGAACAGGGATGTTACACGGACAACACGTGACGCAAAGATTACGTAGAAGAAAATAATAGCATACATATACGGATACATTTACAATTGAACTATCTAAAGGAGGGCAGAGTAATAATAGGCAAATATCTAACGTATACAATATGTTACAAGGAGACAAAGGGTCAAAGAAAAGTGGTACACGCCCGATCCCCGCTTCGGCTTTGAACCAGGAAAATCTCTCTTATTGTTGAAGAAAAGAGT